>Ga0316204_10002632_pt1 | contig 39746 bp, 37 predicted proteins | sample 6monrhotite_MG_2_FD_205661 | JGI IMG/M metagenome (GOLD analysis project Ga0316204, IMG submission 205661) | Microbial mat bacterial communities from mineral coupon in-situ incubated in ocean water Damariscotta River, Maine, United States -... | ecosystem: Environmental > Aquatic > Marine >...
TAGCCAATTACCTCAGAGGTCTTGCCCAAGCCCTCCAACGGCAATTGGCTAGCAGCAGTGTTACTGGTCATCGGAATCTCCTGATTCAAAAATGGATAAAAGCCCACTCATTCGAAAGGCGCCGGTCAACAGAAAGACAAAGCCAGCGATAAAATACAGCTTGCTGTCGAAGGCCGCACGCGCTTCCGGAGGCGCAACAACGTAATGACCACCCAGAAGATTCAACTGTTCGAAAAAGCCGAATAACGACCCATTTGCTACCATGAAGAACAAAACGACGAACAAACCTGCAGCAATCAAAAGCGTGGTCGCAAACCAGCCAATAAGCCGGAAGGCAACATAGACTAAGTTACCAAAAGATAGCCTTTGGTATCTTTGAATTTTCGCAAGACGAAGTTGCCTATCAAGAGCTCGCTGATAGCCGTGATGCGGGATTACCCGCTGAGCGCTGCAACGCTGAGGTATCATTCGGCGGCCACCAACAAAGGCGCCTCCTCTTCATTGCTCCAACGCTGTGGATCGTCAGGATAAGCAACGCGCTCAATCGCAGCTTCCATCGTCAGGCCTTCGTGTACCAATTCTTCGATTTGCGCGAACACTGTCGGACTGGACGAATAGATTGTTGCTGAATATGGATCGAGAACAAGACGTCCCGATGCCAATGTTTCAGGGCCCTTAATCATGATATCGGAATATTCAGTGCCGTTACGCTTGAGACTACGCATCAATGTCTCGTCGCCGGCAGACATCTCGAAACGGTCCAGCTTCATGAAATCCGATATAGATTCCGGTTTTTGCTGCAAAATAAGAAACCAATCGCTATTCTCCAGCGCGGCAATCGAACCTTCAGACTTGTAATAATCGTTGAGAGACTGAGTTGCTGTAATCAGCGATGCACCATATTTACGGCACGTACGCGCATAGGTTTCGACGAATTCGGCCATCGCGCCACCTTTGAGCATTTGCCATGCCTCATCCATGATCAGCGCTTTGCGCCGCGAACGATCAAGTTTACGCATCGACTGTGAAGACATGAACATAATTGCGGTCATCACAACAGAGCGCAGCTCTTGGCGGCTAGCAAGATCAGACAACTCAAATACGGTTAGATTCGCATCGAGTTTGAAAGTTGCTTCTCCGTCAAAAAACTTGCCGTATGTACCATCGGTGCCAAAGGGTAGCATCGATACAGCGAGGCTCATTGACATTCCGTCACCATTGCCCTGCAGACCAGCGATGATGTCATCAATTGAACCGTCTCTACCCTTTTCGCTCCAAACGGCATTGACAACGCCATCAATAAGACCACGTTCGGTATCGTTGAGAATATCGATATGGCGCGCCATCTGACTGATCATCGCCTTGAGCATCGCAAGACAATCAAGCTTATAATCTTCATCATCGTCAGCAGCTTCAGCATCAATCATGGAAAACGGATTGATGCAAAACCCACTCGCAAGCGTGAATTCAATAAAAGTGCCGCCCTGGAGCTTTGCAGAATGCTCGAAGCTACGACCATCATCGATAACAATGACGTTATCTCCAGCACCGCAAAATGCGGCGCAAAGCTCCTGAAGGCAAACCGATTTACCCGAACCGGATTTACCAAACACAGCTACATTGTGGTTGCCAGCCTCATTCTCAAACGGCGACCAGAAAAAAGGCTCCCCTCGCCTTCCAACCAACAATAGGTGCGGGATATTGCTGCCTTTATATTCGCCTTGGAATGGAGCAAGATTAGCAGCTGTCGTTGTAAGCATAGTTCGCATACGCTTCATCCGGCCCAAATCGCTGATAAGTCCCGATCCGAGCGTCATAGGAAGACACGCGAGAAACCCTACCATCTGCATATAACGCTCGGAATGAAGATCCCACCCACAAGCCTTATACATCGATTTCAGAGTGCGCTCATGAACGTCACCCTTACCTTTCGGGCTAAACGCAGTGACACCGTAGAAAGCCTTCACCAGCTTGTTGCCTTGGCGAAGCTGTTCCTGGACGTCTTCCCATTCACGGCTCTGATCCTTCAGCTGAGGCAAGAACCGAGATGATTTGCTATCGGACAAGCTCGATGTCCGCATATATTTATAAGCAGCCTTATTGGCCGAAGTAGTCGCGTCAGGATAAGTTAAACACAAGGTCGTTGCTACAGGACAAGGCAAGCGCAGCTTGTCGGTAAAGAGATCTCCGATCAAACGCGCGCAATCCCACGGCGCCCAGCGGGGAGGCAGATTGCGAACAGCATAAGAACGTACTTCAAAAGTATCCGGGTACATTACCCCAATCTCGGGCACACCATCCTTATCGACACCGGTGGGCCGAAGACGTTCAGTCCGAAATTCAAGGCGATCAGGATAATGCCGCACCTCCATGTCCCGCCGAACCGCCTGATCAGCGATGGAGTCAAAGGAGTTATAATCGATAGGATCATCACCAGCTGCGGTCGTCGGAGATGTAATATCATCGATCAATGCCAACAAATTTACAGGGTCAATCAAACGTGAAGACACATCGATAGAACGAAAAGCCGACATCATCGATTCAGCAACGGAAACAAGCTCCTCGTCAGTCGAGCTTCCACAATCAGGGATACCAATAGAGATCAGAAGCCGAAACTGGCGAAGATGAAAAGGCGCATCCTTCGAAAGCGAATTCCAAACCCCATCCGAAAGATAATCGGTGCGATGTTTTGCCATCCGCTCATACACGCCCTCAGCCGAATAGCGCGGTACGAACCAATCGGACAATTTACCGCCTACCCGAGAGGAAGCGAAATTGACGATCTGTACCGTCGCACCAGCAGGAACGCCTTCAGAAAGACATTGAGAAATAATATCAGCAGAGCGTTCATCCGCGCCAACCATGGGCGCTACCTCAAGAGCAATTTCACGCGCACTGGCATTATGAAAAATACCGGTCTTCGCGTTAAAACTGCGATACGGCAACCAATGAGCCAGCATAGGTATTCCGGCGTCAGGCCGACCCTTGTCAGCCTTCATGCCATCTCCCAGCATGGCGTCGAAAAGACCGGTAAAAAACCCACTCATGGTTTTACTTCCGATACCGGAAACAGCGAAGGCCGATTAACCGGTGAGAGTTGCGCGGCAATTGATGCAGCGGATTGCGGATCTTCTGAAACACCATTACCCGGTGGAAGAGAATATTCGGCAACCTCGCTCGAAGAAGAAAGCGCCACAGCTTTTGAAACGGGCCTTTTTGATAACCGAGAAGGCTTTCTTTTCGGCTGCAAACGCCCAGCAACTTGCGCCTTAATGGCAGCCATCGGATCTATTGCAGCAGTTTCGCGTTTATCGGCACGAACTTCCATCTTTGAAACCGGAGCACCTGCAGAACCTATATCGCCAGGCTGCGGACCCGTTAGCAGCGGTGTATCAGCCTTTTTAGCAAGAGCCACTGGATTGACCGTCGTGGCAGCATTAGCCGCGTCAATCGCCGCCTGTTCAGCGTTTTGCGCGTCAATGGCAGCAACGGGATCATGAAACTGCATCTCCGGCGCTGAAGACGCTATATCAGCTAATGTAGGCATACCGGACGAAGATGAGGCCGCAAGCTGCGCCGCCGCCTTTCTGCGATCACCACCAGACGCAGCGACGCGCGGAGCAACCAAAGTGTTTGACGCTTCAAGCCACGATCCACGCTCGACAACAGCATGAATGGCTGTCACTTCACGGAACCGCCCAGAACCATCAATATGCGCGGGGAAAACAATACGAAGAACTTTTTCGCCAGAACGAACTGGTTCGCGCGCCGCAGTCACCGTACCGCGAGATGGAGAATCATATAAATATGGCCCAGCAGGCGTCATGCCGCTTTCGCCGCTAATCATCGCTAGCGCTTCGTCGTCGATCTTTGAAGTTGGCGCGCAAATGCCATCTGGGGCCCGGCAGGCAAAATCGCCACTTACGTTCGTGCCGAATGTTGCACAACCAGCAAGGGAAGCTACAGCCGCTATCCCGGCTCCTCTACCAAGAAGACGGCGAAAACCAGCACCGTCTCCTGCTGAAAACAATTGAAGCGCTTCACCGGATTGACCGGATCGATTGACCATGGGAACACAAGATAATTCAGCCTCAAAACTCTCGGTAGCATTCCAAAGATCAATGCCCTGAAAAACAGTGATTGGCTTAGAGCCAACACTAATACGGCCACCTGTTCGCTTGGCTAAAGCACGATTTAATGAACGCATTTCCTTACGCGAAAGCATATTACTCATGACTTTGCTCCTTTCAGCCACGCAAGAAGTTTATCTTTAGGCAGATAGCCATGATGGACTGCGCCATCGGAGCGAACGATCACCGGAGTTCCGGTAAATCCATTTTCGCGAGCAAAGCGCTCATTGGCATCGAGTCCGCTGGTATCGCATTTAGCCGATTCAGGAATATTCCCTGCATAAGCGGCATGAAGGGCACGAGGGCGGTCTTTAGCGCAATAGACACGATTACTGATATCGCGCGTACCTAGAACAGATATTGGACGTTCCACGACACGCACGTCCATGGTTTCCAGTTGCTCTGTCAAAGCGCGGCAATATCCGCAGCGTAAATCAGTAAAGACAGTGACTTTGGTTTTGCCACTACCCCACTCTATCGCTCCCGAAGCTGGCAAAGAAGCAAGCGAAACACGTTCTGTTCGCCCTGCCCCAGCCTTAAACCTCGCTTTAGGCATTGGATAATCACGAGCAACCGGCGTACCAGCTTGAGAGGAGCCCAGATCCTCGCCGCCATCGTTGGAAATTTGTGATGCGCCCCCAAGAAGAGCTTCAGGGTTAATCTCGAGAAGACGAGCAGATGTTAAATCCTGCCGGGTTTCCATATCAAAAACATGGCCAACAATGAGATAACGCGCGTTTTTATCCACGTAGAAAATGGATTTACCCGCAGTGACCTCGCAAATGCTGCCAATAATTTCGCAATCGACTTTTGCAAACTCGGTTTTTGGAAGCCGGGTCTTTAACACCGCTTCAACTGTAGCATTAGCAGATTGTGTTGCCGCAAAAGCAGTCCCGGCAACCAAAACGCTAATAAGACTTGCACCAATGACCCAATTATACTTCGCCATGTGAAGAAACTCCTTTTTTAATTGCGGACGTATGCGCCGTCCAAAAACACGATTTCGACGTCAATGCCGGTCGGCATCTCGATTACAGGCTGATATTGTTCCGCCCGTTCGATGAGATATTTGCTGACAGTATCGGCAGCTGTGCTGACGCCTTCGCCCAAGCCGCCTTGAGCAATTTCGCCCAATCCGAGCTTATCCCGCTTGCCGTTGACCGTGACATTGGAGCCCTGCAAAACACTGTCTGTATTTGCGGAAAAACCGCGTCCAAAACCGCCAGCAAGGCCTGCTAAAAATGCCTGAGTAACCAAACCGCCCTCACGGCTGACTACGCGACCGCGAACACCAGATTTACCGGCATAAGCAATGAAGCCTTTGACATCACTGACCGCATAGCGCCCGCCTGGCTGCGCGCAGGTCATACGCTGCAATTTCACATAAACTTTCTCTGCAGAGAGATCGCCGCGAGCTGCGCCATTTACGAGACAGCCTTGCAGCTTAGTTGTCAGAACACGACCCTTGTCAGCCACTGATCGCGCAGGGCCAGTGATACGCAAAACAACGGGCAAGGGATCCGTTTGAGAAGAAACGCCAGCACTAGCATCGACGCCAACAATGACCCGTGCAGTCGCAAAGCTGTTGGCAGGCAGATAGTCAGGTGAATCGGAGAATACCGTCGTACCGCGCTCTGCCCGCACAGCATTGCCCCCTGGCCCACTTGAAAATGATACAGTCTTCACTTCGCGCGGCGATGGTGCAGGAAGCGCAGCAACGCCCGGTCCAGATGGCTGTTGATACAGAGCAGCACTGCTTGGACCATAAAGGCCATTTGGGCCGCCCACTGGTGAAGGGGCAGACTGCGCCGAAGCAAGCTGCGATTTCAGACTCTCATTTTCTGATTGGTAAGCTGATAAAACACGCTGCCCGTCGGAGGACATTGCACTATTCTGCCCTCGCAGCGCATTCATTTCCTCTTGCATAGCGGCAAGCTGAGCTTGCTGACCATCGACAGTCCGGAGACGATTATCGGTTGAATCAAACCGGTTTTCAGAGCGAGCAATCCATTCCTGTTCGCTCATATTCTTATTCACCATATCATTGGTGCTAACCTGCACTTCCTTGATGCCGCTATTCGCAAGCTCTTCCTCGCTGACAGAGCTATCCAATACCCACCAAGCACCCCCAACAAGGGCGATCAAAGCGACGCCGCCCAAAAGCAAACGCTGCTTTCGCTGAACGTCATCATTTTCGCTCATAGCGTGCCCTACCGGCGAAACTTCGTCGCCTTCGGTTTCAGGCGTATCATCGGATATTTTTTGCTTCCGAAACCTATCCATAAATTTCATCAATTTTCTCCAGCAGGTTGGACAATGTAAGCAGTGGTGGAAGCCCCCGGTGCCAAGTTGGGCTCTGCAATACTGACAGCAGTGGCATTAGACGGAGCGACGACATCATCAGCGATAACCAGTGGCTCACTGCCCTGATTTTCAATCCGAATTACTTTTCCAGTAAATTCATTCCCTCTATATTCAGCGATCATCCGCACTTTAAGATCACCAACACGAACCGACGCACGAACTGGCTGCCGCATACGGTAACCTTCAGGAATACTGCTTGTGTACATTGCCTGGACTAGCTTGACGGCTTGCTCTTGGGGATCGACGGCAGCTACAATTCTGGTATCGCCGGTCTGTTCACCTGCGATCGCAGGATTGGCCACAAACACCTGCTGCGCTTCCTCTCCGGAAAGACGGCAAGCGAACTTGTAAACATACCCCTTTTTTGAAGTCGCAAAGAACGACAAAACCTTGGGTGAAAAGCCTTCCGGCACAGAAACATAAATGTCTCCGCGCACAGGCTCGTTAACAACCGAAAAATCTTCGTTTGGATTGCCTGTCTGCAACTTGGACACGCTGGCGATTTCATCACCAACCAAACTGATCCGCGTGAGATCGCGTGAAGACGCGATACAATCCACCCGCGCATTGTCAGACGCCATTAAGGTCTGATCCGCCAATGCCGGACTGGACAGCGCGATAGAAGACGCCGCAATAAGCCCAAGTCCTAAAGACCTGGCTGATATACTATAGACGCGTGATGCGAGGATTGAACCGCAGGCAATCCCGCAGCTCCAAAATACCGTATTCATGATGACACCGCCTTTTTAGGTTCGACCTTCTCGACCATGCCAAACTGGACGAGCTTGAGGCTGAGACCGTTGTAAACCCAGCCATAATGGAATGTTTTTTGGACGGCCGAGACTTCTTGGCGGCCAACCATGGTGTGAAGCGTACCGCTCACTTCTGACGAAAGACCTTCGGTATCGACCTTCAACGATTCCATCGTGAAAAACTGCGCAATGGACGAACCGCGCTGATCCTCGGCAATCTTGAGCAGATCGGCCTTCACCTCGCCGTAGGCGCTAGGGTGAACCATCTCGAGAACGGAATTCATCCAATAATCAAGACTTTGCGGCGTCCGGTTAAGTGTCAACACCGCGGCATCGCGCGTGACCGCTTCCAGATATTCTTTGCTGACACCTGAACTTGAAAGTGTGAGCGGCGTGCGCAACACCGGTTGCAACACAACTTCGCGATCACGGGAACCAGCCAGCATTCCTAAAATTGCGGCCAAACCGGCAAGTATAAGGCAAGCGACCAAAAGCATGTTGCGCTGCCTGAGAACGCGCTGCGATTGTGTGTGTGAGTGTGCAAGATCCATCTGAACTACCCCGCCATGAGTCTGAGAAAAGAAGGTGGCGTTGCGCGCAGGCCAACAAAACCTCCCGGCAAGTACCAATAGGCCAAATGGAGCAGCCATGACGCTGCGCGGCCTGCTTTTGCTTTGCGTAGGCTCCACCAACATCCGAAGCCGAGAATGATCCCGATAAGAATGTGCTGCGTCAGGACGCCCCATATGAACGGCAAGACCATCGCGATGAATTCATCGAGCGTCCAAAACCCGATCAGTTCCGGATCGTCGAGCCGTGCTGGAATAGCGTATTTATCAGCCATATCGCCCCGCCACCTTCGAGGAAGCGAACACCCGAAAGCGAGCGTCCGCAGATCGGTCAGATGGTCGCTGTGACCGCTGCCGTAACGATGGGAACGCCGGTTCCTGCGCCAACCCCGACACCGACCGGAATGGCGACCTGCCCAAGGCTGAAGCGCCCCGAAGCCAAGCCCACAATACCGCCTGCAAGGCTGAGCACCGTGATGATTTTACCGCCGGACCCTTCAAGGAAACCAGTAAACGAGGTCAAAGCAGTGTTGAAAGTCGCATCAGCCCCTGCAATAGCCACTCCTGATCCGGCGACTGCAACCACCGTTGCCACTGCTGCTGCCTTGACAATAGAGGCCAAGGGAATTGGTCCATTCTGGAAAGCTATATTCATTTTCATAGGATCATCCTTCTTAACGACGTCGTGATTAACGCCTATCAAGGGATGACGATTGATCGACTGGTTCACCATACCATTTAAGTAAACCGACCAGATTAAGGGCCCAAAAATTCATTTTTCAAGGTGCGAATCAATAATCGTTGTCAAATTGGCAACTATATTCCCCACTTTGACATCAGGTTTTGCCACCGCAGCAACTATGATCGCCATTTTGGGAACAAAAGTTGGCATAGAGGGAATGTTTTTTGTCAGAAAGGCAACTTATGGCTGCGAATCAGTCCAAGGTTTTGACAAATTGACCCAATCGAATATGGAAAAACTTCGGGCAAATCATCCCGTATGACGCACATCACGATCGGATTTGCAGAAGCTGAGCGTCTGGCGCTGAGGTGCTGGATCGATCCGATCCTAATAATTCCCAATTAGATAAAGCTTGATCATTTGAGTACAGTAAATTTACCTTGTAATAAATCTGTAAGGGGGTCGCATAGATGGACTACCGTGAAGACCAGCAAGATCACGAAGAACTGTTACGCGCACAGTCCAAAGCCCGTATTACACCACAAAAATTTCTCCCGCTGATTATTGAGGTCATGGCTCGCGGCAACATAAAGAGCGCCGATCTCGTTAAACGAACAGGTATCAGTAAATCAAAAATCAGCAGGTTGCTCAGTGAACAGAGACAGATCGACAACGCAGCACTTTACCTGATTTTTGACGCGCTTGGCATTGACCCGATGCGGGCACTGCTTGCCGTGGGCCGTTTCGGTCAATGGGAGCAATATTTTGATCTCGATGTGGAAATTATCGCTGACCTTATTGATGTTCTACCGGATTTTTTGAGCAAAGCACGTTCGGAAAGCATCCGTACGAGCATCAGCCGACCAGGAGCGATCGTTCTGGCCGAGCGACTTAGCGAGATGATAGCCAAAAACGACCGTGAAACAGAAAGACGCCAGCTTGAACGGCCCATTGCTGGGATGTGATGCTTTTTGCTCAATGAAGGTTTTGCAATCGCAAAGGAGAAAGGCCTTCGTCCCAAACATCAAATCACTATCATCATTCCCTGGAATTTTGGTCGAGACGCGATTTCTGGCCAATATCTTCGATTTATTCTGGCCGTATTTTTGTTTGACACTCACCGAGAAACCACTCGACTGAAGCTTAAATCTATATTATGCGCACAAAGTCATTCAATTGAGCAGGCGTCACACCAAATGAATTCAGAAGTGAACCGAATTGCAGAAATGGCTGAAGCGGGCGAAAGAATGATCGAACGCCTGCGCAAGAAAGCATTTCTGCCTGAAGCGCGCAAGGGTTTGGCAGTTCGCTACGGCATCGCAGAAGCCGCCCAACTGCTCGGCTGTTCAACAAACCGTATCCGCATGGCGGAGAATGACGGGCGTCTGCCCCCTCCCCCGGCCACCAAAAACGGGCGCAGGCCCGGATATAGTATCGAAGATCTTCTCAATATGCGGCAAGTGCTGGATGCCTCGCCCGCCCGCGCACCACTCGATCAACCGGCGATTATCGCGGTTCAAAATTTCAAAGGCGGCGTTGGCAAATCGACTGTTACAACTCATCTGGCGCATTATTTCGGCGTTTTGGGTTACCGCGTATTGGTGGTGGATTGCGATAGTCAGGCAACCACCACGACTTTATTCGGCTTCAATCCTCATTTTAATATCACCCGCGAACAAACGCTTTATCCATATCTCTCAATAGAGCCTACACAAACCGACTTGCTCTATGCTGTCCAGCGCACACCCTGGCCAAATGTCGACCTCATCCCTTCCAATCTGGAACTTTTTGACGTGGAATACGAGCTAGCTGCATCGGGCGCAGATGGCGGATCAGTGTTAGCAGCGCGTTTCCGCAAACTGAAGAGCGGTTTGCTCGACCTAGCCCAGCAATATGACATTGTGTTGCTCGATCCCCCCCCTGCCCTTGGTACGATTAGCCTCGCGGTCATGCAGGCTGCCAATGCGTTATTGATTCCCCTAGCCGCAACCACACCCGATTTTTGTTCAACCGTACAGTTTCTCTCGATGATGGAACAGGTCACCGAGCAGATACGGCAAGCAGGAATTGATGTTTCTTATGATTTCGTGCGACTGATCTGCTCAAAATTTGATTCCAATGATCCAAGTCACGCAATGGTGCAGCAGATTATGGAGCAGAGCTTCGGCCCTGCTCTGTTACCCGTACCGATACTGGAAAGCGCAGAAATAAGCCATGCGGCGCTCAGAATGATGACCGTGTACGAACTGGAGCGCCCTATCGGGACGCCGCGCACACACAAACGCTGCCGTGCCAATCTTGACCAGGCTCTGGGGCAAGTGGAACAACTTGTCCGGCGCAATTGGGGTGTAACAAGTCCCGCGAGTGCGGCGGAGGTGGTAAATGCAACCTAAAACAGGTCATTCAAGTATTTATGTTCGCTTTATGTTCTCATTTTCCTTGGGAGAGATGTGATGGCGGGAGGTAAACAAAAGGACTATTTAGCCGATTTGCTCGCCGACGACCAACCGGTAAGCACGGATGAAGCGGCCAGCACAGAGCCTTCTCCGCCCCCTTCAGAAACCAGCGGACGGCCAGCGAGAGGCGGCGGTATGGCGCTTTTGGGCCGCGAGTCTGCTTTGGCCCGTGTTGCCTCCGGCGATGTCCGTCAGGTTACGCAGCTCCGTCTTGATCCCGCCCGCGTGCGCATATGGAAGGGCAATGCCAGAATACAGGCGCGCCTGAATGAAGAGAATGTGCGCGACCTGATTGATACGATCATCGCCGAGGGCGGTCAAAAAGTTCCGGCCATTGTCCGGCGCGTAAACGATGATGCGGTCTATGACTATGAAGTGATTGCCGGAACCAGACGCCATTTTGCGATCAGCTGGTTACGAACAAACAGCTATCCTGACATGACCTTTCTGGCGCAGGTGGCCGATCTTGATGACGAGGCCGCCTTTCGGCTTGCCGATATTGAGAACCGCGCCCGCAAGGATGTAAGCGAGATTGAGCGCGCACGAAATTATGCTTCTGCGCTCGAGCAGCATTATGGCGGTAAACAGCGGCGCATGGCCGAGCGGCTAAAACTATCCGAAGGCTGGCTGTCAAAGATGCTCAAAGTGGCAACATTACCCGATATAGTTCTTGCCGCTTTCGCTGACTTAGGCGAGCTAACACTTAATCCGGCCTATAAGCTGTCACAGGCACTAGCCGATGAAAGGCGTCATAAATCCATAGTTGGAGCCGCTGAACGTGTCACCGAGGAAAACGGTCAGCGCGCCCAGGACGGCCAGCCCCCACTTGGCGGAACGGTTGTTCTCGCACGGCTTATGGCTGCGGGTGAAGCTGACAAGCAACGCCCAAAACTTTATGAGGGCGTTTCACGGCACAATCGCCCTGCCCTCTCCGTCACCACAGCCAGCCGCCAAGGACTGACCATCAAGGTTCATGCCGCATCGGGCGCAGACGAAGACGAGATGGTCGCGCTTTTTCGCGAGGCGCTCGCAAGCCATGAGTATAAAACAGGGGTAGAATGAAACTCGCTCTGCCCTTCCTTTTTCTGGCAGATGGTGAAAACTTTCTTCGAGGAAAGTTTTTTTCGCCACTGGATTCGCGGTCCAGAAAAACTTTCCTCGAAGAAAGTTTCTGATGGCTCGCTCGAAAGGCGTCAGAGGCCGGAGAGCGGTGGGAGAACAGTTCGACCTGTTTCTCCCTTATATCGCCGATCTCAATTTTCGCGATCAGCGCGAGATGATGGAACGCCCGTTTTTCTCGCTGGCCAAAACCAGACGCATGAAGCCGATCGACTATAAATCGCCCGACGGGAAACTATGGGTCCATGTATCTGCCAATCCAGATTACGGCATGGCGACGATCTGGGATGCCGATATCCTCATCTATTGCGCGAGCGTTCTTGCCGATATGGCGCGGCGCGGACAAAATGATATTCCTCGGACCTTGCATATCATGCCATATGATCTGCTGCGTGCGATTGGCAGGCCAACCACGGGCAGAGCTTATGAATTACTGGGGCAGGGGCTGGACCGCCTCGTCTCCACAACAGTTAAGACAAATATCCGCGCGGAGAACCGCCGTGAGGCAACATTCAGCTGGCTCGATGGCTGGACACAGCTCGTCGATGAAAAAACCGAACGCTCGCGCGGTATGACCTTGGAGCTCTCAAACTGGTTCTGGGAAGGCGTTTTGATGAAGGGCGGCGTATTATCGATCGACCGGGCCTATTTCGATATATCCGGCGGGCGCGAGCGCTGGCTTTACAAAGTTGCGCGCAAACATGCGGGCGGGGCGGGGGATGTTGGATTTGCAATATCGATGCCCACGCTGTTCGAAAAATCCGGTGCCGAAGGCCAGTATCGCCGGTTCAAATTTGAAATATTGAAACTTGCCGAGAAAAATGGCTTGCCCGGATATGATCTCATAATCGAGGATCTCGATCACGGCGAACCAAAACTGCGGATGCGCAAACAAGGTGACCACGAACCGGTCAAACTGGCGTCAGCAGGGCAGGGGAGCGAAACACCCAAAGCCGCTTCTCCAGAAAGCCCAGTTCGCACCAAGCCAGCGGCTCCTGCTCCAAAATCAAGCAATCATGTGACGAAAACGGGCGCTACGGACGAACCAGTTATTGACGCGCGCAAAATGATCAAACGGACTTTGACCGGACTGAGTACAGCTGCAACACGCGGCTATATGACCGATGAAACCATCGAACTTCTACGCAGTGAATGTCCTGGCTGGGATCTTTATCGGCTACATGCAGATTTCGAAACCTGGGTCAATGGCAGCGAAGATCGGACGCCTGTAGACTGGCAAAGGGCTTTTATCGGCTTTGTCCGCCGACACAACAAGAAGCATGGTCACGAAATCAGGCGCTAAAATAGCAGTCAAAACTAGCCAAATTCCAGACCAATATCGGGTTCCGTTCCCGTTGTGTCGAGTTCAGCTTACTAAGATTTTTCATAGCAAACGATAGAAGTCCGATTTGAAGCACTTTCCTGTATGCAAGCCTCAAAGTGATTCAATGCGGTCGATTAATTTCAGCTTCCAGTCAATGTTTCGACACAATAGGAACGACATTCGATCTTTCAGGAACGATTCATCGACCTTCCGGGAACAACCCTTCGACACAACGAGAACGAATAGCCGACACTCTGGGAACGGCAAAATTCTGCGACTCGCCCGTTTCCGCACAAGACAGCGGTTGAATCTGCCTTTAACCTCATAACCTTATTATAACCCTCTAACATACAATGATATTTATATAGGTTTATGATTCACAGGAGAAGGCCATAAACGCACCTTTGCGAACCTTCGGATGGGTTTATGACAGCCTTAATATTGAGGCCATTCAGGTGGTCGTGGAATTTTGCTTGCAAACCAACTGATAACTACTTTAGTCTCAATTGAGACAAAGGCGCTTTCATGGATCCACAAAATTATAGCATTGAACAACTTCTAGGTATGTCATCCGATGGAGAAGACCTGCTCGGCCTCGCTCTGTGCATAGAGGAAGGGCTGCCAGTGGAGGCTATCGATCATCTTGTAGCCATAGTAGCACCCGGAGATATCAATCTCAAATACCGCTTCCTGCCCAAACCGACGCTGGCACGGCGGAAAAACTCGGCCAAGAAGATATTGACGAGCGACGAGGGCAACAAGCTCGCCAGAGTTGCCAAGGTGATGAGCTTTGCTTTGGAGACATACGGTGACATCGAAAAGGCGCGAACATTTATATCGAAGCCGCATATCATGCTCGGCAACAGGATACCCTTGGAGATAGCTCTCGCAACCGGACCGGGAGCGGACTCAGTGATTAACATATTGGGCCGGACCGCTTATGGCGGCGGCGTGTGAGCGCGCAGCACACCGACCAAATTCTCACCGCCTACAGGATTGGTGCTCTGAACGGCAAACATCCGCTCTACGGTGATGAAGGATCGCGGTTTTATCCCGGCAGATGGAACAAGCGGAGCAGCCCCATCGTCTATTGCTCGCAGCATTATTCAACACAGATATTGGAAAAACTTGTTCATGCCAACGGAGTGATGCCGCCAGACCTTTATTTTATAACGATCTCTATTCCCAAGGGCATTTGTTATGAAAAATTCCAGACGGCTACCCACTCTGGGTGGGACGGTAAATCGCAACGCATCTGTAAGGAATTTGGGGACAGGTGGGTCCGTGAAAAGCGCTCGGCTATTCTGCTGGTACCCTCGATACCCGCGCGATTTGAAACGAACATACTGGTAAATCTTGCTCATGATGCCAGCAAAGCAATCACTTATGAGCGCGCAAAACGAATATCTTGGGATGATCAGCTTTACCGAAGCTAGCAGCGGGCGGTACCTTATGGGATACAAGCTGGTAGGATAACGATGCGACACGCGAAAGCTTGTCTCTCGACCATAGCATAAACCAATCCCCACCGCCCTCTGCCGGCGCATACGCTATGATTTGAGTACGGCACGAGCAATTTATTGCACCGATATTCAGTCCATCTTCTATTTTTCTCATCATTTAAACCATTTTGCTGCTCGAAGGCAGCGCGCCCGCTGGTTGCGCACGGGCCGGAGGGGAGGGGGAAGGGGAGGGTGATCAATTTTGGTCGATATACCGGAGGTTTCCATGCCGATTGACCCATATAGTATTTTCCACCCTAAAGCGTCCATCCTGCTCTCCGCCGGAGTGAACCTGTCCTCAAAACTTGACGAGCCGCTTACACGAGACATGCTGATCAAGCATCTTGCCGCAGCAGCTGGCACCAGCACAGCTCAATTCACCATCCGCGACGCCTTCGAAATGCTCGAGTGCGCTATTGTTGCCCATATTCAACAGAACGATCGGGCCGCAAGCCAGCAGCTTCCCGGTTTGATTGCGACCTATCCTGGTCTCCCAACGCACACCGTTCGCAGCGAGTTGCAAGTGAGCCGACAGCAATTTTCGACCCCTGCACCGCTCGCACTTTTTGTACAGGCGCGGGCGGCGTTGACCGCCGAGGATTTTGTTCTCGAACCAAGCGCGGGCACCGGTTTGCTTGCCACCGAAGCATTACGGCTCGGCGCAATGCTCAGGCTCAATGAACTGGATGCATGCCGACGCGCGCTGCTCACCGGCCTTTATCCCGGCGCCGCCATAACCAATCACGATGGAGCCGAAATCGCCGCACGCTGGCAGGGAAGGGCGCCCACCAGCGTCCTCATGAATCCACCCTTCTCACGCAACGCCGATGGCTATGAAGATCATTTCACTGCGCTCAGACACCTTCATTCGGCCCTTAAAGTGCTGTCCAGCGGGGGGAGGCTAGTCGCTATCCTGCCGAGCTGGATAGACCGTCCAGGCCGCAACGCGGCGAGTCTCGCCAAAATGATCACGGGTGCCTCGATTATCGAACGCTTTACGTTGGCCGAAGGCTGTTTTGCCAAGCACGGGACGAATATCGCGACGACCTTGCTTGTTCTGGATAAGCTACCGGATCTGCCAATGATTCATAATATTCACGTTGCGGCCTTAGCTGAACTAACTGACCAGCCAAGGCCGCTGCCACGCCGGGAGATCGAACCACAGACCAGAACCCCATCGGCAACCAAATCAATGTTCGGCGGCTTTGTCCGCCCTGCAGAGCCGGTGCAACCCATTCCGGCTCACAGGCCAGTTGAAGACGCCGTCACACCTGTTGTTTACACCGCACTCGAGGAACCTGCTGCGCTAGGCGAACAAGTTGGTGACTATCTTCCGTACCGTCCGGCACGGATGCTCTTCGAGCAAGCCGGCGAACATCCTACAGCCCTTGTCGAAAGTCTTGCCATGGGCTCGGTAGCGCCGCCCAAACCCGATTACCGACTTATGCTACCAACGCGCATCGTCAAAGACCGGGTCTTGTCGGCCGCACAGCTTGAAACGGTCGCTTATGCAGGCCAGGCCCACGCCGACTGGCTGGCCGGTAGTAATGACGACGAGAACACAGGGGAGGTGATCGAAAAGCGGATCCGCAAGGGGTATTTTCTTGGCGACGGGACGGGAGCAGGCAAGGGGCGCCAGATCGCTGCCACTATCCTCGACAATTGGTTACAGGGACGACGCAAGCATATCTGGGTGTCGAAGAACGCAACCTTGCTTGAAGACGCCCGCCGCGATTGGACGGCAGTTGGCGGCATCGCCGCCGATATCCAGCCTCTCAAAAATTGGCCACTGGGTACAGACATTGCGATGAGCGAGGGGGTGCTGTTCGTTCCTTATGCCACGTTGCGATCACAGCGCGAAGATAGCAGCCGCCTGACCCAAATATTCGATTGGACCGGCCCCGAATTTGATGGTGTTATCGCCTTCGACGAAGCTCATGCAATGGGCGGCGTTGCAGGCGGTGAAACCGCTCGCGGCAAGACCAAGGGTTCTGAACAGGGAATGGCCGGTGTGACCCTGCAGGACAAATTACCAGCTGCGCGTGTTCTTTATGCTTCGGCGACCGGCGCGTCGAACGTCAATAATCTCGCTTACGCCGTGCGCTTAGGCCTCTGGGGCCCCAATACGGCCTTTCCGACGCGTGATCTGTTCATTGAGGAAATTGCCGCTGGCGGCATAGCTGCGATGGAAGTGGTCGCGCGCGATCTCAAATCAATGGGACTCTATACCGCCCGTGCGCTGAGCTTCGCCGGCGTTGAATATGAAATGCTTGAACATATTCTTTCCGCCGAGCAAATCGAAATTTACGACCGTTACGCCGAAGCCTGGTCAATCATCCACCAGAATATGGAAGCTGCGCTCGAAGAAAGCGGAGTAATTGATGCTGTATCGGGCGATACACTCAATGCGGGAGCCAAGGGTGCAGCTCGTTCCCGATTTGAAAGCGTCAAACAGCGGTTTTTCCAGCAGCTCCTTATGAGTTTGAAACTTCCGAGCCTGTTTCCTGCGATTGAAGCCCATATTGCCGACAAGATGGCGATTGTCATCCAGCTTGTCTCAACCGGTGAGGCTATGCTTGACCGGCGACTGGCAGACCATGACAATGACGCCGCAAACGAGCTTGATATTGATCTTAGTCCGAGGGAATATCTTTTTGACTATCTCACCCGCGCTTTCCCAACCCGACAAATGCAGACCTATATCGATCTCGAAGGCGAAATGCGTTCGCAACCGATGCAAGATGACGATGGTAACCCGGTCCACTGTGCCGACGCAATCGCACGGCGTGATGCATGCCTCGAACAGCTAGGGGCAATGCCGCCAATCTCCTCCGCGCTCGACGCCATTATCACCCGCTTTGGCGAAGACAATGTGGCCGAAATTACCGGAAGGAGCCGCAGACTGTCCACCGCAAGCGACGGTCGCCAGCTCGTTCAGCGCCGTTCGGCGCGGAGCAATGCGGCAGAAACCGATGCTTTCATGGAAGACCGTAAACAAATACTGATCTTCTCTGACGCTGGCGGCACGGGGCGCAGCTATCATGCCAGTCTTGATGTTCCCAACCAGCGCCGCCGCGTCCATTTTCTTCTTGAACCGGGCTGGCGCGCTGATGCGGCTATCCAGGGGCTTGGACGGACCCACCGCACCCATCAGGCAAGTTCCCCCCTTTTCCGGCCCGTCACTACAGATTGCCGAGGTGAACGACGCTTTATCTCGACCATAGCTCGGAGGCTCGACAGCCTCGGCGCGCTCACCCGCGGGCAACGTCAGACCGGGGGGCAAAATCTGTTTGACCCGGCTGACAATCTGGAAAGCGACTATGCCATGTCCGCGCTCAATGCCTGGTTCCGGCTGCTGCATTCCGGCAAGCTGAAAAGCGCTTCGTTCCAGGATTTCCAGAAGCGGACAGGCCTTGAACTCGAAGGCGAGGGCGGTGAACTGCGTATGGACCTGCCGCCCATCCAGCGGTGGCTCAACCGCATCCTCGCACTGCCAATCGCCATGCAGAACGCGATCTTCGACGAATTTCTCGGGCTAGTAGAACAGCGTGTAGCAAAGGCACGGGAAGCGGGAACGCTCGATCTCGGGGTTGAAACCATCGCTGTTCAAACCCTCGAAATCGTCTCCGAGCGCTTACTGCGGACCGATCGGTGCGGAGCGACAACCAAACTCGCCGAGCTTGCAATCACCCGGAAACGCTTTGTTCGCAGCCACGATGACATCGATTTTCGGCGTAGCTGGGACCAAAGCGCCGAGCCAATGATAAACGATAGGTCGGGCAAGGTCGCGCTGATGGTCAGCCAGCGCGATTCGCTGCTCGACGATGGAACCACCGTCCGGCGCTTCAAGCTCATCCGTCCTGCACGTATCGACCATATCGATGACCAGGCGCTGTCCGAAAGCAACTGGCGGAAAATTCGCGATACCCAATTTGCAAAGCTGTGGAATGCTGAAGCCGAAGAAGCGCGCGATACCCTCGAAAATGACACCCTGTTCATCGCTACGGGATTATTGTTGCCCGTTTGGCGCAAGATTCCCTCGAAGATGCTTTCGGTTGTGAGAATCGCAGCCGCTGACGGTCGCTCAATTCTTGGGCGCGTGGTCGACGCCGGTGATTTGGGCGCGCTTTGCGAAGGGCTAGGTCTTGAAGCGCCCAAACTCACTCCCAATGCAATGATTAAAAGCGCCCGCAGCGGTGCCCGGATCCCGGTCAACGGACCAGACCAGCTAACGCTCAAAACGTCTCGCGTGGCAGGAGCCCAGCGGCTCGAAATTATCGGCGCTCATGCCGCTCGACTTGGCTGGTACAAGTCGAGGGGCTGTTTCACCGAGATTATCGCCTATAAAACACGGCTTTTCATGCCGGATACAGAGGCCGCAACCATCCTCGAGGCGATTTGCGCGAAAAGTCAGACAGAACGAACCAAGGTCGCCTGAGCCGCACCGCTTTCTTTTGATAGCTGAGCAGGTTGTGCAACCGATAGACCGGTTTTCATTACGGCTACGCCCCCAATCCCGGCACACCAGCGCCAGTTCGTTAAATCGAGACCGGTGACCCAAGCAGGCAACCCAATAGCCAGCGGCGCTTGCGCGCCCGCGCGGGCAGGAGGGGAGGGGGAAGGAGAATGGTGGGCCTGAAGGATGGCAATAATGTCATCCGGCTCTGGAGAACTTCGCTATGACCATTCAAATCATTCCACTCAATAAGCTCAGGCTCTCGCTGCATAATGTGCGCAAAAGCGGTGCCGAAACCAATCTGGATTGGCTCGTTGCCAATATCGAAGCCAAAGGCGTGCTGCAGAACCTGATCGGCGGCACAGCCAAGAAAAAAGGCTTTTACGACATTTTTGCTGGCGGCCGACGCCTGCGCGCGCTCAACATACTCGCAGCATCTGGCAAGATTGCCAAAAATCACGGTATTCCAGTGATGGTCAGTGACGAGAGCGCCGAAGGCATAGCTGAAACCAGTCTCGCCGAGAATTTTCTCAGGGAGAAAATGACACCGACCGACGAATGTCAGGCTTTTCTGCACTTTCTGGGTACAGATGGTGACATTGATGCGGTTGCCAAACGCTTCGGTCAAACGCGCCGCTTTGTCGAAGGCAGACTCCGGCTTGCTACACTTGCCGAACCCATTTTCGATATTCTCGCCGTTGGCGAAATGACGATGGAAGTAGCTAAGGCCTACGCCGCAACCGCTGATCAGGCAAAGCAGCTTGCAGTGTTTGAAGAAGTGAAGGGCAGCTGGCTTGAAAACAATGCTCACGAGATTCGCAAGCGTATTCTCGGCGCATCAATTCCAGCATCACATCCTGTTGCTCTCCTCGTCGGCGAAGCCGCCTATACAAAAGCAGGTGGGCGCGTCGCAAGGGACCTGTTCACCGAAGCCGAAGCTGCTGAATGGCTCGATGGTGATCTTGCCATCGACCTTGCCAGCACGTTGTTGCAGGAGGCTGCAGCTATCCATGCCGAAAAAAGCGGCATCGGCACGGTTGTTCCATTGCTCGCCAAAGGCTCAACCTGGACGGACCGCGAGGAACTCACGCAGGCACGGCTTGACCGCGAACCACTGAGTGAAGCAGCCGAGACGCGTATTGCCGAAATTGAAGCCGAACATGGCCAGATAGAGCAGCTTTTCGAATCTACCGAAATGGATGACGAGGAGATCGATGCAATTAACGAGCGGGTCGCCAAACTCGAGCGGGAAGAAGAAGAACTGCGCGATACCAAAGTGCTCATTGATGAGGAACGCAAGGCTTCTCTGACCCAGTTTATGGTGATCGGCGAAGACGGTAAGCCGCGTGTCGAGGCCAATTACTGGGAAGTCCCGCAAGCCCGCCAAAAGGGCGATGGCGATGGCCACAAGGATCCCAAAAAGGTTGCGGCCAAACTTCAGGGTCTCTCCGGCGTCCTTGCCGATGAACTCTCGATCGCCCGTCGCGATATTCTGGCACTCCACGTCGCCAGCAATCCGGCCATCGCGCTTGACCTCGCAATTTTCACGCTCGCCGACCGGGCGGTCGGAAAATATTCCGAGCATGGATGTTCCCTCGAGGTGGCACGGCGCAACGATCCCAGCGTACGCGGCAATCTGCCTGACAGTCTTGCAGGCGCAGCGCTTGGTGAAATTCACAAACAGCTCGATACCGCATGGGCAGCGCATTCCGCGGCAGCCGAGCGTTTTGAAGCCTTTCGCGAGCTCGACGAAGAGACCCGCGCAACCTGGCTTGCCGTCTGCATGGCTAGCAGCATGGAAGCCTCGCTTGGCGGCAAGGGTCTGCAGCACAGCAACCCCTTCCACGATCATCTGGGTCAACTGCTCGACATCGATGTTGCGGCATGGTGGCGGCCAAGCGCAGGCGGTTACTTCGCCCGTGTCCGAAAAGCCGGGATGCAGCGTGCGCTCGATGCCATCGGAGGACCGGTACTGGCTGCAAAATATGCCAGCTCCAAAGTCGCTGAAATGGCCGACGCCTGCGAAAAGCTCTGTGATGGCAGCGCGATCACAGAGCCGGAAATTCGCGAAGCGGGGATTGCATGGCTACCGGCAGCGATGCGCTTCGATCCCAACCAGGCCGAGGGCGAGGAATCCAAAGGAGGAGCAGCGGGTGAGGATAATAGCCACCCCGCCGGCGAAGAGCCAGAAAGCGGGTGCGAGGGTGAAGCGGACGGCAATAGCAAGGCCTCGACCACCAGCGAGAACGCCTGAAAAGGCTGCCTGAATACAAAACCACAAACCTGCATGCATTGCCCCGTTGTCATTCGGCAGCGGGGCAATTGCGCGCGCTCAAAGGATAATACCCATGAAAACCGACATCTCAGCCACGATTACTGCAACTATTATCGCAAAACTTGAAGCGGGAACAAAACCCTGGGTCAAACCCTGGACCGGGCAACCGATCTCGCGTCCGCTACGCCATTGCGGCTCAGCCTATCGCGGGATTAACACATTGATCCTCTGGATGGCGGCGGAAGAACGCGGTTATATTTCGCCCTACTGGATGACCTACCGGCAGGCGATCATCCTTAAGGGACAGGTTCGCAAGGGCGAGAAATCATCGCAGGCGGTCTTCTACAAGACACTGGTCACCAAGGACGGTAGGGCAGATCAGGACAGCATCGATGACAATGCAGTCGGTAGCGGCGATGAAGGACAAACGCGGCGCTTGCTTCGTCAATATGCGGTCTTCAATGCTGAGCAGATTGACGGGCTTCCTGCTCATTTTTACCCGATACCAAAACCGGCTCAAAAGATACCCGAATCCATCCACCGGCCCCGGCTAGAGGCAATATTCGCCAAAATCCCTGCGGCGGTCCGTCACAATGGCAATCAGGCCTATTATAATCGCACCCGCGATGAGATCGTTTTGCCAGTTATCGACCAGTTTCCCAACTTTGAAGTTTATTTTGCGGTACGGGCACATGAGACAGCCCATTGGACAGGCGCAAAACGGCGGCTTGACCGCACTTTTGGCAAACGCTTCGGCGATGCAGCCTATGCCATGGAAGAACTTGTTGCGGATATTGCTGCCGCTATTCTTGGCGCAACACTCGGGATACCAGAAGCGCAACTCGACAATCATGCATCCTACCTCGCGCACTGGCTCAAGGTCCTCAAGTCCGACAAAACTGCCATCTTGACCGCCGCATCCAAAGCTGACGAAGCGGTCAACTTCATCTTGGGTTTTGCCCAGCAAGGCCCGTGCCGGATCGTTGGTCGCGAGCCCCAGCTTGTTGCGGCCTGAAGCCCGATCCGACCAAAATCCACCATTATGACATGTGAGGAAGACCAACATGGCCAATTATTTCACCCATATTTCGTTCAAGCTCGCTGTGACACGCGAGGAAGCGGAACAGCTTGTTTCAGTCATTGCAAGCGCGGCATCCATCGAAGATGGAAACGGACCCATGCTGGCACCGGAAATCGAGAAGGCATTCCGCACCGACAGTCAGATTCCAGATCAAAACTTCTGCGAGATTATGGACGACTTGATTTTCGGCATTGAGTGCATTTACAATGAAACCAGCAGTACTCTCACCATCTTTGACAGCGATGGCGCGCCCAATCTCTCGGCGCTCGGACAATGCCTCCAACGCCTATACCCAGAAAAGCTGCCGCTCGGGTTCGTTTATGCCGATACCTGCGATAAGGCCCGCGCCGGTGGTTTCGGCGGAGGATATTTCGTCATCACGGGTGACACCATATCCCAACAGACGCTTGCCCATATGCTCGATAATGATCTCACCGCGCTCGCGGAGACCTCTGGTGTCAGCTGACCAGCGCACTGCGGGTCACGTTGCCACGCTCGAGAATGCATACCGCGTCGCCACCCGCGTTGCCGAAGCGACCAACCAGGATATGCAGGTTTCCGCAACCGGCAAACCGGAACAACCCTTTATCGCGGAACCCACCAACACCGGAACCCAGCGCGTCATCGCAAGGATCCTTGCTGATCGAGACTGATACAAAGCTCAAGGAGTTAGATATATGAGAATTATAGCCTACAAAAGCGAAGCTGCAAGGCCATTGGAGTGCCAATTCCCGTTCGCGATCTTCGCTTTTGCGAAGTTTCCCATTGCAGCAATACTGGTGCATATTCAGTTTTGGTTACTGTGGCAGCCGTTGATTACCTCATCGACATCAGTCAGCATGATTTGCAGATAATGGCGGACGTAAAAGCCAACAAACCCAGCGCATAAGCGCGATTTCAAATTCATCATAGCCGCTTGCCGTGACGGATTCGTCGCGCGCTCAATCAACGAAAGGACGTTATCATGGCAGACCGCTGTTCAGCTTCAATTACCATCGGAGGAAAGCTAGCCGCCGCCGATCTTCCCCAGCTTCTCACCGCCATCAGTGATGAAGGCCTCTCTACCGAATTTGACGGCCCAACATTTGAGCTAAAGGAACTTGTGAGCGGCGAACCATTATTGCTTAGCGCGCATGAAGTTAGCTGGGGCACGTTCACTGAACTGGAAGCCTTCTGCCGCACCCACAAACTCGCCTACACCCGGTGGACCGGCATGTGCGCCGGTGTATGGGGGTGCTTCCGTACCGTTTATCGCGGTGCAGCCGAAACCAGAGAGGGGGATGACGCCGTTGACGAATATGACGTCAGCGAGGACGATCAGATTCTGATCGGCGAACAGCTGGCCCATAGGCTTGGTTCATTTCGTGCGATTGCCGATCATTTTGTCCGTGCCGCGTTCGCCGTGCCGCCGCTGGTTATTGTGGCTAGCGGGCCTGAGCAAAGGGAGCCCATTGCGCCCCGAGCGTAAAGTCGCCCGAAAACACGCCCAGAGGGCCATCAACATCGGCGGTCACATAAGGATCATCGGCAATCACCACGCCGCTGCCAAAAACCGCTCCTTCACGGGCCAGTTGTGCGCGTGCTGCAAGCAGTTCGACCAGACGGCCCAGATCAACAGACGTGCCAAGCGGGTCCCGGCCTGCCAGTATATACCACAGGCACCGCTGATAATCATTGCCGCGGCCGCCAAGAATGGCCGCCAGTGCGGTCTTGGCGTCAGATTGTCCTGCCATCAGACCATTGACTGTGCGCGAAAGCTCGGATGCAGCCGACAATGCATCCTCCGGGTCAACCCCAACCGAAGCACCGGCAAGCGCGCGAAATGTCCAATGTTCGTCGCAGCAATCACGCATTTCGATCAGACCAAGATCCACATCAATATTTTGCAACCAGTTCGGTGCCTTGTTCATATCAAATTCCTTATCGATTGTGGACATAGCGTGAACATCGGCCCCCTGTCAATTTTACCGTGACGACCACATAACAAGGAGAACAACAATGGGATGGCTATTCATGAATTCACTGGGATACCACAAAACGCCAAAAGCCTATCTTGAAGATCAATTCACATTCGAGAACGATGCGGGCAAGAGCGAAATACTGGCCTCTGCAATGATCAAGATGCGCACCTGGTATGCCGCGTGCCGCCAATATAATAACGACACCGGCCAGACCACTGTGTTCGCGCTGGTATGCTTGGTCAAATATAATAAGCGCGCCAGCGACGGGATGGTTTTCGGTTACAAGGATATGAGCGAAACCATGGGACCAAACGAATCCGAATGCCCCGCAAGGATACTTGACATGCTCGGCCCCACGACCAGCGAATATGCCCTGCAGTGGCGCGCCCGCTGCAGGGCGGTCGCAACCCGAAAGCAACGGCCCCCACCCAAGGACGGCGACATGATCGTCTTTGCCCAATCGATCAAATTTACCGATGGAAGCGAAGGGCGGCGTTTCCTTGTTTCCCGGCAGGGACGCAGGACGATCTTCCTCAATCCAGCGGCGGGAACACGCTACCGGATTTCCCGCTGGAAGGAGCTGAACTGGACCACCATAACAAAGATTGATGTCAAGCTGCCAGCAGCTTAAGCAAGGCCATGTGGTTGGTCCCCAGAGGCGCGAAAAACGCAAAAGGCAAAGAGCCGATCGCACCGGCGCTTAGTGACACATTGCGTATCTGGTACACCGGGCGGGGCGATCATCGCGATGAAGAAGCAGCGCTGATGCTTGTGCGCCATGCCCGCAAAAACGGGCAATGGATCGCCTGCGACTGTCAGGGCGAGCTTGCCACACCGATGCTCTCGCCCGCCTTGCTCACCGGGGCCGACACCTATTATCTCAGGCGGCTGACAGCGCGAAGCAGGCCTGAACATGGAATCAAATGTCCATTTTTCCGGGAACAGGCTTTCACCACTATTACCAGCCAGAAACGTCCCGCGCGCAACCAGCCTGAAGGCTATTTTTCCGTGCTGCGTCCACCCGCGCTTTCACTGGCGCAGCATCCCGAAGAGAAGCCGGAGCCGCGCGATGCAGCAAGCCACGGCGCTCCGCGTCTTGCAAAGCTGCTGTGGCGCCTGCTCGAACTGAGCGGGCGCACGGTCATTGAAGCAAATGAACAGGACAAACGCGACATTTCGAGCGAATTTGCCGCTGTACGCCAGCTCGCAGAGCGATTGGAGGTTGCCCCCGGCATACCGCTGAGCCGCGTCCTCTTTACCCATCCGCGCGATTGGGAATCGCGGCGCATATTTGCAGTGCTACGCGAACTGGCTAAAAGCTGGCCCAAAGGCCATGAACCGCAGGCCTATCTGCTGGTCTTTGCACGCAAGGTCCACGAACACAGCATAGAAACCACAGACGGCACTATCGATCTCGCAACCCGCCTTCGCCACCCAGGCACGCGGGAAAAACCAATCAGCGGGCCCGACCTGACTTTGGTTGCTATCGGTGAGGATCCCGATGCGCGTGGTTACGGTGCGCTTCGGGCATGGGGACAGCCTGTCCACAACGGCCACCGCTTCATTCCGGTAGATCATGATTTCGACCGGGTCATCGTCGAAGCTTTGATCACCGCGCGTCACATGCTCGCGCGGCAAGACATTGGCCTTACCGCCACAAAACCCATGTTCGACTACATGACCCCTGACGGCCCGGTTCGTCCGCCCTGGCTCATCTCCTTGCAGCGGGGAAATAATAGCATTACCGTGGTTATTGAAACCAGTAGCGCAGACAATGAAGAACCGCGCCGGGCGCGGGCCTTGGGGTTCATCGGCGCTGTCCTTGAAATAGACCGCTCAACGCTACCCAACCTCTCGTCCGATCTCGCTGAGATTGTACGGAGCATCCCTTCAGCCTGACGGTGAAGGGGGTTTGGCCGGGCTCCAATTTATTGCGCTGGAAGAGGACGTCGGCGCGTTGGTGATCGAAGGAGTGGCGGACAGAGAATGGTGATACCAAAAAATCATATGGCCTGCCGTTTGGCACGCACACCGTAATTTGCTGCTCCTGGACTCTGCCTGACCAGTGACAATGGCTTGCCCTCTCCCTCGTCTGTGCGCATTTGAACAGCAGCTCGAAAAAGCGGCACATGGTGCTTGGCTTGCAATTGTTCGGTCCTTGCGCGAAAATGTCCCAGATGTCCTCGGGCGAGCCTGTATTCCTGCAGCGCATGAAAGATGGCGGCGCGCAGGGCGCGTCATCCCGTCCGCTGCATTATGGCCGGGCTTCAATATCGTCCAAATGGTTCGAAACAACCCCTTCTTCCTCACCGGCCCATAGCCCCGGGCGGGGGGACGCCATGCAACCACAAAATTGGCCCCGTGTTGCTACGCTGCCCGCGCCAGACCATTTTTGCGGTGTCCCTCGGCAAGCCTCGGTGCAGACGCCCCCGCCCGGTTCTCATTCATGGGCAGGCAGAAGGAATTGTCCCAAGCCTTAAGGAGAAATGATATGAACCACGTTATTTTATCAGGCCGGGTAGGGGAAACCCCATCGCAGCGCGCCGCCGTCACAAGTTTCAGTCTTGCCACAAGCATCAATAAACGCGCAGAAGGCAAGGCAGTTATCGGCGAAAACGGCCATCCCGAACAATATACTGAATGGCACCGCATCACCTGCTTCAACGGTCTGGCTGAAACCATCGCCAAACATGTCGAGAAGGGCAAGAAGCTCACCGTCATTGGACGTATTCACTATAGCCAATATGAGAAAAACGGCGTGAAGCACAGCGGCACCGAAATCATCGCCGAGCAAATCGAGTTCGGTTAAACCGATGCAGGGCCGGGCATTGAGACCGGCCCTGGTTCTCGATAGCCAGAAACTGAGCGCTATTGGGAACTTCAACCAAGTTTGCACGTAGTCTCTTTTAGGCAAGGAGCAATCATGTTATTAAAAAAAATCAAGACGCCGGGTCTATCCCATCTTTCCTATCTCGTCGGTTCAGGAGGCAAGGCTGCCGTCATTGACCCCAGAAGAGACTGCGATATTTATCTGGAGATAGCGCGCGCCGAAGGCTTGGAAATCACCCATATCTTCGAGACCCATCGCAATGAAGATCTGGTATCCGGTGCGCCCATTCTTTCCGGCATGACGGATGCACCGGTCTTCCATGGACCCAATGCTGCGGGAGACGTTGTTTATGCAGAAATTGCCGGTAACGGTGACCGCTTTGAAATCGGGCAACTCATTCTTGAGGTCATCGAAACCCCGGGCCATACCGACGATCATATAGCTTTTGCTCTCTATGACACAGAATATTCGGACGGCGCTGTCGGTGTATTTACCGGAGATGCGCTCTTTGTAGGCGACGTCGGGAGAACCGATTTCTACCCGGACCGCAAACAGGAAGTTGCCGGGCTTCTTTTCGATTCCCTGCAAAAAATTCTGTCACTGGGCGACCAGGCGATGATATATCCCGCACATGGGGCAGGATCGGTTTGTGGATCGGGAATGGCGGAACGGGAGTTTTCTACACTCGGGCATGAACGGAGAAATAATCCCCGGTTGCAAATCGAGAGCCGGGATGAATTTATCGAGATCAAAATCAACGAGAACCATTATCAACCGCCCTATTTCCGATTGATGGAGCGCCTCAATCTGGAAGGTGGAGATCCCGCTCCGCGCGTAACAGAGCCAAAAATTTTAAACCTGCCAGAAATGGAAAGTCATTCTCCCACCCATCTGGTGGATGTCCGCGACCCAATGGCATACGCCTCAGGTCACTTCCCGGGTTCGCTGAGTTTGCCGGTCGGCATGATACCGGCATTTGCAGGATGGTTCATAGGTGAAGGAGACACCGTTCTTCTGATCGGTTCGGACCAAAGCCAGCTTGCCGCAGCAACGGAGCATCTTGTTCGCATTGCCCTTGACGATATTATCGGCGGCTATACCGGCATCGTCCCGGCTGCTGCGGCAGGGAGAATCATGGAGCAAATTCCAATGATCGAAACGGAGGAAATTGAAAAACGGCTGAACGAGGATCGCGACGAGTGGACCTTACTCGATGTCCGTGATGCAGATGAACGTGCAGAGGCATCAATTGATGGTTCAGAGCATATCTATGTTGGTGAATTGAATGAACGCTGGAAAGAACTCGATAGATCACGTCACTATACCATGATGTGCGCGAGCGGCATGCGGGCGACCGTCGCTGCAGGATGGCTTTCCAGTCAGGGGTTTGAAAAAATCGACATTTATCTCGGTTCGATGGGAGCCTGGCAGGCGTCTCTGGCTTAGAGGCATACGCGATTATCGGTGCCACCAAACCATGCAGCGCCATCGCTTGTTAATTAGCGAAACTGGAGCGGTAGCTGACCGACAGCTTCAAAGCTGCGGTCGTCCTCTCGCGGAGGAATTACGCGTTGACAGCGTCTTTCAAGCCCTTGCCTGCTTTAAATTTCGCTTGAGTAAATGCCGGAATCTGCATTGGTTCGCCGGTACGCGGATTACGCCCCGTTGAAGCTTTACGCTTGGATGTCGAGAAGGTACCGAAACCGACAAGGCGAACGTCGCCGCCACCCTTCAATGCACCGGTAATCGAACCGATAACTGCGTCTACCGCTTTGGCGGCATTGTTTTTGCTAAGCCCGCTGTGGTCCGCGACGCTACTGACAAGATCCATCTTATTCATGTGTATAACCCCTTGGTAACGGCAATTCGTCATGAATCGCGCGATCATCGGAGGGCATTAACACCTCAATGTTGCTGTAAGTCAAAAGAAACTCGTCATATTTTGATGATTTTCTCCGCAGGCCGGTAAACAATGTCCTAAGCCTCTGGCCGGGCGGCGTCGCGCAGCTCGGCAAGCGCCACCGCGAGTTTTGGTTGCCCGACCTTGCGCAAGCCTGCAACAAGTCCGGCAATGAAGTTGCTCTTTGACAAGATGTGATGGACAAGGGCGATGCGGTTTTCCGTGCGATGATGACTAGTTAGCGTCTGATCAAGAAGACGAGCATATTGATCACCGAAAAGTCCATCACGGCCTATATAGAAGATGGTTTGTAGCTCGGCGAACTCTTCGATCGAGAGCATTTTTAGAACCGCGCCGTTGAGCTCACGCATATCGTCGCCATATCGCATGATCTCGTCCAAACTTACGCTAGCAGCATTGATCACTCGCGGCTTTTCGTCCGAGTGCGCCGGTGGATGCGCCTTGAGCCAAATCTCGGCAATCTCCATAATCTTTTCGGATGTGAGATAGCTCAATTCGGTATCGAGGCCGATCAGCACTTTAATTTCGCGCGATGCCTTTCTCGCCGTGAGCGCAATGGAAAACCCGTTGCTGCTAAGGTCAAACCGTTCCATCGTGGCTGCCCTGCGCGCAATAAAGGCCTCCTCGGTCCAGGTCGATTTCGCGCCGACTAGTCATGTTTTCGGCAAGTATTTCGATCAGGTCAGCACCGAGCTTTTCAACAGCAGCAATTGATCGCTTGTTGCGTGTATCAATACTAAATTGAATTTCAGAGTAGCCTTCATCGAAGGCATGTTCAATCATGAGCGATTTCATCGTGTGATTGACACTCCCTCCTCTGACGGCCGGAGCAATATAGGTGGCTCCGATTTCAACGGCTTCTTGCTCGCCGGTAACCGGAATATAATGTGTCATTCCAACTATATCGCCATCATGAATGACCGCAAATCCTATCCAATTTGGGAGGCTCCTGAAAAGAGCAAAAGATGGTTCAAAATAGTCGCCAATCATGCATACTGGATAAATTTCCCATATAGCCTGGTCCAGCGCACATGCGGCGCGCAAACCGTCTAAATGTCTGTCCTCAAAAGGTTCGAGTTGAACCGATCCATCATTCAAGAATTTCTTCAACATACTGCGATCCTGTCTCAAAATTAGATTTGACAGAGAACTGGAGAAGAGCCGAATTTCGAAAGGAACAAATATTACTTCAAGACGGATGAAATCGAGGATAATCAGGTTTTCTTCAAAACGAAAAATTCACACCAAAAGCTACAAACAATGGGATGCCTTCCTCATCATCCGGAATTATTCTTGCGGGGGCATTGGGGCTAATCACAGTATTGCGCAGCGGAAAGGTCCGATTGGCGATGTTGGTTCGATCTGTGGCATTTAACACATCGGCATAAAAAGACACATCGCCGAAGGAAAATCTGACGGCTTTTTCAAGACGAATGTCCAGCCTGTGATAGTCTGTGAGTTGCCCGCTAAAAGGATCGCCAAAGCGCGGGATGATAGCATTTGTTGTTGGATCAAACCCAACATCAGAAAGAGGAGTGAACCGGTCGCCGCTTTGCATTCTGTATTTTGCTCCCAGTTTCCATCCGTGATCAAACTCATAGGTTACGGCAACCGTCAGACTGACGGCCGGAGTAAATCGGTTGTCAGCGCGTAAACCGGTTAAGCGATCCTTTAGCGTTCCTTCACTCAGGCTCAGGGCTGCCCATCCATAAAACCGTCCGCCGATTGGTTTGGCGAGGAGGATATCAAGTCCGTACGCCTCCCCGTCGAGATCGCGTTCGAGCGGTGAGCCAATTAACTCCCGGCGTTCGAAATCCTTGTACCAGACCTCTGTTTGAAGTCGCCAGTCATCGGATATTTGCCAGCGTTGCCCGAACAAAAATTGCCGCGAACGCTCGCTTTCCTGATCCCTTCCCAATTCGCGAAGAAGCAGAAGCCTGCCAGAATTTGGTGAGCTATGATGAAAACCGGCCCGGGTGTAGATGTCGAGGCCTTTGCTCGCCTGTAGTGTCAGCCCTAATCTGGGTTCGACAAAACTCTCATCAAGAAAATGGTCAATTGCGGCATGGACTCCCAGGTCGGCCTGAAATCTGTCGGAAATCTCGATTCGATTCGTCACAAAAAATTCAGTGGCTGACAGATTTTGACTCAATGCTGTGGGTGACAGCGAGACCGCAAACCCGCACCCTTGTTCAAATGAATCGCAAATCGGGATGGCACCGCGAAAGGAGAGATCAGTATCTGTCCGGCTGATATTGATCCCTGTCACAAGATCGTGAGACCCGGCCTGATGACGAATCTTGCTACGCAAGGTCAGCGTAGAAGCATCATGCCGGACGAAATTCCCATTGTTTTCCTGCTGGTCGTCACTGGTCCGCGAATGAGAGAATGTCGCGGTTAAGTGTGTCTGGTCACCCAGTTCAGTGCGTATGCGTAGTGATTGCCCATCAAATTGCCGGGTGTCCACTTGACCGAGCGTTTCAATGCCCAGAACGCCCTCGCGTGGTCTTTCCTCGGTTTTATCCCATGATCCAATCGCGGTGAGCGCGATATCCGTTTGGCCGGAACGCCAGATAAGACGCCCGGTATAGTCCCGACTTTCAGGCATCTGGAAAACCAATACGTCGTTTCCACGCTCAAATTCTTTTAGAAAAAGATGCGCAAGATTATGACGATATGATGCATATCCCGCCACGCTGTCCGTTACCGGCGTTTCAATCAACACACCCGACTTTAGCTGACTGAGGTCAACCTTCAGATAGCGCTCGTCCGGATTCGGGTCACGCAGTCCGATGTCAATGACACCGCCCGAAGCGTTTCCATATTCCGGGCTAAAAGCTGCTGAGTGCAAGTCAAAGGTTCGAATGACATTGGGGCTGACAATGGAATCACTAAGCTCGTGGAAAACATTATCAACTGGCATACCATCAATCAGAAAGAGATTGTCGCTTGGGCCACCACCGCGGATGACCGGTTGATCAAGATCACCGCCGCCAAAAGAGATGCCCGGCAACGATAACAACGCCTTTAGCGGATCGTTCACATCACCGGCGGTAGCGAGCAGCGATGCTGCGTCTGGCGCGATTTCGGTTAGATCATCCACATTCCTCTTTGCGGTAACGATAATTTCGTCGAATTGCAGATGTTGATCTTGCGCCGTCACTTTTTCCTGTGCGTGGGCGCTCACAGTAGCGATAATCGCAGGCAATAGAAGAACTGTACCGCACCGCAGAGCGATGCCGCCGGTTGAGTTTCTAACCATTTAAATTTCCTTCGTGACTATTTCATCTGGAAGTCATTTTCCCTTGGGAATTGCTGATCGGGACAGGGTGGGATTCCATATTTTTTTATGCACTTTTCCCGTCGTACGCTGTCTTGCCATCGCTCGCCGGTACCTTTCCAATCGATAGTCGAACAACCGGAAACCGGTATTGCGCAAAGCAGCGTGAGGACCGCCATTTTTCTAATTTTCTTCATCAGCATCCCTAACAAACTCAAGAAGATCACCAGGTTGGCAATCCAGAACATCACACATTTTGACCAATGTTGTGAACCGCACGCCTTTGACCTTGTTGGTTTTGATCATCGATAGCGCTTGTTCAGTCACGCCAATGGCCGCAGCAAGTTCTTTGAGCCGCATCTTCCGGCGCGCCAGCATCACATCGAGATTGATTACAATTTTCATGTATTGAACTGCATGCTATAGAAAGGCCTCGTTTTCCTCTTTTGCGCTTTTGCCTTCCGCAAACACATGGGCAACGAAAACCAGAAGCACTGCCATAAACAGCGCTTTCAATTCCGACGTCCCAAATTGAACGTCTAAAATTCCCGGATGCGCGGGGTCGCTTAGCGACAAAATAACGATCAGGCCCGTGTGTTGCACAACACCAACGAAAACCATCGCCAAACTGACCCACGCAAAGCGGCGAAATCCATGCACTGATTTTGCGGATAAGGCACGCTTCTGTGCAGCTTCCGTAAAGCTATGCCGCAAACCAAGCAGGCCATATACCTGAACAAGTGCAACCAGCAGGAAAAGCACAAAACCGGCAATGCGCGATGCCAAGCTCAAACCGAGAATGTCAAAGTCATAAGGCAGATTGCTAGACGCAAGTGGAGCGAGCTGATCCCAAAAAAGCCAAATTGCTGCGGCGATAATCGGAAGCAAAATTGCAACAAATAGCGTCACGTAGGCAAAGAAAGTAGCCAAGGAATAACCGGATTTTGACATAAGCGAATCAACCTGTTAATTTGTTTAATTAAAGTAAGAGATTAATTAATATGCTGCAAGGATTAAATTGTGACCGCATTTCGTCGAACAATATTACCGGTCTTGTTAGGGCTTACGAAGCGAAATTGTCACAGATATATGTGGCTAGTCGCCAACATATTTTCGTTCTCGCTAACTGCCTGTTTTGGTTTTGAGAAGGCTCGCATAGGGATATGCCATTCGCTAATTCTCTTGATGACATCTCTGCTGCTTCCGGGCCCCGCTGCGGCAAAACCTGTGATCACTCCCCCATCATTGATCCAATTGGAGTCAAATATAGAGGCCGGAAAACTCGGAAAAATTGTTTCAATCACGGTCGAGCAGCACGGCACTATAGTCTATTCCCGCAATTTCGGTAAAGCGGATGCGGATACACTTCATGATATCCGTTCCGCCGGAAAATCGCTGACTGCACTCGCGGTAGGTATTGCTATCGACGAAGGCAAATTGAAATCCGTCGATCAAAAGGTGTGGCCCTTGCTGGGCGCTCCGATTGATGACCCTCACAATAATATTACTATTCGTGATTTACTGACCATGTCGTCAGCGCTCGATTGCGATGATGGTAATAAACGTTCTCCGGGGCAAGAAGAGCGTATGTACCGCACAAAGGTCTGGCGCGAGTTTGCTATGGATTTGCCACTGGCCGATAGCTATGCGCGAGATGATCAGGGATATGGCCGCTGGTCTTATTGCACCGCTGGGGTGTTTTTACTGGGGCAGGTTGTGGAAACGGCCACGGGCGAAAGATTCGATAAGTTCGTGCAATCTCGCTTGTTTGAACCGCTTGAGATCAAAGAAGTAAAATGGCGAACTTCCAAATCTGGGGAAATACAATCGGGCGGGCAATTACGTATGCGCGCTGCAGATCTGGTAAAAATAGGCCGTATGGTCCTTGATGGCGGAACTTGGGAGGGAACCCAGATTGTCTCAGAAAATTGGATTAAGCAAATGCTTTATCCCCACAGGAAATTGAGCAATTTTGTTCATTATGGCTATTTGTGGTGGTTTGCGCCGATCAACGCACCTGATGGCCTCCAACCAAGTTGGTACATGCAGGGCAATGGTGGAAATATGATCGCCGGATTCCGAAAATATGATGCAGTGGTTGTGGTGCAGGCTGCGAACTACAATAAACCCTATGCAAGTCGTCACGCATTCACGATCGTCGAGGCATCGCTGGCTCATCTTTTTCACCCATAACGCTGGTATTTGGTAGCGCACGCTAATTCTGCCGGAATAAGGTTTAGCCGATTTTGATCTATCATCTCGGACGTCTGATCTTTATGCACAGTCTGCCTAATGGCAGACTGTTTGCTACCTTCCCAAAGCTGAACTTTAAATTGCGTGCCTAGAACGCTCGCTCCATACCCTCCCGCTAGCGATTTATGCGCTGAGCCTGTGGTACGTGCGGGACAGGTTCCAGATTTCAGGCGGGCTTAAATGGGCTATTCCAATTTTGGCGCTGGTGATTATCGGCTTGCCCTTCCTGTTCCCGGCACTCGAAGTGATCGCCACTTTGTTTGTGGTGCTAGTTTGCTTACGGGTGTTCGCAAGCCGGAGAACACAGGAATAGCAGACAAACTATGCTTCCGAGAAACCGGTTAGAGCGCGCGCAAGGGAACGTCAGCTTTCGGTGATTTCGAATCTATTGTCTAATGTCGCAAAAAGGGGCGATTGCCCACCGGCTGTTCACCAGCCAGAAAGCGGTTAGGCAGCTTTTAGGAGATCCCGACTGATCGAGTGATTGCGAATGGCAACAACTCGTTGGGTAGTGGAATGTCTGTTTCTCGAAGGAAGAGTCGCGATCCCTATCCTCGGCATTTCAGGCTGAGCTGGCAGCGCGCCATCAATCGTCATCATAGTGGTTATCTCCGCGCCATGGCTGCGCCAGCGACTGGATGAGGCGGGCATGAATGGTTTCAATGCTCAAGATTATGGGCGTCCCCCGGCGCGAGGCCGGGGCGGGCTGTCGTCTGCGCTGCGCTCCGAACGAGCCCCGAGGTCTCGTCCCTGCGGGCTTCCATCCCTGACGCAAGGGCAAAGGAAACGAAAGAGGACGGGAAGGGGAAGAGCAATGCCCGCGAGGGCGCGGGCATTGCGCCGGACGCGCACCGATGTTCGATAACCCCCTATGCCACATTCACCAGATGTCCCTGCGTTGCCCTTGCGGTTTCAAAGGTCAACGAGTTGCGTCGGGCAAGCTGCGTTAGCCAGATGGGGGTCGCCGGCGTTTGCTTCTCTGGCGAGAAGCGCCGACCCCCATCTGCCAAACTTCACTAGCCCTCCCGTGCCTGTTGACCTTCAAGAGCCCGAAGGGCGTCTTGCGGCCACTGGCGAAGGTGGCTCCGGGTGTGATCGAACACCGAGGATATTTGTGTGCGCGGCCGATCAGGAGGGAAGGGGGCGCTTCGCGTCCCCCTGTGTTTCTTATTGTCGCTGACGCGACGTTCTGGCTCAGGTTCACCAGTTATGATCGGAAAAGTGTCAAGAAAACAATGAGATAGGCTAATATCAGAGTATCTATTATAAGGGTATTTGTCAGGCGGAAAGGCCGCTTTGACAATCAACCGGCGAGGGACAGCTAAACATCCCAAGCCAAAAACTAAGGAACTGAAAATGTCTAATATCGGAGAACTGACCAAAAACACGAACGGCTTTTATATTGGTAAAATCGATACGCTGGCCGTAGCTATGACCCTTGCCCTGCGCGAGGTTCACAGCACCAACGAAAACGCGCCAGTCTATGAAATCCACGCACGAAGTGCAGCAGGTTCATGGGTAAAAGTTGGCGCGCTTTGGGAGCAAACGTCTAACGGAACCGGCGAGGCATTCTTGCAGGGCTCGATTGACGACCCGTCTATGGTCAAGCCTCTCTATATCGCCTGTTTCCGGCGCGAAGATGAAAGCTATGCAATCGCATGGAGCAGACCGCGCCGCACTCGCAACGATGTGCCAGCACCCGCTAATCAGGGCGAAGGCGACAGCGAAAACGGCGAACAGGACTTTGACGGCAGCCCCGCAAAGCAGGGAAAGACCCAAGGAAAAGCCAAATCCAAAAAGGCTGACCTTGGCGAAACCACCAGCGATGCAGCTAGCTAGTCTGAAATGAACAAGGGCAGGGAGCGGGGCTTAGCCGCTTCCTGCCCTCTTTTTGTCCAAAGGAACTGAAATGCCCAAGAACCCGAAAACCGTTAGCAGCTTTGCCGACCTTGGCCAAGTATATGAAGAAGAGACAGCCTCACCGGCCTATCACAGAGCATTCACCAGCGACCTTGCCCAGGCACAGCTGAACATTGCCGAGGAACCGAGCAGCACCGATATGCCCGGCCCCTTTGAAGCAGAACAATGCGTCAAATCCATGATGCGCGAAATTTTTGCCCTTATGAGCGATACCCGCATGGAGCCAATCGCCCAGCGTATCGCATGGGGAATTGTAAACAGCTTCCATGTTGTTGCCCGTCAGATCGAAGGCGAGGAAGACAGCGCCGCCGTGAAACTTGGCGAACTTGCCCGCATCTCCGACCCGAGCGAGGTTTTTGCAAGCGAGGTTGAAGAAGCACAAATGCGTTGCCAGAGCCTTGCAGAAGCCCGAGAGGCTTTGGAATGTATGCGCGACCATGCCGGCGAAGTTTACCGCGCAAATAGCGGGCATCCGTTCAGCGCTTTAAGAGGTTCGCGCGTTTCATCCGTATTGACCGCCAGCCAGATTGACGCGCGGGAATTTCTGGCAGCGCGAACCAAAATCAGACGCGAACAGCTAGCACCATCAGGCCCGATTGTCGTTATTTCCGGCGGTCAGGATTGGGAAGATTACCAGCGGATTTGGGACAGGCTCGACTTGCTAAAAACCCGTGTCCCGACAATGACACTTGCGACCACAGCGCAGGGCAAAGGCGTTGACGCTATCGCGGCAGCATGGGCGGCAGCGCAGGACGTGCCACTAATCGCCTTTCGCCTTAATCGCGGCTATGGCAATGCCGCGCCGTTCAAACGCAATAAGCTACTTGCCAAGCTGGACCCCGTTGAAGCAATCGTTTGCGAAGGTTCAGGCGTGCAAGCAAATCTGGCGCAGATAATGCGCGAGGCTGGCGTGCCCGTAACCGTTTTTCATCAGGTGGAAATCAAGACAGAAGAAAGCCGCGCAGCTTGAACCAGCGCCGAGGAAATGCAGCGCGCCTTGAAGCCGAGGCGCGCTGGTAAAACTGAAATATTCCAGCACCAGAGGGGAGGGTAAATCTTCTCGCAGCGTGTCCGAGCGTGAGGCGGTAACCCGTCTTGATAATCATCTTGAGCCAGTAGCTGGAATCGCGATCTGTCAAGATCGTTTCTTTGTCCAAATGATCGCGCATTGCTGATCCGTTTTTCATTTCCAATGCTCGATTGTTTTTGCGATTCCCAAAGCTCCAATTCGGTGCGCGAGCTGGTTGATCGATCAAGCGGAAATCGCTTAATCAATCTCGTGATAATGCCTGGAGTACATAATTGCGTTTCGCGCTGCCCCACCGGAAAACCCAAAATTCTGAAACCGGGAATGAACAATCACCCTCAATCAATATCGCTAACATGGGGAAAAAAGTGGCACACCGTACGCAATTTCATTGCATGGAAGAGCGCAAGAAGTTGATTTAATTGATAAAATATCGGAGGATGGCGAATTCGTTCGCCACCCAGAAAAAGACCATATGGTCGCCAAGATTGCGGCCATACGACCTCCAAAAACAACACCTCGAATCATCAAAAAGCGTGCGCGTACCGAGCGCGCAAAATTAACAGGCCATACGGCGCGCAGGATGAGTGATGGCCGTGAGCGGGTCATCTGGGATACTGAATATCCCGGCTTTGGTTTGCGCTTTCGCGCGAGTGGCCGGAAAACCTGGATAGTTAGCTTTCGCCAGCGCAAGGTCAGGCGCACGGTTACCTTGGGCAGCGTTTCCGAAATGTCGGTCAGGCAAGCGAGGCGTGAGGCGAGGCGTATCTTGTCGGAAGCCCAGTTGGATGGGCTTCCGACAAAAGCAAAGGCGCGCATGAAATCCGCGCCGTTGTTTTCTGATTACGCCGAAGAGTTCTGGGCGGATTATGCCCGGCACTGGAAGGCTACCACCGAGACTCGCAATCAAAGCGCGCTCAAACTCTATCTTCTCCCGTATTTTGGAGAAATGGCGCTCGATGCGATCCAGAAAACCGACATTGCCCGTTTTCGTGACGGTTTGTCGGCGAGACCCCAAATCTTCAATCGCGCCATTCCCGTCCTATCGGTGATGATGAAATATGCAGAGCAATTGGGTTATCGCCGTATTGATTCCAATCCTTGCCGGGGAACGCCGCGCTACAAGACACGATTGAAAGAACGGTATCTGACGCCGATTGAATATCGCCGCATTGCATCCAGCTTGAACGCACTTAAAGACCGCTTTCCCGAAGCGGTCACGATCATCTGGCTGCTGATTTATACCGGCGCACGCTTTGCAGAAATCCAGAAGCTGCGATGGGAATATGTAAAACCGCCAAGATTGATGCTCCCCGACAGCAAAACCGGACCAAAAACCATCTATCTCAATGCACAGGCGCGGGCGATATTGGATGCAATGCCGGGAAAGAAGCAATCCGGCTTGATATTCCCAAGTCGCACGATCCCTGATAAACCGATATCCATCGTAAACTCGTGGCCGGTAATTCGGCATCATGCAGCTATCCCTGATGTCAGATTGCATGATCTGCGCCACAGCTTTGCCTCGATAGCAATCCGCGATGGCATATCGCTATTGGTAATCGGGAAATTGCTAGGCCACGTCCTGCCGGAAACAACCGCTAGATATGCGCATCTGGCTGACGAGACCATTCAGGATTCTGCCTCGCGGGTTTGTTCGTCGATTGCCTCTGCAATGGGAGGCAACCAATGACCGCTCATCGTCTTACTCGTATTGTTTCCGAAGAACTAGCCGCTGTCGGCATTGTCAAATTCAAGGGCGACAATAAGCTTGGCCGACCGCGCCGCACCGTCTGGTCATTGACATTGCCCGGATTTGGAATCCGGCATCATGGATCAGGCAA
>Ga0316204_10002633_pt1 | contig 39745 bp, 29 predicted proteins | sample 6monrhotite_MG_2_FD_205661 | JGI IMG/M metagenome (GOLD analysis project Ga0316204, IMG submission 205661) | Microbial mat bacterial communities from mineral coupon in-situ incubated in ocean water Damariscotta River, Maine, United States -... | ecosystem: Environmental > Aquatic > Marine >...
CGCTATTTTCGCCATCTAACAAAATCGGAAAAGTAACAGGAATGCTTTTAAGTAATTTCTTCGCGGCATTTGGATCTTCTTCGACATTCACACCTAAAATGGTAAATCCCAAATCCTGATACTCCTCATACATAGCATCCAAAATCGGCATTTCCTGGCGACATGGGCCACACCAAGATGCCCAAAAATTAACCATCACCACCTCACCCCGCAATTCGCTCAGCTTCACATTTTTGCCATCAATGCTTTTTAGGGTGAAATTGGGGGCTGGGCCTGACATACTCTCCGCCTGCGATAGCGCAGCAAAAAATAAGCAACTCATTACCACGACCAGTTTGCTCAACCCGTTCACTACTGTAACTCGTTTCATAAAAGCTCCTTTCTCAGAAGAAAATACTAATGCCCATTTGATTAACCATGTTATGCATGGTTTTTTGTTCACCCAATAAATCCATATCAAACAAATAACCCCGCACATTTAGGTGCAACGCCAACCAATCATTCAGCAGTAGACGATAGCCGATGCCATACATCATTGATGAGCGATCATCACCACCAAAACTGGTGCTTCCCAAGCCCCCCACCAGATAGAGACTGGTGTTATAAGCGCTGTGCCGGAGAAATGCCTCGCCTGGCAACAAGTTCACCCCCAAAGCCATGGTGTAATAACTCAATTGTCGCTGCTCATCCGTCATAAAACGAGCAGCACCACTGAAACGCTCGTAGCTACTCAGTTCGGCCGAACTTTGACCGTAAGAGGCTTCAATAAAGCCCCAGGGTGTCACTTGATACGACAGATTGATTCCTTGCGACACACTCACACCAAAGTCTTCAATGCTCATAGAGCCCACAAACAAGGTCAGCTCAAAGTCTTCAGCATCAATCGCAGGTTCGTGTATCTGTCTACGATCCAGTAGCGGCTCGATAACCAACTCAGAGCCTTCATCGCCAGCAGCGTGAGCTGGAGCAATCACCAGACTAGTTAATACAACAACCGTTAAAAGAATGCGGCGAAACCAGCTTTCCATTCTTCGACTTCCTCATTATCCTCATCATTATTAAATAGGACATAGTTTTTATATTCCACACGCAGCATAAAACGATGGGAAACATAATACTTTAAGCCTACTCCTGCGTTCGCGGCATTAAATGTCGTTTCTTCTGCTTGCACCAACACCGTCAAGGCCTCTGTTCGAATAGAGCCCGTTCCCAGAGACAAATAGGGCGAAACTCGCCAACGTGGAAAAGGCTGAGAAACTAAATTCAAACTCGCGATATGACTACTGGAAAACGTCCCCAAGGCTTTTGATAACATCACTTCCGCAGATAAGTTTTGGTTAAAGGCCAAACCCACATAGGCAGAAACAACATCAGAGCCTTGGAAATCTCCCCCCATAAAACCTATTTCCCATCGACGCTTCTGGTACTCACTTTCACCCACCGCCTTGAAATGAAAAGGCTGACCCGCTGCATCGGCGGTTTGCTCAAGCGCCTGTCGAACCACCCAACCTTCCACGCCACTGTCGGACATCACTTGAAACCACTGCGTCCGTCGACTCTGCACCGTTAACCCTTCCCCGCGCTCTAATACGTGAAATACAGGGAATTCGTTACCTGGCCCAGATGACAGCTCTAAATACGCCTCCGTCACCCAGAGCCTTTGTTGGGCATGGGCGATGGAGGCCGGCAATAACACCTGCAGCAATAACAGTAATACAATAGGAAGCTTCATCAAATTTTCTAAGGGATAGGAATATCAAAGGGGTTATTGTAATACTGTCCGCCCAGATCTAACCATTCTGAAATTAATTTTAATTCAGCCTCCGACAGCATAGCTCGATGATCTACATAATTTATATCCGTTGTTGGCGTTAGTGAACGCCCAGCATTAAGCTCTTGATTCAACATTTTTTCCATAAAATAACTAGCACGAGCGCCGTTGACTGACTTGGCGGGCGCTGGCGCATCAACAGGCTCGGGCACATCAGGGACAGGCAAGCCTTGTGCGTCTAGAATTTGCTGACCCTGCTCATCCAGAGCAGGCACCAAGATAAACACTTCCGTCAACAGCTCACCGACAATCGCTTGCTCTTGGTCTTGCACGAACAACTCCTGATAGGCTTGAAAACGTCCCGACTCAGGGCTCGATGGACCATCACTTAAATCAAGCTGACCGGCCGGTAATTGAAGCGCTCCCTCGCTATCAGCGGTGCTATGACAGGTGTTACAGGTCGTATCTTGCAGCGTCACACTATCCTCACGAGGCACACTCCACAGCGGGTGAATGTGCTGTTCATAATTAATGGTGATGCGACAGCCTGCTTCCCAGCTCGTCAAACAAGCGCTGCGAGTAGGAATATCGGAGTTAAGATTCTGATACTGATAATCAAACGCAGGAGCGGCTAGCCGCCGTGTTGTGTCGGTCCAAACATCGTTATACGTTAAATTCATTTTTGGACTTAAGTCTGGGCAAGAAATCACATCCTGAGCGGTTCCACAGGCTAGGCGGATACGCGTTTCAGCCATAGTTTCACCCATCTCGGCAATCATGGCTGCATCAGTGCCCGCGTTAAATGTTTGACCCGAGGTCGCCGCACCGCTGTTAATCGAGCGTTCGGGCAACTTGCGACCATGCGCTTCGTCACTATTTTGATCGTGACAACCATTACACGCCAGTTCTTCACCAGGGCGTACTTGCATCCAATTGTTATGCCTCGCCGACACGCGATGGCCTCGCTCGTCAAGCACCTCGATTGTGAACGCAACATTGGCGGGCACCTTGACCTTGACTGAACCATCCGGCTCCACCGGAGCATAGGCCACAATATCACGCATTAGGTTGGCCCGACTGATACCAAAGGCAGACCTGGGTATATCCAAGACACTATCATCAGGCATTGCAACCGCCTTTACGATGCGAACAAAACGTGGCACTTGCAGCGCTATTGGGGCAGCAACAGGATCAGCCATTGTTTCGAGCGTATCCACGCCTGTGATGCTTGCACCCATATCATTAAACGTACCATCCCAGTCGTAAACACTGCGAATATGTAATATTCCCACATTCTCATCAATCAGGGCCGGATCTTTCTCAGAGGCCGAAAAATACTCTGCCTGCCGAGGCTGAGCAGTCACTATATCGCTGTATATAACACCTTCTTTAGGCGTGACAACAGGCAATTGAGTATCGTTAGAAAAATCGTAGATATAAATACCATACAACGGCGGCGCTTCGTCTACCTGCGGCTGCGCCAAGGCTTGTTGACTACAGGGTACTATGCGGGAATTATCCAATAAACGACACGGGCTCCAAGCAATAATGGCTCGATCAGAACCATCCCACAGTGGTGTTGCTGCGCTAAAACGCCCACCTAATGACACGCCATCAACACTGACGTCATACGTCGTTGCTTGAGACTCTGCTCGGCCTCCCATACTTGCCACCAGCGGTTTGGTTTCATCAGAAAAATTATTCACATCAAGCACGACCAACTGATCCCCGAGCGGACTTACAAACGGGCGTTTGGCTACAAGAATTCGACCATCCGGCATTTCTTTGGGTGACATGAACTGGAAGTCATCATCACTGCCGTTATCATGGCTATGGCCGCCGTAAATTAGCTGTAAATTCGTTCCATCGGGATTTATTGTGTAAAGACTCACCGAGTTAGTTCGACCGCCATCCCAACGACTAAATAAAATTTCGCCTGATCGCAACACCGTCGGTGTCATGTCATTGCTTTGATTAAATGATATCTGTTCGATATGAGAGCCATCAGCACGCATGATGTGCAAGACCATCGCCCGCCCATGACGCAATGACTCATTCATCCCCGCATAACCTGGCTTGCCCTCATCCAACAACATAGCTTTAGCAGTACTCTGGCGTGATGAAACAAACACAATTCGACCGTCCGTCAAATAATGGGGGGCAATGTCATCACCTTCTTCGGCGAACGTATCGACAGCGATAATTCGTCGTAAACTCGCATTGGCAATATCGTATTCCCAAACATTCCATGTCGGCTGATCATCGGGATCAACCCCGTCGATATCAGCTAAACGCAGAGAAAAAATCAACTTAGTTCCATCAAAAGAAGCAGACACCCAACGTACATCACCAAGCCCCCCCGTCATCGCACCTGTGATATTGATTTCTGCAGCCGAGGGCGCTGCTCGCTGCCTCAAATACAAATCAGCGCCTGGCTGAAACAACTGCTGCTCACGCAGATCTTCTTCAACCAATGCGCCAGTATCATCGACCGGAATACTGCGTTTGACATAGGCAATGGGAAAGTCAACGACACCGACATTCAACTCCTGCTTAGCGCCGCCGCAACCGCTTACAGAGAGCGCTAGTAGGCCGATAATGCACGCACTAACCCACCTTATTCCAATGTCTATTGCCTGCTTTATCTTCAAAACCTAAACTCCTGCCTTACAATGATAACGACCGAAAACGCATATTCTTGTTAACGCTAGCAACAATGCGCTAGGCCAATAAAGCTCAGCACTGATTGTCCCCGCATATTTATCCTGACACGATACGTATTATCCTGTCCGTGACCCACGTCATTAAAACGGTCTAATGATCTATTTACAACGACCGAACTGCATATGTCGTCTTACCACGACAGACACTCTCGTCGAAAACTGTGTTTCAATTTACTCCCACGCCCGAGCTGCGATGGACAGATAAGCTGATCAGTGACCTAGGTCACAGCATAAAAAACAGTATCAGTCTGTAATAACAAGCGTAACCAACAATGCGCCGCCACACCCGCAGGATGAGATAATGACCACAAAGATAAAAACGGCATCACCAAGTCCCTCTACGTCAATGCATTGGCCACGCGCCTCGCTGTGGCTATGTGTCGCACTACTCGCGGTATCAACAGCCAACGCAGGTCCACGCGAACAAGCCAAACGCATGCATGATCGCCTCGTTGGCACGCCACCCACTAGCGCCTGCTTACAACAACTAGAAGATCAAATAAGCACAGGTAGTCCAACTGACGCTTTCAATGCCGCGCTGGACGCCATAGACCCGAGCCCTAACGACAACACAGATGCTTGCCAAGACCCCTCGTTTTACAACGTCACCTTAAAAAACATGGTCACCCCGTGGACCAATGAAGCTCAGACCGCCTACGCGCCGCTCAATGATTACACGGCCACCGTCATAGGCCTGGTGAGAGATGATGCGGATTTTCGATCACTGCTTTACGCTGACGTGCTCTACACTGGCGACAACCAACCCAACTACTCAAACACCAGCAACGCCCACTATGAAACCTTAGAAGACAGTGGCGCTAACTTATTCACATCACTGACCGCACAAACACAATCTGCCGTCACCGGCTTACCTTCCCAGGCCACTGCCGGAATAATGACCAGCCGAGCCGCTGCCAAAGCATTTTTTGTCGATGGCACCAATCGGGCCATGCTGCGCTTCACTATGCTTAACCACTTATGTACCGATATGGAACAAATCAAAGACCCCACCCGCAGCACTGACCGTATTCGCCAAGATGTTTCCCGCAGCCCTGGCGGAGATAGTCGTATTTACCTCAATGCCTGCTCAGGCTGTCACGCCGGCATGGACCCTTTAGCCCAAGCCTACGCCTACTACAACTACAGCAATGAGGACGAACAATTGGTCTACACCCCCAACAGCGTTCAAGATAAATACCTCATCAACGCCAGTAATTTTAAATGGGGTTATGCAACGCCCAACGACCACTGGGACAATTATTGGCGAGAAGGATCAAACACCTTCCTGGGTTGGGATGCGGGACTAAGCGGTTCAGGCATCGGCGCAAAGTCTATGGGCCAAGAGCTGGCTCACACCCAAGCCTACGCTCGATGCCAAGTACAAAAGGTATTTAAAAATGTCTGCTTACGCCCCCCTGTCAACGCTGGCGATAGTGCTGCTTTCGCCACAATTTTGAATGATTTCACCTCATCCTATAATTACAATCTCAAACATGTATTCGCCGCGACGGCTGTACATTGCATGGGGCAATAGTCATGAATAAAACAATAACGCCTAACTCGATACTCACCAGCGCTTTTGCCCTATTAATTACGCTCAGCGGATGCCAAAGTGTTGAAACGACCGACAGTCCTCCCGTCATTGACGATGAGATAAAACCCGGCTACGTCGGCCCCCCTGCAGCCACTCCAGATGTTCAGGCTTATATGGCCAGTGTCTGGGAAGCACTGCGAGGCCAACAACGTTGCGGTAGCTGCCACAACACCAGCCAGCCGCCGTATTTTGTCGCCCAAGATGATATCAATGCCGCTTACAATGCCATTAGCCCCTATATTGACTTCACCACACCCAGCAATTCAGCCATCGTCACAAAAGTGCGCAACGGTCACAACTGCTGGCACGAAAACAATGATGCCTTATGTGGTGAAGACCTGAGCAGCTACATCGAGAGCTGGTTATTCCCCGACTCAGGTGCGCCCGCCGAAAAATCAAAAATAGTCTTAGCACCTCTGGATGAAACCAGCTTAAGCCCCCCAAACACTAATTTCATCAGCTTCCCCAGCGATGGAACTAGCTTTTCCTCTACGGTTTGGCCCTTATTAAAGACCTATTGCGCTGATTGTCACGCAGATACAGCCACGATTCCACAGGCGCCTTTTTTCTCCCAAAATGACCTGGTAACTGCCTACGATGCCGCGCGACCAAAAATAGATTTAAATGATCCGCCCAGCTCCCGGTTAGTCATTCGCCTAAAAGATGAATTCCACAACTGCTGGTCGGATCAGCCCAGCGATACCTGCGAAACGAATGCTGCGGAGATGCTCGACGCCATCAATGCACTCGCTAGCAGCGCTGAAACTAGCGGTGGCAGTACGCTGGATCTAACCAAAATGGTCTACAGCCGAGCCTTTGCCATACCCGAGGCGACCTCTGCCAGCGGTGGCGGACGCAATGAAACACATCTGATTGCTGCCTATAAATTTGATAGCGGCGACGGTGCGACGGTTCATGACAAGATCATTACTGGCGGCCAAACCAACCTCGATTTATATGGCACCAAAGATATCGATTATCGCTGGATGGGTAACTGGGGTATCGAATTTCTTAGCGCCCAAGGACGCGCCCAAGCTTCGGTGGCTGACAGTACAAAGATCTATGACGCAATCCAGGCCAGCGGCGAGTACTCCATTGAAACCTGGTTGGTGCCTGGCAACGTCACGCAAGATGGTCCGGCCCGCATCGTCAGCTATTCAGCAGGCAACGATGCGCGTAACTTCACCCTCGGGCAAACCCTGTATAACTATGACTTCTTAGCCCGTACTTCCAATACTGACGCCAACGGCACGCCGGCCCTCTCAACCCCCAATGATTTGGAAGTGTTACAAGCCACCTTGCAACATGTTGTGGTGACTTATGATGGTTTTAACGGTCGCCGCATCTACGTTAACGGCTCGCTCATTTCCGAAGTAGATGACCAAGCCGGCGGCAGTATTAATAACTGGGACCCAGGCTTTGCCTTAATACTTGGCAACGAGGCCTCTGGCCAGCGCCCTTGGGCAGGCACGATACGCTTTTTGGGCATTCATAGCCGCGCCCTCAATCAAGTCCAAATCCAACAAAACTTTGATGCCAGCGTGGGGCAACGCTTCTACCTATTGTTTAACGTCAGCAGCGTTGTAGGGCTGCCACAAAGCTATATCCTATTTAACGTGGAGCAGTTTGATAATTACAGCTACCTTTTTGCCAGCCCCTCCTTTATTCGCTTAGGCGATACGGTGCAGGCCAGCGATATTCCTGCCGCAGGAATCCCACTGCAAGGCATGCGCATTGGCATCAACGGCAAAGAGGCCTCAATTGGCCAAGCCTATACTAAGCTCGATACCACCATTACGCAGGCAGACTACAGCGCTGATGGCCAACTGCTGACTGAACGTGGCACCATCATCGCGCTCGAAAAAGGCCCGCTAATCGATGAATTTTTCCTGACCTTTGATAATCTCAACGGTGAGACCGACAGCCGCATTCAAGCCAGTGTCAGCTCTAGCTTTCCCACCATCAACGGCCAAGCCCAGCCAGACATCGGCCTGCGCACCTTTGATGAAATCAACGCCTCCATGGCCAACATCACTGGCGTAGACCCTACCCTCGCCGTCATTGGCGGCCCCGAGGGCACCTACACTCGCATAAAACAACAACTACCTGGCAGTGAAGACATCAACAGTTTTGTATCTGCCCATCAAATCGGGGTAGCACAACTCGCCATCGAATATTGCAATGTATTAGTCGATGACCCCTCACTCAGCGTCGACTGGTTCGACGGCTTTGACTTCAGCGCAGACGCTAGAGCGGTGAGCGATGCTAACTGGCAATCCCAAGTCGTCACCCCGTTAGTGACACGCATTATGGGCACCAACTTAACCAGTCAGCCCAGCGAGCTTTATGCCAGCAATACACTCATGTCTCTCATCACACTTGACGATGAGCCCCGTTCAACCGACCCCAATCTGCCAGACCCTATTGACGGTATCCCAGAAGGCTTGGCGAAGTGCGGCACCACTTGCACCGCTGATCACACTCGCACCGTAGTCAAAGCCGCTTGCGCCGCCCTTTTGGGCAGTGCCGTTATGCTCGTGCAATAGCTAGATATAGAGGATTTATTTTATGACTAAACGACGTTTTTCTCTTTCGGCTGATGCGCCCCTGATACACCCAGAGCATAGCCGCCCGGTGTCTCGCAGAGACTTTCTAGGATACGGCATGGCCTCAGGGCTGGGCTCAGTGCTAGGTGGCTCATTTCTTAGCTTGTTTGCTAATCCGCGACAAGCGCATGCCGCACTAGCTAATGACTTAGAGGGCCTTAAAGCTGCGTGTCCCAATATTAATCTCGCTGGCGCGGGCAAGATTCCCTTTATCTGTTTTGACCTTGCTGGGGGTGCCAACATTGTTGGCTCCAACGTGCTCGGCGGAAAATCCGGCGGCCAGCTCGACTTTGTCTCTACAGCAGGTTATAGCCGTCAAGGCTTACCGGGCGATATGGTGCCCTCTGCGGGTGACCAATTTATCAACACCGACTTAGGCCTGGCCTTTCACTCCGACAGTGGCTTTTTGCGCGGCATTCAGGCTAGAGCAGGCACAACGACGACAGCGAATGTTAACGGCGCACTCATTCCCGCCCGATCTGATAATGATACGGGTAACAACCCGCATAACCCCATGTACGCGATTAACAAAGCGGGGGCCAATGGCGAATTGCTGACCTTAATCGGCTCGCAAGCGACGGACTCGGGCGGCAACTCTATGGCCCCCTCCGCCTTAATTAACCCCGAAGTTCGCCCGACAAAAGTCAGCCAACCCAGCGATGTTTCCGGCCTGATCGACACCGGAAAACTGGTAGGTTTACTCAAACAAGAAGATGCCGTGGCGGTCATGGAGGCGGTTTATCGTCTGTCAAAAAACAAACTCGATGTCGTGACCCCCGATGCGACACTAAAAGAGCTGGTTAACTGCGGCTACCTTAAAAGTGCTGACATCGTCGACCGTTATGGCGACCCCATCGCTTTCGACGTCGACGATGACGAAAATATTGTCGGGCCCACAGGTATATTTAGTGACGAAGAATGGAATGGCCCAGACCGGCGTGAATTTCAAAAAACCGCCTCGGTGATGAAGCTAGTCCTCCAAGGCTACGCTGGCGCGGGCACGATTAGCATGGGGGGGTTTGATTACCACACCGGCACACGCGACGTTGGCGAAATTCGAGATTTTCGAGCTGGCCAATGTATGGGCGCATGTTTGGAATATGCCGCTCGCCTCAATCAACCACTTATGCTCTACGTCTTCAGTGATGGTTCGGTCTTTAGCAATGGCAACATTGATGACTCAATCGAGGGTCGAGGCAAGGGGGTTTGGACGGGCGACAGCTCAGCATCGTCCGCCGGTTTTTTCCTTCTCTATGACCCCGACGCTCGTCCAGAGTCGAAAAGTGCTGATCCAACAACGGGCATTCAAATAGGCTATTTTCGCCAAGATGGTTCGGTGGAAACAAACGCCAGCCCAGCGGCAAACAATGTTAATCTACTCGTCAATACTGTTGCATTAAACTATATGGCTTTACATGGTGAAGCTGAATTTAATAGATTTAATGACGAATTTCTAAACAATAGCTTAGGCTCGCTCGATCAACAACGAGCACTGGCCGTATTTGAGCCTCTCAATAGATACAGGGTATGAGTACATGACACGTATTAAGGGATTACCTAGCTGGCTCGGCCTAGTGTGGGTTTTGTGTTTTTCCACCCTAGGCTGGGCAACCGAGCCAGCCATTACACCCAGTCATGAGCAAAAAAACCTTGATACTCAAATTCAGGACCTAAAAAAAGAAGTTTTAAAAATCAACCGGGAGTTGTTCTCGCTTGAGGAGGAGCTATTATTTCCCTCATCCACCCAAGTCGCTGTTTTCTTATCCTTGGATATAGGTGAATTTTTTAAGCTTGATTCGGTACAGCTAAAAATTAATGACAAAGTTGTCACCAACTATCTCTACACCGAGCGTGAAGTACAAGCATTGGCTCGTGGTGGGGTGCAGCGACTCTACACCGGCAACCTAAAAACCGGTGAGCATGAAATTGTAGCGCTCTTCATTGGCAAGGGCCCAGAAGAGCGTGATTACAAGCGCGCCACCAAGCTGTCGATAACAAAAACCTTAAAACCCAAATTTTTAGAGCTACAAATTGTAGACAATGAAAATGCGCAACAGCCAGACTTCGCAGTACAGGAATGGTAGTCTAACAAACGAACAATTCGAAAAATTGCATGAAACAATCCCCCCAATATGGATGGCAGTTAACGCTTTCTTCACACCTGAAGAAGCTAGTAGTCATAGGCTTTATATGCCTAACTGGCGGTAGCGCTATCGCGGAGACTCGCCCCTCAAGCGTGAAGAACCTGCATTACGGTGATGCACTTTTTCATCTCTATCAACAAGATCATTTTATTGCACTGAGCAAACTTCAGCAGGCCGCCCATAACAACGCGCTCGGTGAACACAGCCAAGAAGCCAAAATTATCGAAGCCAGTCTGTACCTCAGTTACGGAATGCATCGCTACGCCCAAGAAATATTTCAGCAGTTATTAGCCACTCAAGATATTCCTGCCTCGCAGCGAAACCGAATCTGGTTTTACCTGGCAAAATTGGCCTTTAAAAAGAACCACCCCAGCGATGCTGAGCTTGCGCTACTCAATATCGACAGAGAACTCGACCACGGCCTGGACGCTGAACGCCGCATACTCCATGCTCAAATATTAATTCAACTAGAACGCTACCAAGAAGCCGCTGAGGTTCTTAAGCACTGGAATGCTAGTGATACCGACCTCACGCCCTACGCCCAATACAACCTAGCCGTCGCCTTAATCAGAGATAATCAAGCGGATGCTGGCCTCAATAAATTTGAAGCACTCAGCAACACAAAACGTCCAAAATCCGAGGAAGAGCTGGCATTAATCGACAAAACCAACCTCAACATCGGCTACACCCTACTCCGTCAAGATGATAACCTGCGAGCCCAAAAAAGATTCGAACAAATTCGTCAAATAAGCCCCTACAGTAATGAAGCCTTGTTAGGCATTGGTTGGGCGCATGCGCGTCAACAAGATTATCGCCAAGCATTAAGCTACTGGCAGATACTCAGCCAAGCAGACCCTAGCCAGCCTGCCGTGCAAGAGGCGCTACTCAACGTTCCCTACGCCTACAGTAAACTGGGAGCCTCCCAGACAGCAGTTGAACACTATGAGCAAAACCTAGCCACCTTGCGTCTACAACAGCAAACACTCTCGCAACTCATCGACTCGATTAATTCCGGCTCGCTGGTTGAGGCCCTTCAGCACATTGCACCAACAACGACATTTGGTGATCAATGGCAACTTGAAATATTACCCCGCGGCCAAGAAAGCCAATACTTAGGTCATGTCATGGCAGGCCACCCCTTTCGAGAAGGTCTGCGTAACTATTTAGATCTTCGCATCATCTCCAACACGCTGGCCAAGTGGCAAACCACCATTAATGCGTTTAACGATATTCTCACTACCCGTCGACTCGGTTACGATAGCAAAGCACCGCTAATCCCAGTTCAAATAGACAAATTAAATTTAAAAGATAAACAGCAACAATTTCGCCAACTACAACAGCACTACAACGCCATTGATACCACCAAGTTCTCGCTTGCCTTAGCCTCCCCCTCGGAGCGCAAAGCTTGGGAACGACTGCAAAAACTTGAGACCACCCTAAAACGACTGCCAGACACTAAAAGGAATGCCAAACTCAAGCATAAACATCACATACTCAAGGGCCTGCTTGTCTGGCAAATGGAAACAGAACTTAACATCAGAATGTGGACGGTGCGTAAGGGTCTAAATAAATTGGAATCATTACTCGCTGACGTGGGCCGATCGCAACAATCAGCCACACACGCCTTAGTTACAGCACAGCAAGGTTTCAGCGGTTACGATGAGAAGATAACGATGCTGCGCCAGCAAGCTGACAATCTGGCTGTTAAAACCATGACATTAAGCGAACAACAAGCAGTGGCATTGCAAGCCCTTGCACTCAAGTCCCTCCAGGCCCAACAAACCGCGCTCAATGAGCACATTACCCGCGCTCAATTTGCTGTCGCTCAACTCTACGACCAAGCGATAATCCCGTTTAATGTGGATGATGACGAACAAGCTGCAATGAAGTCACTGGAGCAATGACAATGAGCCTAAAAGCATTCGTTCTGCTTGCTAGCACATTGTTAATCGTCGCCTGTTCTAACGGTCAACAATATAACCGTATTGGCGATATAGCCCAGCAGCCGCTACCCACCCTTTCACTGAATACAAAGATCGATAACGCCCGCCAAAAAGCACTCGAGCACTACCGCCGCTTTGTTGCCGAAGAAGAGGCCTCCCTGATGAGCGCAGAAGCCCAGCGCCGACTTATGGATCTGCAAATGGAGCTAGATGAAAAAGAATACGTTCAGGCCATAGAAAAGCTCGATCAAGCCATAGAAAAGGGCGACAAATACACACAGAAAAAACTAGCTAATATCACCGTGCCTGAAGTTGATTACGCAACCCTTGCCAGCACCTATGAAAAGGTACTGACTCAATACCCTGACTTTAAATACAGCGACGAAATCCTTTACCAACTCTCCAAGGCCTACAACAGCCTCGCTGATTACGACAAAGCCATGGACATGCTTAATCAACTCGTAGAAGACTACCCCGATTCAGCGTTTTATCACGAGGCTCAGTTTCGTCGAGGCGAAAGCTTATTTCTTGATGGTGACTATAAACGTGCCGAGCGCGCCTATGACACCGTACTCGCCGCGGGTGAATCAATGCCCTTTTTTGAATACGCGCTCTACAAATTTGGCTGGTCACAATTTAAGCGCTCTGAGTTTGAAGGTGCTCAAAACGCATTCTTCGCTCTCCTTGATAGAAAGCTGGCAAACCTAGGGCCGCAAGTTAATACCTTTGAAGACCTACCAGCCTCCGAAAGAGAAACGATAAAAGACACTTTTCGCTCCACCTCCCTTTCTTTCTATTATCAAAATGGCCCTGAAACAGCGAAAGACTATTTCGACCGCAATGGCAAGCGTGACTACGAACACCTCGCCTTTCTTCACCTAGCAGAGTTTTATGAATTGGGCGGTGCTTATCAAGATGCAGTTAAAGCCTATCAAGTCTACATCGACAGAAACCCAAACCACCGCTTAAGCCCCCATTTTCAATTAAAAATCATTGGCATATGGACCCGGTTAGCCGATAAGCCCGCGCTCATCGCTGCCAAGCGTGCGTTCGTCAACAACTACGGCATCAACAACCCCTACTGGCTGAACAACAAGCAACAAGACATGCCGAAAGTCCTTGAACAACTGCAAAGCACACTAGAAGAACTCGCACTCCATTATCACTCGATTGCACAAGGCAATAAAAAGCCCTCGGCTTACCAAGATGCTGCGCATTTTTATAGTGAATACATAACGACCTATAACCAGGATGCAAAAACACCGCATATACACTTTCTTTTAGCTGAGGCGTTATATGAGGGGAAGTTCTATGCGCAAGCAGCCAAAGAATACGAACACAGCGCCTATAACTACACATCCCACAAAGACGCGCCAGAGGCCGCCTACGCCGCCCTACTCGCCTACCGAAAACATAGCCCAGAACTTGCCACCGATGAAGAACGCGCTGTTTGGGAGAAGCAACGCATTGATAGCGCCTTGCGCTACTATGAGACATTCCCCCAGCACACCCAGGCCCTGAAAGTACTGTCACAAACAGTTGAAGAACTTTATCACAAGCTTAAAGATTACGACTTAGCCATAAAAACCGCGATGACGATCACACAACGCCCAGACGCCACAGCTGAACTGCTTATAAAAGCCTTTAGCATCATGGCTCACGCACAATTTGATAAAAAAGATTACCTGTTAGCAGAGAGCCATTACAAAGCAGTATTAAATCGACTAAAACCTCGTGATAAACGCCGCCAGGAAATCACCGAAGCCTACGCCGCCGCTATCTATAAACAAGGTGAAGAACATATCGCCCTGGAACAAAAAGACCTAGCGGCAGAACAATTCATGCGTGTCCAACAGCTTGCCCCCCAGTCAACTATCGCAGCCACCGCACTCTATGATGCAGCGGCAGCTTACATTAGCTTAGCAAATTGGCCTCGCGCCGTAGAAACATTAGAAAAATTTATGTCAAATTACGCTCACCACACACTTAAGAATGATGTGCGCCAGAAGCTCACCTATGCCTACATAAACAATCACCAAGAAGCGAAAGCGGCAAGAGAGTTCGAACTCATGAGCTGGCGAGAAAAAAACCCAGACATCCAACGCGAAGCTTTATGGCAAGCAGCCCTGCTTTATCACGCAGCCAAAGAAAAGCAAGCCTACGCCAAAACATTAGCCAATTTCATCAGGCGCTTTCCACAACCGTTTGAGGCGGCAATGGACGCCCGACAACGCCTTGCTACACTGCAAAAAGAGCGTGGCCTAACGGACCGTTATCATCACTGGCTAAAAGAAATAATTAAACAACACGACAAGGCAGGCGGCCAGGCAACAAACCGAACTCAATATTTAGCGGCCTCTGCCTCGTTGGTATTGGCGGATACAACACTTAAAAATTTCAAGCGCGTAAAACTGGTAAATCCAATCAAGAAAAATTTAAATCTAAAACGAAAATACATGCAAGCCTCACTTAAAGCCTACGAAAAAACCGGCGCTTACGGCGTTGCCGAGATCACCACCGCATCGACCTATCGCATCGCTGAACTCTATCATGAATTTAGTGCAGATCTCATGGACTCAGAGCGCCCTACCAACCTTGATGAGCTAGAGCTAGAACAATATGATTTGATGCTAGAGGAGCAAGCCATTCCTTTTGAAGACAAGGCGATAGCGCTCTATGAAATAAATACGGGCCATACTATCAATGAGGGTATTTATGATCGCTGGATTGCCAATAGCTTTAAAGCATTAGCCCAACTATTTCCCGCACGTTACAACAAAGTCGAAACAACCAGTTCCGCATACAGCTCATTAAACTAGGTGTAGCTACCTAAGGCCTACGACCAAGGCTAAAGTACGATAGAAAACACAAATATAGGGGAGTGTTATTTATTCTGCGTTTTAAGACACACCAAAGTAGCTTAAATAACCCTACGCACGCTTATTGACTATCTTTTTCAACGATGTATGAAGCTTATCCCCAAGGAGGGTATCCTTTTTTAAAATATAGTTAGGCGCTAAATTTCTAGGGAAATTAGCGTCCATTTTAGACGTCAGCATGACAATGGGTATATTCCTGTTTTTCGAGCCTGATGCCCTTACCGCTAGGGTCAATGCTCGGCCATTAAGCCCCAAGGCTTCTTTGCCTGTAATAAGAAAATCAAAACGTTGATGTAAAACTCTTTCCAAAGCCTCCATGCCGCTTTGGACCGTGACTAGCTGTACAGGTAAATCACTCACCACATCCTGGCATAGCATATTAATATAAGCACTATCGCTGACCATGATACCGGCTAAGTTTTGCTTAAGAAAAACCTTACGTAACGACTCAAGCTCATCATCAATAATAGAGGCATCGACCTCAAGTTCGATAGATTTTCTAATCAAATCAATATAGCTTAGGCATATATTAATGTACTCTTGCGAGACGCTAAAAACACCTTCACTTAAATCATTAAGATGGTCTTCAAGGTGGTGACATATAGCACTGACAAACGGAATCCCGTGCGTTCCAGCACTCCCCTTCATACTGTGTACGTTGCGATACACCTCATCATAAAGTTCTTCAACCTCTGTCCCTGCCCCCATTCTCAGCAACAGATTTTCGAGATCATCACAACGACCAGGTAACTCCTCTAAGTAGCCTTGTTTGAGCTGCAGCAGCAATTTCTGAGCATGATTCAAACTTGCACCCTGTCCTTCCATAAACCCTATTCCTCTTCCTCATCTACAAAAATACTCAAACAGACTCCCTTCATCGTCTAAACCCCTTTCTGTTATCGGCGAAGTAACTAGAAATATAAAGTAGAATTTATCAACAAAGTATTAACAATTGTTGCTTCAACCTTCCAGAAGCCTACACTACCGATAAAAATGGCATAAACATCCTGGCAGAAATTTCACATTAATTTAAAAATTAATTTGAAATTTAAGATTAATGACAGCTTTATCGATAACAATAGGGTCACCGCCCACGCGAAAACTTTATACCCAATGAAATTTAACTTATTTTCTAAGCCTAAAGATTACAGTGCTGCATTCGAAGCCTTGGTGCTTCCGCACGTCCCCCAACTTCACCGCTTAGCCTATAGATACTGTGGCAACCGGCCCGATGCCGAAGACCTTGTTCAAGACCTGCTCATCAAACTATACCCTCGCACCGAAGAAATAGGCACTATCGAATCGCTCAAGCCATGGCTGGCAAAATCCCTCTACCACCTATATATCGACCGTATTCGTGCTCATAACCGTAGCCCAATCAATGACAGGCAAGTTAATGATACCGAAGTCTATGAGGACACATCGTCGACCCAGCTCTCTGCCGACCGCCATAATATGATTAGGGACCTACAAGCCGCGCTGGACCAACTAGAAGACAAACACAGAATTCTAATTATCATGCATGATGTCGAGTCCTATACACTGACGGAACTAGAAACAATACTCGATGCCCCTGTCGGCACACTCAAATCTAGACTGCATCGAGGACGAGCCAAATTACGCAACATACTCGATAAGGGAACCTTTTCCGACGCCACGGCGTGTAAAGGGTAGGAGCTGATGAAAATGACATGCGAGATAACAAACCATAAAATTGATGATTACCTTGATAACGCATTATTAGATGAGGAACGTCTACTAATCGACAACCACCTCAAAGACTGCGTGAGTTGCCGTCAACACGTCGCCCAAGCGCGTAGAATGGCAATGGCCTTACGAGAGCTACCCGCTGCTGAGATGCCCTCAGGTTTTGCATCACAAGCCGTGGCTACCGCCATCAATCACCATGCACCCCGAAAGCAACACCACCGCAGCAGCTTCATTGCCGGTTTTTCTACCGCATTGGCGGCCGGTGTAGCTATATTCATGGTCATCACACTTATGCCAAATGCACTCAATCCGATATCAGGACCTGGCGTAAACCCCCAGGTGGCTGAGCTGTCTATTGCTCAGATATCTATCGAAATTGACCAGCCACAGACAGTAAACCTAGTATTTAACACCTCATTGGCACTGCAAAATGCCACCTTAACCATCGCACTACCAGAGCATATCGAAATCGACGGAATGCCTGGTCAGCGCCAAATTCAATGGCAAACCGACCTACAATCAGGCAAAAACATCCTCCCCATTCCTTTGTTAGCAAAAGCACAGGCCTCGGGTGAATTAATCGCTAGCGTTGAACAAGATGGTAAAACCAAGACCATTCGTATCCATTTAACCACCTCTGAACCTCAACAACCTCAAGTCAAAGCGCTAATAAAGCCTTTGCCTTTACCCTTGGTATAACGCTATGACGCCAACGCTACATACCCCACCCCTCCGTATATCAGCATTACTCAGTGCAATATTACTTAGCCTAGCCTCTCCGTGCTGGGCCAGTGACAGAGAAGAGCTCGATGAGCTAACCATTGATATTATTGACACCCTCGATCCTGATGAATTTGAGCGCGGCAGTCATTTGCTGTCACTGCCCTTTGCGTCGCAGCGAAACAAAGAAATAAACAAGGAAAAAAACGAAGAACAAAACGAAGAACAAAACGACGACGATTCTCAAGAAACAGAGTCACATGAGGATACTGATCGCGACAAAGAATACGAAGACGACGAGATCCACGATACTGCGGATGAGACCGATGACGACAGAGAAGACCCCGAAGACTCTCGCGAGGATATGTCTGACGGCCTTAGCGATATTGATGACATTAGAGATGAACAAGAAGAGCAGCGCGACATGCTACTTGATAGCGCCGATGAATTCGACGAAATAGATGAAGCCGACGAAGAAGATGAAACCTGACAAGGAAGATGAACCTGAGATCAAAACCTAAGATGCACTCGGACACCTCAGTGCCCGCCGGAACAAACAAGGCCTAACACAATCATCAATATCGCCATGAACAGACTCATTAACGAATACAAAGGCCCGCTGGCGAGCCTAGCGTTCGCACTCGGCCTGCTCTTACCCGGTGCAGCGTCAGCCAACGAGGATTTTTTCGCCGGCGTAAAGTACTTCAAAAATGCACAATACAATGAAGCAATCGCTAGCTTTAGCTTAGCCCAACAACAAGGCCTAACAAGCCCGGTACTTATTTACAATTTAGGCGTAAGCCATTACAAACTAGAACAATACGTCAAAGCCAAGCACTATTTCCAACAACTTAGTGGCTCAACAAAACTCGCACCTATCGCACACTACAACCTAGGCTTAATCGCCCACAAGCAAGACCTGCAAGCTCAGGCCATTAATTGGTTCGAACAAGCAGAGCGCCAGCGCGATAACCTGCAAATACAACAATTAGCCAAACAACAACTCACAAAACTAGGCCAAAATAATCGACCGTCCCCCGTCACTGGGTTTATAGGCTTAACCCTGGCGAGTGAAGACAACGTAACGCTCATCAATGAGGACACTAGCCCAAGCCCTAGCGAAAGCGATTATCACTGGGAACTCTATAGCAGCCTCAATTATCAAATTAATGGCACTAAGCGCAAAGGTAACTACGTAAAATTGGCTGTGGGGGGTATTCGCTACGATCAATTTCGCAGCTACAATCAAGACTTAATCAACACCGGGGCGTACCATAGCTTTAAACTCAAAGGTTTACAAAGCCAGCTAGGCATTCACTATTACCACAGCAGTGCTAATCAGCAATCGTACCAACAAAAAGTAAACTTACAAGCACGTACCACTATACGCTTAGCACCCAAAAACCTGCTTAAATTGCGCTATGACTTAAGCTGGATCGATAACCTTGAGCCAAGCACCGCGTACTTGGCCGGCTGGCGTCACCGAATACGCGTCGAGCATACACAACATCGCAAAAACCTACGGCTAAAACTCCGCTATGTTCTTGAGCTAAATGATCGAGACGATAAAAAAATGGCAGGCCAATTTACAAGCTACTCCCCCACTCGCCACACAGTGCGTCTGACCGGAAAACACAAGATCAACAGACACTGGCACCAACAACTAGCGCTTGAATACCGCTTAAGTCGGTTCGTTAGCGAAATCAACAACAATACAGTTTTACCTGCAACACAGGAGCAGCGTAGCCGTATTGTTTATTCACTAACTTATAATATTAAGCACAATACCGACTTAGAGCTGAGCCTCCACCGAACCCACCACCATAGCAACGATGCCAGCAGCAACTATCAAAATAATGAAGCACGACTTGCAATTAATCTCTACTTCTAGCGATCACGTTCAATCCAGCCCAGCGTTCCATCAAGAATCACTGAGGTTTTCGCCCAATTCTTTGGATCAGAAAGCGGCAGTACTCGTAATAATGAAAAGCTCACTTCTTTATCCGCATCATTAAAGGCAATTGCACCACATTCGGCACGGTTATTGATTCCGCACTCTAATTCAAATTTATATTTTCGACGTGTTTTGGGAGGGGAGTGGATATACTTCATCACTAATTTGTTCTTTTCAGGGTACTGAGTGGAGGTGTAACGCTCAAGACTTATAATATTAAAATCCGTAGGTCGCCAAATCCACGTCTCAATCATCAAAGCTTTTTCTTCCTGGCTCGTTTGTCCAGTAACAAACTCATAATTGACGATTCGAATCGCTGCCGCTGCGCCAAAACTGGCCACCCCTATCTCCTCATTTACGGCCTCAATGGCATAAGGTAGGGTGCCACCAATAAATGAGCCACCACCGGAACCGACCCCAGGCACAGATGCCGAACCCGAACCAGTATTCCCCTCGGGTGGCTTTTCGCTGGAGGCAATTTTGACGCCAGACATCGCCCCACTAAGATCAAGGCCGGGGAACAGCCACTCGCCAACCACTTGCCCATCCAAGCCTATACGACCAGTAAATTGCTTGTAACCAGCCAAGCCTCTGATGTCAAAACGACCATTGCTCTCAACAGTCCCGGATAACTCAAGACTATCCGCTAAATCATCCGAAAAGAGCGCACCGACCCTCACCTTACCGTCCAAGTTAACCGTCAAGCGCCACCAGCCTTCAATATCGCCCGTCACATAGCCGGTATAACCGCCAGATAACAAACTCAATAAACTGGTTCGAAAATGTAACTGCGCCTCCTCCACAGTCACTAAACCAGTGACTTCGGCGTTAATCGCCGATAACTCCGCCACAATAGACAACACATTGGGGTCTGATTCAAACTCAGCAATACTTTGCTCAAAGTTCACCGCTATTCCCTGGCTAATGCTATGCACCTTATGACTGATCGATATGCCATTTTCTGGTGTATGGTCTGCATCCAGCGTCATCAAAAAACGAACACGATTAATAACCTGAGGATGCTTTTCATCTTCTGAACCAGGAACAAAATCCAAGGGGGTCACTAGACTGCCCGCGGGGGCCGAGCCCAAGACAATGGAGCCGACAGAAAACGTCATCAAACAATCTTCCGCATAATGGAAACTACCGTTCTCACCCGTCGTTCCCGACAGGCCTTCGTCACAGCCATAAAGCATGCCATTAACAGGACTATCAATAAATCGACCGGTATGGGCCACATCGGAATTGCTGAAAGGGTCTGACGTTTCTTCACAGCCGGAGAGAAGCAGCAGCAACAAGAAACCTATAATGTTATATTTCATCATCTTAGTTCCAAATTTCGAGCTATAAACAACCACCACAGCGTCGTCCAATACTGGCCCCAAAGCCAAAATAGTCCGATAGTGTATTGCTGGTTTTATATTCTTATGAGGCCATTATAACGAAACTATTGGTCAGACTAGGTAAGAGAATACCCCGACCGATTAACGGCCGAGGCAACATGACAGGAGGTGGCTGTCGATTTAAAGAACCAACAGGGAAAATTGACTAAATTTCTTTGTAGATTTCAGCACCGCGCTGGCGGAACTCGATAGCTTTCTCTTCCATGCCTTTTTTTAGCGCCAACTCATCGTTCAAACCCTGCTTGGCCGCGAATTCACGCACATCTTGAGTAATCTTCATTGAGCAAAAGTTCGGCCCACACATGGAACAAAAATGCGCCACTTTATGAGCATCTTTCGGCATAGTTTCATCGTGATATTCTTCCGCTCGCTCAGGGTCCAAGGCGAGAGCAAACTGGTCACGCCAGCGGAACTCAAAACGGGCCTTCGACATGGCGTTATCCTGCACCTGTGCTCCAGGAAAACCTTTGGCAAGATCAGAGGCATGCGCAGAAATCTTGTAGGTAATGATGCCAACACGCACATCCTCTTTATTCGGCAAGCCCAAATGCTCTTTCGGCGTGACGTAGCACAGCATCGCCGTACCGTACCAACCAATATTGGCCGCACCGATGCCGGAGGTGATGTGATCGTAGGCTGGGGCAATATCGGTAATCAGCGGCCCCAAGGTATAGAACGGGGCTTCAAAACAATCTTCCAGCTCTTTCTCTACGTTCTCCTTAATCATATGCAAAGGCACGTGACCTGGGCCTTCGATCATCACTTGAACATCATGTTGCCAAGCGCGCTTGGTCAACTCACCCAAGGTCTCCAACTCACCGTACTGGGCTTCGTCGTTAGCATCGGCCAATGAGCCAGGGCGCAGACCATCACCCAAGGAGAAGGACACATCATAGGCCTTCATGATTTCGCAGATGTCATCAAAATGTGTGTAGAGGAAGTTTTCTTCATGATGGGCCAAACACCATTTGGCCATGATCGAACCACCACGAGACACAATACCGGTTAACCGCTTGGCCGTTAGTGGCACGTATCGCAGCAGCACACCAGCGTGGATGGTGAAATAATCCACGCCCTGCTCGGCTTGCTCAATCAAGGTATCGCGGAAAATTTCCCAGGTTAAATCTTCAGCCTTACCATTTACTTTTTCCAAGGCTTGGTAAATCGGCACCGTACCAATCGGCATGGGCGCATTACGCAAAATCCACTCACGCGTTTCATGAATGTTTTTACCGGTGGATAAATCCATTAAGGTGTCTCCCCCCCAGCGGGCAGACCAAACCATTTTCTCCACTTCTTCGGCGATAGAGGAGGTCACGGCTGAGTTACCAATATTGGTATTGACCTTGGTGCGAAAGTTACGGCCAATGATCATCGGCTCCAACTCAGGATGATTGATATTACATGGGATAATCGCACGACCGGCGGCGATTTCTGCACGCACAAATTCAGCGGTTACCAGATCAGGAATATCAGCGCCAAAACTTTCACCGGGATGCTGGCGCAATAATTTTTCGTAACGTCCATCTTCGCGCATCTCTTGCAACTTCATGTTTTCGCGAATAGCCACGTACTCCATCTCAGGCGTGATAATGCCCTGACGCGCATAATGCATTTGGCTAACATTTTTACCCGCTTTGGCTTTTAAGGGCATGCGAATATGCTCAAAGCGCAAATGAGCCAACTCAGGGTCGCTCTGGCGCTCGACGCCATACTCAGAGCTTGGGCCACTCAATAATTCGGTATCACCCCGTTCTGCAACCCAAGTTTCACGCAACGCCGGCAGACCTTTTAATAGGTCGATATCCGCTTCAGGGTCGGTATAAATACCGGAAGTGTCATAAATATAGATGGGCGGATTTAATTCATCCCCCATATTATTCGGCGTCGGGGATTGTTCAACTTGACGCATTGGCACACGAATATCAGGACGCGAGCCTTCCACATAGACTTTTTTAGAACTCGGAAACGGCTTAATCGCCTCCTCACTTAATGCAGCGGTACGGCGAATAAAATCTTCTGGAACAGCGCTCATAGGGTCACCTTGAAACAAGAATCGGGCTAGGGGTCAATCAACAGGCCGGGAACTATGAAGGCGAAATACACACAACGCTTCCCTACTAAAGCATTCGCAATAGCAGGTTCGAAGGGTATGATCTCAGCCCGCACATAATTAGGCACCCCCAGCTAGGCCAACAAAATAACCGATCCCCCCCCTTTTTTCAAGCCAAGCAAAAGCCAACCAGCCCTATATTTTTCATGCTTTTACACACACAAAGACTCGCATAAGCACACTTTCTAGCTTGCCAGCAAGCGTCAAAGTGCTTACCCTTTGCGGGTTCGTAATATTCTTAGATTTAAGGGGATTGATAAGATGATGAATGTAGAACTAGCACGCTTTAACATGGTTGAACAACAAATCCGCCCATGGGATGTGCTCGACTTGCGTGTATTAAACCTCTTGGACACTACGCCTCGCGAAGCCTTCGTACCCAAGGGTTATGAAAACCTAGCCTTTGCTGACACTGAGATTCCGTTAGGTAATCAAGAAGTGATGCTTGCCCCCAAAATGGTAGGCCGCTTAGTCCAGGCCGCTGACATTCACGAATCAGATATCGTTTTTGAAGTGGGCACAGGCAGTGGTTACCTTACCGCTTTACTCGCCAAAGGCTGTCGTCACGTTGATAGCGCCGATATCCACGAGAGTTTTATTGAGACAGCGCAACAAAACCTAGCCGCACAAGGCATAGAAAACGTGACGCTAGAACATCGCGATTGTGCTCAAAACATCGGTAACGATAAATTATACGACGCCATCATTCTGACCGGCTCAGTCCCCTTCCTACCCAATCGTTTTCAAGAATCTTTGCAGCGTGCGGGTCGACTCGTCGCCGTCGTGGGTGAGGGTCCGGTCATGGAAGCCATTTTAATCACTCGTATCGGTGACAATGAATGGAGCAAAGAGCTGCTGTTTGAAACTGAAATACCTGCGCTTCATAACGCAGAAAAGGTAGATCGCTTTACTTTCTAGGCAGACGATAATATTATCGTTTCCTAATATGCCAAGTAAAATGGAAGACTCATCGTGCAACAAATGAATGCAAAGCAAGTCGCCAACTACATTAAGCAAGCCGACACCAAGCCAACCTTGGTAGACGTGCGCGAACCCAATGAAATTGAAATCTGCGCCATTGATGGTGCGATTAATATTCCACTCTCTAACTTCCAGCCTGCCTTGGATCAACTCGATCCAGAGCAGGAGATTGTTCTCATCTGTCATCATGGCATTCGCAGCTTGCGGGCTGGTATGTTTTTGGAAGAGCAGGGCTACACTAAATTAATCAACATGCTAGGTGGAATCGATGATTGGGCCTGCGAAGTTGACCCTCAAATGAGACGGTATTAATCGCTATGAGCACGAAAAAACTGCACCAACGTCTGATTTCTGTACTTATTCCTGCATCGGCGTTACTGCTAGTCAACCCTGCCCAGGCTGAAAATTTAACCGAGGTTTATCAGCTCGCACTGGAAAATGCGCCAGAACTGCGTGCCGCGCTAGCGAGCAAAGCGGCAGTCAACGAAGGCATCGACCAGTCAAACGCACTGTACCGCCCCAATATCAGTTTTAATGCCGGCTATCAGTTTTCTGCCGATGAAACGGATACCTCAGCAGGCTCAATCTCCGGTGATTACAACACGCTAAGTTATTCGCTTAATTTAAGCCAACCGCTGTATCGCCACGATTACACCCTCCAAAAACGTCAGGCCAGCATTCAAGCCGAACAAGCCGAAGCGCAATACAACGCAACCCAACAAGCACTCGCGCTTAACGTCGCCCAGCGCTACTTTGACACACTCGCTGCCCAAGATAGCCTCGCCTTCGCTCAAGCAGAAAAAGAAGCGATAAAACGTCAGCTAGAGCAAACCAAACAACGCTTCGAAGTAGGCTTAATCGCCATCACCGATGTTCACGAATCACAGGCCGCTTACGACATGGCTGTCGCTAGCGAAATCGGGGCACAAGTCCAGCAGTCAGTGGCCCAAGAAGCATTGCGTGAAATTATCGGCCAAGATTTAACGTCCACCTTGGCGGGTCTAGGTGAGAACATGAAGCTCATCGCTCCCAGCCCCAATAACCGAGATCAATGGGTAGCCACTGCACAGCAAAAGAATTTTCAACTCAGCGCCTTCCAAGCCGCTGTGCGAAATGCCCAACAGCAGCTCGAACAACACCGTACCCATCGACGCCCAACCGTCGACTTGGTCGCCAGCCACGGTTACAACGATACCGGTGGTGGTTTTCTGGGTGAGCGCCAAAGCACCTCGACATCGGTTGGGGTTCAACTGAATGTGCCGCTTTATCAAGGCGGCGCAATTTCATCTCGTGTGCGCCAAGCGCAATATCAGCTAGATCAGGCCAAAGAAAACTTAGAACAACAGCGCCGTTCAGTACAACGCAATGCCAGCGACGCCTTCTTGCATGTCCAGGCCAACATCAGCCGAGTCAATGCGCTAGAACAAGCAGTGCTGTCCTCTAAGAGCGCACTCGCCGCCACAGAGGCTGGCTACGACGTCGGCACGCGGACCACGGTGGATGTATTAGACGTTCGCAGAAATCTATTCCGCGCCCAGCGCGATTATGCCCGTGCTCGTTATGACTACATTATTGCGACACTGCGATTAAAACAGGCCTCGGGCCTATTAAATGCTGAAGATATTCAGCTCATTAATGCTTGGTTACGCTAAGATAGCGCGGTAATTATGAGAAGAAGAAAAAGCCTCCGCAAGGAGGCTTTTTTAATTGCCTGGCAGGTGCTGATCAATCAACGCCATCAAACGCTGCAAAGCGCCTCGATTACCTTCCACCAGCGCCAAACCTTTACCTCCAGCTTCACCGCGCTGCTCGGCGTGCTGCATCCATCTGACAACAACTTGCTCCAGCTCATCCACATTAGCTACTTGACTAGCAGCCCCTACGTCGACAAACATTTTACTGATGGCTTGAAAATTAAACATGTGAGGGCCAAAGACCACAGGCAATTCCAGTGCCGCTGGCTCCAATAAATTATGGCCACCAACGGGAACCAAACTGCCCCCCATAAAGGCCACGTCTGAGGCGGCGAAGAACAGCATCATCTCGCCCATCGTGTCGCCAACAAAAACCTCGGTATCCGCTCCACACGCGGCATTGTCCGAGCGACGAATGACATGGAAACCGTGATCTGCACACAGAGTAGCCACGCTATCAAAACGCTCAGGATGACGCGGCACAAGCACCAGCAATGCCCCAGGGACTGCCGCCTTAATTTTAGCGAAGGCGTCCAACACCAATTCATCTTCGCCTTCATGGGTACTGGCGGCCACCAGTACCGAACGGTCTGGGCCAAAGGACTCGCGCCGCAACATATCGCCTTGTTCACGCAAGCTCGCAGGCAAACTAATATCAAATTTAATACTACCCGTCACATTCAGCTGCGAAATACGCGCGCCAATAACCTGGAAACGATCAGCGTCAACATGATCTTGAGCTGCAATCACGCTAATGTTGGCTAAGGTCGGTTCAACCAGGCCAGGAAAACGGCCATAACCTTTGGCCGAACGCTCGGATAAACGGGCATTGGCCACAATCACCGGAATATCCCGCACGTGGCACTGATGAAATAAATTGGGCCACAGCTCTGTTTCCATCACCACTACCATACGCGGTGAAACTCGCGTCAAAAAACGCTTAACCGCGCTCGGTAAATCGTAGGGCATATAGACATGATGAACCTTGTCACCAAACAACGCCTGGACCCGTTCTGAGCCAGTTGGCGTAGTCGTGGTGACCAGTAAGGGTACTTCGGGATAACGCACCAACAACTGCTTTATCATAGGCGCGGCCGCCTGAGCCTCACCCACGGACACCGCGTGCACCCAAATGGGCTGGCCCTCAATGGTGGGGACAAAGCCAAAACGTTCGCCCCAACGCTGACGGTAAGCCGGTGCTCGTGAACCTCGCCACCATAACTTCACAATCACCAAGGGGGAAATAACAGTCAAAACCAGACTGTAGAGTAGACGCATTATTACCTCGAACATAGGCGCTTGAGGCAGGGCTCAAGCTGACAAAATTAGGCGCGCATCATAGCATATCTCCGTGCGAGCCTTGCGGTGATGAGTGCAGCCCTTTAAAATACGCGTTTTGCTAGTACCTTATTCCTGTGACCGACCCATCTACATCAAAAATCCCCGGTCTATACGCCCCAAGCAGCTGGCCAACATGGTTCGGCTTTGGCCTTGTATGGCTCATTGTCCATCTCCCCTTTGGCTGGATTCAAGCCATTAGCCGCAGCATCGGCAACGTACTTTACAAAATATTAGTTCGTCGTCGCCGAATTGGCGAAGTTAACTTGGCACTCTGCTTTCCGGGTCTCTCCAGCGCAGAACGCCAAGCCCTACTCAAACAGCATTTTGGTGCCATGATCATGGCCATCTTTGAAATGGGTATGGCTTGGTGGCTACCCGATGCACGCCTTAAAAAGCTCATCACAGTCAAAGGCCAGGAACATTTAGACGCCGCCTTAGCGACTGGCAAAGGCGCATTGCTCATCAGCTGCCACTTCACCTGCCTGGAGTTAGCGGGGCGACTCTATGCCATGAGTATCCCGCACCCCTGGTCAGGCATGTATCGGCCGCATGAGAATCCGGTGATCGAGTATTTTTTTCGTCGAGATCGAACCCGTTTTTTCAGTGATTTAATTGCTCGCGATGATGTGCGCTCATTTATAAAAAAGCTGCGCAAAGGCGAAACAGCCTGGTTTGCACCGGATCAAAATTTTCGCAATAAAGGCCACGTCATCGCCCCCTTTTTTGGCGTGCCCGCCCCAACCCAACCGGCCACCTCACGTTTAATCAAAATGAGCGGGGCCGCCGCCATTCCCTTTGAATACCGTCGTTTGCCGGGCAACGAGGGCTATCTGCTGGAATTTCATCCGCCCATTGAAAATTACCCCGGCGATGATGAAGTGGCCAATGCCGAACAAATAAATAAAATCTTCGAAGAGATTATTCGCCATGCGCCAGAGCAATATTTCTGGCTACACCGTCGATTTAAACTGCCCCGAGACCAGGCGGGTGACGTGTACAAACAGCAAAATATTTCGGGCAATTAATTGAGAGCGCTATGAGCAAAGACACCCCTGAAATTCAAGATGGTAAAGTGCTCTATGGCCGCTTGCTGCGTTATGTTAAACCGTATTGGAAAGTCTTCGCACTGGCCATCATCGGCATGGTGGGGGGTGCATTAACCGAGGCAGGTATCCCGATCCTACTCAAACCCCTGCTCGATGGCAGCTTTGTCGAAAAAAATGCTGAACTCGTCCAGCTCTCTATGATTTATTTAATTTTGCTGTTCGTCGTGCGCGGCCTTTCTGGCTTTCTAGCCCAAGTCGGTATTGCCTGGGTGGGTCATAAAGTCGTGCTCGATTTGCGCAAGCAAATGTTCGACAAGCTGCTGCACATGCCACAAAGCTACTACGACGAACACTCCACTGGCACGTTAATTGGCAAGCTCACCTACAATGCCGATCAAGTGGCCAACACCACCACCAACGCCTTAATCATTCTGGTGCGCGATAGCATCACGGTGATCGCCTTACTGGCGTGGATGTTTTATCTCGACTGGCAACTGTCATTAATCGTATTAATCATTGGCCCCATCATCGGCATCATCGTCAAAACTATCAGCAAACGTCTGCGTAGTTTTAACACCAACCTGCAAACCCAAGTAGGCGAGATGACACAGACACTCAACGAAGCCTCGCTCGGCCAGGAAGTGATTAAAATTTACGGCGGTGAACAGCAAGAGCAGCAGCGCTTTGAGAGCGTTGCTAACTGGGTCCGTCGCTACAATATGAAGTCCATTACCATCATGGCGATTAATGTGCCCGTGGTGCAATTTATTGGCGTTCTGGCCTTGGCCGTCATCGTCTACATCGTCTCACTCAAAGCCGATGCCGATCAACTCACCGTCGGCGGTTTTGTCTCCTTCTTTGGCGCGATGGCCATGCTTTTTTCACCCATTAAACGACTAACCAAGGTTAACGAACAACTACAACGAGGCCTGGCAGCAGCACAAAGTATTTTTGAAATGATTGACGCTGAGCCAGAACAAGACTCGGGCAAGATTCGCCTCCAGCAAGCCGAGGGGTTTATTCAATTACGCGGGGTTAGTTTTCAATACCCCCATGGCCAAGACAAAGCACTCAATGATATCGACCTTGATATAGCCGCCGGTGAGACTATCGCCTTAGTGGGCCAATCAGGCAGCGGTAAATCCACCCTCGCCAGCTTACTGCCTCGCTTTCACCAAACGACAGAAGGTAATATTCTGATTGATGGCCATAAAATAGACACCATCAGCCTCAAGAGTTTGCGAGCCAACATCGCCCTCGTTAGCCAAAAAGTTGTGCTATTTAACGACACTATTGCCGCCAATATTGCCTACGGCAGTGGCCAAGACGCCAGCGTCGAACAAATCGAAGCTGCGGCTCATGCTGCCCATGCAATGGAGTTTATTGAAAAGCTACCCGATGGCCTAAATAGCATCGTGGGGGAAAATGGCTCGCGCTTATCTGGCGGCCAGCGCCAGCGCATCGCCATTGCTCGCGCCTTGCTCAAAAACGCCCCTGTACTCATTATGGATGAGGCGACATCAGCGCTCGATTCGCAATCAGAAAAACATGTTCAAGCCGCGCTAGATACCTTAAGAAAAGATCGCACCGCCATCATTATCGCCCATCGACTATCAACCATCGAAAATGCCGACCGCATCGTGGTGATGGACAAAGGCCATATCCTAGAAATCGGCAGTCATAGCGACTTAATCAACCAAGGCGGAGCTTACTCAAGGCTATATCATGCGCAATTTTCAGAGCTTGTTGCCAAAGGCTAAGCACAGCACCTAGCGTCGCCAGCGCCCCGATTGTGAACACCTCACCCTATTTAAAACGCTGAGGCAACGGCATTAAAGATATACGCCCCTCAGCCTTGACTCTAACTCGCAGTGACATCTTCCCACCTAACTCAAGCAACATAATTCATCGTCCCCTATTGCGATTAAACAATTAGAAACACAAATAAAAACATATAAATATCAATTCATTACCACATCTCCATAGTCAATTTAGATGAATACGGCTTGTTTCGCGTCCAAGTTCACAATGTTTTACGTGCAACCACCTTGTTTAACCTAATTATTTCTTTATACCAAGCCGTAAAGGTAAACGAGCGTTGTCATGGCGTGAATTACCTACAGTCTGGCGTTGAAAAAGGTATATCGAAGAGGTCTATGGAAATGAAAACAGGGGCAACTATAGTTACGTCATTAATGCTGCTGTTTGTAGCCAACGCACAATCACAGACCATTATCGTACCAACACTCGAACATGCCCCTAACTTTAGTAATGAGGACAGCTGGCAAGATATTCCAATAACGACGATAAAACTACGCCCTAGCCGCCCAGGGGTACTGACTCAAGTCCCCGAAGTCTCGCTCAAGATAGGTCAATATGACGACATTATTTTTATTTATGCGCGATGGCAAGACAATACTGAAAGCACTCTACACAAACCATTTATTTGGAACCAAAGCGAGCAGAAATACAAAAAAGGCCCGCAACGTGAAGACCGGCTCGTCTTTCAGTTTGAAATAAGTGGTGATTACACAACTCAGTGGGATAGTGGGCAAGAGTTCACCGCCGACACCTGGCACTGGAAGGCCGCTCGCAGCCAACCCCTAGGATTGGCACATGACAAACACCTCACCGCATCACAACAGCGACGACCCCGAGCCTACGAAATGAAAACGCCTAGCGGCAAACCTATTTACATTTCTCGTCTCAGCGACCGAGGCCGTGCGCTGTACAACGCACGGCGTTATAGCGCCAAACAAGCAGATATCATGCCCAAATATATCTTAGCAAACACACCGCCGACCGGCTCCATTGCTGACATAAAATCCACCGCCCATTGGCAAAACGGCGAATGGCATGTCAAATTATGGCGTAAATTGGATACCGGTCATGACGATGATGTCCAGTTTATTAAAGGGCAAAAAATAAGCGCTGGCATTGCCATATTTGACCATAGTCCTGACGATGATCACGTTATTAGTCCAACCCTATCCTTCCAGTTTTAGACAAGTGAAAATCAATAAACGTCAAAATTTTGCACCCATTCATCGTATAGGGCTCATCTACCTGGCAATGAGCCTAGTCATGTTATGTGCAGGACTCAGCTATGCCATACATGTCGTTTATGATCGTAACGAATACGCCGAAATAGCCAATAACCAAGCGATCTCCGCCATAAAATTGGGGGACGAAGTACTTAATCAACGAATCCCCGTACAACACGCCCTCGCGACGATAAAAAGCCATGCTATTTTATTTCAACACTCTCTCGAGCTGCTGGTTTCTGACCCTCATTACGAAGACCACAAGCTCTATCAAATAGAAGATTTTATCACCCAGGACAATGAACATATTAAGCGTTTAGATACCTCCCTAATCGATATAGAACACCGCCAACAGATGTTTGAAGGCATCGCTGTACTGATGGATATCGTTGATGAAGTCAGCAGTGCAAAAGGGGCTAATGAGCGTGTTGAAATTTATTGGGACAGCAAACAAACTCTCGCTCACAACATCGAGTTAATTGACGAAATAGACCGAATAATTTCCAGTCAAAATGAGCAGCGACGCGACCAACTAACAAGACTCACCGACGAGGCAAACTTCACGCTCGAAGACAATAACAACACCCATGACAAACCCATAGTGGTGTTGATAATAGTGATTATCATGGCACTGATCATACCCTTCGCATTTGCCGTTTCTTTTTATAAAAGACTTGCTTATCGTATGAATAAGCTTGATGACTACGCCATGAACATTGGCCAAGAAAACTACAGTCTTCCACCCTTTAAAGCCAATGACAGCACTGGCGCGCTAGGCCTTCGGTTGAACTTACTTGGCAGACAAGTACGCCACCTGTTAGAGCAAAGCCGCATTAGCACCCAACATGCCGAAGGGGAGAAAAAGAAGGCAGAACATTTAGCCTGGTATGACGGCTTAACTGGTCTCACCAATCGTCGCCATTTTATCGACCTACTAGAAAAGGTTTTGACAACTTGGAGACCGACCTCAACACCCTTTTTTTTGCTCTTTCTCGATCTTGATAATTTCAAAATAATTAATGATACAGAAGGCCATGATGCGGGAGATCTACTCCTCAAAACCTTAGCTAAACGCATCGAATTAGCCGTTCGTCCTGGTGATATTGTCGCCCGCTTGGGCGGTGATGAGTTTGCCGCCCTAGTTTCCTGCGAAGAGACCTATATCAAACGAATTGCGACGCGCATTTTATCCGATGTGGCGCAACCTTTAGAGCTATGCAAAAAGCAAATTGATGTATCTGTCAGCATTGGCATCACCAAGTTCAATGAACAAAACGCCAACGTAACTGTACTTCTAAAACAAGCCGACAATGCTATGTACCTAAGCAAAAAACAGGGCAAGAATAAATTTTGCTTTTTTAATAACGCATTGGCCGCCATGCTTCATGAAAAAGATCGCCTGCGCGAGGAGTTAGACGAAGCTTATAAAGAAGACCAGTTTGAACTCTATTACCAACCTAAATATCGATTTTCCGATAAACAGATCTGTGGCTGCGAAGCCCTGCTCCGCTGGAACCACCCCAGCCAAGGCGTGATGAACGCGGGACAGTTTATCGAAGCGCTGGAACAACATCCAAAAATTCTTGATATTGATAACTGGGTCATTAGTGAAGGTTGCCGGAATGTAATGGAAATGCATAAACGGGGATTGGAGATTCCCATCGCCATCAATATTTCTGCACGACAATTTTCCGACCCTGGCTTTGTTGCCAGAATCAGCGAGGTCTTGATTCAAACCGGCTTGCCCGCTCAGATGCTGGAGTTAGAAATCACCGAAAACATGATCGTCAACGACATGAGGAAAGCCGCTGCAATACTCACGCAATTGCGCTCCATTGGTGTTCGTATCGCCATCGATGATTTTGGCACGGGCTATTCCTCACTGAGTTATTTAATGAACTTACCCCTCGACACACTCAAAATTGATCGCAGCTTTGTCATCAACTTAACGGATAAAAAAGGCAGCTCCATCGTCGAAGCCATCGTCACCTTAGGTAAACGACTTAATCTGCAGATTGTTGCAGAAGGCATAGAAACAGAGGAACAATTTGAGTTATTAAAAAATTCGGACTGCGATATCGCTCAAGGTTTTCTACTGTCACGCCCGATCCCCTTGAACGATATCTGTGCGCTGTCAGCTAAGCCCGAGCAGGCATCCCCTGCGGCCAAGCAATCTTGGACACAAATCATACAACCAAGCTAAGCCACATAAAAGACGCTAGCGACTCACTCTGGATGACTTAATGTCTAATATCAGTTTGACACGTTAAATCGAAGCAGCCCCTGCGCTTCGAAGCTATTATCAGTGCAGCCCTCAAAACCGATGCCGCCGATGATACTAAAACTTTCAATCACCCCAAGCCCCATCGGTTACTGCCTTGGCTTATCGACAACTAGAGCAACATTGGTGATCAATGGCGTTGCAATTGCCCGAGTGCTGGATGATGAATATAACAAAGAGCAGCTATTTAAAACTTGTCGCGATATTGCCAAAACACTCATCTAAGTCTAGCCAAAAAATAGCGCCCGCTTACAACAACCCCTACCTACAATTTGGCACTCATTCCACTACTTACGGACTTCTCCCTATTACAAAACCCATCGTTCAAATCTAATATACGTTGTGCCAGGCAGGCATTTTTTTACCAAACTAGACATTGGCTACCCCAAGCATACTGCGGGAAAACAATACATAGTTGAGGATGGATCAAATGAGAAATGAAATTGAATTGGGCAATGCGTTAAACATTGCTCGACCAACTCTCGGCGATAAAACCGGCGTTGCTTTATACCGAATGCTTCGACTCGTGGCCTATGAAGATATCATGGGTCGTGCGGCTGGCGGGGTAACTTATTACGCGGGGAAAAAGCTCGGTTTATCGCTGGGCATCACGCAGTTAGAGGATTTTGTTACTTTATGTGTCGACCAAAACATAGGCCGTATCGAAGTCCCTATTTTTGAAGAAGACCGAATCTACGTCGATGTATTTGAGTGTGTCACCTGCAGTGGTCTTGAACCAGTGGGTCGCCCCCTATGTCACTTTGAAGGTGGCTTAATTGCTGGCGTGGTCGAGGGCCTGTTACAGCGCCAAGTTCGCGCTAAAGAACATACCTGCATCGGCGGCATGGGCCATGAGAGTTGTGGCTTTGAATTAAGTATTGGTAAAAGCTTACTGCAAGAAAACTCATATATTGACGTAAGCTAAGCTGCCAACAAATCATCGCATGGCTTGGCATATGGCGTTGTCGAATAATCACAAAATGTTGCGCCGCCTATACGACGATCACTAAATTTTCTGCGATTCCCGATGCCTTGGAAGTAAAGCAGGGCATAAACACACAATGCTGTTATACCCTGCCACCCCAGTCTGAATTTACTCTGGCGCTAATTCAGACAATAAATCAAAGCCTAAGCTCCGAGCTAACTCCAACTTACTTTCACGAATAAAAAAAGTTTCATATCTACCGTCAGGTTCACCACAACTTTCAATGGGATAAATGGTAGATTGGTTCCCAGAAACACTAGGGTAACCACTAACATTAGGTGGTAAATCTTCAATACCGACATCTGCCAATATTTGTGTCATCGTATCCCTGCTCATACCTTCCGACTCGCACTTCACCCCCTCGGTATGGCGATAAACCGTGACGGGCGCTGAATCACCACATGAGAGGCTTGGAGAATAAGATGTCCAGTCAGCCGCAACAGATTCGCCAGCTAAGGCCACCACATGACCTAAATGAAGCACCGAGTTGTTTGCTTTATCATAAATCGCAAACAAAAATGGCCGTTGATCCGGCTCATAAAAACAGGGGTTAGAGTAGCCTGTACTAATAAAAATTCCATAGCTCGTTGCTAAACCGCCATAATTCGCAGTAGGCGTACCCTCCAATATCCAACGAGGCTCATCAACACTCCCCTCATGGACGATTGCATGAGAGGTTTTGCTATTTACTCCTTGCTCATTCAGTTCAAATTGAACCGAGTTAACCGGTTCTTGAGCAAAGAGATAACCTTCATGATTTACACGTGAAAAGTTAGCCATTTTCTTCGGATCAGCACCACTATAATCATTCAGGACCAAGCGATAACCTTCCAGAGCTGGCCCAGCATTTTCTGGCGTAACAAGCTCTTCTGGTACTGGCTCGACTAATGCGACGCCAAGGTCAGGAATATTTTGGGTCGAGCTAGCGCTAGACATACTAAACTGAGGCAGCATCACCGTTGTATTTTCAAGACTAAATTCGTTTAGCTGAGCTTTAACAAAACTCTCATTAAAATAACTTTCAACACTGGAGAACTTACCCAGCTCAGGCATGACCATCAACATGGAAAGACCAGGCTCATTCAAAGGCAGCTCAACCGCACGATAATCTTCCGTTTCGATAACATTCATCACACCGTCGATGCGAAGCATGTCAACGTGGCGCTGCCTATCACCGTCTAACACGGCAAACCGACCAAGCACTAATTCAACATTTAAGTCGGCTGACCAATCAGCACTAAGCTCGTTAAGTTGAGCCATAACTAAGCGAGTTTTGGCGTTAATACCTGTCAGTTCTAAGTCTTCACCAAGCACCTCAGCCATCACGTCAGAAGAGCCTTGAGTGGCATCGATAAAATCCAAGGCTGCCATCGTCGGGCCATATAATTCAGCTTGGTTTTGCAGATACTGCAACGAAAAAATATAACCCTCTTGTCCCCAGAGATAACGATGCTGAGTGACAGAGCTAAGCCCTTCAATCTTCTGTGCCCAATCGCTGTTCGCCACCTGAAGTTCAATGCTAGCGGCATCAAAATTAATCAGGTCAGAAAAGTGATCTAAGGTCGTACCTTCAGCACCCAAGGCAATAGAATTGATAAATTGTTGCTGCTCAAAGGGCGAAGAAATAAAGTTTCTAGCCGTTGACGCGAAAGATTGGTAATTTGCCAAGGCGTATTTCAAATGGGCTTGCTCTAGCTCAGCCATCGCCGTTTCATCTACACTCATCGACTCCCGACGAAGCCCTTCAGCAGAGAAGGTTTCAACGTAAGTCGTCTCCGGCTCAACACCCACCTCAGGCTCGTCAACCGGCGCTTCAGTCGGACAGCCCGTCAGTAACAACGGCGCTAAGGCGCTGACTAACACTAATTTTTTATACATGTCCTTCTCCCTGGATTTAGTTTTTTATTTTTATTTTTATTTAACTAACTAGCTCGGCGCTGAGTTGTGCAAAATCGCGTTAATCACCCGTGTCGTCGAGCGACCGTCTTTAAATTCAATAATCACCACTTCACCGCCATTGGCTTGCACACATTCATGGCCAGCAATTTGCTCCACCGTATAGTCGCCGCCTTTGACCAGTACATCGGGAATAACTCGGCCAATCAATCTCGCTGGGGTGTCTTCTGAAAATGGCACGACCCAGTCGACACTGCGCAGAGCGGCCAACACAGTCATACGACCCTCTAAATCATTAATTGGGCGAGACTCACCTTTGAGCCGACGCACTGAGTCATCATCATTCACCGCGACGATGAGTCGATCACCGCATTTTTTCGCCTGCTCTAAATAGCTCACATGGCCAGCATGTAAAATATCAAAACAACCATTGGTCATGACGATACGCTCGCCTAAATCTTTGGCCCGCTGCACAGCGTGAAGCAAAGCTTCTTCATCGAGCATGCCAGTAGCGATGGTGGTTTCGGTGATGGTATCAGCATGAATGGCGGCGCGCAGCTCACTAACACTCACGGTTGCCGTGCCTAGTTTACCGACGACGATGCCTGCCGCCAAATTAGACAAGGCCATCGCTTCCGCCATCGGCTGGCCTGCGGCAAGTGATGCAGCGAGTACCGAAATCACCGTATCCCCCGCCCCTGTCACATCGTACACTTCACGCGCCACCGTGGGCAGGTGCAAAGGCTCATGGCCTTTTTGCAACAACGTCATGCCTTTTTCACTGCGGGTGATAAGCAGTGCTTCAAGTTCTAACTGGTCGCGTAAGGCGACGCCCTTTTCTTCAACCGCTTGATCTGTGGAACAGGGGCCGACGATGGCTTCGAACTCAGACAGGTTGGGCGTTAATAAAGTCGCCCCACGATACTTTTCCATGTCCGAGCCCTTGGGATCGATCAAAACGGGTTTACCGGCTGCTCGGGCTTGTTGAATCATAGTTTGAACATGGACCAAGGTGCCCTTAGCGTAGTCTGACAGCACCACCACATCGGCTTCAAGCAATTGGGCTTGGTAATCAGCCAACAAGCTATCACCCGCAAATTCAGCCAAGGACTCTTCAAAGTCCATACGCAATAATTGTTGATGGCGACTCAAAACGCGCAGCTTAGTGATGGTTGGTGCTTGATCCGTGATGGTAAAGCCACAGCACACCCCGGCATCTTCCAGCAGTGATCGCATAATATCAGCCGCTTCGTCCTTGCCGACTAAACCATTGACCGCAGTCTTGGCACCGAGCGTAGCAATATTAATCGCCACGTTGCCCGCGCCGCCGGCTCTTGCCTCAAGATCGTTAACTTTAACGACCGGCACGGGGGCTTCAGGTGAAATACGCGACGTGGGACCTGTCCAATAACGGTCTAGCATTAAGTCGCCAGCAACCAACACAGCGGCATTGTCAAAGGCAGGGATTCGTAATGTCATAGTCTTTGCGCGTCGAAAAACAAGTTAAAATTGCTGGCCATTCTAACACAGGGGAAATTTGCGGCTTAATCGCCGGATTAAAGCAGGCTGCGATAATAATCGATGGTGAGCGGAATAACGCTGCCTTTACGATAGCTGTCATTAAATAAGCTCAGCGCTTGGGCCGCTTTGTACCAGCGCTGCTTATCATTCAAGCCTTGCAGCATGGCCTCGGCCAATGAAGCGGGGTTCTCTAGCTCGGCGAAATACGCCGTGTCATCACTAAGAATTTCAATCGCGCCGCCGGTTTTGGTGGTCACAATCGGCAAACCACTGGCCATCACTTCCAACAAAACAATACCAAAAGGCTCATTGCGTGATGGCAGAACAAACACTGACCCTTGAGCTAAAAACTGACTAACATCCTCGACCCAGCCCGAAAAGGTGATCTGCTGAGCAAGATTCAGCTCATCGACCAGGGCGAGTAACTTGCCTTTTTCTTGGCCATCACCGCCGATAATTAAGCGGACTCCAGGCTGTTGTTGTAGCACGAGTTGAAACGCTCGCACCAAATCTTCATAGCCCTTTTTCGGCACCATACGGCCATAGGCGACAAACACGGGAGCCGATCTCGGCTGAAGCTCAGTGACTGGCTCGAAATTTGAGAAATTGGGGATTTTTGTAATGGCATCGGCGCTGACACCATTGGCAAATAAATACTGGCGCTGGCTTTCTGTCAGTATCAAAAAGCGCTGAATATCGCAGCAATATTTGAGTTTGATATTATTATGTGTCGTCACCACGGAAGGAATCGATAACTTAGCCGCCGCTTTGCCCCCCATCAATGCCGCTCGTGACAAATGACAATGCACTAGCTCGGCGGAGAATTGTTTAATCGCTTGTTTGAGTTTATGCGCAGCAAAAAAATCCCAATGAGAAAATGCTCGCATATAAACAGGAAACACATTGGCGATGCCTTCTAGCTGGTCTTTTTTAGGGAAGCGCTCATCCATAATGGCCTGCACTTGCACGCCCTGTTCAGCCAAACCTTTAACCAAATCAATGAAGATTCGCTCTGCACCGCCCCAACCTTTGGACAGCATCACTTGGCTAATGCGCATGGGCAGGCTCATCGCGCCATCAATTCCTGATAGACGCGAAAATTTCCCTCGACCATCGCTTTGATGGAAAACTCTTCATTCACAATGCGATTACCGGTCTGACCCCATTGTTTAGCTTGCGCGCCATCACCGAGCAAACGCAGCATCGCGTCTCGTAGCTGGTCGACATTTTTCGGTTCAATCAATAAACCATTTTGTTCATTGCGCACAATCTCTGGAATTCCGCCTGCATTGGTGCCAATCACAGGCACTGAAGCCGCAGCGGCCTGTAATAATGACACACCTAGGCCTTCCATATCGGCAGGATGCACCACGCCATAAAGACAGGGAATCACACG
>Ga0316204_10002635_pt1 | contig 39700 bp, 40 predicted proteins | sample 6monrhotite_MG_2_FD_205661 | JGI IMG/M metagenome (GOLD analysis project Ga0316204, IMG submission 205661) | Microbial mat bacterial communities from mineral coupon in-situ incubated in ocean water Damariscotta River, Maine, United States -... | ecosystem: Environmental > Aquatic > Marine >...
GGCGTTGTACCGGCAATACCAGGTTCGGTGAGGATTAGCGCCATTTCACGGTCGTAGTCTATTTGCGTAAAACGCGCGGCCATCATGTGAGATAAAGTACTCATGGCGACAAAGAAACGTAGTCGAACCTCTTCGGGAGTCAGTGTTGCAAAGGCCGCCTGCAGTGCCGGTTCATCTTCTGGCAGAATAGGTCGCAGCAGCAAGGTGCGCCCATCACCTAGAGGAATACTTTCTTCCAGTTCTTTGGGGTAGGGGCGAATGGCGAGCCGCTGGGTGGCGGGCTCTGTTACAGCAGCGACTTTGATGCGAGCATCAAGCGCAAGCACACCATATTCGTCCGCCAGCAATGGATTAATATCAAGCTCGACAATTTCGGGGATATCAATAGCGAGTTGAGCTACCCGAATCAAAGTCAGCGCGATAGCGTCCAGATTCGCTGCCGACAATCCACGATACCCTTGTAATAACTGAAAAATACGTGTGCGAGACATCATCTCCCGAGCCAGTCGCATGTTGAGTGGTGGCAATCCCAGCGCCTTGTCTTTAATGACTTCAACTGCTGTACCGCCATGGCCAAACAAAACTACTGGACCAAATTGAGCGTCATCGACGATACCTATGATGAGCTCAAAAGCCCCTGGGCGTTGAATCATGGGCTGAATACTGAAGCCATCAATGCGAGCTTCAGGCTGGGCCTTTGCAATGCGTTCAAGCATGGCGACAGCGGCATTGCGCACTGCCGCAGGGCCTGCCAGATCCAGAGCAACGCCGCCAACATCGGACTTGTGACTGATGTCGAGAGAGAGGATTTTTAACGCCACTAGTCCGCCGATGTTAGCCGCTAGAGTAGCAGCTTGTTCTGGTGTTTTTGCTGTTTGGGTTCGTACTACTGGAATGCCATACGCTGAAAGTACGGCTTTCGCTTCAGGCTCAGTCAACCAGCTTTGATTTTCTAATAGCGCCTTGTCAATCGGTGCTCGTGCCTGATCAATATCAAGGGAAAAATCCTCGGGCACCGAAGGCGGGGTTTCCATGAGTGTTTCCTGACTTCGTTGGTAATTGATCAGATACATGAAAGCGCGCACTGCTTGTTCAGGGGTAGGATAGGTAGGAATGCGGTGTTTAGTAAATAAAATTCGAGCCTCTTTTGCAGAATCATCACCAACCCAGCAGGTCAAAATATTGGATGCCAACCTGCCGATGCTTTTGTCGATGACAGCTTGCGCTGCTTCACTGCGAGAGATAACTGCGGTAGGACAATTGAGTACTAGTACAGCATCCACTCCTTTGTCCTTAGATAAAATTTCCAGTACATCAGCATAACGGCTGCCAGGCGCATCGCCAATAATGTCAATAGGATTGCCATGAGACCAGGTGGCAGGAAGAACCTGATCCAGTGCTTCTAACGTTTCAGTGGAAAGCTCTGCGAGCAGCCCCCCCTGATCGATTAAGGTATCAGTAGCTAATACGCCGATACCACCGCCATTAGTGAGAATGACCAGTCGATCACCTTTCGGTTTACAGCCTGATGCGAGAGTTTCTGCAGCATCGAACAGCTCTTCTAGACTATAAACACGCAACATACCTGCACGACGGAATACAGCGTCATAAACCGCATCACTCCCGGCCAATGCACCGGTATGAGAAGCCGCAGCGCGGGCACCCTCAACATGGCGGCCTGCCTTGACGACGATGACTGGTTTCGTTCGCGCCGCTGCTCGCGCCGCCGACATGAATTTTCGTGTGTTCGTGACGGCTTCTATATAGAGCAAAATAGCATGGGTGTGGATGTCATTAGCAAGATAGTCCAGCATGTCACCAAAATCCACATCGAGCATATCACCTAGAGAAACAAGGTGGGAAAATCCAATGCCTCGTGCTTCCGCCCAGTCCAACATGGAAGTGACGATTGCCCCCGATTGCGTGATAAAAGCCAGTTGACCCGTTATTGCACCGAGATGAGAAAAACTGGCGTTGAGACCCGCACCTGGAACCAGAACCCCCAAACAGTTAGGTCCCACAATACGCATATGATGAGGTCTTGCGGCATCCAGTAACGCCTGTTTTAATTTTTTACCCGAAGCATTCCCGCCTTCACCAAAGCCTGCAGTGATTACTACAACAGCCTTTGTACCGTGTTCACCCAGTTCAGCTATGATAGCGGGAACGGTATCCGCCGGCGTAGCAATGACCGCTAGATCTGGCACCACGGGCAGACTAGCAATATCAGGATAGACTTGTGTGTGTTCGATCTTTTGGTGCTTTGGATTAACCAGCATGATCGATCCATCAAAACCAGCTTGCATAAGATTGCGTGCTAACACATAGCCGACAGAATCAACTTTTTTACTAGCACCAATTAAAGCGATCGACCTGGGTTTAAACAGAAATTCAAGGTTTCGAATAGTCACTAAACTTTCACCAGTTTTGTATGAGCAAAGCCCAGCTTGTGATTGAGCACGGACATCACTGTGGACCTGAGCTTTTTAAAGACCATGTCCGCAGGATTGAAAGTCTCAACCACTGCAGCAGTCTGAAGGAATTTATGAATCATATGTCTCTATAACATCGCTATTGTTTGTATTGAGAAAATGTGGATTATTTTTCTCAATAAAATTAATTCTACATTTAAATTATAGTCGGTAAAAGATGCCTTGTTTTTCTCAAGCACATTCCTCTATCCAAACCAGATAAGAAATCATACTGGAAGCATAATTTTGATAATGAGGATGACTGAATAATCAGAAGGCTCATGAACTCCTAAAAACTTAATAGGCTCAGCGTAAAACAAAAAAGGCGGCCCGAAGACCGCCTCATCTGCTAATTACTGCCTACGAAGTTTCGATAGACCTGACGTCCTGACTCTCTGCTTGTCAGTTGAAGATTTAACTGATGCTTTTCGCTTCGATACTTTAGATTGCGCATTAAGCTCTGCATTCTGTTCTGGAATTTCAACCCAACCTGATAAGATCTGGTTAGCCGTTTGGTTGAATGACCCACCAGTTATGAAGAACTGCCAAAGTTCATCTATACCGGTGACAAAATCCACATCAATAACTTCAATATTAGCATAGGAAATATTTCCCAGTGTTGCAGTATCGATCCAGGTGTTGGCTGGTGCTGGTAGCTCCATAAGTTGCCAGGAAGTGGCGCTCGGCGCCATAACAATTGACCAATTGACGTAATTTTCCATTTGGTCAAAACCTTCCATCCAGATGTTGACCAGATCTCGAGACGTCGATCCCGAAACAGACCAGTTTAGTGTACGTGTGGCATCGTTAAATACAACATTACTGAAACTGTAGTCCGGGATAGGCAATACCACCGACTGGGGCAGAGTGGTGTAGCGTTTATCGCTTTCAACACCGGATACATCACCATCGGTTCCGGTTTCGCCCGATACCCAGTAATAGTCCACCGGAAATTCGCTAAGCACCTGCAACGTACCAGAATCTCCCAAACCTGCTGTATCAAAAGATTCTGCCTCAGCCAAACTGTAATTTATACTGCCGCGAGAACCTTCGATATCGATATGAGCGAGATTAGTGGTAGGCTGGGTAGTCCAACCTGTGGTCACCGGAATGCGATTCAGCGCAATGTCGTAAGTTGCTCCATCGGTGACTGTTTGATCCAGCAGAAAACCGTATCCTATCACCAGGCCATTGTTGAAGGAGTTATAGGCGTTCGCCAGTAGACTTAGTTTACCGTCATCCTGGAGATAGCTATCTAATACGTTTTGATTGATGCCAATACTGCTTTGAAAATTATACCAACTACCCCCTGGATCAACTATGGCCAGTACAGCATTTTCCGGTACAGCGCTGAAGGTATAATTGACAGTAGCAACTGTTGAGCCTGAGTCATCGTCGAAATCATCGCCTTCGGTGTAGTAGACGATATTGTCGGCAACTTGCATCTCCACGAAGGTCTCTATGGAGCGTTCACCAAAATCACCGGTTGATTCATACACAACCGTAAAGCTTGCTCGTGAGCGACCAATATCACCAAAATCAGCTATACCATCGGCACCACTAGTTTTAGTTTGTGCAATGGTACGGTTATCAGTGTCATAAAGCGCAACAACGACACCTGAAAGAGGGTTATCATTTTTAAAATCATCTTTGAAAATAAAGCTCAACGAATTGCCGCTGGGCATTCCACCAGCATAGACTATGGCAGTGTTCTGGCTCGTCACGCCACCTTTACCGTCTGTTATTGTCACTGTTAACGTTGCAGTTCCTGCGCCTGCCGCTGGCGCTGTCCAGATAACTGATGCACCGCTTGTGCTATTAAAGCTGCCTTGATCGGTGCTCCATACATAAGTCATTGGATCGCCATCATCATCATGAGCAGTCACAGTGAGATTAACTGTCTGGTTGTTAGTCACTGAACCTGGCGGATTACGATTAAGACTATCAATTACCGGGTGGCGATTTGCGATTTCGAAGTTCACTACTTTTGCTGTATTCGCATCTTCTACCGTAACGGTTTCTGCAGATTGGCCTATGGCAAATAGAGTGACAGGTAGACCCAACGGAACAGCGATTTCATAGTCGCCATTACTATCGGTGGTAGCGGTAGCACCGAAATCCGAGTTTATGACATAACCGATGACTGGGGTAGTTGTACCCTCAAAAGTCGCTTTACCGATAATGCGGCCGTCATAACGCAGTGCAATATTATTGGCGAGATCAACACATTGACCAGTGTTGTAAATCGTACTGCCTTCACTAGCGGGGCTAAATATTTCGTTGGTATCTACATCACCCTCAGTGGCCTCAGTCACATTGTAGGGAAACTGAATACTACCAAATTCCACAAACAATCGAATTTTCTCAGTGACCGTTTCGCTGCTACGTTTAACGGTTACACAGCCCTTGCCGTCTGCGCCGGTGCTTGTAGGCCGAGAACGTCCATTATAGGTAACGCCTTCCGCAATCATTTGCACACCTACCAGCGGCAAGTTATTTTCATCCACGGCTTTAGCACAGAGGCAAGCATGTTGATCCATTGGTTGATCTACGTTCCACCAGGTGAAATGAGTTACTTTGGCTTGCGCGTAAAGTACACCGCCCTGATCGATGATCAGGGCATTATCGAGTGTCTCAGGTGTTGCTGGGTCTGCATCTTCACGTATCCAGACTGCATTGACTTCATCGTAAGACCACCATTCAATGGTGTCACCGGCACTATACGCTGTTTGAAGACTGTCTGGCAGGCGCATGGTCACGGTGACAGGTTCAGTCACCTGAGTAATCTCGTTATCATCAGCATCATATATTGTGATTTCTGTGAACACGACGCTTTCCAGCGGCGTATCCGCATCACCACCTTGGGTGGTGGCTGCCATGTAATCACCAGGAAAAGTTGGACGACCTTCTTCTGTTGTTGGATCACCAACCGCGACGTTAATCGTCACATTGCCAGTGCCGAGACTTCCCGCGGGGAAAGAGAGTTGTGCCAAGGAATCTCCACCAGGATTGTTAGGATCTTCCACATTAAGATTTTGCTCGTTGGCTGCATCCACTTGCTCTGAATAATGGTGCTGAAGCAAACGCGCAGTGACGGAATAAGTTTTATTAGCAGCCACTGGAACTGTACGTTGAAAGGTGGCATAACCATCTTTCTCGTAGGTCAGCACTAATAAACCATCACTGGGAACTGGTACTTCAGTTAGTTTGTAAAAACCATTTAAATCTGACGTCGCAGATTTGCCGCCAGCAATCACTTTCACATCGGCGATGCCGCCACTGCCGGTGACGGAGCCATTAATTATCACGGTGCTTTTTGGTACGTCATCTTTATCACCGTTTCCACTACCACCACCGCATGAAGTGAGAACGCTCACCAACCCAACAGCAAAGAGCAGGATGATCCCGGCTATTCGCAGAAATTTTATATTTATTTTGTTATGAACCATTCCCAATCCTCCAAATATATACCATTACTATAATAATTATAGTTGAGCTTAATAAAAGCTACAGGGCATTTTCATTATTTTAAAAACTGTTTGAGAAAGAAAATTGGTAACTACTCATAGGGTTTCTACTCACTGAGCGGCGGGTGCTATACAGGTTGGAGAAAACGTCGCCCGCCTGGACGCGGGCGTCGAGCATCCACGGATGGAGTTACTGCGTTTTTCGTAAACCTGTATAGCACCCGGCGCGTATCGAAGCCAATGAGGCATGAGTAGTTACGAAAATTGAATCATTTTGTTTTGCTATTAATCGTCTCGAAAAAAATATGCATCAACTATCGATTGCTCAATGATGATACATACTTGACTGAAATACTTAACAACTAAAACAGGCGGTCAGTCTGTAATAATTTTAATAAGTAGCTTACACATGCTATAAATATAGCACTGATTCCAGAAATATAGCACTGATTCCAGGTAGTGTCAGTTTGAATAATTACCGAGAACCCGATAAAAATATACAAGCAGCAACGACAATATTTTTTTACAAAAAATTATCTCAAACTTCACTATAAAAAGAAGCGCATCAATAGTTGAGATTGATACTCGGGATTGTCGTCATGACTATTGGCTCATTTGTTTATCTAAATTACTGCCGCATGTAAGTTCAGCCAGATATTTATCATATTTATTGCCTTACGGTGTCTGACTGTGGATTATTTGTTTGAATCCTAGTAACACAGAAAATTTATCCGTCTCTTAGTACTTTTCTACGAATCACCAGGAGAGATTGCTCTCTTCTGGCTCATTTCTACACGTTGTTACTAAGGCATTTCATGACATAAATCGCAGCCGACTTCTGTTCCTTTTGACAAGAGGATATTATGCGTACCATCAGCTTGTCGATCGTCGGATTGGAAGACCCGGTTGGTAGACACTCTTGAAAGTACCGTACCTTTAAGATCTGCACCATGGCAGGCTTTACATTCTTGTGGGTTGCGTTCGTAAAACGATTCATGATCTTCATTCCAACGACGATCATTCACATTATGCATGCCATGGGGGCCATTTATTGTCAGCGGTAAGCTGCCTGCCTCATGACATACTGAACACTCGGAAATAAAACCGGCATGTCCCTGAAGTTGAATAGCCGTTAAATTATCATTTGTGTTGGAATCAGCGACAGGCCAAATGGCATGTGTACTACCATGACATGCCTGACAGGTAACACCGCCATGTCCTCGGCTGTTGCGATACAGGGTATTATCTTGCTCGGCGAATCGTTTATTACTCGCAACGATGGCTTGTGCAGAATCATCTCCATCCTGGAAAGCACTGTATAAAATTAGTTTATCCCCAAGATGATCAATAGCATCACCCGTGTGACAAGACTGGCACTTGGGTAAATCAATCCAGGGCTGACGAATGCTTCCATCCGCTAATGGAAATTTACCGGCTATTGCCAACAATCCACCGTGACAGTTTTGGCAATTAAGCCCAGCAGTAAACATAGCGCCTCTAAAGCATTGAGTTTTTTTGCCGGGATGGCAGTTATAACAAGCTGCTTTTCCAGCGTCGCTAATTATTGCAGGATTCGATGCATCAGGCATTTCACCGGCTACGTTCATGCCATGCCGTCCGTGTACTGCATGAGACATTTTAGGCATACCAATTTGTTGGCCTTGTGGTCCGACGCCGGCAAGATCTAAAGCTGGCGAGTAATGACAATCAGCACATAAAACGGGTGTACTACCGACGAGGTTTGTGTTGTGTTTGCCATCGTGTAATATCAATATATTTTCCTTGTACTGGAGGACAAGATTTACGTTATCACTCCAGACAATATTTGATGAACTGTATTTGCTTGCTGTTGCATCGTTAGCTGCTTCATTACCGGTATAGTGACAGTTAAAACAACTCATCTCCGTAGAAACTGGCACTGTCACATCAAGAGTTGACAACAAAGATCCAGAAGATTTATCAACTGCGGATACCTTAAACACGGGATAAGGATTATAAACACCAGCATCATCGAAAGGTGTTATCGGAATACCGTCCGCACTAAACCATTGCTGATTTGAATTATACTCAGGGAAACTCTGAGTTCCATTCTGCGCACTTGGCATTTTCACACCGAGTAATCCCGTATCTGGTTCAGGGCTCATTCCAAACAACCCTTGCACATAATCCCAGAAATTTGTTTTGCCAATACTGGTACTGTTAATTGATCCTGTTGGATCTGGCGTCGCACTATATTGCACATCGACCTGAGATGGACCAAGGATCTGTGGCTTCTGAGAGCGAACACCTTTTTGAATCACCTGAGCATGAAGAACATTAAACGGTGGCAACACGGAAAATACAGAGTAATCCTCGTCCATGCAATGCATCCCCAAATCATTAAAGCCAAAGACTTGTACGTTACCTGAGATAGGTGATGGGTTTGGCGTGGGCGTTGGATCAGGATCTGGTAAGGGAGATGGGTCAGGTGTTGGTGTATCGTCACCACCAGTTCCACAATTTGATGGTGCATTTTTAACAGCGCTTTCTACCATGTTGTTACTTGCCTCAACCCTGATACGACAGGGAGGCACAGCAAGATTTTTGATTTTCACCTCCCACTTTCCTTTGCGATCTGATGTCGTTGAAGTGATGAATATTAAACTATCAGCATCGATAATGGAGACAAGTTGTTTAGGCTTACTTTTGCCTTCAATTTTCAGTTTGTTTTCTTCAGCATCCCATTTGCTTTTTTCTATTAGTAATTTATAGTCAGATGAATTTGAAATTCTAGTGTCGTCATCATTGTCGTCTTTATCGTCTTTATCGTCTTTATCGTCTTTATCGTTCTTATCACTGGATTTGTTTGACGCCATTGAATCCTCGATGGGAGAATCAGCTGGCTGAGTTTCTTGTGATGATTTATCTGAGTTATTACAAGCCGCTAGCATTAAAATCAAAAAAATAATAATGCTAAATCCCAAAAGTTTATTACTGAAAACTATTTCTTTTTTCCGTTTCATTTTGAAGAACTCCTTTAACGTAAACATAGAATGAAAATATGGTGTTAGCGTAGAAGCTTGTTGTAAATCTTCAAATACATTATGAAATGAAACAGCATGGGACAAACAACAATACACTCTTAATTTAAACGATAAATAAACGTTGCTACTCATACCTCATTGGCTTCGATACGCACCGGATGCTATACAGGTTGGAGAAAACGTCGCACGCATGGACGCGGGCGTCGGGCATCCACGGATGGATTTACTGCGTTTTTCGTAAACCTGTATAGCATCCGGTGCTCAGTGAGTCGTAACCCTATGAGTAGTTACAAATAAATTTATCTTTCAATGTAATCGTAGCTGACTTACATCTTTAATTAATTACGAAAAGATTACGATTTGTTAATGTTTACAAATTGTAAGAGTTTTAAGTGGCAGGTTTAGTTCGAGTTTTTTATATTCGAAAAGTTGATCGATCGAAAACACTGACAAATTTTCAACAACATCAAAACTACTCTTAACGTGAAATAACATATCTGATTTGCGAACATCTTCGCTTACCACTATTCTATGAGTTAACATATTGTCAGAGTGTGGTGAATTGCATGATCATCAAGAAACCCCATACAGGCTTGTCGACCATTCCCAACCTGGTGGATTACGACACAACCCGAGCATCTTTCTCCTGGGATGCCGCTAAACGAGAGCTTGATGGTTTGCCCGGAGGAGGGCTAAACATCGCCCACGAAGCTGTGGACCGACATGTCCACGGTCCAAGACAAAATCATGTGGCCTTGCGTTGGATCGACAAGATGGAACAGCCGCATGATTTCACTTATGCCGGTTTGCACAAACTCAGCAATCGCTTCGCCAATGTATTGCAACAATTGGAAGTAGGAAAGGGCGAGCGGGTGTTTGTGCTCGCACCACGAATTCCAGAACTCTATATTACCGCCTTAGGTACGCTGAAAAATCGCAGTGTTTTCTGCCCCTTGTTTTCCGCCTTCGGACCAGAGCCAATTTGCGCGCGCATGGCTATTGGAGAGGCGAAAGTGTTGGTGACAACCGATGCGCTCTACTATCGTAAGGTCGAGCAACTACGCGATAGGCTACCTAAACTTAAACATGTGTTGCTGATAAACGAACAGGGTGAAACAACCGCAGTGACAGGCACTCATGACTTTAATTCGCTATTGAATGTTGCCGACGATCATTTCACCATCCCACTTACTGATCCAGAAGACATGGCTTTGCTACATTTCACCAGCGGAACCACCGGAAAACCCAAGGGTGCTGTTCATGTTCACGCAGTGGTAGTCGCTCAGCAAAGCACCGCCAAATTTGCGCTCGATTTACATCTCGACGACATTTACTGGTGCACCGCCGATCCCGGTTGGGTCACTGGCACTTCTTACGGTATCATTGCGCCATTGACTATCGGCGCAACTCTGATTGTCGATCGAGAGGAATTCGACGTTGAACGTTGGTATCGCATTCTTCAGAATCAAAAGGTGAATGTCTGGTACACCGCGCCGACGGCAATTCGCATGATGATGAAGTTTGGTGCCGAGCTACCACGCCAGTATAATTTTAGCGAACTCAGATTTATGGCCAGTGTTGGAGAACCGCTGAATCCGCAAGCGGTGCTGTGGGGCGAAGATGCATTTGCGTTGCCGTTCCATGATAACTGGTGGCAGACCGAGACTGGCGCTATTATGATTGCCAACTACGCCGCCCTGGATATTAAACCCGGCTCAATGGGTAAGCCTCTACCCGGTATCGAGGCGGCTATCGTGCGACACACCGAGAAAGGACAAGTTATCGTTTTAGATGAACCTGACCAGGAAGGTGAACTGGCGCTGCGAGCTGGTTGGCCATCCATGTTTCGTGGCTACCTGGGAGAGGAAGAGCGTTACCGTAAATGTTTTGTCGACACCTGGTATTTGAGTGGTGATCTCGCCAGACGGGATGAAGGCGGTTATTTCTGGTTTGTTGGTCGGGCAGACGATGTGATCAAATCGTCTGGTCATTTAATTGGGCCATTTGAGGTTGAGAACACATTAATGGAACACCCCGCTGTGCTGGAAGCTGGTGTTATCGGCAAACCCGACCCAGTGGCTATGGAAGTCGTGAAAGCGTTTGTGGTGCTGAAACCAGGTTATGCTGAGAGTGAGAAGATGCATCGCGAACTGTTAGCATATGCACGGAAACGATTAGGCGCAACGGTGGCGCCGAAAGAAATCGAATTCCGCAACGATCTCCCTAAAACCCGTTCAGGCAAGATACTACGACGCTTATTGAAAGCTCAGGAGTTAGGTACGCCGGAAGGAGATACTTCAATGTTAGAAAATAATATTAAATAATGGAAGAAAGATAGATGAATGAAGAAGAACTTAGGCAGCACATTACAGAAACACTGATAGAAGTTGCACCAGACATTGAGGCCAATAAAATTGATCCAGCGGTAAGTTTTCGTGATCAGTTCGAGATTGATTCGGTGGATTTTCTGAATTTTGTGCTCGCTCTGGAAAAGAGACTGAATATCAAAATTCCCGAAATCGATTATCCCAAGCTTTCCAATTTGAAAGGTTGTCTTTTGTATCTTGCACAGCAATCAGCTGATTGAATATGCTAGTTTAACATGGTGGCATAAAGATTTGACCGTCACCATAACGGCCACTGGTACACTTGAGCCGATCAACCAGGTCGAAGTTGGTTCCGAAATATCCGTCACCGTCCAGAACGGTAGCAGTGGACTTTAACGACTGCGTCAAACAAGGAGAGTTGCTGGCAAAATTAGATACCGATCAATTAGAGGCGCGAGTCAATCAAACGCGCGCTGCTCGACAATTGGCGCAGGCACAAGTCAAGTAAGCCGAGACCACCGTTATCGAAATCAAGAGTAAATTGAGGCGATCAAAAGAACTTGCTAAATCTGGCCTTTGCCCGGAAGAAGATTGTGAAGCGGCACAAGCGACCTATAGAACAAACGTTACTGGCTAAGGTGAGCATTCATTCTTCGATACGCAAATGGAGCTGCATGTGGCGGCAGATGAAGCGGATGTGGGGCAGGTGGATGTCGGTCAGCAGGCTTTATTTACTGTAGATGCTTATCCTGACAAAAATTTCCCCGCCGAGATCACTGAATTGCATTTTGCCTCTCAAACTGTGGAATTGCGCAACGGCTCTTGCTGGCCGGTAGCGGGTATAGTTACAACCTAGATCAATCAACCGGCAGGCGAATGCGCACAACAAGCCCGCCATCGGGTTCATTGCTGGCGGATATTTCGCCCCCATGCAGGCGTATGGCGCGTTCTGCGATCGCTAATCCAAGGCCATAACCGCCGCTTTTGCGGTCACGTGCATTACCGACGCGAACGAAGGGTTCAAATAATTTCGTCAACATGGCTTCAGGCACGCCGAGGCCATGGTCGCGTACCTGGATAAGCAGCCAACCCGTGTGCTCGTTATCCGCTTGCAGCGAAACGTCTACCGAGGTGTGCTCATCCGTGTATCTGGCCGCGTTGCGTAGCACATTTTCCAGTGCGCTTCTCAGCAGGGTCTCGTTGGCCTTGATGGTGGCCGGTATGCTATGGATAATGCGCACCTGCCGATTTTCCGCACGCGCTTCAAAATCCGTACTCTCAGCGATCTCCGCCAGCAGTGCGGTTAAATCAACAGGCCCTGCATGGGTAAGTGCTGTGCCGGATTCCAGTCGAGTGAGTGATAAGAGTTGCCCGATCAATTCATTCAGGCGTTCGGCTTCGCGTTCGATACGGTCCAATTCGGTATTGGCCTGGTTTTGTTCACGTTGGCGCGCCAGGCCCAATGCCACCTGCAAACGGGCCAGCGGCGAGCGCAGTTCATGTGACACATCGCTGAGCAACTGTTGTTGTGCGCCGATGAGCGCCTGTAGGCGTTCGGCCATGCTGTCGAAATCACGTGCGAGATCGGCGATTTCATCCCGGCGCCCGCCCATCGTTGACGCTACCCGCAAACCGAGATCGCCGGAAGCGAATTGATGGGTTGCACGGCTGAGGCGCTGAATAGGTGTTGTGAGATACCGGGCAAGGAGAAGGCAGACCAAGCCGCTGATAATCGCGGCTACAATAATCGGGGCCGCGATGACCCGCGGCCTGTTAAGTACCCTGTTTAGGGTGACCGCCTGAAAGTCCGGTACCAGCCTGTAGTTGCCGCCGTCTGGTAAGTGGACCAGATCACGGCGCCAGGGTGGTTGCCCCTCTTTCACATGGCGTGGCGATCTACGCTTGTGATTTAAACGTTCGGCGAGATGCGGCGATACTGGCCGTTCGAGCAAGTCGTTGCCCTGTTCATCGAGCAGTAAAAAAGGGATCGCCTCGCTTCGATCCAATTTGCCGAGCCACGACTTCAGACCGTCAATGCCATCGCTTTTCGCAATGAACTGCGCCTCTTCGATATAGCTTAAATGCCGGGCGCGCGGATCCTCTGTTACATCCTGTGCACGCGTACGTTCCAGAAAGAGTGAAGCCGCCAACAGGCTCACGCCGGCGAACAGGATCAGCGAGAACCAGAAGGAGAGAAAGATTTTCCAGAAAAGTCGGTGTATCACTTAGTGCCCTCAGCGGTGTGTGTACTGGTAGCCGATGCCACGAACGGTTTTAATTCTTTCTTCACCGTTTGCAAGTGGCTTCAGTTTTTTGCGCAGACTGCTGACATGCATGTCGATACTACGGTCATAGCGCGTCAGTTCTCTGCCCAAAGCGCGTTCCGATAATTCGGCCTTGGACACGACATGGCCGGCTTCACGGAGCAGCACTTCAAGCACACTGTACTCTGTGCTCGTCATGGCGATGGGCTCCCCATCCAGGGTGACAGTGCGCGAACCTGTTTGAATTTCCAAGTCACTAAGTTTCAGTGTTTCCGGCGGCTCTGTTTCTTCACCGTGCTGTGTCTGCGACTGCACACGCCGAAGAATGGCCCGGATGCGCGCAACCAGCACGCGTGGATTGCAAGGTTTTGGCAGATAATCGTCGGCACCCAATTCCAGGCCAATAATACTGTCCACATCTTCGCCGCGGGCCGTTAGCATCAGTACCGGCATCAAGGAATCCCTGCGCAATTCGCGTAACACATCAAAGCCATTGAGCTGCGGCATCATCACATCAAGCACTATCAGGTCATAGTCGCCTGTCCGGGCCTGATTCAGCGCCGCCTCGCCGTCATGGGCCATACTCACTTGAAAGCCCTCGACTTCCAGGTACTGTTTCAGCATCCCGCATAATTCAACATCGTCATCTGCCAATAGTATTCGGTTCATGGATATTTCCGATCAAGTACTTTTAAAAAACAATATCTGTCCTGATATTGCCACACTTGCTTTATCAAGTGACAGCCCGGCAGTCAACCTTTACTCATCTTTACAAATCCTTACCCGATTTTACCCGCTTCTTATGCAAACTTGGCCTTGAGTGGCTCCAGTATGGGGAAAAGAGAATAGCAATGGGCGTCGGGAAATGGTTTCAAGGCGTTCGCCTTAGCGATATGGACCTTTACTTAACTTTACCAAGTCGCGACACACATTTACGCCGGAATTCTCTAATCTGTCACCATGCTTTGATCAATAGGGCATGTCACTTACAGAGACAGGAGTTTAAGTTATGAAAAAATCATCCAAACTATTATTAGCCGGTGTATTGATTGTGAGTTCATTGGGCCTTGTGGCGGCGGTTTCCGCCAAGCCCTTTAGCGAGGGGCCGGGCTGCGAGCGTGGCGGTCATCATATGGGATCGGACCATAAGTATGGTGACCGGGGATTTAATGTGGACCGCATAGCGAAAAAGCTGAACCTCACCGATGATCAACGTACACAGATCGAAGCCATTGTGGAAGGGTCAAAACAGCAAATGAGCGATCGGCGTGAAAAGATGCAGGCGAGTCGCGAGCAACTGAAAGAGCTGATTCAGCAAAGTCCGCTTAATGAAACGGAAGTGCGCAAGGTCGCCGACGCTCAAGGTGACCTGAAAGCGGATATGATCGTGCTGCGCGCTCAGCAACGGGCCAAGATCAATGCTATCCTTACCGACGATCAACGTATACAATTGGAAGACATGCGTGGCAAAAAACGTTGGAGTCGCTGATCCTGATTGAGCATTTTCACCCGGCGGTCCGTTTTGGGCCGCCGTAACTCAATGCGTGTATGGTGATCGAAATGACGCGGGTATTTTTTATGACAAATACCATGCTGACCATGAGATTGATTCATATAGGGAAGACGATAGTGAAATTTTTCTCAGTCTTATTATCGTCAATACGCATCTTTGTCACGATCTGGATTGGCCTGGGCTTTTGCAACCTGGCGTTAGGAGTAGAAGACACCACACCTTTGTCTCTGCTTGAGGCCTATCAATTGGCACAAGACCATGATGCTCAAATCGCCGCTGCCCGTGCCCAGCTTGACGCGGGGCGGGAAAGCTTACCTCAAGGTCGCGCCGGGTTATTACCGACGATCACCCTGGACGCCGACTATTCACTCAGCGACCAGGATGTCAGTTACAACACATTAACCCCCGGCTTAACTAGCAGCCAACTGGACCAACAGTTCACCAGTAAAGGTGTTGGCGTCAGTCTGATACAACCGCTTTTTCGCATGCAAAATCTCGCCGCGTATCGCCAGGCTCAGGTCGGGATCGCGGAAGAGACGTTTGCATTAGCGGAACAAACGCTCATATTACGCGTCGCACAAGCCTATTTCGATATGCTCATCGCAGAGGAATCGTTAGCCGCCGCCAAGGCCCAAACGGCGGCGGCCTCCCAAAGTCTTGTTGAAGCGCGCCGCAAGTTCGAGGTCGGCACAGTGACCGTGACTGATGTGGATGAAGCACAAGCACGTCATGATTTGTCACGCGCCGAGGAGATCGTGGCTGTTAATGATCTGGAAGTAAGCAAACAAGCCTTAAGAAAAATCATCGGCCAAAAGCCCACGCGCCTCGTGGCAGCCGCGGGGAATTTGCCACTCGCGCCCTTGGAACCGGAGGATATGGACCAGTGGGAGCAAACGGCGTTGGCTCACTCGCCGACCATTGGTGTTGCACTGGAAGAACTGAAAGTTGCTCAGGAGGAGGTGGCTCGCAACCGCGGTGAACGTTACCCCAGCGTGGATCTCGTTGCCAGTTACAGAGACAATGCCACAGATGGTGATGATCTGGTCGGCGAGGGTAGTGACACCACGACGGCAGTGATCGGTATTCAATTTCAAATGCCTTTGTATACCGGGGGCAATCGCAGTTCCAAAGTGCGCGAGGCGACCGCAAATGTAACGAGGTCCAAAGAAAATCTGCGCGAAGCGCGGGAACAGGTCGCGCTGGACACAGGCCAGGCTTATCTAACTGTCACTAGCGGGCGTTTACAGGTGCAGGCTTTCGTCAGGCCTTGATCTCCAGTGAGTCATCGCTCAAAACGACCCAACGCGGCTTCGAAGTAGGGATACGCATCAGTCTGGATGTATTGAATGCGCAACAACAACTCTTTGCGGCGCAGAGTGACCTGGCCAATGTGAAATACGGTTACTTAAATAACCTTTTCAAGCTGAAGGCCGCGGTCGGCATGATATCGCTAACTGACGTGGAAGACATCAATCGCTTGCTGACGCAATAAACGTTACACCGATTGCCTGTGTCCGTTTAAAGTGATGCCATAAAGAAAACTAAGGTGGGAAGATCATGACAATAGACAAAGACAATGCTTCTAAAACGGCGGAGACCGATGACATTGCCCAAACTTTGGGCATCGAACCGTCTTCGGGTCGGCGCGGACGCATGATCAAGTGGGCCGTTGTCACGGTCACAATTGCCGTGATTGCCGGAATTATACTGCCATGGTTCAACGGCGGTAATTCTCAAACCGTCCTCTATGAGACTGCCGAAGTACAACGAGGTGATTTGATCGTTACAGTGACCGCCACTGGTACGCTTGAACCGGTCAATCAGGTCGAGGTCGGTTCTGAGATTTCCGGTACGATTAAAACGGTTGCCGTGGATTTTAACCACCGTGTCAAGCAGGGACAGGTCCTCGCTGTCATGAACACCGATCAATTTCAGGCGCGCGTCAACCAGGCTCAGGCAGCGCGGCAATTGGCGCAGGCACAGGTCAAGCAAGCCGAGGCCACTGTTCGCGAAACGAAAAACAAGTTGAGGCGAGCAAAAGATCTTGCCAAAACAGGTATGTGCTCTGAAGAAGATTGTGATGCTGCACAAGCAGCCTATGATCGCGCCGAAGCCAGCCTGTTAAGCGCCAAGGCCCAGGTTGTCCAGGCGCAGGCGTTCCTCGACGCCGAGCAAACCACACTTTCAAAGGCCACGATCCATTCGCCGATCGACGGTATCGTGCTTGAGCGTAGCGTCGAACCAGGTCAAACCGTCGCCGCTTCACTGCAGACCCCTGTGCTGTTTACACTGGCTGAAGACCTGACGCAGATGGAGCTGCACGTGGATGTGGATGAAGCGGATGTGGGGCAGGTCGAAGTTGGTCAGGAGGCTCTGTTTACCGTCGATGCTTATCCCGACAGAAGCTTTCCCGCCAAGATTACGGAAGTGCATTTTGCCTCGCAAACTGTCGAAGGTGTGGTCACCTATGAAACGGCTTTGCGTGTTGATAATTCGGACCTGTTACTACGACCGGGCATGACCGCCACCGCAGACATTACGGTAAACAAGGTCGTGAACGCGCTGCTGGTAGCCAACGCCGCACTACGCTTCACCCCGCCAGTCCAAGAAGAGGTTGAATCCGGAGGCGGCAGCCTGATTAGCCAACTCATGCCACGCCCGCCAAGCTCCGGTTCTAAACCGCGTGAAGAGGAGAGCGACGGCAATAAGCAACATAGTGTCTGGACGCTGCGCGACGGACAACCTGTCGCCATCTCTGTCACTACCGGATCAACGGACGGCATCACTACCGAGGTGATCAGCGGTGACATCGAGCCCGGTATGGCGTTGATTGTTGATACGGTCACCTCCGGCCAATGAACACCACCGCCTCTAATCAAACCGGCAACCAGCCCTTGATCGAACTCGACGGCGTAACCAAGGTTTATGGCTCGGGCGGCGCGGCCATGCAGGCACTGCGCGGCGTCGATCTCCGTATTGAAAAAGGTGATTTTGTTGCGGTGATGGGGCCGAGTGGTTCGGGCAAATCCACCTGCCTGAATATCCTTGGCTGTCTCGACACACCCACCTCCGGTGCTTACCACTTCCGCGGCATTGAAGTCGGCAAACTTTCCCGCGATCAGCTAGCGAGTTTGCGCCGTCATTATCTCGGTTTCGTGTTTCAGGGCTACAACCTGTTGAACCGCACCTCAGCGCTGGAGAACGTGGAGTTGCCGATGATTTACCGCGGCACGCCCACCGACGAGCGCCGCCGCAGTGCCCTGCAAGCGCTAGAGGCCGTGGGGCTCAAGGGGTGGGAACACCATACTCCCAGTGAGTTGTCCGGCGGTCAACAACAGCGGGTCGCCATTGCGCGGGCGATCGTCACCCGTCCTAACGTACTAATGGCCGATGAGCCGACGGGCAATCTGGATACGGCACGCAGCCGCGAAATCATGGAGCTGTTGACCGCTTTCAACCAAGAGCAGGGCATTACCATCGTCATGGTCACCCATGAGTCCGAAATGGCGGCCTATGCCAAACGCATCGTGCGCTTTGTCGATGGCGTGGTGGCGTCCGACAAACAAAACGGGGAGGTTGCCTGATGTTATGGAATGCACTGCTGCTGGCCTTGCGGGAGATCCGCCGCAATGTCATGCGCTCCTTCCTGACCATCCTCGGCATCGTTATTGGGGTTGCCGCCGTCATCATTATGGTCACCTTGGGCGGTGGTGCTACCGTGCAGGTCACACAGCAAATCGAGGATATGGGAAGCAATCTGCTGCATGTCAGACCAGGCCAGCGGGGGCGTGGCCCGGGCGGGACGCGTTCAACCGCTGACATGCTTGAGTTGGCCGATGCCGAAGCGATCGCCCGGGAAATCTCGGGACTGGCCGCAGTGGCACCAAATGTGTCCAAATCCACACAGGCCATTTACGGAAACGAAAACTGGTCCACCACGGTCACCGGCAGCACCAATGCTTTTCTGCAGGTGCGGGACTGGGGACTCAAAAACGGACGGCAATTCACGACCGGTGAGCTGCGCGCCGGTAAGGCGGTCTGTATCCTCGGGACCACCGTGCGTAATGAACTCTTTGGCGCCCAGGAACCCTTGGGTGCCACCATTCGTCTGGAAAAGCTTTCTTGTAAGGTTGTCGGCGAACTCGAATCCAAGGGGCAGTCCAGCTTCGGCCAGGATCAGGACGACTTTGTGCTGCTTCCACTTCGTACCGTCCAACGACGCATTGCGGGGAACACGGACGTCAACTCAATCTATGTCTCGGCCCAAAATGGCGTTTCCACTGAAAAAGTCAAGCAGAACATCGAGCGACTAATGCGCGAGCGGCGCCGCATTTCATCAGGTGAAGACGATGATTTTCATGTCAATGATATGCAAGAACTCGTCAGCATGATGACGGGAACGACCCGTGTGCTTACTGGCCTGTTGGGCGCTGTTGCAGCGGTCAGTCTGCTGGTGGGCGGTATCGGCATCATGAACATCATGTTGGTCTCCGTCACCGAGCGCACCCGCGAGATCGGTATCCGCCTTGCCATCGGCGCCCGGGAGCGGGCGGTGCTACTGCAGTTTCTGGTCGAAGCGGTGGTGCTCTCTTCGCTCGGCGGGGTGATCGGCATCATACTGGCGTTGGCGGGTTCCATTGTACTTGCCGATCTGATGCAGGTGCCTTTTGTGTTCAATCCGGGCATTGTTGCCACCGCGTTTCTATTCTCTGCGGCAGTTGGTGTCATCTTTGGTTACTTCCCGGCACGCCGTGCCGCGCAGTTGGATCCGATTGAAGCATTAAGACATGAGTAAACGTGTGGTTCAACCCAACAACACTTTAATATGCGCTGCAACACTGCGCCCCAATGCTGATAAGTTATATCCGCCTTCCAATACCGAAACTATACGACCATTGGCGTGTTCTTCGGCAATTGTTTTAATTTCTTTCGTCACCCAGGTGTAGTCATTTTCCGTGAGGTGAAAATTGGCCAAAGCGTCTTCCTCGTGGCCGTCAAAACCCGCTGATATTAGAATCAATTGAGGTTTGAATTTCGCCAACGGCTGCAACCAATGGGATTGCACAGCACAACGGAATTCATGTCCCGTTGTTCCAGACGGCAGGGGGACATTGATGATGTGATCGTTGTTGCCGCTTGCATCACTGTATGGATAAAAAGGGTGTTGAAAAGTAGAGCACAACATAACGCGGGGCTGATCCTTGAAAATATCCTCTGTGCCGTTGCCGTGATGGACATCAAAGTCAACAATTGCCACCCGCTGCAATCCCCAAGTTTCAAGAGCATGAGCAACGCCAATAGCAACGTTGTTGAAAAAACAAAATCCCATTGCTCGATTGTGTTCGGCATGATGGCCCGGTGGACGCACATTGCAAAATGCGTTGGAAACCTCAGCTCCCATCACCAGGTCCACTGCTTGTACAACTGCTCCAGCCGCACGTAAGGCAGCGGTCAGCGTGTGAGCGTTCATTGCAGTGTCGGGATCAATCCTAACTAGCGTGTCGTCGTTAGGGACTAGCTGAAAAATACTTTCAATGAATTCTTCGTCATGGACTCTACTGAGCTGTAAGCGGGTGGCAAGTGGGGCTTGGTAATGGCGTAAAAATACGTCCAGACCGCTCGCGATTAATTGATCCGAAATCGCTGTTAAACGTGCTGGACATTCCGGGTGACCCGCACCCATTTCGTGGCGAGCGCAATCGGGATGGGATATAAATGCTGTAGTCATGTTATCTCACTTTTACGGATTATGTTTTGGTAGCTCATTCAAGCACGACTTTGATGATTAACATGAGCCCAACGCCAAACACAAACGCCATCAGGTTAACGATATTGGTTTTCAGTTCTCCGTGTTTACTAACCTCAGGGACAAGATCCGACGCACCAATATAAATAAAATTACCGGCAGCAAAAGGAATCAAGAACGCAATATTAATATTAAAGGAAACAGCATAAGCCACCAGTCCACCTAACAGAAATGTCAACGCTGACAGGACATTGAAGAGTAGCGCTTTGCGCTTGCTCCAACCCCCGTGAATTAGGACGCCAAAATCCCCAAGTTCCTGTGGAATCTCATGGGCGGCAGCGGCGAGCCAAGCCATGATACCCAGCCGGATGTCGATCAAAAATGTTCCCGCGATAGCAAGTCCACCGATGAAGTTATGCAGGCCATCGCCGATGAGAATTAAATAAGTAAGTGGTTTTTTGCAATCTGCATTGGCGCGATGACAATGATGCCAATGCAGCAGTTGTTCGAGTGCCATAAAGACAATGAAGCCCGCTAATATCCAGCAATAGAAAACGGTGGTGTTCCCCATTTGGGTTATGCCTGCAGGGATCATGTGAAAGAACGCGCCACCGATTAATGAGCCTGCAGCAAAGGAGACCAATGGCAAAATAAGTCGATCTAGTGTTGATTTTTTTAGCAGGAGTGTGACGCTACCGACCAACGCGATTGCACTCATCAGAAGACTGCTGCTGATAATCCACGCTAAAGTACTCATTAATTCTTTCGTCCTACTCCGTTTAAAAAACTAATTTAACTTCTATAATTATAGTCATAAAACTTGGGAATGCTGAGTTTAGGCGCTATTAGATTTTTAAACTGCCTGAAAGACAGGTTTATCTTATAAAGGCATAGTGATGTTAAATGATAGAATAAAAAATTGCTTTAACAAGTCAGTAAGGACATTCATTAATATCTTGCCGATCATTGTCGGAATGTTGTTGTTGACCAGTTTGGTGATGACCATCGTTAAGGATAACGTCTCAATGACCTTGTTCACCGGCCATGGCTCACTTGACGCGTTTCTCGGCGCAAGCATCGGCAGCATAGCAGCGGGCAACCCCGTGGTAAGTTATATGCTTGGCGGCGAACTATTGACCGCAGGCGTAAGCCTGTTTGCCGTGACCGCTTTAATAGTCAGTTGGGTGACGGTAGGTGTCGTGCAACTGCCGGCTGAAGCCCTACTGCTGGGTAAACGCTTTGCCATCTATCGCAACCTGATAAGCTTTGTAGCAGCGATTGCTGTGGCGTTTCTGACGGTGTTTACTCTACGGTTGATGGGATAAAAAATATGAAGCGGAAAGACGCAAAAGGTAAACGCGGGAGTGGGAAGGGTGGTTGGCTGTTTCTCGCAATAGTGGTGTTGATGTATGCAATCAGTGCCATAATTGATTGGGATTTAACACAGCGAGCTCTGGATATGTTTATCCCAATGGCCGATAAGATCGCCCCTACGCTGATACTCGTATTTGTGCTGATGTTCGTCATCAATCTCTTTCTCAATCCTAAAAAAATAGAAAAATATCTTGGAAAACAGTCTGGGTTGAAAGGTTGGTTCCTCACCATTACCGCCGGGGTTCTCTCTACCGGCCCCGTTTACGCTTGGTACACTATACTGGCTGATCTTAAGCAACAAGGCATGAAGAGCGCTTTGATAGTTGCTTTTATTTATAGCAGGGCGGTCAAGCTTCCTCTTTTACCGCTTATGATTCACTATTTTGGAATTACTTATACCTCGCTGCTTTGCCTGTACTTGATTGGCTTCTCTATTGTGAGTGGCATTGTTATGCAAAGGCTTGAGGCTAAAGGACTGTTGTCTAGCGTAGCAGAGCACTGAGTGACATATTATCAATGCGGTCACTTACAGCATCAAGAATCGTTGCTTTTCTTTTGGTGATTTAACCCGAATATTTCATGAATTATCCGGGTTAACAAAAAGTTATCGCTTTTTGTTCGACAAAGCCAAGGCGATGATCTATACCTAACTTAAAGAAACCAAAAAAGACTTGGGAGGGTACATACATGAATAATTCGACATCCAATGTGGGATTGGCTTCGCTGCTGGCGTTGAGTCTCTCTGCAACAGCATTAGCGGATAATAACTTGGAGCAACGCCACCAAGCTGCGATGGAAACGACTCAATCATTCGTACAGCAACTCGGCAAGGCCATGAAGGGCGCAATGAAGAGCGGAGGTCCGGAAGCGGCGATTAAGGTCTGTTCAGAGCGGGCGCCCGTCATGACTGGGGAAATCTCCCGCAGCAAAGGCTGGAAAGTGACCCGTGTCGGTACACGTGTACGAAACCCCATGTTGGGTATGCCCGATATATGGGAGCAGAAAGTGTTGACCCAATTTCAGGCACGGCTGGATGAAGGTGAGGCTTTGCTACAGATGAGCCATGCCGAATTAGTGACTGAGCCGGACGGCCAATATTTTCGTTTCATGAAAGCCATTGGAGTCAAGCCTCAATGTCTGGTTTGCCATGGCAGTGATAGCGATATTCCCCAAGCGGTGCAAGCTGTGTTGCGCGAACGCTATCCCCATGACAAGGCTCGCGATTACAAAGTGGGTGATCTGCGAGGTGCGGTAAGTATCAAGCAGCCAATTAAGAGAATGTAGTGCCGATGAAGATTCCTGAATCGAACCACCTACACGGGAATTTTCAGGCTCCGGTTTCGCGTGCGAAGCAAACAGACCTTGTCTTTAGTAAACATGGATATGGAGGAATCGAAAAATGAAAATCGCAGTTGCTGCCACATCATCGGAAGTGGATGCCGAGGTTTCGACACGCAGCTCGCGCACCTTGTTATCAGCTGTTCGATGAGCGGGGAGAGTTACTGGATGTATTGGTCAATCCATTTTTTAAAAGTCGATAGAAGGTCTACGCCTCAAGCTGCACTGTTTCTTGCTGACAACGGGGTTACGCTGTTGGATGCAGCTGAATTTGGCCCCAGGTTTAGCTCTGAACTCGAACAGAGATGTATTAAATACAACCAGAAATCGGGATTAGTTTCCAATGTCATCAGGGAGCTTGTTACTTAAATTGTAAATCTTTAGCCAATCGTCATCATCGCGAGCAATCGATAGACCAACACACTCAATACCATTCCACCAATAAATAGCCAGATATGCCGATACCGCCTCGCCATGGGAATGAGTTCGTGAATTGAGACAAAGATCATGGCGCCTGCGGCAAAGGACATAAAAAACGGATTAAGCGACGGCAGGATATTCACAGCAACAAGTCCTATAATCGCGCCAAGCGGTTCGGCCAGGGCGGAAAGCAGGGCAGCACCAAACAAAAAGCGTTTGCTCTTCAGTGTGACTGCCGGTACAGCCATCGCAAACTCTTCAGGCAGGTTATGTAGCGCTATGGCGAGGGCAACAAGTATACCGAGCGAGGGCGAGGCAATGTAGGCATTGGCCATTGCGAATCCTTCAGGCACGTCGTGAAGGATTAGGCCAAAAACCACGAGATACACGGACCTGATTAATCGTGGATCGGTTCCCCTTTTTTCTTCGACCAGATGCGTGTGCGGGATGATCACATGTGCAGCCCAAACCAAACCGGCTCCCAGCGCTGTCGTCAGTAAGGTGGCAAGAAAGCCGATTTCAGCGTTCGATTCAGGGATAAGTTCAAATATCGAAATCAGCAACATGATGCCGGTGGAAAAACCAATACCAGCGGCGATTGCCTTGGCATTCTCCCGCAACCAAATAGCCAGCAAGACACCGATGCATGTTGTGAAACATGACATGAGTGATAAGAGGATAATTGCGGTGTATTCGGTTGTGCTCATGTTAGTTCACGTGCAAAGTAAAACGACAGAGTATTAGGTCCGTGTTGATCACATGGTAGACTTTCTTCGCATTGGGAATCGTACAAGATGATTTTTTAATCTTATCCATAATGATTTCTCTGCTTAAACTGATGTTATGCTAATGTAGTTGTTGGTATAACAACAAGGGCAATGATTCTGTTCTACGGAGATAAAATATTCAAACTTGGTTTCCATAGTCGGGTGAGTGAAGGGATAGACACATAGAGGGGTTGCGAATCAGTGGAAACAGAAAAAAGCAGTGCAACACTGCCTGAGAAATTCCTTTGCGGAAAGCGAATACTAGTCTGTGGCAAGGGTGGCAGTGGCAAGAGTACCCTGGTTGCCCTGATGGCAACTATCCTGCAGCAAAAATTATACGATGTCATGGTCCTAGATGGTGATGCCTCCAACCCTGAGGGACTTGTCAGGTTAATGTTCGGCATGGGCGTGGAGGGTGAGCCAAAACCGCTCATCGAGTTTTTTGGCGGTATCGAGACTGTTACCTGTCCTGTGGATGACCCATCGCCACTGACACGGATCAATGATCCAAATCCTGTTCCGAAAAAAAGAATTAATGTTTTCAAGGAAATCCCTCCCGAATACTACCTCCAAAAAGGAAGCATGACCCTGTTTCAAACAGGAAAGATTGAAATCTACGGGCAGGGTTGCGATGGACCACTAGAGAAGGTGGTTAGGGACTTTATGGTTGAAGGCGACGCCGTAAACCTTATCGATATGAAAGCCGGTATCGAGCATTTTGGCAGAAGAATACCGGATAGGATGGATGTCATTCTTGGCGTGCTGGATTACACCCTCGAATCCGTATCAATTGCAAAAAGGATAGCCGAATTTTGTCGAGAGGCGGGTATTCAAAATTTCTGGTTAATCTTGAATAAGATCGGATCGGATGACGTGGAATCCATGTTGATGGATAAATTAGAGGACTTGCATGAAAAGGTGATTGGTTCGATACCTTACGATCAAGAACTGATAAAGGCAGGTCTGTCGGGAAATGCTATTGCTGAATGCAAGGCCCTGGAAGATGTTGAAGTCATTATGGAGCGACTAGAACAAGTTGTCTTATTTTAAAATTTGTAGCTCCGGAAAATATCTATCCACAAACATCAGTCGCAGCCTTTCTCTCAGCAGCTACAATTTCAACAGGAGGTTTTTCCTTTGGCATCTATGGAGTAGGATCATTGAAACCGGTCAGGATTTTCAGTCACGCCACTATCGAACACCCGGATTATCTCTGCGAATACCTGGAATTGAAAGTATTGTAGATTGATTGGATCAAGTGGTTTCCCACTGTAGAAAATAATTGGCACTTTGTTGTGCTATATTTAAAAAACATGACGACGATCGCGTCTGCTCAACCTTGGCAACATTTTCTAATCCAAAAGGTTATTTCGACATGGATGAATTGCACAAAGCTCGTTTTTATAAAACACTAGCTAATGGAGAGGTGCTTTGCACTTTGTGTCCACACGACTGCCACATTGCGGATGGCGGGCGCGGTGCGTGCGGGGTTCGTTACAACAAGAACGGCGTGCTCTATACACTTGTCTACAACAGGGTCGTGTCGCGTAGTGTGGAACCGGTAGAAAAAAAACCGCTCTACCACTTTTACCCAGGTTCGACTGCCTATTCCATCGCCACGGTAGGATGCAGTCTGCGTTGTGCCTTCTGCCAGAACTGGCAGATCTCCCAGTGGCCGAAGGAACACCTGCCGAAGCGGGTTTCGTCGAGCGGCAAGGTTGAAACGCAAGAGTCTATCTGTCCGCAACTCGCGGATCTGGAAAAGGCTATCCCGGGCGAGCGAGTGACACCGGAGGCCATTGTCGAAGCAGCCCTTGCGGCAGGCGCTACCTCTATCGCTTACACTTATACAGAGCCGACTATCTTTTATGAACTGGCCTACGATACTGCAGTGCTTGCGCGAGAACATGGACTGAAGAATATTTTTGTCACCAGTGGCTATATCAATGAAGCGCCGTTGCGTGAGCTGGCCACGGTTCTGGATGCAGTAAACGTCGATCTCAAGTTCTTTAAGGAAGAAAGCTATCGGCATATCAGCCGGGTGCGCTTGCAACCTATTCTTGATGCGATTCGCCTCTACCATGAGTTAGGCGTCTGGGTGGAGGTGACGACCCTCGTCGTTCCCGGTGTGAATGACTCAGATAAAGAGCTTAAAGCTATTGCCGAGTTTGTTCATTCAGTGGGTGTGGAAATCCCTTGGCACGTCTCCCAGTTTTACCCCGCCCATAAAATGCTCGATCGACCCATTACGCCCATGGAAACGCTACGCCGGGCTGGTGATATCGGTCGTTCCACCGGCTTGCGTTACATCTACGAGGGCAATGTACCCGGTGAGACGAGTGAGAATACCTTCTGCTATAATTGTAATAAATTACTCATTGATCGTTATGGGTTTCATGTTAGGGCCAATTACATCAGCAGTGGCTGTTGTCCCGATTGCGGTGCGCTGATCGATGGTGTCGGCATGAGTCCAGGTTAAGAAGAATGACGCAGAATACCCATCATCTCGATTAGATAGCACACTGGATGACAACCAGATTATCCAAGATTATTTTTTAAAAAAGTGGAGTGTATTAAGATGTCAGATGAACAAGAGCGGGTAGAAATTTACATTCGAGAAGATATGGACGTTTCACAACGTGCAGGGCTTGTGGCAAAACTCGAACATGGACCGGGGATAATTGATGCTTGGTTTGTGGATGGCAATCACCATCACCTAACCGTAAATTATGAGAAAGATCATTTTAGCCACATTACTTTGTTAGATACTATTAAAGAACACGACTTCCACGGTGAGGTTATGGTGCCTGAAGAAACCTAATTTATTAGTAAGTCTTATTAGACCAAGAAGGATTATGGAAATGAAAATAGCAATTGCAACAGAAAATAATGACACTGCTGCAGAAATCAGTTCTTAAGGCGCTCGCGCTTTATTTTTTTTAATTTTTAGTGAAAACGGTGATCTCAATGAGATCCTTGAAAATCCCTATGCAAATAATAAAAATCATGTAGGCCCGGATGTGGCGAATATGTTAAAGAAGATAAATGTAACAAAAGTATTTGCAGGTCGATTTGGGCCAAAATTTAGAAATGAATTGGAAGATAATAATATCGAATGTATAGAGGAAAAAGGAATTGCTGCTCAAGTCGTGAAAAACTTTTTGGTTAAATAGTCCTTTGTTCACAGAGTATAAGATCTATTATCAAATAGTGGTTATGTATGGTGTTTCAACATTTGTATTATATAGCTCCACTAATGCATGCGGCCTAAGTGCCTGTGCGATGACTTAGTATGACAACATAGAAGCGTGATTGGCATGATTCATTGGTTCAAAACATTGGCGCTGTATGTGCTCCCACATCATGCACTTTCGCGAATTGTACAGTGGAGCACACGTTGTCGGTACTTTCCATTGCGTAAATCCATTACGCGTTGGTTTGTTGGTCGCTACAACGTTAATATGTCTGAAGCTCTGGAGCCGGATCCCACCGTCTATCCAGACTTCAATAGTTTTTTTACTCGCGCGTTACGTCCCGAAGCACGTCCTATCGCTCAAGAAGCAGGACAAATTTGTTGCCCGGCCGATGGTGCGATAAGCCAATTAGGCGATATACAGGATACACAAATATTTCAAGCTAAGAGCCATAATTACTCTTTAACAGAGTTGCTTGGCGGTTCCGAGACACGGGCAAAACCATACATAGGTGGGCGGTTTGCGACCATGTATCTCTCCCCCGGTGACTATCATCGACTGCATATGCCCTTGTCTGGTCGATTGCTGGAAACTGTATATATCCCTGGGCGGTTATTCAGTGTATCGCCCGATTACACTGAGTCTATTCCTCACCTATTTACTCGAAATGAGCGTGTGGCCTGCTTTTTTCAAACAGAGGCTGGCCCGATGGCTGTAGTCTTGGTTGGTGCCATCTTTGTAGGAAGTATTGAAACGGTGTGGGCTGGTGAAATCACACCGCCTCGGGGTAAAGCGATCAAGGTGACACCTTACGATGCCACTGCCGATAATGTTGTCCAATTGAAACGAGGTGAAGAGATGGGGCGTTTTAATATGGGTGGGTCGACCATTATTGTTCTGTTCGGGCCTGACTGTGTTAAATGGCGGGCAGGACTTGAATCCGAAATGAGGGTTAAGTTTGGTCAAGCATTGGGTAGCGTGCTACTTCCCTCGGCTAACTAATGCTATCGTACCGAGGAAAATTCCAATAGCACAATCACTAGCCCATATTGCATATCGAGATCGTTCTGGAGTTGTGCTTTTAGATTGCTAATCTTATTATTCTTCCGACTCTTCCAGTTCTTTGCGATATTCTTCCGCAGACGCAAGCTCTTCCTTCAACATCTCGATATGTTCATCAAGATAATCTTTTTCTTCTTCAAGCGTGGGTCTTCCCCAGCCCCAACCTGGTCCATGGCCGTAAGGCGGCATAGGTGGGTGCCATGGTCCTATCATGTGGTAACCATGAGGCCAGCAAAGCCGTGAACGCCTTCTTCTTCGTGTGGGCATAGTTTTACCTCCCCTAAACTGACATTATGAATATTTCAATATAATAAAAGTATAGAAAACGAAAGAATGGATTCTATATCACGCGCTTACAATACATTAGCTAGATTATTTTTCGAATGATGACTTTCAATGAGTTTGCTACAAGTCTCCGAAATCGATGAACTTGCAGTTGTATGTAGAAACTGAACACCAATACCGTTCATAGAACGGTGTACAACATTTACTTCAATACAACATTCTTTTTCACTCTCAGGGTCATCGAAAATAATGACTAATGAGGAATTCTTGGGAAAAAGCAAAGCATCGGTTTGAATAAACATGCCTGAAGAAGTTAAATTTTCTGTTTTTGCCAGTACTTTAGTTTTTTCGTTTTTATACAAGCGGACAAACATTTCTTTTAATGACCGGTTAAGTTTACGTTGATCCCGCATTTTAATATATCCTTCCTTAAATTTCCCCTTGAATAACTTTAATACTAGGTGAAAGTTTTGCAAATTCCAGTAACAAATGCGATTTAATGACATTGAATTTCCCACCCATTTGACTACTGTTATATTAAAAGGGTATGGAAATTAATAAAGGATGCAGCAATGAATTTTGTATATGCAATTGCAGGCCTACTCGTGGTATCACTACTTGGACTATAAGCACTTAAATACGCTGACAATCAGGAAGCAAAAATCACTAGGCAGACGCTTGTTGATTTTGCGGAATCGTCGCCACCGCTTTTTGCACCCGAGATGGTGAATGATTTACCTGACCCAGCAAGACGCTACTTTCTCTTTACCATCGAACCTGGCACACCGCTGTACACTGTTGCAGAAATTAAAATGAACGGAGAAATTGGACTCGGTTCAAAAGAAAAACCCAACTACATGCCTATGGAAGCTGAACAAATACTGGCACCCCCTTATGGCTTGGTGTGGAAGCCAAACGTTGGCTCAGGCTTTATGAAAATGAGCGGATCTGATGGCTATTTGAATGATAAGGCATGGACGCGTTTTTGGCTTTTGCAAACTATTCCAATCGTTCGGGCAGGAGGAACGCCGGACTATATCAAGTCATCGTTCGGTCGTGTTGTAGCGGAAGCCGTTTTTTGGGCACCGGCCGCGCTGCTTCCACAAAACGGTGTTGTTTGAATAGAGTACAATGGACTTCGCCAGGAACTTGAGATAACGGTTGCTGAAGACGGCATGTCTATGTCTGTTGTCATTCCCCGCTGGAGCAATGCTAATCCTGAGAAAGAATGGCGTCTGCAACCATTTGGTGGCACGCTTTCGGAATTCAAAATGTTTGACGGTTTTAATATTGCCACTCGAATTGATGGTGGGAATTTTTTTGGGACGGATGACTATTTTCCGTTTTACCGAGCAAAGGTAGAAAGCATACATTTTCAGTAGGCTGCCAGTTAAAGGGTTATATAGGTAAAAATATTTCAAGTTCATCAAACATATTTTATTCCAATAGATAGTTATACACTTAACCTTCGACTTTTACTGATGAAAATTAAAACCTATCTAGGAGGAATAATGGAACAATCTATTCATAATCTAGCTTCATTATTTAAACAATTAGGACTAGACAACACAAATGAAGCAATTACTGACTTTATTAACAGAAATGGGCCAGTGCCCAGTAATATAGTACTGCACGAAGCCGAATTTTGGAGCGCATCACAAGCGTTTTTTTTAAAAGAAGCAATAGAGGAAGATGCTGATTGGGCTGAAATAGTTGATGAGCTAAATGTATTGCTGCGTAAACCACACACATCAGAATAATCTCAAGTAGCGTCTTCTTTATTTTGGTACATGTATTCTCCTTCCGTGACTGAGCGTATGGTTTTATTTTTTTAGAATAATAGAGTATGTAAAAAATAAGTTGGATTAAGCTATCTGTTCGGGGTAATGCTGCATCTAATAAATGCATAGAATATGGAAACACAGGTTATGAGTCTTGAAATCATCGGTGCTGAATCACTAGGTGTACGCAGCCTTTGTTGCCTGGTAACGTTGCCAGATCGGCGTATCGTTATTGATCCTGGTGTTTCCTTGGGTTACTTGCGATATGGTTTGCTGCCACATCCACTGCAAGTTGCTGTAGGGCGCAGAGTTCGTCAACAGATCGTGCGAGTGCTGCATAACGCTACTGATGTGGTGTTTAGTCATTTTCATGGTGATCACGTGCCACTGGCAGACGCAAATCCTTATCAGTTGTCGATTCAGGATTTGCCATCCCATTTTTGCGAATTGCGTTGTTGGTGCAAGTCCGATGAAGGTCTGTCTGCCTCTATGAATATACGTTTTCGCGACCTGGTAAAACTGATGGGTGTAAATATGCAGTTTGCAGAAGGCCGATCAGAAGGACCTTTGTCATTTTCCCGAGCTGTGGCCCATGGCGCGCCTTACAGCAAGATGGGTACCTTGATGATGACACGGATTAAGATAGGCAAGCAGGTATTCGTACACGCTTCTGATATCCAGTTACTAGACGATGCAGTTGTAGACTTAATTATTGATTGGCAGCCTGATATTGTTCTTGCTGCTGGTCCACCCATCTATTTACACAGACTTTCGCCACAAGAGCGGAAGCGAGCCTGGCATAATGCATTACGTCTAGCGCAAAACATTGACATTGTTATCCTTGATCATCACCTGATGCGCAGCAAGGAAGGAGCCGTCTGGCTGGACGAACTGTCCGCAACTGTGGGTAAAAAAGTGTATTGCGCCGCGGATTTCATGGGCAGCCCCAGACTTTTACTTGAGGCAGAGCGGGTACAGTTATATGAGGAAATGCCTGTTCCTGACGGGTGGCACGATAACTACGCAAAAGGCCGGGTGGATGCCGACGCCTATTTTGATGTTATCCGTTGTCAGGGTGAGTAATACTGAAACAGCAAAAAATATGTTATATCTTATTGCTAACAAACGGAGAGCCGATGATCATGTTGGAACAAGATTTACGAAATGAATTAAATCGAATCAATGGGGGGCTTGAAGTACTGGGCCTGTTACATGAAAAGTTGATATTGCAAAAGGATGAGATAGGCGCCGAATCTGCGCAGGAGGCCGTGGATGAAATGCTTACCCAGGTCGACGCTATGCACTTGGAATATCAGCGTCGTCGACATGAACTTCACCCGCATTATAAGTCCTATCAGTTTTACCTGATCGACGACGAAGTTATGCCGATAGTTCATGATTGTTATGCTCTTCTGGTAAAGGGCGAGGCAACCGCCTCCGAGTTTGCGGGGCAGACGTTGCGGCTGGCAGACTTGTACGTGCGTATGGATGATGAAGTACCGAAACAGGTCGTGAATGAAACCTATAGTTGGCTGGTGTTTGATGAGTTTGGTCGCCTCGATTTACATGCGGCGCACGCTATCGAAGCATCACCTCTGCCAACTAATGAAGAAAGAAAGCAGATACAAAACCGGCTGTTTAAACCCGATTTAGTAAACTAAAAATATTTAACCTGCAAAAATATAGCCTAAGGCCGGTTTGCTTTGACCGCGACAAAAGCTCCCCGACCAAAACCGCTGCGTAGAGGTTCGATCTCTTTGGTTTCCGCCAGCGTCTTCGATAGGGTCTGCACCCAGGTCAGGTCGGTGAAGCCTGTATCATGCAGCAGCTGTTCCACCTCGTCGGACGAGTAAAACGTTGCGTCACGATAAAATACATTCTCCGCCTGATGTGTTAGGTAGTGTTGTCCGAGGTGGCTGGTGCGGTCGATGAAGCCGATCACCAGCTCGCCACCCGGTTTCAGAACGCGGTATGCCTCTGCCAGCATGGCGGTAGCATCGTCAACGAAACAGATTGTTGTAACGCACAAGGCATAGCCGAAGCTGTTATCCGAAAAGGGAAGGGCTTCGGCTATGCCTTGTGCCACCGAGACACCTCTTTTTTCTGCATAGTCCAGCACTTCGCGTGACGGGTCGATGCCGATCTGCACGCCCAGCGGTGCGGCGAAACGCCCGGTACCGACGCCAATGGCCAATCCCAGGCCGTGCCAGGGTAGTAGGGCACGGACGGCCAACAACTCTGATTGGTAGGCCGCCATATAGCGCATAAACCAGGCATCATAGCGGCGGTGGTGGGTTTTGAAGGGCGCGCTCTTCGGCATAGCTAGGGTGTCTCGCGCAGGGCGTGGACGGCACGGGTATTTTCGGTGGGTAGGCCGATAATTATTCGCATTCTGTTTTGGTTTGATAATTCAACATCAACAGCTCTCTCAGTCACGCTCCGTCTTGTGATTCCGGTTAACATCTGACCGGCATCACTTTGGAGTAGTTATGACCAACGGTAACATCCATGTAACCGGAAAGTTGCCTATCCAAAGCAAAATCACCGGTATCGACTCTCAAACAGTCGAGCTTGATTAGCTTATCCTTGGTTCCCACCACAATGATGTTTTCCCTACCGACTTGCCATATCACATCGGCTGTAAACTGCTTGCTTCCTCTGCCAAAGATGAAACCATTACCACCTATGGGTGTTACAATAATTTTTCGTTTTTCATAGTGTTTGAATAGTTCAAGTATCCCGTGTTCATTTAAGTCTGTACCCACGAGTTTTTTCTCAAAAATTGCATCTACCCCTAGCAGTGTCTTTTGGACGCCAATCTCATCGGTAATGGTTTTTAAGGTAGTCCCTGGACCAAGCAGGTACAAGGTTCCACTGTCCATTGCCTCGATAATGTCTGCTGCGATCTCTTTTTTGCTCTCCGCAGCAGATCTACCAGCGGCAGAGGCTTCTTTTCCACCTTGCAATAAGCTTTTGACATTAGGCACAGGAAAGGTAACCGTAGAGCCTGGAATCCAACCTGCCTTCTCTAAAAGCGGCCTCATCGATGTCGAGAACTTCCTCCTCGGTGACATCGGTGCCCGCGACAAAGGCGTCCACCATTTCAGCGGCTGCTCTGGTACTGAAAGCGAAGACCGAGCTGAACACTTTTACGCCAGCCGGTACCGCGACAACGGGGATCTTGAGGCCGATTGCATCGTAGACATCTCTTGCGGTGCCATCGCCGCCAACGATGATCAACAGATCCACACCCTTGGCTAACATATCAGCGGCGATTTGTTTAGTGTCTTGCGCTGAAGTTTCTTGGCCGATGGACCCGACCACGGTAATAGGTATATCGATGTCCTTGAGATATTCTTCGCCCATCTTGCCTGGTGCCACGAAAAATTCAATACTATCTTTACTTCTGATATGAGACAGGAATTCCATGGCTCTCACCGGTGTAACAGGTTTAGCGCCCAATTGCAGGGCTGTTTGGTAGATCTCTCCGTCAGTCCCTTTCAGGCCTACGCTGCCACCCATCCCTGCAACGGGGTTTACAAGCAAAGCAATTTTTTTCTTCATCTGCTTTCCCTATTTTCAATTGCCAGCCTGGCAATCACACCCAAAGGTGTACTAATAGTTATTAGCTAGCTCACTTATGCGCGATCAGCTTGTCTGTAAACAGATAATCCTTCAGTTCTTTTTCGAATGTTTTATCTTTCCTTCTAATCCACTCTAAAATCATGGAAGCGTGTTCTTTTTCTTCATCCCTATTGTGCGCCAGTATCGCTTTCAACGTTTCATCTTTACAGAGATCCACTCTCTGGTTATACCAGTCAATCGCATCCAGTTCTTCTTTTAACGATTCAATGGCGCGGTGCATGTCGCGAACATCATCAGATAGTTCATTGCTTGATTCTTGGTATGGCATCAGTCTCTCCCGGTGGACATTTGTTAGTCTTAACCAGTGCCAAACTGCACACTTCTATGCAAATAAGTGTAGCTTGTTTTAATCACTATCATCTGTTTGTTTGTCCCTGGTCTATGGGTGGCTTCTTTTTTATTGAAGTAGCTGTAGAAGAAAAACAATAATCAATGCAGTATATTGATAACTGAATACGGCAGGAGGCTTTGGAAGTGGGGATGGAAGAAGAGCGACAGCTTGCATCATTGGAACAGCTTGGGTCAGGCGCTCATGGCATTATTCGACAGCTACAAGGGGGAAAGGAGTTCGTCAGCCGCTTGACAGCAATGGGGCTGTCGATTGGTTCGGAATTCGAAGTCATGCAGAATCGCGGGCATGGCCCGGTTTTAGTAAAAGTAAGGGGCACGCGCATTGCTTTTGGTCGTGGGGAGGCACTCAAGATTTTGGTGGAGGAGTTGCAGTGAATCGCAAAGGAACAGCTTCTGAACCATCTTCGAATGTGGATTCCACACCTGTGTCGAAGTTGCGAACCAAAACTGCTGTCGTCGGTCTTGCGGGCCAGCCGAATGTGGGGAAGTCGACCATTTTCAATTTGCTCACCGGCCTTAGCCAGCATGTGGGTAACTGGCCGGGGAAGACTGTCGAGCGGAAAGAGGGGAAGTGTGAGCGAAACGGGCTGCAACTGCGCATTGTGGACCTGCCGGGAACCTATAGCCTAACGGCCAATTCCATCGAAGAGCGTGTGGCACGGGATTTCATCCTTAACGAACAGCCGGATGTGATCATCATGGTGGCTGATGCCTCGGCCCTTGAACGCAATCTCTATCTGTTGGCCGAGCTTCTCGTGCTACCGGTGCCCGTTGTGCTGGCCCTCAACATGATGGATGTTGCCGAACAAGAGGGCCTTCATGTGGAGGACCACGTCTTGGAGGCGGCCCTGGGCATTCCCGTTGTACCCGTGGTGGCGAGCAAGAACCAGGGGGTGTCCGGGCTGATCGATGCTGTTGAACGTCTACTGGAAGACCCTGCGCTGTTTCATCCAACTCGGCCCGAAATTGCAGAGCCGCATCGTCAAGTATTGGAGACAATGCAGTCATTGATCGGGAGGCATGTCCCCGAAATAATCCCCGCAGAGTGGGTGGCGTTGAAACTGCTAGAGGGTGATGGCGAAATCACGGAGAAAGTGCGCAGCTGGGTAACGCCGGAGGTTTGGAGTGAGGTCGAAGCGCTGCTCAAGGTGCACGAAGATGCCATTCTCGATGTGGCCAGCGGACGCTATGAGTGGATCAGCCGTATGGTCCGGGCCGCAATCACTCGGCCCCCAATTGGTCAAATCAGTTTTACTGACAGGTTGGATAAGATTGCAGTTCATCCGCTATGGGGATTGCTGCTGCTTCTCGCCATGTTTGGCGCGGTCTTTTGGGTCACCTTTAGCGTGGCGGCGCCGATTCAGAACTGGCTCGATGTGAACGTGATCGAGCAGCTTAGTGGCTGGCTCAAGATGGAGTTTGCGAATGGACCGGTGTGGCTGGTTGGCCTCCTGACCGATGGCCTGCTCAGTGGAGCCGGTTTGGTTGTTACTTTCCTGCCGATTCTAGTAATATTTTTCGCTGTACTTGGACTACTGGAGGATACCGGCTATTTGGCCCGGGCCGCCTATGTCATGGACCGTTTCATGCACCTGCTGGGTCTCCATGGTAAGAGCTTTCTGCCCTTGTTCCTCGGCTTCGGCTGCAATGTTCCCGCTGTGATGGGTGCCCGCGTGATCGAATCGAGAAGCGGGCGGCTCCTGACCATTCTCTTGGCGCCGTTTGTGCCATGTAGTGCTCGGCTGGTGGTTTTGGCCTTTTTGGCCCCGGTCTTTTTCGGCCAGCACGCCATGGCAGTTGCCTGGGGACTGGTGGCGCTCAACATTCTCGTCCTGGCCGCCGTGGGTATCGTGCTCAACCGCACACTGTTTCGTGGTCAACACGTCGTCTTTATCATGGAGTTGCCGCTTTATCATGTGCCCAACGTGAGGACTATTGGCCTGTTCGTGTGGAACAATACCTGGGCCTTTGTGCGCAAGGCGGGAACCATCATCCTGTTTTTTTCGATCATAGTTTGGATGCTGAGTAACTACCCCGGACCCGATGTCGAGCAAAGCTATCTGGCCCGCTTCGGGCAAAGCCTGGCGCCACTCGGCCAGCTGATGGGCATGGACTGGCGTTTGATTGTGGCCTTGTTGAGCAGCTTCATTGCCAAGGAAAATGCCATTGCCACGTTGGGTATTCTCTATGCAGGAGACGGGGTGGGACTGGTAGATAGTATGGCATTAGTGGTCTCTCCAGCCACTGCGCTGGCATTCCTTACCACCACTATGCTTTTCATTCCTTGCGTTGCAACCATAGCTGTCATGCATCAAGAGACCCGTAGTTGGCGTTGGACGCTGTTCGGTGTTGTCCTGTTGCTTGTCATCGCGCTAAGTGCTGGCGTGATTGTTTATCAAGGAGCGCGTTGGTTTGGAATCGGCGTCTAGGATGCTAGAGAAAATACTACGCTTAGCGGTTGGAAAGGGCACGGCGAAAACGACCGAGCTTGCGCGTGAACTTGATGTTACGCCGGCACTTGTGCGTAAAATGTTGGAAGAGCTAACACAGCGGGGCTATCTGGAGGCGGTCGTGCCGGGCTGTTCAATGCCGTGCGAACGCTGTCCACTCCATGCAGCCTGTGCCTATCGCAATCAGCCCCGCATCTGGGTGCTAACTCAAAAAGGCGATATGTACCTCTCTCTACGACAATGATGATTGCTATTCCGAACTTTCCTTTTTCCGTTTCGATTCCTGCTTTTGTTGAAACAGTTTATGGTGATGAGAGTCTTCTCTAAGCAGTTTGGCTCCGCAGTTGGAACACCGCTCATCCTGGCATGGAATACCGTCGTGATGTGGTGCTTTTTCACCACATTTGGGACATATACAATAACCACCGGCGCCCATTTCATGTCTGCGTTCTACTGTCATGGTTTATTCTCCTGTTATAGCCATCCCTCCATTAATTATATTTGATATGCTGTTAATGTTCACGACCTAATTGTTGGGAGGGCTTACATCATGGTGACAATTAATCAAACATTGCTTACCTTCGGACCAGTACCGTCGCGTCGACTCGGGCGCAGCTTGGGTATCAACAATATTCCACCAAAATGTTGTTCCTATTCCTGTGTTTATTGCCAGGTTGGGCGGACACGGGAACAGGAAATTATGCCACGCACTTTTTATCAACCGGAAGAGATTAGGCATGCGGTGCTCGCTCAGGTAGAAGCCGCCCATCGTGCTGGCGAGACCATCGATTATTTAACCTTTGTGCCTGACGGCGAGCCGACGCTGGATGAACATTTAGGTAAGATGATCGACTTGCTGCGGCCTCTAGGAATTAAGATCGCAGTAATTTCCAATAGCTCGCTGGTTTGGCGGGAAGACGTGCAGAGCAGGTTGTGTAAAGCAGACTGGGTGTCACTGAAAGTGGATGCTGTCGATGAAGTGATATGGCAGCAGGTTAATCGGCCACACGAAGAACTTCAACTGTCTGACATCCTCCAGGGGATAGAACGATTTGCGAAACAATTTCAAGGTGAACTTTGTACTGAAACTATGTTGGTAGAGGGTATCAATGACAGCCAAGAATCTGTTGTGGCAGTTACGGAATTTCTGGCGAAGATAAAACCCCACAAAGCATACTTATCCATCCCAACACGCCCACCGGCCGAGGTAAACATACACGCACCAAGCGAGCATGTAATTAACCGCGCCTATCAAATATTGCAGGCAAAGGTTCCGGCTGTGGAGTACTTGATTGGCTATGAGGGCGATGCCTTTGCTTTTACCGGGAATGCAGAACGAGATCTACTCAGCATCACCGCCGTGCACCCCATGCGCGAAGAGGCCGTCAATGAATTACTGATCAAGGCTGGAAAGGATTGGGATTTGATGCAACGTTTGTTGACGGAGGGCAAGCTTAAACAGGTGGATTTTTCCGGCGCGCATTTTTATGTCAGATGTCTGCATCATTAGTCTTCGTAATACTCAAGATCAGAACGCTCGTGTAGCTTTTCGGTCTTGGCTGTGTAATGTTCTTATTACGGGAGTTATACATATACTCAGGATCGTTTAAGTCTATACTTGAAGATGTAATCACTTCTGAGACCGCTAATCCGATAAAGGGGGTAGATATGTTCAAGCTAACATTTTTCTTTTCAGCATTATTTATAGTTGTCATTTCGTTGTCTATGAATTTCGTTTTGGCAGACGATCAAGAGCGCACTCAAGATGTCTATGGTTGGCAACTGATGACCCCGGACGAACGCGCCGAACACCGTGCCAAAATGCGTAGTCATAAAACTCATGAAGAACGAGAAGCTTATCGTATGGAACACCATAAGAAGATGCAGGAACGTGCCAGGAAAAAAGGGGTAACCTTACCGGAGATGCCAATGCCGCGTGGCAAAGGGATGGGTTTCCGAGGAGACGGTATGGGACCTCGCGGTGGTGGAATGGGTCCCGGCGGTGAGCGTCAGGATTAACGGTTTTATTTAGCTGCTAATCGCGTTGGACTTTCTGGATGGCCCGCATCCATACGGACAACAGTTTCTACGACTTGTATAGCACCAATCGCTTTATTCAAAGATGCCGCGTGAGTAGTGTTGTGGCCATAACAAGCTACGGAGAACTTAGAGTAACTTATCTCAACCCAGTAAAGTTCCAGAATGCCCTGCAATCGTTCATA
>Ga0316204_10002636_pt1 | contig 39698 bp, 28 predicted proteins | sample 6monrhotite_MG_2_FD_205661 | JGI IMG/M metagenome (GOLD analysis project Ga0316204, IMG submission 205661) | Microbial mat bacterial communities from mineral coupon in-situ incubated in ocean water Damariscotta River, Maine, United States -... | ecosystem: Environmental > Aquatic > Marine >...
GTGCCAGAGGCACCGGAAGTGCCAGAGGCACCGGAAGTGCCAGAGGCACCGGAAGTGCCCGAGGCACCAGAAGTGCCAGAGGCACCGGAAGTGCCCGAGGCACCGGAAGTGCCAGAGGCACCGGAAGTGCCAGAGGCACCGGAAGTGCCAGAGGCACCGGAAGTGCCAGAGGCACCGGAAGTGCCAGAGGCACCGGAAGTGCCAGAGGCACCGGAAGTGCCAGAGGCACCAGAAATTCCAGAGGCACCGGAAGTGCCAGAGGCACCGGAAGTGCCAGAGGCACCGGAAGTGCCAGAGGCACCAGAAATTCCAGAGGCGCCAGAGTTAGATTGACCTAGGATTGTGTAAGGATATGAAAAAGATAATTTTTACGATTGGTTTGAGTTTATTTGTTGGAACCGTACAAGGTGCGGGCAAGTTCCGCGTATCGGTTGGTCTTGATTACTCAACGGGTGATTATGGGGCTGCAGACTCAACAGATATTTGGAGTACTTCTGTTGGTAGTCGATATAAAACAGGCCGCTGGACTTTTAAGGGTACATTGCCCTATCTACACCTTACGGGGCCCGGTTCAATTGCTGGCCCTGATGGGGTGCCGGTTCCTGGCGCCACGCCGGGAACAGCGACTAAGCACGGTCTGGGCGATCTACAGTTATCCGCAGCTTATCTTGCTTACTACGATGCAGCAGCCAAGCATGGGCTGAGTGTTAAAAGCAAAATGAAAGTACCAACGGCGAGTTACTCGAAACGTTTGGGAACGGGGGAGCTTGACGTGTCGTTCCAGCTTGACCCGTTTAAGGTTATTGGCAATACAACATTATTTGGCACACTCGGGCGTAAATATTACGGCGACCCTTCTGGGGTTGAGTATCGCGATGTCTGGTATGGCCGTGCAGGTGCTATGTATAAGACGTCTGAAAAACTGGAGTTTGGGTTTAGTGCTGGAGCGCGACAAAAGGTAACGGCGACGAGTGATCCGCGCAAAGATATCAATCTATTTGTTGTGAAACATTTGGATAAGGCCAATAAGTTACAGGCATATGTCTTGAAAGGCTTCAGTGATTCTACGGCTGATGTTGGTGCCGGTCTTTTATGGATGCATGCTTATTGAGTCATGGTCCTATCTGTAATCTGTAAGCCCGGCTTTTGTGATGAAGGTCGGGCTTTTTTGTTTTACCGGGCCTATAAAGTGATTAAACCTTGACGTGGGAAAATATCACACCTAATATTCGGTCATTAAAAGGGAATTTTTCCCACTTACTGTGATCTGGTTCTCGTTTTATCTGTGACAGGTGCACAGCCTATTGAGGCTGCTTATACCGTTGGGAGTCAGCTGTTTTACCGGAGGAGATACGTCATGGCGAATAAACGATTTGGCGCAAAATTTAGAGCAGGCCTGTTGGCGATAAGCTGTGGCTGGCTTTCAATGAGTGCATTGCAGGCATCGGACAGTGCGGCCTATTTGGAAATCAAGGATGTTGAATGGAAGGCCTCTAAAGGTCGTCTAGAGATTGAGGCTAAAGGGCGTATCGAAGATGCAAATGCATCTCGTCAGGAAGTCTTTATCTTCAATGCTGTTTCGGGCGATTCGATTCACTCCCTGCACGTAGGTTTGGAAGACGATGGGAAGTGGGAGTTGGAGCTTAAGCGGGCCTTAACTGATGTTCCTTGCCGTATTCGCATGGTGATGGGGGGGCAATCTGCCGAGTTAGATACCGAGAATGCACCGGGTGATTGTGTTGGTGATAGCAAAACGACTGTATTGATTTCAAATACAGAAAACGAGCAGGAATCAGAGCAGGAATCAGAGCAGGAATCAGAGCAGGAATCAGAGCAGGAATCAGAGCAGGAATCAGAGCAGGAATCAGAGCGGGAATCCGAGCAGGAATCCGAGCAGGAATCCGAGCAGGAATCTGAAACTGAGACTATTCCGGCAGCAAATGCTACGGCCTATATTGAAGTGAAAGCCGCTGAGTGGATTGCTTCGAAAAAACGTTTAAAGGTAAAGGCTGTTGGGCGTGTTGAAGGTGGCGGGCCTGATCGTCAGAAAATCGTTATCAGTGATGCTGATTCGGGTGGGCTGATTAAAACCAAGTATGTGCGTCTAGAAGATGATGGAAAGTGGGAGTTGGAATTTAAAAAGGGTTTAGCTGAAGCTCCTTGTCGTGTTCGTATCGCTGTTAGCGGTCTGTCTATTGATGTGGATACAGAGTATGCACCTGATAGTTGCGGCGGTGGTGTGGAGAATATTGCACCCGTTGCTGATGCAGGGGTCGATCAGTCATTAGTTCCTTCAGCAGGCCAAAACACGGTGTTGGTAACATTGGACGCGAGCGCATCGACCGATGTCGATGGTAGCGTGGTGGCCTGGTTGTGGAGCGGTGTTCCTGATCCCGTTGATACCGTCAGTCCCCAATTAAATTTGGGGCAAGGTGATTACGTATTTAGCCTGCAGGTTTTGGATGAAGATGGTGCTATCAGTGTCAGTGATACGGTGGTGGTCTCGGTTTTTGCTGATGCTGGTGGTGATGTTTCTATTAACTCCACAAGTGTGAATGGAGATGCGCTTGGTGCGAAAGTTCCACAGGCCTTCCTGATTAACAATGGTGATTATTCTTTGTTGGCAGCAAACGATCTGGGCATGCACTGTGCTGATCTGGATTATCGTGTTTTTAGTATTTTGCCTCCATTCAATGTCATGCACGCCCAGGTTATTCGCAAGGGTGAAGCTGGCATGAAGCCCAGGCTGGAAGATGATACTGAATTTGAAGTAGTTTATTCTGCAGCGTCTAACCCCAGTGATCCCGCTCTGGCAAATGTACCTCAGTCACCTGCATTCAAAAGTAATTTTTGGTTGGATGAAGATGGTGATGGAAAGACCCTGGGTTTTGATACCTATGCTCCCCTGTTCTTTGGTCTGTTAAAACCAGAAGATATGACCGATGCCGATACAGGCCTGCCTGTACCGGATTCGATCTTGTTAAGAGATTGTTTAAACGGTTACCTTAATGGAACAGAAGGTGCGGAAGGACCAAGGGCCGATTGTGGTTTGGCGCAAGCACATATGCCGGGTAAAGATGGACCTTATGCGGTAAATGATCCAGTTGCTTTCGATCGCTTTGATCGTGACGTGAACTTCTTTAATGAGCTGCTTTCAGGACTTGGTCTGGGTGGCATCATTTCAGATACCAACTGGTTTGCTGCTGATGGTGTACCTATTTTGCCAGTGGATGATGCGGGTCGTCGTAATGCTTACCCCATTATGCGTGTACAGGCTCGAAATAAATCTACCGGTGAAGTAGTTGCTTCAACTGACATGGTTGTGCCGGTGGCGGCAGAGGCCGATTGCCAGGGGTGCCATGCCACACCGCTAGATTGTGAAAGCACGACACAAAGCACAGGCATTAACTTTAGCTGCAACGGTGTTGCTGTTACACGCACGGCCTTTAATGTTATGACCCTGGACGGAGATAGTGTAGGTGCTTTGCCGCCAGGTGATTCACCGCTTGAACTGTTGAGCAATGTCGCCAAGGTCAACATCTTGCGCCTGCATGATGCCAAGCATGGTACGACCTTAAATGATCAGCAGCCGGTGCAGTGCTCGACCTGTCACTATTCGCCTGCGCTTGATTTGGCGCAGCTTGGTCCAACTGATTCACCGGCTACCGAGCAGACCTCTCACATCACAATGTCACGTGCGATGCATGGTCATCATGGTGAGCTAAAGGATGATGAGGGTAATCTCTTGTTCCCAGATATGCCGGGTCCTGTTGGGCGTGATCGAGATGTCGCACAAAAGACCCTGGGTGAAACCTGTTATCAGTGTCACCCCGGTAAACGTACGCAATGTCTGCGTGGTGCTATGGCGAAAGGTGGCGTGGTGTGTCAAGACTGCCATGGTGAGATGCGCCATGTTGGTAATGACTTTTCCGAGAACATGGCAGACCAGGCGTGGCCTGCAGGTGCCAATCTTAATAAGCGTGTACCTTGGGCGAAAGAGCCAAGCTGTGGCGCCTGTCATACCGGTGATGCGGTGAATAACCTGACCGGCCATGCCGGTGTACCAGTGGCGAGTGATGGTATTCGTTTGTTGCAGGCCTATACCATTAAAGAAGGTCTCGATGCGCAGGGCGTGCCCGATGGTACCGAAATAATTGATGTGACTGTGCCAAGTAACAAGCGTTTTGCCGAGAATGAAAGTCTCTACCGTTTGAGTAAGGGGCACGGTGGTGTGATGTGTGAAGGCTGCCATGGCAGTACACATGCGATCTTCCCGAATCCCAACCCTGCAGCAAATGATAATGTGACCATGAATCAACTACAGGGACACAGTGGGACCTTGGTGGAATGCCAGGTCTGTCACAAGGATAGTTTGGGTCTGACCCTGAAGGGGCCACATGGTATGCACCCGGTGAATGATTCGCAGTGGCGAAATGAGCACGAAGAGATGGCGGAAAATAATCCCGGTGCCTGTCGTGCCTGCCATGGTTCTCAAGGTGAGGGTAGCGTGCTATCGCGTACTGCTACCGCACGTGAGTTTGTTTGCGAAGAAGATGAAGGTAGCTTGTGTACTCAGCAGGGGCAGAGGGTAGAGATACCTAAGGGCACAAAGGTCACTTGTGACATGTGTCATGAAAATAAACTGAATTAACAAGGCTGTTTAACTCGTCAAGTCAGCCTGTCTCTAACGAGGTAGGCTGACTTTTTTCATTGAGAGGTGAAAAAGCCTATTGGGGATCCTGTATCTCCAGGGCATCCTCGGCAATCTCTTTCACATCAGGGTGAGTGTCTTGGAGCATGGCTTGCAGGCGAACTATTGCTTCGGGTGTTTTTACTAGGCCAAGGTAGTGTGCTGCATCTGCACGCAAAGAAATTTCTTCGCTTTTACTGAGGGTCAGTAACTGTGGAATAAGTGGCGATAGGCTGCTGCTGGGAAGCTCTTCAAACACGGCACCAATGCCGATGCGTACCCCCATCGGTGTTTCAAGGTCGCTGGCTAATTCAAGTAAGGCATGCAAGGCATCGCTATTGTTGCTGGCAAGGGATGTTGCTTTATCTAATTTTTGGCTTTCAAGTAAGTCCTGTAGGTATTCACCAAGACCTGTTCCGTTTTTTGCGTGCGTGGCCCAGTTACGCAGTGTTTGTTTTTCTGTTGAACCTTCGAGCTCAAAGTCGCCAATGCGCATCCAGGGGACTGAACGAGTATTTCTTTGGTCAGCGGCCTCTGGGTGAACGGCCACATTAATGACATTTAGCTCACCAATAATGCTCTCTTTAAGTAGTTCAGACAGGGCCAAAAGGACACTGGGGCAGTGCGCACAGCCGGGGGCGATAAGGAGCTCAGCAGTAGGAATTTTTTGATTAAACATGGTGACGATTACCAGAAAATTTGAAACTTCTTTCCTGTTAATGAGAATAGTACTTATTAACAGGCGCGTATAGAAACCTCGAAAAAAACAATAAGTATAGATATCAGTAACTTAGTTTACTGTATAAGAATATAGGATAAGGCTTACTTATGACTCTAAGAGTAAAACTGTTTGGCCTTTTAACCCCCTCATCTCTATGTTTACACACCCCGAGTTCCCTTGGGTTGTTGTGACTCGTTCATGGCACCCACTTGGTGGCCTTGGCTATCCGGATAGCGGCTTGCCGAGCAATAGTATTAAAGGGGAGCAAAGATTTGAGTTTTTACAGGTTTCGGCCTGGTTAACTTAACAACGGTTACCTTCGGGTAACTATCACACTGCAGTGTAAACTTTTAGGAGACTTTCGATGCCTACGTTTGTACGTACCGACAAGTGCGATGGCTGTAAAGGCCAAGATAAAACAGCGTGCATGTACATTTGCCCGCACGACTTGATGAAATTGGATATGGACGGTTCAGAAACCGGTCATGCAATGAAATCATACAACCAAGAGCCAGAGCAGTGCTGGGAGTGTTACTCCTGCATCAAGATCTGTCCTCAGAACGCTATTGAAGCACGTCCATATGCTGATATCGTTCCTATGGGCGCATCTGTACAGCCTCTGCGTGGTACCGATTCAATTATGTGGACCATCAAGTTCCGTAACGGCACCATGAAGCGTTTCAAGTTCCCAATCCGGACTACACCAGAAGGTTCTATCGATCCTTACGGTAATAAGCCAGCTGCTGTTATTTCAGAAATTGGTACTACCCAATTCTTTAATCATAATGAGCAGAACGGCTACCGCGCCGGCGATCCTGCTGAGCTGATTTGTAAGTAAGTTCCGCTGAACTTAGAAATTTAGATTTTTTGGAGTAAATAAAATGGCTGAATTCGGAAATCCCGATGTCATTGAAGAAGAAGTAGACATCCTCATCATTGGTGGTGGTATGGCTGCTTGTGGTACTGCTTACGAGATTGGTCCTTGGATCGATGCTGCTAAAGCTGAAGGCCACGACATCTCTGTTAAGTTGGTTGATAAAGCGGCTATGGACCGTTCTGGTGCTGTTGCCCAGGGTCTGTCTGCGATCAACACCTACATTGGTCCTGAGCAAGATCCTGCGGATTACGCTCGTATGGTTTCTAACGACCTGATGGGTATCACTCGCGATGACCTGGCTTACGACCTGGGTCGTCAAGTTGACGAATCTGTACACTTGTTCGAAGAGTGGGGCCTGCCAATCTGGAAGCTCGACGAAAATGGCGAGCGTCACGATGGTTCTAAAGGCATGACTTCACTGAAGGACGGCGGCAAGCCAGTTCGTTCAGGTAAGTGGCAGATCATGATCAACGGTGAATCTTACAAGTGGATCGTTGCTGAAGCTGCTAAGAAAGCATTGGGCGTTGATAACATCCAAGAGCGTATCTTCATCGTTAAGCTTGTTAACGACAAGAATGATCCTAGCCGCATCGCTGGTGCTGTTGGTTTCTCTACTCGTGACAACACTGTAAACGTATACAAGTTTAAAGCTTGTCTGCTTGTAGCTGGTGGTTGTGTAAACATCTTCCGTCCACGTTCAGTAGGTGAAGGTCAAGGCCGTGCCTGGTACCCAGTATGGAATGCTGGTTCTACCTACGCGATGGCTGCAGAAGCTGGCGCTGAGCTGACTTTGATGGAAAACCGCTTCGTACCTACTCGTTTTAAAGACGGTTACGGTCCTGTTGGCGCATGGTTCCTACTCTTCAAATCAAAAGCGACTAACGCTTTTGGTGAAGTTTACATGGACCGCAACAAAGACATGCTGGATGACTACCCTCCATACGGTCAGGCTGCAGTTCCTGCATCTTGCCTACGTAATCACTTGATGTTGAAAGAGATGCGTGAAGGTCGTGGTCCTATCTGGATGGATACCGTGACTGCACTTGCTAACCTGCGTGAGACACTGTCTCCACGTGAAGTTAAGCACCTGGAAGCAGAAGCATGGGAAGACTTCCTGGACATGTGTATCGGTCAGTGTGGTATCTGGGCTGGTGAGAACATCGAACCTGAGAAGAAAAACTCAGAATTGATGCCTACCGAACCATACCTGTTGGGTTCACACTCTGGTTGTTGTGGAATCTGGGTTTCTGGTCCTGAAGATGTAGGCGCGCCTACAACTGAAACAGAAGCTGGCGTTCCTGATCACCTGCCTTCAGGCTGGAACTGGGGCTACCGTAGCATGACCACCATTAAGGGTCTGTTCACTGGTGGTGACGGTATCGGCGCATCTGGTCACAAGTTCTCTTCAGGTTCACACGCTGAAGGCCGTATGGCTGCAAAGTCTATGGTTAAGTACGTAATGGACAACAAGGATTTCACTCCTGAGTTGGACACAGACGTAGCAACTTTGGTTGAAGAGATCTACCGCCCAGTACGTAACTTCTTGGAATTCAAGGATTACTCAACAGCGATCGACGTTAACCCTAACTACATCACTCCTCGCATGCTGCAGTTCCGTCTGCAGAAAATCATGGATGAGTACGTAGCTGGTGTTGCAACTTACTACACAACCAATGAATTCATGTTGGAACAGGCAGAGAATAAATTAGCTGAGTTGAAAATTGACTCACTGAAGATGCGTGCCAAAGACCTTCACGAGTTACTACGTGCGTGGGAAAACTACCACCGCATCCTGACAGCTGAAGCGCACATGAAGCACATTCAGTTCCGTCAGGAATCACGTTACCCAGGCTTCTACTACCGCATGGATAAAAACTTCGTTGACGAAGAAAACTGGCACTGCTTTGTAAACTCTATCTACAACAAAGAGACCAAAGAGTGGACCTGTTTCAAACGTGCACACGTTGATTTGGTAGACAAGTCTAAGTTGTTCAAATAAGACCTATTTGAATAGCCTAAAGGCTTAGCCTCTACAAGAGGCTTCTTAAAGGCCCGAACACTCACGAGGTGTTCGGGCTTTTTTATGCCTTGAATAAATGTAATTGTGCGATATCCCTATGATCTGTGGCGTTATCTTGCTGTTATCGTGAGTCTTTCCTTATATAATGATCGGCTGATAAATGCGCCCGTATTCACTGGCGTAGCTAAATGTTGTATTGAGGTGTTTCGATGAGTGACGAAAAATTTGATATCCCAGAAGAGTTTTCTTCGGTAGCCATGCCCGCCATGCTTACAGAAGAAAGCAATCTGAAGTTCCGCTGTCACAAAGACATTTCTTGCTTCAATGCCTGCTGTAAACATGCCGATGTAACTCTGGCACCTTATGATGTGCTGCGCCTGCAGAGGAACCTGGGGATGGATTCTGCTGAGTTTCTTAGTAAGCATACCGTGCCTTTTGAGATGGATCGTGATGGTACGCCCGGTATCAAGATGCGTACGAATGACGATGGTGCTTGTTTGCTGCTCGATGGTGATAATGGCTGTGGTGTATATGAAGATCGTCCAACGGTTTGTCGTTACTATCCGGTTGGTTTGCTCAGTATGCGATCCAAGGATGAGTTCGTTTCAGAGCAGCAATATTCCTTGATCAAAGAGGATCACTGCAAAGGGCACGAAGAAGATCGCGAATTGACCGTTGCTGAGTATCGCGAAGAGCAGGGTGTTGCAGATTACGACCAATACAATCGTGAATGGTACGAATTGATTTTAAAGAAGAAGTCTGGCGGCCCCGGTGTTGGTTCGCCCAGTGAGATGAGTCTGCAGCTTTTCTTTATGGCTTCTTACAACTTCGATATGTTCCGTAAGTTTGTTACTAGCCCGAGTTTCCGCAAAGCCTATAATTTTTCTGACAAGGAATTCAACGAAGCGATTAAAGACGATGAGTCACTGATTGGGCTAGGTTATCGTTTAATGCGCCAGGCCCTGTTTGGTGAAAAGACGATTCCTGAAAATGCGGGTGCATGGGACAAGCGCGTAGAAGAGCGTAAAGAGGTTTGGGAAGCGCGCACAAATGCCGAGGTCGAGAAGCGTAATGCCCAGCAAGAGGAGCAGATGCGTGATGAGACAAGCGGGCCGGCTTGTGATGATCCGGAGAGCTGTGGCGACAAAAACTAAAGATACTGTTTTATAGAAGGTATTTGCTTGAGTAGAGTGTTTTTGCTCCTGCTGAAAAAGCCCCGCTAGTAGTTGATACTAGCGGGGCTTTTTTGGTTAGCCATTCTCTTTTGAGCGGGCATCGTGCCATTGTTGGCGTTGATGGCGAATCAGGTTCAAGGCATCGAGATAGGGAACGGCGCCAGCGCGACGAATAATCTCTCTGCCAGAGCGGGAGTGGGCAAAATCGATAAATTTCTTCACATCACGATAACGTGGGTGTGCAGGGTTAGAAGAAATGTACAGTGGGCGATAGAGTAGATACTCGCCACTTCGAATATTCTCGTAGTTAGGCGCCTTTCCGTTGAGTTTCATCAGATTGACTTTACGTTTTTTGGCGCTACTTATGCCGGTAACGCCAAGTGCACGTGGATTGGTTTCTACGGCTTTTTCCAGTGGGCCTGATGATTTGTAAATATGATTGGAGACAAATTCTTTGTCGTAATCATCAAATACAAGCTCACGTAGGGTCCGTCCGACACCTGAAAACTTTCCTCGCCGAATGAGCAGGTCTATTGGCTGGTTGTCACCACCGAGTTCACTCCAGTTAGTGATGTGGCCTTCAAAAATATCCCTCAGTTGATCGATGGTGATATTGGTAACATCATTGCTTGGATGGACGATAACGGTCAAGGCATCCCAGGCTACAGGGTTGAGGCGTGCACTGAGTTCGTCACCACGGTTCGGTAGTTTGGGTCGGCAGGTGCCGCCGATGGCAACATCTCTCGAGGCAACGCGTCGAATGCCTTTGGCGGCACCCCCTCCCTCAAGGATAATTTCTTGTCCCGTTTTTTTATGGTAGCTGGAGGCAAGCTCGGCCATGAAAGCCTTTTTGCTGATGCCGCAGCCGGCCCATAAGATTGGCTCGGCGGCAAAAGCTGAGCTGTAAGCTAGAAATAAAAAAATAAGTATTGTGGCGCTTCTGATCTTCATAAGTTCCCTCGGCAGACATTTATTATGTGGCATTGGGTTTAAAATGTGCGTCATCAACATCATCACCCTTATTGTTCTTAAAGGGTTAGACGCGCGTCTAATGGATTTATTCCATTTACGTCATTTTCTCAACATTACGGCCAAGCCTTTATCGGGTAGATACTACTCCATATAGAGCTATATTAGCTGAGTGAGCAATATGATCTATGTTTGCATTTGATGCAGGCGTATTCTCGTGATTCGAAAGTGCCGGAAAGGTATGTTTTTTGTACAAAACTGGGTTTATATGGCTGATCTGGAGCCTGGCTGTCAGAGACTTTGTCGCGAGCTAAAGCAAAGGTAAATTGGCTTTGCTTTGTCAGGCTATTTGCATATTCATTGCCTTAGCGCAAAAACTAAAGCCTGTTTTGTTACCAGACTATAAAAAGTTATTAGAAGAGTGTTGATCTATGTCGAAATCAAAGATGGTCACCATTGATGGGAATGAGGCGGCAGCCTTTGTTGCCCATCAGACCAATGAAGTTATAGCGATCTACCCTATTACGCCGGCCTCACCGATGGGTGAGATTTCGGATGAACGAAGCGCTCGTGGGCTGAAGAACATCTGGGGTGTTGTGCCCGATGTGATTGAGATGCAGAGTGAGGGCGGTGCAGCAGGAGCGGTACATGGTGCATTACAGGCTGGAGCACTGACCACGACTTTCACGGCAAGTCAGGGACTGCTGCTGATGATTCCTAATATGTACAAGATTGCGGGGGAGCTTACGCCAACCGTGATTCACGTTGCTGCCCGTTCTTTGGCGGCACAGGCACTTTCTATTTTTGGTGACCATCAAGATGTAATGGCGACACGTCAAACTGGTTTTGCCATGCTTTGTTCTAACTCTGTTCAGGAAGTAATGGACATGGCATTGATAGCCCAGGCCGCCAGTCTGGAGGCGCATCTGCCTATAGTGCATTTCTTTGATGGTTTTCGTACCTCACATGAAGTGGCCAAGATCGAAGAAATTCACCTTGATGTATTGAATGCGATGCTGGATGACGATTGTATTCAGCAGCATCGTGCGCGTGCTATGAGCCCTGATCGCCCTGTGTTGCGGGGTAGCTCACAAAACCCTGATGTGTATTTTCAGGGACGCGAAAGCGTTAATCCTTATTACATTGCTATGCCAGACATAGTGCAGAAAGTGATGGACCGATTCGCTGAATTGACGGGGCGTGCTTATAAGCTATTTGATTATCATGGCGCTACAGATGCCGATAAAGTGATTATTCTTATGGGCTCAGGTGCGGAAACTGCGCATGAAACGGTTGATCATCTCAACGATCATGGTGAGTCAGTTGGTATTCTAAAGGTGCGTTTGTATCGTCCTTTTTCTGCGACACATTTATTGGCAGCCATACCGGCAAGTACACAGCGAATTGCTGTATTGGATCGTACTAAAGAGCCAGGCTCTGATGGTGAACCTTTATACAAGGATGTGGTGACAGCACTGGCTCAAGATATGAGTTCTGAGCAGCCACGTTTTTCTCAGATGCCACGCATTATTGGCGGACGCTTTGGTTTGTCTTCAAAAGAGTTTACACCCGGCATGATCAAGGGGATTTTTTCCGAATTGGCTAAAGACAGGCCAAAAAATGATTTTACGGTGGGTATTATCGATGACCTTACGCAGACGAATCTCGATTGGGATACTGATTTTCGCAGTGATGCCTCAAAGGCTAATATTAATTGCCTGTTCTATGGTCTGGGTAGTGATGGCACCGTCTCTGCCAATAAAAACAGCATTAAGATCATTGGCGAACAGGAAGGCCGCTATGCGCAGGGCTACTTTGTTTATGATTCGAAAAAGGCTGGGGCTGTTACGGTCTCTCATTTACGCTTTGGCCCCGCACCGATTCGTTCAGCTTATCTGATTGAAGACGGTGAAGCCGGATTTATTGCCTGTCATCAACCCGTATTTATTGAAAAATACGACATGCTGGATAAGGCTGCGGAAGGTGCAACATTCTTACTCAATAGTGGTGATGGTCCAGACGTTGTTTGGGATACCCTATCTGAAAAGATGCAACGTCAGATCATCGATAAGAAGCTCGATTTTTGGGTAATCGATGCCTACAAAGTCGCGATTGATTCTGGCATGGGGCGCCGTATCAATACTGTTATGCAGACCTGCTTTTTTGCGATTTCAGGCGTGTTGCCACAGGATGAAGCCATTGCGTCAATCAAGGATGCAGTTGAAAAAACCTATGGGCGCAAAGGGCGAAGAATTGTTGCGCGTAACTTTGAGGCAATTGATGCCACGTTAGAAAATCTGCATCAGGTTACAGAGCGTGGATTGCCGAATGGCTTTCAGCTCAAGCCTCCCGTGCCGGCATCGGCCCCTGATTTTGTACAAAACATTACGGCTAAACTGATTGCAGGCAAGGGTGATAGCCTGCCCGTTTCTGCAATACCAGATGATGGTACCTGGCCATTGGGTACAGCGGCCTACGAGAAACGCAAGATTGCTTTAGAAATTCCCATCTGGGATGAAGCACTCTGTATTCATTGTGGTAAGTGCCCCTTTGTTTGTCCGCATGCAGCAATCCGGGCAAAAATATTTCATGAAGACGATGCAGTCGGCGCACCCGAAACTTTCAAGCATGTACAGGTTAAGGGTAAAGAGTTTGGCGATGGATGGCGTATCAGTTATCAGGTTGCGCCAGAAGACTGTACGGGATGTGGTTTATGTGTGGAGATCTGTCCTGCACACGATAAGAGCAATGTGTCACACAAGTCACTTAACATGGAAAGCATAGAGCCGCATTTAGAGGCTGAGAAAAACAACTGGGACTTCTTTTTAACACTACCCGAATATGATCGTCGTAAATTTAAAATGACGACAATGAAGCACCTGATGAGCACTCAGCCTCTTTTTGAATTCTCTGGTGCCTGTCTGGGGTGTGGTGAAACACCTTATATTAAATTGGCGACGCAGTTATTCGGTGATCGCATGATTATTGCGAATGCAACAGGCTGCTCATCGATTTATGGTGGAAATCTGCCAACGACACCCTTTACAACTGATGGCAATGGGCGTGGCCCAGCCTGGTCGAATTCATTGTTTGAAGATAACGCTGAATTTGGTCTGGGTATGCGTTTGGCCATCGACCATCAAACAGGATATGCCCGCAGCTTGCTACAGTCATTGAGCCAGGAGATTGGTGAGGAACTGGTTAGTGAGTTACTTGATGCCGATCAAACTGATGAGTCCGGTCTACATGATCAGCGCGAACGTATTGTTTTCTTGAAAGAAAAGCTGGGGAGCCTGCCGGGCGTAGAAGCGAGTCATTTATTATCGATTGCCGACTATCTCAGTAAAAAAAGTGTCTGGTCGATCGGTGGCGATGGCTGGGCTTACGATATTGGTTTTGGCGGTCTCGACCACGCGATGGCATCAGGACGGAATATTAATATTCTGGTTCTGGATACAGAGGTCTATTCCAATACGGGCGGACAGATGTCCAAGGCAACACCTGTGGGTGCCGTGGCCAAATTTGCAGCGGGTGGAAAAGCTGTAGCGAAAAAGAATCTCGCCATGATTGCGATGGCCTACGAACATGTTTATGTGGCAAGTGTGGCTTATGGTGCAAAAGATCTGCATACCGTGCGCGCCTTTCTTGAAGCAGAGGCCTATGACGGTCCATCATTGATTATTGCCTATAGTCCCTGTATTGCTCATGGCTACGATATGAAACATAACCATGACCAGCAAGACCTTGCGGTTAAATCCGGGCACTGGAATCTGTTCCGCTTTAATCCGGAAAAACTGGCGCTGGATAAAAATCCGCTGAGTCTTGATTCAAAAGAGCCGAGTGTTCGCTTTACAGATTTCACAAACAATGAAGGTCGTTTCAGTATGCTTAAGCGTAGCCATCCAGAGGCAGCTGAAGCATTGGGTAAAAAGGCGCAGCAAGAGGCTGAGGCGCGCTGGCATCATTACAGCCAGCTTGCGGACATCAGTTATGACAATGATAAAGAGGATTAAGACATGGATATGACAACACGCTATCTAGGCCTGGAGTTAAAGAACCCTATAGTGCCTTCGGCATCGCCATTATCTAAATCTCTCGATACGGCAAAAAAGCTGGAGGATGCCGGTGCTTCAGCATTGGTTATGTACAGTCTTTTTGAAGAGGAAGTTGATATTGATGATGCGCGCTTTGCCGACATGATGGACCAGGGGATTGGAAACAGCGAAGCGAGTAGTTATCTTCCGCCAGATTACACTGAAGCCTGCCATGTGGATCGTTATTTAACGCAGCTTTCCGTTCTCAAAGAAAATTTAGGCATCCCGATTATTGCCAGCCTAAATGGCATTTCATCTGGTGGATGGATGGAGCACGCACTTGAACTTGAGCAAACAGGTGCCGATGCTCTGGAGCTTAATGTTTACCATGTTGCTGCCGACATAGAGGAAAGTGGCAGTGAAGTAGAAGATCGCTATGTTGACTTACTTCGGTCCCTAAAGAAGCGTATTTCTATTCCTATAACGATGAAGCTGTCGCCACAGTTTAGTAGTCCGGGGCATATGGTAAAGCGTCTTCAGTCCGCAGGTGCTGATGGTGTTTCTTTGTTTAACCGTTTTTATCAACCTGAGATAGATTTAGATACGCTATATGTGAAGCATTCACTTAACCTTTCTACATCAAATGATGCATTACTGGCTATGCGCTGGATTGCCATATTACATGGTCGAGTCGATTTGTCATTAGCCGCTACCGGTGGAATTCATACCTGTGAGGATGCGGTGAAAATGTTGCTGGCAGGCGCAGATGTATGTCACATGGCAGCAGCATTGCTGCAACAAGGAGCACAACAAATCACAACAGTGTTGACGGGTGTGGAAGAGTGGATGGAGGACAATGAATACGAGTCTATCGAGCAATTGAAAGGTAGCGTTAGTCAGCAGCATGCAAGTAACCCTGCTGCTTTTGAGCGAGCTAACTACATCAGTATGTTGGAGAATTATTCGCCGCGTAAATAGGAAGCAGGCTTGAAGCGTCTGTAATATGTTTTCTGAGGGATTGAGTGTTTTTACTGACTGTCGATTTTAATTATAAAGAACAATGGTTTTATGTTGAATAAAACAATTGTTAAGTATTTATTGCTGACCGCTGCATTTTTCTTGTGTAGCTTTGCGAGTGCTGATGATAAAAACAAGATTGTTCTCCAGTTAAAGTGGCTACACTCATTTCAATTCGCGGGATATTACGCGGCCATTGAAAAAGGCTTTTATGCAGAAGAAAACCTTGATGTCACACTAAAAGAGCGTAACCCTGAGTTTGACCCGGTTGATGAAGTGCTTAATGGCCGTGCTGATTATGGCATCACCGATTCCGGGCTGGTTTTATCTGAGCTTAAGAATAATGCACTCGTGCTTGTGGCGCAGATATTTCAACATTCCCCCCTGGTTTTGCTGACACGTCAGGATGGTAAATTGAGGACCCCTTTTGATCTGAAGGGAAAGAAGGTCAGTGCCGATAAAACCGGAATAACTGATCCTTCAATATTGGCGTTGCTGCTGAATTTATTTGGTGACCTTGATGCCGTTGAGTTATTACCTACTTCTTATCGTAATGATGACCTTGTTGAAGAAAAACTTGATGCCTTGTCGGCCTATTCAACCTCACAGCCTTTTTATTTCAAACAAAAAAATATACCTGTCAATATTATCGACCCGCGAGATTATGGTATTGATTTTTATGGGGATAATTTATTTACCAGTAAGTATGAGTTAAAACATAACGCAACAAGAATTGAGCGTGTGCGGAGTGCAACGCTAAAGGGGTGGAAGTATGCACTGGATCACCCGGGTGAAATCATTGACCTCATTCTAAGGAAATATAATTCTCAGGGTTTCGCGCGTGCGCATCTTGAGTATGAGGCGCGGGAAACTGCCAAGATGATAGTGCCGGAATATTTTGAGTTGGGTAGTTTCGAGGTTTCCCGTTACGACAAAATTATAGAAACTTTTGCACAGCTTGGTGTAACCGACCGTATTAAACTAGACCCTGATTTTTTCTTTAGGCCTCTTTTGCCCAGTCTTAGCGAAAGTGAGCGCATTTGGTTATCACATCACCCGAGGATAGAGATTGGCATTATGAAGGCGTGGCCGCCCTTTGATTTTGTCAACAACAAGGGAGTACCCAGCGGTATCGGCGTTAGTTTCATTGAGGCCCTAAACAAGCGCTTGGGTGGGGTTCTGGTTCCTGTTCCGGGGGAGTGGGAAGATATATACGACATGGTAAAGCATAAGCAACGTCCAGCGCTTATGGATATTACGCCTAAGGCTGGTAGAGAATCAGATTTTATTTTTACTAAGCCATATCTTGCTGTTCCGCATGTCATTGTGGGGCGAAAGGGAATGCCTTATATAAAAAATGAGCAGGACTTGATTGGTAAGATTGTTGCTTTAGAGCATGGTTTTGGAAATGTAGATTATTTTACAAGGCATTATCCTGAAGTAACGGTTAAGCAGTTTTCTGATACTTCACAGGCGCTGGATGCCGTTGTTCGTGGGGTAGCAGATGCCTATGTGGGAAACCGTGCAGTCGTAAATTACCTTATCAAACACGAAGTAATGCTAAGTCTCGAAGTTCAGGGCAGATTAAAACGAGAAGCCAGTGAGCTGACTATTGGTGTTCGTAAGGATTGGCCTATATTGCGAGATATTCTACAAAAGGCTATGGATAGCCTGACGCAAGTAGAGATGAATATGATTCTCTCTCCCTGGATTTTAAATGGTACGGCGAACAAGCAGACTCCTTCATTAACGGAAGAAGAAAAAAGCTGGCTTAGCGAGCATAAAGTTATCAGGATTGCCATGGACCCAGACTGGGCACCGATTGAATACATCAATGATGCCGGTGATTTTGATGGGATCTCATTAGATTATCTTGAATTGATTAGCCAATATACCGGCGTGAGTTTTGAAGGTAAAAAAGGACTCAGTTGGCAACAGGGAGTGGCGGCTGTTGAAGCTAAGCGGCTCGATATGTTTAGTTCTGTTTCAGTTACGCCAGAACGTCAAGCATTCACACAATTTACACAGCCGTATATTTCATTTCCAATCAAGATTTACGCCCAGGAAAAATCACCTTACTTCAGTAGTATGGACGGCTTGTATGGGAAGAAGGTAGCGGTAGTTGAAGGTTATGCCATTGAGTCCTGGTTGCGTCGCGATCATCCTGAACTTGAGCTGACTCAAGTCAGCACACCTTTACAGGGACTGCGCATGGTCTCAAAGGGTGAGGTCGATGTGTTTGTTGGGAACGTAATAACGGCTACCTATTATTTGAGAAAACACGCCATTGAAAATGTCAGGATGTCTGGTGATACGCCATACCAGAATAATCAGGCAATGGCTGTTCGGGATGACTGGCCTATTTTGGTTGGTATTCTACAAAAGGCACTCGATAGTATTTCACAGCTGCAACATGATCTTATTTTTAATCGCTGGATGTCTGTTCGGTTTGAAAAGGCGATTGATTATGGGCTTATCTGGATGATTGTACTGGTAGCATTGTTGTTGATATTGCTTGTTGCATATTGGAATCGACGTTTATCACAAGAAGTTCAACAGCGTAAGAATGTGGAAGCTGCGTTGCGTGATCATCAGCAAAATCTTGAGCATCTAGTTCTAGAGCGAACAAAAGCACTGTCGCACCTGGCAAATCATGACGCCTTAACCGGCTTGCCTAACAGGTTGCTCTTTTCTGATCGCCTGACACAGGCTATTAAGGCGGCGGACCGGCAGGGTTCTCGTATCGCCATACTATTTATTGATCTTGATAACTTTAAACGTGTGAATGATAGCTTTGATCACTCACATGGTGATAATGCCTTGAAGCTTGTCGCCAAACGCTTTAAGACGGTAATTCGTAAGGAAGATACGCTTGCACGCATGGGAGGGGATGAATTCACGTTGATTTTAAACAGCTTTGAAAATGATGATGATGTTGCTCATGTGGCAAACAAAATTATCGGTTTATTTCACGAGCCGTTTTTTGTTCAAGAACATCAGGTGTTTCTTGGCGCGAGTATTGGAATAAGTCTTTATCCCTTACATGGGGCAACAGTAGAAGATCTGGTCCGAAATGCTGATGCAGCAATGTACAAGGCAAAAGTCAGTGGGCGAAATAATTTTAAATACTATTCTGATGACCTCACTGAAAAGGCACTTGAACAGTTTTTGTTGGAAAATAATTTACGTAATGCATTGGAGAGTCAAGAATTTGTTCTTCACTATCAACCACAGATTGATCTTCAGTCGGGAAATCTATGTGGTCTTGAGGCGCTGGTGAGGTGGCAGCATCCGGAGGCTGGTCTTATCCCCCCCATTAAATTTATTTCGTTAGCAGAACACACTGGGCTTATTGTTCCCTTGGGCGAGTGGATATTGAATGAGGCCTGTGCGCAAATGTATAAATGGCATGAATCAGGGGTGATTTCACGTGATGTTCCTATCAGTGTTAATTTGTCTGCGGTTCAATTTGACCAAGAAGGTCTGGTCGATTCAGTCGTGGAAGCGCATAAAAATACGGGTTTACATTATTCTCAGCTAGAGCTCGAGATAACTGAATCTACAATGATGAATAATCCCGAGTACTCAAAAAATATGCTCAACCAGTTACGAGGCTTGGGGGTTAAGCTGGCTATCGATGACTTTGGTACGGGATATTCGTCTCTGAGTCATTTAAAGCTCTTGCCGCTAACCCGATTGAAAATTGATCGATCTTTCGTGTCGAATATTCCTGAAGATGCAAATGATGTTGCAATATCAAAGGCGGTTATTAGTTTGGCGCAAGGCCTGTCATTGGATGTGTTGGCAGAGGGTATTGAGACGAAAGAGCAGCTTGAGTTTTTAAGTAATGAAGGGTGCAACTCTGGCCAGGGCTACCTGTTCTCTAAGCCGTTATCGGCGGATGATCTTGTGGAGTTTGTGATCAGTGGCAATCATTGATGTTTCTCTAGTAGTGGTTGTTTAAGGCCTTTCTGCAATAGCATTCTTATTCGATATCTGTCTGCTTAATTTAGTCAGCATTATTACTGGTTTTATTAAGTCGTTTTCTATTTCTTTTGCGCGCGTAGAGCGACAAATTTTTTGTTTGATGCGATGAAATCACAACTGCCAAATAGTTTTTTTAGCTTGCTGTGATAATTCAGATGACGATTGCCGACGATCCAAAGTTCTCCGCTTTTTTCCAGGCTCTGCTGGCTTTGCACAAACATCTGCCAGGCAATAAAGTCACCTGTACTGTGTTGTTGGTGGAAAGGTGGATTGCAAATAACCAGGTCAACCTTGCCTGAGAACTGACTAAGGACATTACTGGCAAAAAAATCAGCCGGTTTATCCGGAAAGCTTTTTGAATAACTTTGTCTGGCCGAGGCTACAGCCATATAGGATTCATCGATAAAGCTTAATTTGGCCTGTGGTTGCTGCTTCTGTGCCATGATGCCAAGCAGGCCATTGCCACAACCCAGGTCAAGTATCTTTTCTGCCTGAGGTAATTTTTTGAACTGTTCGAGAAAGAAGCGAGTACCGATATCTAGTTTATCTTTACTGAACACATTGGCATGCTGGCACAGGGTTATCTGTGTTGTCGGTTCAGTGTCGCATTTGGGATAAGGGGGCTGTAGATCGCGGCTGGTATTGTCCATGCGAGAAAAAATTAGTCGTGCTTTTTTTTGTGCAAGCGAGGTATGGCTGGTTCCAAGAATTTTTTCAAAGAGTTGTATGGCTGATTTTGGAAGATGCTTCAGCATGGCGGCGCCGATGATCCTGGTGTCTGCTGTTATAAGTGGCTTTAATCGAATTAATTGATCTTCCAGGAGTGCGACTGTCTTGGGTATTTTGATCAGGACGATATTGAATGTTCCCTGGGGGGCGTCGGTGCTCTGAACTAATGTCGGAAGCTGATTGATTTGATTGTGTTGAAAATTTTCTCGACAGGCCTGGTGGCTGATAAATGAGTCTGACCAATTTTGTATTGAATATGCATGCAGGTTGATGCTCAGGGCACCAAAACTATCATTGACGATCAGTACACGGCTTTCTGCTGTTAATAGCTGTTCATTATGCAGATGCGATAGCAGATATTCATCAGCGGCATCCCAGGCACGTAGAGGCTGTTGTTTCTGTAGCGGTAGGCGATGTAGCTGATAACTGCCGAAAGGGCAGCTGAAGTGTTCTGAATCCATTAGATTTGTATGCTCTGCTTTGGTTCAAGAGGCGTGTATTCACCATATTGAAATATACCGCACCTGGTCTCTCGATTTCGTAATTGCCAAAAGAGTGCTGGCCTCTGTCTTGTTGATCATAATGGCGATAGATGCTCAGTACATGTTTATTGGTTGGGCATTAAAAAGCCCGCTATTGCGGGCTTTAGGTGCAGCTGCCTGATGGCTTAGGCGGCTTGATCAATGCAGAGCTCTTCTTCTGCTTCTATCAGCATCTCGACGATGATCGCGACTTCTTCAGGATTTTCTTCTGCTAATTCGCGAAGTTCTGCACATTTAATCTTTAGATTGTCTTCGTTCATGGTGCTGCTCTCCATAAAACCCCAATGACTAAGAATATAATCAAATTCTAATGTTTGGTGAAGGGAAGTCTTTTTAGTTGCTTGATCTGGGTCAAGAAAAGCAGCGCATGGCGGTTATGTCGGAGCAGGAGGCATAAAAAAACCCGCTTGCGCGGGCTTTTTTGAGTAATCGGTGTTCTGATTACTTGTTGGCGATATCTTCCAGCTTCTTGGCTGCAATGACTTGTCCGTCAAGTGCTGCGTCAGAGGCTGAACGGCCGTAGGCTACGCTGATTAACTGGCTGTAGTAAACCACAGGCATGTTGTACTTGGTGCCTTTACGCTCGTTGATTTGATCCTGGTAGATCTCAACGTTGGCCTGACACAAGGGGCATGGTGTAGCGATCACATCAGCACCGTTGTCGTAAGCCGCTTCGATGATACCTGAGATCATCTCCTGTGACTTTTCAGGCTCTGAGAATGCCAGTGCCCCGCCACAGCATTGCACTTTCTTCTCATAGGTTTTGATGGATTCGCCACCCAGTGAGTCAACCATCTTATCGAGATACAATGGATTCTCGAAAGATTCACCGTCGATACCGAAAGGACGGTTGGTCTGACAGCCGACATAGCCCGCCACTTTAAGACCTTCCAGTGGCTTTTTAACGCCGCTTGCCAGTGTCTCATAGCCCACATCTTCAATCAGAACCTCTGCCATATGGCGAATAGGTGTCTGGTTGGTCAGCTTAAGGTTGGCTTCTGCCAGTGCCTGGTTGGCTTCTGCAAGAAAGCTATCGTCTTCGCGGAAACGTTCAGAGGCTTCTTTGGTTGCCAGCCAGCAGGCAGCACAGGTTGCAACGATGTCCTGCTGAGGGTTGTGCTCTTCAGACAAGGCAATGTTACGTGCAGATAGTGCCATACGGGGCAGTACGCTACCGCCACCGTAGCCGATAGAGGCTGAACAGCAGTTCCAATCAGGGATTGGGTTGAGTTTAACGTCGAGTTCTTCACACATGGTATCGATAGAGCGCATCAGGTTTGATGAAGATGCGCCGGTCTGTGAGGAGCAGCCCGGGTAGTACGAGTATTCAAATTTAGCCATGGTTATGCTCCTTACTTGTTGGCGTCGAACTTGGCGGCTTCGATTTCTTCAGCCTTTTTGATCATCTTCTGCAGACCAGAGATGTCTTTTACGCTGTGAGGCGTGGTGAAGAGTTCCATGTAGCTCATACGCTTGGCCTTCATCATGCTCATGCCAAGTTTCTGATTAGCCATGGCATTTTTCACGCCCTGGCCAAAGCCGTCTTTAAAATACAACGATAGGCCGAGTTTGAGCTCGTTTACACGGCCGCCTTTCATCATGTTGTCCCAGAAAATCTGTGAGAACTTCGCTGTAGGCTGATTCTCAGGAACCAAGCCTAAACGTTTAGCGTAGGCAGCTAAACCATGCATGATGTGGGTAATAGGCAGTTCACGTGGGCAACGTACGATGCAGTTGTAACACGAGGTGCACATCCACATGGCATCAGAGGCCAAAACCTCTTCACGTTTTCCTGCACGAACCATCATGAAGATTTTTTGTGGTGTGTGCTCCCAGGCGTCGCCCAGCGGGCAAGAGCCTGCACAAACGCCACACTGCATACACATCTTCAGCCATTCGCCTTCTTCAACATTCGCTTCAACTTCTTTGAGGAAGCTGTTGCGATATTTTTCGACCATTGCGGTATTCATATCACTCATTATCTTTCTCCCTCAATTAGAACTTGAATGGGCTCATGCCGATTTGTTCGATGGTGTCAGCCATTTCTTGAATCAGTGCAGGTGCACGCTCAATGTCGGTAATGGCAACTTCGTGAACGACGACACGTTCAGGTTCAAGGTTCAAGGTTTGCAGAGTGTCGCCAACCTTCATCATGCGCTCGTTCGCCATGGCAGAGCCACGGACGAAGTGACACTGGTAATCATCACCACGCTGACAACCCATCAGAACGATGCCGTCGAAGCCATTGTTGAGAGAGTCGGTGATCCAGGATAGAGAAACAGAGCCGAGACAACGCACAGGTACAACACGTGCCCATGGGCTGATTTCTTGGCCGCTCATGGTTGCCTGGTCAAGGGCTGGGTAGGCATCGTTTTCACAGGCCAGTACCAGTAGACGGGGCTTTTCTTCGAACTCATCAGGGATGTCGACATTCTTGATCTGTTGACCAACAGTGTCGATAGAGTAGTTCTCGAAAGAGATAACCCGTACAGGACAGGCGCCCATACAGGTACCACAGCGGCGACAACGGGCTTCGTTGTATACCGGGTAGCCTTTCTCATCTTCGTTGATTGCGCCAAACGGACACTCAACAGTACAACGCTTACATTGTGTACAGCCTTCTTTACGGAAAGTAGGGAACGACAGGTCACCCACACGTGGGTGAGCTGCGCGACCCTGGCCAGCGTTAACCGCTGCCTGGATTGCTTTCATGGCTGCGCCAGTGGCGTCATCTTGTGCCTGTTTGATGTCCATAGGACGACGCACAGGGCCACAGGAGTAGATGCCGGTACGACGAGTCTCGTATGGGAAACAGATGAAGTGAGAATCAGTGAAGCCGTGCTTCAGGTGAGGCAGGTCGGTACCCTGACGGTAATCAAGGTTCAGAATCGAATCAACGGTAACGTGAGTTTCCGAGGCGAACTCTTCTTTAGCCGCATCACTGTCTTCCTGTGACATGCCTTCTAATGCTTCAGAATTTTCGTAGGGATCAGGGCCGGAATTTGGCACCATGCCCAGATCTAGCACCACCAAGTCAACGTCAAGATTGACTTCTTCTGCGAGGATTTCGTCGTTGAACTTAACGCTGGCACCGTTGCCGCTGCTCGTTACTTCAGAAACATCACCCTTAGAGAAGATCACCATCGCCTGTTGGCCAGCACGGTAGAAATCTTCACCGGCTGCACCTGGAGTACGCAGGTTATCGAACAAGATGGTGGTGTCACAATCTTTGCCGTTCAACTCTTTAAAGTACATCGCCTGCTTGATAGAGATCAGATCGCCGATACCTGAATGGTAAGGGAGATGACCTTCTTTCTTGGAGGCCTGGCCTGCATTCTGTACGAAAGCTACCGAGGTAACTTCTTTGCCGTCTGAAGGACGCTTGATAGGGCCGCCTGCCTGAGCCATGGCTTCCAGCTCAACGTTGGTGACAACGTCTGCATTGCTGGAGCCAAGCTCTGGAATAGTCGATGCATCAAACTCTTTCCAGCCAGAGGCCTGGATGATGGCACCGAAGTTTTCGGTGGCAGTTGAGCCAGACTCAGTGGTGATGTCAGCCGCAAAACGACCTGGTGCACCAGAGGTCTTGGTCACGGTAGCATTCAAGTGCACCGTGATCATGTCGCTGGCTTCAACCTTGGCGATCATCGCAGCGGTATCGTTTTCGATAGGCTGTGGAAGATCGGCATTACGGCTGTTGCTGGTGCCGTCGACAGCAGCGCGAGTTGGGATACGCTTGGCCCACTTGGCAGACCAACCGCCGAGTTCGCCCGCTTTTTCAACGATATGACAAGGGAAGCCGGCAGCTGCAGCTTCAAGTGCTGCAGTCATGCCGGTCATGCCACCACCAACAACCAACAAGGTTTTGTTCAATTCCTGCTCGCCAGACATGCTTGGCTTGGTCATGAACTTGGTTTCAGCACAGGCCATGCGGATGTAGTCATCCGCCATTTCCTGAGTCGTTTCGGTATTTTCGTCGGTATCAGGACGTGCCCAGATAACGCCTTCGCGTAGATTGGCACGGCTCATGGCAACGGTAGGGAAGCTAAAGGCTTCTACCTTGGCGCGACGTGAACAAGCCGCGATCATGATGTTGGTTGCGCCACCATCAATCTCGTCTTGGATCAGCTTAACGCCTTCTTTGCTACACAGCATTTCGTGTGTAGCACAAGATTGCATCTTGCCGTCGCGTGTTGCGGTCATTTCGAGTTGCTTGGCATCCAGGCGATCGCCGATACCACAACCAGTGCAGACAAAGCCTGCAAATTTCTTATCATCAGCCATTGTCTAGCCCTCCGCTCCTGCAACACGATTTACTACCTGAATAGCCTTCAGGGCAGCGCCGGTTGCATGTTGAACTGCACGGTTTACATCGAGTGCGTCTGACGCAGAACCGGCTGCAAATACGCCGCCGTTGCTTTCGTCAGCTTCGATGAAGCCTTCGCGGTTGATTACGATGTCGACAGGGAAATCACCCTTGTTGACAGAAGGTTCCATGCCAGTTGCAAGAACAACCAGGTCATGGGTGTTTTCGTAGCGATGGTAGCCTTCGGTGTCTACACCCTTACAGATAGGATTGCCTTCCTTATCAGTGATGATGTTAGCTACCTTCGATTTAATGAATTTCACTCTATCGTTGGCTTTCACGTCTTCGTAGAAATCTTCGAAGCGGTCAATCGCACGGATGTCGATGTAGTAAATAGTGGCTTCGCTATCTTCCGCCGAATCGGTCACGTAGTGCGTTTGCTTCAAAGAGGCCATGCAGCAGATGCGTGAACAATGGTAAAGGTGGTTACGGTCACGAGAACCCGCACACTGGATGAACGCAATGTTCTTCGCTTCTGTGCCATCTTTACGCAGTAGTTTGCCGCCAGTAGGGCCTTTAGGGTCGGCCATACGTTCGAATTCAACATTGGTCACAACATTGTCGAAGCGGTCGTAGCCATAAGGCTGGATCTTGGCTGCATCGTAAGGCTTCCAGCCGGTTGCCCAAACAACAGCACCGGCAGGGAAAGAGATTTCGCGCTCTTCCATATCCAGGTCGATGGCATCGTACTTACAGGCATCTTTTGCCTTTTGAGCATCGTCTGTGCCGATCATGGCTGGGTCGATCACATACTGCATGGGGTGAGCCATGCTGTGCGGCAGGTAAGCACCTTTGCGCTTGCTCATGCCGTAGTCGTACTCGTTATCGAACTCAGCTTCCACAGCCTTGCCGCAGTCGCCACAGGCGGTGCAGTTATCGTTAACGTAGCGAGGTGCCAGCTTAACGGTTGCGGTGTAGTTGCCCGCTTCTCCTTCAAGTCCGGTCACTTCTGCCATGGTTACGATGGTCAGGTTTGGGTTCATCTTCGTGCGGCGCTGGTTGATTTCCAGGCCACAGGTAGGATGACAAAGTTTAGGGAAGTACTTGTACAGCTGGCTAACACGGCCGCCTAGGTAGGCGCGTTTTTCAACCAGTACAACTTGTTTCCCAGTCTCGGCGGCTTCAAGAGCGGCTGTCATGCCACTGATGCCGCCACCGACTACGAGAATAGTCTCGTTGGTAGCTACGATGTCCGTCATGGATGTTCCTCCGTCGCGGATAAAAATTAAAACTTATGGGGTTCCCTGAGGAACCTTTGTAAAACGGCCTTACTGCAAATCGCTTTTCAAAGGCCCCTAAGCTGCAAAACTCTGTCATTTTACGACACATTTTTGCGACCGCTAAAGATACTCCCCTTGGGGCGCAATCGCTATGCAAGCACAATTGAATTTTCCGATGTACTAATAGACGTTGTGTATATATAGACTAAGAATCATTCTCGTTTGCGAATAGAGCTTGCGGCAAAACCCTTTGCTGGGTAGTTTGCTTGCCTGAAAAAAGATCGCAATCGAGAGGTTAAAAGCCGTGAGTGGGCAAGCGCACGTATTAAAAACGGAAGAATATTTCATTACTGATGAGCCCTATTATGAGTCCGTCGGTGATGAAATCAGTATATTCGAGGCGGCCTATAAAAGTGGCCTGCCAATTTTGCTAAAAGGCCCCACAGGCTGCGGAAAGACTCGCTTTATGGAGCATATGGCGTGGCGCTTAAAGCGGCCACTGATCACCGTTTCCTGTCACGATGACCTTACTGCATCGGATTTGGTTGGACGTTTTTTGATCAAGGGAGGAGAGACGGTTTGGGTGGATGGCCCGCTGGCTGCTTCTGTGCGTGCGGGAGCCATCTGTTATCTCGATGAGGTAGTCGAGGCACGCAAAGACACGACCGTGGTTATCCATCCTCTGGCTGATGATCGTCGTGTTCTTCCCATGGAAAAGGTAGGTGAATTGCTCGAGGCCTCACCTGAATTTTGTTTGGCAATGTCATATAACCCTGGCTATCAGTCTGTCTTGAAGGACCTCAAGCAGTCGACGCGTCAGCGTTTTGTGGCTCTGGAGTTTGATTACCCTGCTGCGGGGCTGGAGCAGACCATTGTCGAGAAAGAGTCAGGTGTCGAGCCCAGTCTGGCTGCACGATTGGTTAAATTTGCCCAGATGACGCGTAATCTCAAAGGCCAGGGGCTGGATGAAGGGGCCTCAACACGTCTACTGGTACACGCCGCTAAATTAATTGTCGAAGGTATTGATCCTGTTGTGGCCTGTCGTTCCTGTGTTTCACAGGCATTGACGGATGAGGCGGATATGCTGGTGGCGGTAAATGAGCTGTCGTCATCGCTGTTTTAGAGAAAGTCTGCAACAGGATTGATGATGTCTGATCGAGCGCCACTTACGTACGAGGCCATTCTTGTTCAGCTGGATGAAGTGCTGGAAGTGGAATTCACCTTTATTCGCGCAGAGCAGCTGGCAGAAGTGATCGCTGGCATGCAGTGTGAGCAGCAGGATTTTATTCTGGACTGGGCACGTCGTGCGGCTGCGATAAATCCGGAGCTTGCCTTCCAGTTTGCCAATCGCGCGAAAGAGGTCATGGAAGAGGTCGAACTTGAGATTGTTGCGAATTGGTGTCTGCATGCAATGGATAGCTACGATCGTGTTGGCCTGCAGCAGGCGATGTCGGTTATACGTGATTTTGATGGCTTTCTTGCGGTGGGTCATCAGCGTGCAGCGGGTTCACTTTTTGAAGATGCAGTGGGCGTGCTTTCGCCTTTTGTACAGGGGCTTGATGGACGTCGTCTGAAGGTTCAGCTGGACGATGTGGCCTGGACCGATGGTGAAATTTTATACCTGCCGGAGATCATGGCGCGTCTGGATAATGAAGCGGATAACTTTCAATTATTCAAAGCGCATATTGCCCAGCTCTGGGCGCAGACACGGTGTGGCACTCTGAATGTAAACCTGGCAGAGGTCTTTGTCGCTTATGAAAACCCGGAGCGTGCACAGCAGCAGTTTCATTTGCTGGAAACACAGCGCCTGAATGCCTTTATTAAACGCGAACTGCCCGGCCTGTTTCGTATGATGATGGCGCTGGGCAACAAGCTTGATGATCCCGCGTTGCCGGAGGCCTGGCAGCTGGCCTGTGAAGATCTGCAGCGTAAAGAGGCAACAGTAGATGATAGCCTGGCCTGGCTTGCGAAGCTCTACGATGATCAAGCCCACCCCGGTTTTTGCTATCAGGGTCAGCTGAAGCCGACGGAGGCCTGGGATGCGCGACAGAAGCGCATCGAACTGGATAAGGCCAGATTGCGTGAGATGTTACGCGTGATTGCCAATGAAATGATGGAGGGTGACGAAGAGCGTGAAGCCCCACCGGAATTTGATATAAAAGATAAAGAAGATGCCGATGAAGAGCAGATAGTACCCTTTGAAATCGTCCTCGATGATGTGCCAATGCCGGTGCCTGAATCGGTGGTTGAGCAGCTCACCTCGATCATGCTCGACCTGAGTGAAATTCCCCCGGAATATTTAGACCCCGCCGGTGATGGCGAATACGATCCTTCCTTATTTAAGGAGGATGAGCAGGGTTCTGATGATGCATGGTCTGGTACCTATCATGAAGAGGGTGCTTTTCTTTACAACGAATGGGATGTGGCGCGTCAGGCACACAAAAAGAACTGGTGTGTCCTGCGCGAAGTAGAGGTTGAACCTGAGACTACGGATTTTTATCACCAAACATTAAATAAATATGCAGGGCATGTGCGTTCTTTACGACGTACTTTTGAGATCCTGCGTGGCGAAGATAAATTGTTAAAGCGTCAACGTGATGGTGAAGACGTGGATATCGATGCCCTGGTTGAGGCATGGGGTGATATGTCGCAAGGACTGGAGATGTCTGAGCAGATTTTTACGCGTATGCACAAAGAAGAACGCAATATTGCTGTGATGTTTATGGTTGATATGTCTGGTTCAACACGTGGATGGATCAACGAAGCTGAGCGGGAGGCGTTGATTTTACTGGCAGAATCTCTGGAGGCCCTGGGGGATCGTTATGCGATCTATGGTTTTTCTGGCTGGACGCGTAAGCGTTGTGATGCCTTTCGCATTAAAGATTTCGATGAGCACTGGACTGAAGATGTGATCGGCAAGGTCTGTGCCATAGAGCCAAAAGACTACACACGAATGGGCGCGCCGATACGTCACCTGACCGAGAAGCTTAAGCAGGTGGAGGCGCGTACCAAATTATTGATTACGTTGTCTGATGGCAAACCAGATGATTATGATCTGGAATATCGTGGCGATTATGGGATAGAAGATACACGTCAGGCTTTGTATGAAGCGCGACGTGAAGGCGTACATGCCTACTGTATTACTATCGATAAAGAAGGACAGGAATATCTGCCGCATATGTATGGTGGTGCCAATTATGTGGTGCTGGATGATATTGGTAAGTTGCCACTGAAAGTTTCAGATATCTATCGCAAGATAACGACCTAGTTGCGGTTTATTTTGAGGCGGCCTGCAGTGCTACCGCATAAGCCTGGTTTGCCCAGGCGTTCATTGCCTCGGTATCTTCAAGCGCTTCTTCCGGTGCCTGGTAGTAAGCCATTTTAAAAAGCCTGTCTTTATTTCTGTATGAGAAAGCCTCAAGGCCTCTGTTTATGAATGCATCGGCATCATTTTTGTCGGCTTTTAGGTAAAGTTCGCTATCTGCGATTAAGCCAAACATCAGGCCATCAAGAAAGATACCGTGTCCACCAAACATGCGCTTTGCCTGGACAGGACCAATGCTCTGCATAAGGTCGACAATGTGAGAGACAAACTCCTGTTCTGAATTTGAAATGGGCATGGTTATTTTTTTCCTGAGCCCCATATTTTGGCTACTGCCCTATCATTGCCGAGTAGGCCGATGAGGAGGCTGATGAGGCCAACGCCACCGAAAATGAATACAGGCAATAAATAATCAAGATTGTCGGCATGGATGTATGTGGCGACATAGGCGGCTAGTCCAGAAAATAGACAGCCCATCACAATGAGTATGGTTCTATGTGATGCCTCATAGGCGAATTCTTCTGTGCCTGATTCAAATTTATTGAGGATAGGCGCGAATAGGGTGCGTAATTTCTCTTTCACAGATGAAATGCTCTTTTTTTATGTTTGCATAGGACAAAAGAGGAAAAGTATCTTTTGGTGTTTGTTAGGATAGTGCGCTATCGCATGCGCTGCCAACAGTGTCTTGCTATTCAATTATGTTAATCGCGCGCGGGGAAACTCAATGGAAGCACTCTTTACGCTGGAAAACCTGATTAATCTGGTATTGCTGCTTATGTTGCAGATGGTTTTGGGTTTCGATAATTTATTATATATCGCTATTGAATCGAAACGCGTGGCACCAGAAAAGCAGGCTATGGTAAGAAAGCTGGGTATTGGTTTGGCGGTGCTGTTACGTATTGTATTGTTATTTGCAGTGTTGGAAGTGATTAGTCTGTTCCAGGATACCCTGTTTCATATCGATGTGCCGGATCTGGTAGCTGGAACCTTTAATTTGCACAGTGTGATCGTACTCTTTGGTGGAGTGTTTATACTTTACACCGCAATCAAGGAAATTTTGCACATGATGATGCTCGAAGAAGAAGGGCAGGCACATCGCTCGCCGCGTTCTTTTTATGGTGTTTTGTTCTGGATTGTCGCGGTAAATGCAATATTTTCATTTGATTCAATCCTGAGTGCCATGGCCTTTACCGACGTTTTTGCCGTTATGGCAACAGCCATCATCCTGGGTGGTGTTCTGATGGTCTGGATGGCTGATGAAGTTGCGGTGTTTTTACAGCGTAACCGTATGTATGAAGTAGTTGGCCTGTTTATTCTGTTTTTGGTGGGCGTAATGCTGATTTCAGAAGGCGGGCATCTAGCGCACCTGACCTTTGCGGGTCACCCTGTCGAGCCTATGAGTAAAACCACCTTCTACTTTATTATCGCGGTCGTGGTAATCGTGAATATTGTGCAGACGCGTTATCGCAAGAAACTGCAGGCCCTGAAGATGGATCGGGTAATTGCTGATAGAGACTGGATGTAATAAATAGTGATGTCTCAGGCGCTACTTGGCTGATTCAAAAGGTTTAGCCAATCATTGGTGGAATATCTCTCGCTAATGGCTGATAAGCGGAAAGGTGATGTTGAATGTAGCCCCTTCACCTTCTTTGCTATCAGCCTTGATTTTTCCATGCAGGGTTCCTACAACAAGGTTGTAGACAATGCTTAGGCCAAGCCCGCTACCGCCGTCCCCCCTGCGAGTGGTGAAAAAGGGTGTGAATATATTAGACAGATTTTCCTCGCTGATGCCTTTGCCATCATCTGAGTATTGCAGTGTGATTTGATCGGCGTTTTGTTTGAAATTTATATGAATCGTGCCTTTCTCGCCCTGGTTATATCCATGAGTTACCGAGTTGATTATGAGATTGCTGATGATTTGAGATATTGCACCGGGGTGTGTCTCCAGACTGATCGCACTGTCACATTCACTTTCTACGTTGATGCCTGAGCGCTTATAGCTTGGGCCGATGCTGACAAGAACCTCATCTAGATATTCGTTTAGATTTATTGTGCGCAATTCATCATAAGTTTGGTCAACGGCTACCTGTTTAAAGCTGCGAACAAGTTCTGACGCACGATAGAGATTGGTGTTAAGAATATTGCATGCCTGCCCAGCCTGATTGAAGAAAGATTCCAGGTCTGTTTTTTTAAGTGAGTTGCTCTTAAACTTTTCTTCCAGTGCCTTGAGGTCAATGTGCATGGAAGATGCGGAGGTAACGCTAATACCCAGTGGCGTATTGATTTCGTGAGCAACGCCAGCGACCAGTCCACCTAGTGAAGCCATTTTCTCGGCTTCGATTAATTGAGCCTGTGTATCACGCAACTCATCAAGCATTTTCGAGAGATCAAGGTTATTGTCATTAAGCTGATTTCGAGATTCTTCCAGTTCTTTGTTCAGTTGATGCAGGTGCGACAGGTCACGTATCGTTACCAGTATTTCCTGGAAGCTGCCGTCATCATCAATGATGGCTTGAACATTTTTTGAAATGTGTACCATGGAACCATCTTTTCTTTTAAAAATGGTTTCTTGATCATGACAGTAGCCATGTTCTTGTATTTCTTTGTCGCAGGCCTCCTGAATGCTTAAGTCGCCAAGGTAGTCGAGAACCTGTGTGCCAATCAACTCTTCAGCACTAAAGCCCATGATGCGACAGAAGGCAGGGTTCACATAGCGTATGTTAAGGTCAGTACCAATAGTAAAAACACCATCGGGTGAATTATTAAGAATCTGCTCCAGATTGACTTGATGGTCTTTAGAGGTATCTTGCATGGAGGTTGTCCTTGCTGGAGGTACGGATTGGATTTGTATGCGTAGGGATTAGAATCGCTTTTACTCTATATCCGGATACGCAGCGCGAACCTGCTTCATTGAATCTATGTTGGCAATGACCCAGTTGATTAAATCAGGGTCAAACTGCTTGCCACTTTGATCCGTGAGGTGTGTGACGATCTGCTTAAGTTCCCAGGGTTCCTTGTAACAGCGCTTACTGCCAAGCGCATCGAATACGTCTGCAATGGCTACAATGCGCGCATAAACATGAATCTGGGTGCCTTTAAGGCCGTCTGGATAACCATTGCCATTCCAGTGTTCATGGTGTTGTCCCGCGATAATGGCAGCAGCCTTTAATATTTCGCGTTCTGAATTGTTTAGCAGGTCATGCCCTATACGTGCATGAGATTTCATGACGTCCCATTCTTCTGCATCCAGTTTTCCGGGTTTGTGCAAAATGCTGTCTGGTATGCCTATTTTTCCAAAATCGTGCAAGGGCGAAGCGATCTCGATAATTTCAGCTTCACGTTCTGGTATGCCGGTGCCTAATGCAATGAGGCGGCAGTATTCTGCGACTCTGCGGACATGTTGCCCGGTTTCCTTTGAGCGTGTTTCTATTGAGTCGCCAAGCATGTAGAGCATGTCGCGCTGCGATCCATCAATTTCGTCATGCAGGATAACGTTTTCGTAGGCAACGGAAACATTGCGCAAAAATAGCTCTAATAGGCTGAGATCTTTGTGTGTAAGGGGGTTACGGCTATTGATATAGACAACATCTTCGTGTCCCACGTGTGGTTCAAAATAACCGACAAATTCTTTATTGCGCAATATGGATTTTTTGCTTTTGAGTGCTTCCTTAACAAGATCGTAAACATGAGCATCTAGCGCATCTTCCGGGGCTTTTCCTATGGTATCGACAAAGCGCCCGGTAGCTGCAATGACAGTGGCATCACCTTTGTTTTTTTCAAAAGCAACACATTCGCAGCCAACGTAGAATGCATCGTCTCCCAGGTAGAGAAGAGCCATGAGTTGCCTGAGAACCCCTTGAATAAACTCGCTGATGCTGGGAATGGTAAACAGGTGCGCGGAAGCGTGGATAATTTGCTCTAGTCCTCGTTGGTTCAGGTCGAGAGCGATTAAATCACGATATGAGCGAAGGCTGGTGTAAACGGTGCTGTCTAGTTTTTGCGCGGTAAGTTCTGTTTTTTCTTTGTAATCATTGATGTCGTAGTTTCGAATCACCTGACTTTCTGGTGCCTGGCCCGGTTGCCCTGTTCGCAAGACTATGCGGATGATTTTATTATTCAGTTCTTCGCGTATGTGGTGGACCAGATTAAGCCCGGCTTGATCTTCTTCCATAACAACATCGACCAGTGCAAGAGCAATGTCAGTTTGGGTTTGAAGAATATCTTTTGCTTGTTGAGCTGAGTATGCACTTATAAATTCCAGACCGGCTCCGTCAAACATGAAGTTCTTAAGACTCATTTGAGTGACTTCATGGATATCGGGTTCATCATCGATAATCAGAATTTTCCATGGGGAGTTTGGTAACTCATGCTGAGATGAGTCATCACCTTCTGGCGCATAAATGAGATCGGATTCGGTTGGGTTTTGTGTCTGCTGAATCATCGTTTCAATATGACCATTCAATTATAGAAATAAAGTTTTTCACGCTATTTTACAGTTCTGATCTCGGCTGATTATTTGATGTTTTATGGTTTTTTTACATTCACCCAGTTTGAACACCAAGTGTAGATGAGATTTTTGTTTTTCCCAGCAAATAGCCTTGCTTTAACAGCAAATAAGGGCATATCTCTGTTTGAAAAATGCCCTTATTCATCGACGAGGTGACTAAATTCAAATCTATTTTAGCCTTTATTGTTTGGCTAGCATCCATCAGGGAGCTATTTGCTAATAACATGCCTCTCTTACCAGCGTCGATAGCCTGACATCTTACGCAGCATTTCCTGACGATAGAAAACGATGGCGCTTTGGCCATTGGCTGCAACGTCAATCACCGACCAGCCATTGGGAGAGCGTAGTAGTCGGAAATCTATACGTGATGGATAGTTGCCTGGATTCTTGATGAGCATGCTTACCATTGCTTCTTTCCCATTGGGGGAGAGACGAGCTGGCAGATAGCGTACTTGCTGATTGTGGTAACTGGTTAGGCGCAGTGTTAAGCGTGATAAAAACACGCGCTTCATTTCATCGGCCATAGCGGTACGTTGCTGAGGTGAGAATTGATAGTAGTAGCGGCCGCTTGCTGAGCGCGCCATATGGTCGAAATCAAAGAAAGGTGCAATTTCGCTATCGAGGAAGCGGGCGATAGACTGAGGAGCGGGTTGAGGGCCTTGTTGCAAGAAGGAGAGTAAGCTGTCGACCCCCATCTGTAATTGCATGGCTGGTGTAATTGCTGTTCGTGGAGCAGGTGCTGCTGGATTAGCAAGTTGTGTAATAGGGGATGCCAGTATGCCGTGGCTGGCGATTATGAGGATGAGTGACGATAGGATTCTAATCATTGGCTTATTCTCTGATTGTGTTAATGCTATTGGCTCAGCATTTCTATTGTTTCCAGCATGGCTTGAGCGTTTGTGTAGTTCACGCCGACTGGCCAATAGCTGTTTTCACCTGTCTTTAGTATTAAAGCAGGATAGCTGCGGGCGCCAATTTGGCCAGATCTTTCGATTTCTTGTGTCAGCTGCTGCTTAATATCCGGTGAGTTGAGCATATCGCCAAAGTCACTTTTTTGCAGACCTATTTCTCCAGCCAGGTTTATTAGTATTTGCTCATCCGATGGATTGAGTGCCCGAGTGTAGTAGGCCTGCTGGATAGCCAGAATCATGGAGTCTTCTAAGGCCGGGTTGAGTGTTTTAGCGGTAAGTACTGCACGACATGCAGGGTAGGTGCTTCTACGTGGCTTGGTCTGTCGCCAGAAATCAAAGTTAAATTCGGTGCCGGGTATTTTGTGCTGGATACGCTGCCAGGTCGCTTGCAGGTTTTTCTGCATCTCTTCAGGCATCGCTTGATCGTTGTCAGCGGCCAGTCCACCGAGTAGCCGTTCAAACTTGATGCTTTGCGGTAGTAGGGAACATAGATGCTTAAGCGTGGGGCGAAATCCCCAGCACCAGCTACACATGGGGTCGTGTACATAGATCAAGGTGCTTGAATTGGCCAAAGGCAATCCTCATAGTGGTGTTTAAGGCGTATAAACGTACGGAACAATGACGCAAAACACAGAAGACAACAAGACCGACAGTACCGCAAAGACGATGGTGGTAATCGCTTGGGTGGCGGCATTAGTATTTGCTACTTATCTGTTTCAGCAGGTGCTGGATAATCGTTACAACCCCAATCAAGAGCTCGCCCTTATCAGTGGTGAGGCTGGTGTTCGTGAAGTGATATTGCAGCGAAACAGGCAAGGCCAATATGTTGCAAATGGGCGTATCAACGGTCAACGCGTGACATTTTTGCTGGATACCGGGGCGACAGACGTGGCGATTCCGGAGCCGCTTGCTCGGCGTTTGGGGTTGTCTCGTGGGGCGGGAGGTTTTAGTCAAACAGCGAATGGAACGGTAGCGGTGTGGAGTACGCGACTGGATAGCGTACAGCTAGGTGCTGTGGGTCTGAAAGATGTTCAGGCTTCAATTGTGCCATCACTGAAAATGGGTTCTACAGTATTACTGGGTATGAGTTTTTTGAAAAAACTTGAGATGGTGCAGCGTGGTGGTCAATTGACACTTCGCCAAGGCGTTGTCTCAGGATAGGGTCGCATTACTTTTAGACATAAAAAAACGCCGCTAGGCGACGTTTTTTTACAGAACTAACGAAATTGCTTAGCTGGTAAGGGTGTCTTTCAGCGCCTTTAATGCTGCAACTTTTACAACTGTTGATGCAGGCTTGGCTGCAATTTTAATTGTCTCGCCAGTAGCCGGGTTGCGACCCATACGTGATTTACGAGCAGGTTTCTTAACACGGCGAACCTTTACTCCGGTATCGGGAATAGTGAATTCACCAGAACCGCGGCGCTTCATGTGAGCGGTAAGCAGGTCACTCAAAGAACCGAATACTGCAGCAACTTCTTTCTTCGAAAGATCTGTTGATTCAGCGATTGCTGCAATGATTTGAGTTTTGGTTTGCTTGGTAGTAATTGCCTTGATGGTTTTTGCTGGGGCCGCAGCGGCTGCCTTCTTCTTGGCAACTTTCTTCTTGGCGACTTTCTTCTTTACAGCCATGAGTAACTCCTAAACTTTGGTGGTAAGCGTTGAATGCGCGTGAAACATAACATATAAAAAATGTGTGAAGAACAAGCTAATCTCTTGTTTTATGCAAAAGTTCGCAAAAAAATGCCTGTATTGACGTTATTCTGTCCTGCTTGGATGCAAAGTATTCCATTTGAGGGAATTTATGAAAATGATAATCGGTTTGTTAATTACCCCGTTGCTGGCGTTTTCATGCAATGTTTTGGCAGTGTGTATTACTTGATGTGAGCAAGTTTCCCTCAATTGAAAAAGATACAGTGAGGCAAGAGTTATGACTGGACAGCGTGGCTGTTCGCAGTGAGTTTTTTATGGCGCTTTCACCAGCACTAAAATCAAGTTGTAACCCCGATGTATCAATGCAGGCATTAATGACGTACAAGGTATTGAGTCATCCTGGCGATAATGTGGCAGTAAAGATAAAGCTTGATGTGAGCTGGCGGGCTGATTTTGATAAGAATCCAGGGGCAGAACAGCTTTCCTTATTTTTTGATTATCTGCTGATGAATGGTATAAGAATGACCACTAATGGTAAAAATAAAGGCATGATTGGCAAAGCTAATCTTAATGCGGCCTTACTAGCGACATGGCTAGGCGAAAAGTCTATTGCAAATGTCCTCAAGAAGGTGATGCTAAGTGCCGATAACACTTATTCGTAAATTTACCTTTTGAAATGATGTAATACATGGCTCGCCCTTCACCTAAAACGTCTGATAACCGCGAACAAGACATTGAGTTGTTGCGCACATTGGTGCCTTTGCATAGCTTGCCAAAAGATTCTTTTGCTGAGTTGATGAAAGACCTGGTGATCGAGGAGCTGAAAAAAGGGGCTCTGTTATTCAAGCAGGGCGATACAGATCACGTAAATCTTTATCTGCTTAAGGGTGAGGTGGCGCTATTGTCCGGGGACCGGGTCGCGGACAAGTTAAAAGCCGGGTCTGAGACAGCACGTTTTCCTATATCTCCTATCTTGCCTCGCCGGAGTAGCGCACGTGCTGCAGGTGAAGTACGTGTGGCGCGTTTAGATAGCCGCAAGATTAGTGATTTATTATCGCGTGTACATAGTGTCGATTATCAAGTTGATGACCTGGATGACGCGGATAACAATGACTGGATGAGCTTGTTGTTACAGTCTCGCGTGTTACAGCAGGTTCCTGCTGCCAACATTCAGCGAGTCATGATGAGTGTCGATCAGGTCGATGTCTACGCAGGTGAAAATGTTATCCGTCAGGGGGATCCTGGCGACTTTTATTTTATGTTGACTGCAGGGCATGCGGTTGTACAGCGTGATGTTGAAGGCCAGGCTGCTCCCGTCGAGCTGGCAAAACTAGGGCCTGGAAATGCCTTTGGTGAGGAGGCCCTGTTATCAGATAGTCCACGAAATTCTACCGTGAGTATGCTGACTGATGGCAAGGTTCTACGTTTGGCCAAGGATGACTTTGTTGGTCTTATTCATAGCCCGCTGTCACATAGTCTCGAAATCGACGAAGCAAGGCTTAAGATAGAGCAGGGTGCGATCTGGCTGGATCTGCGTACGCAGGAGGAATATGAAGAAAACCATATCCCGGGCAGTATCAATCTACCGATTGAATCACTGCGTTATCAGGCTAGCAATCTAGCGACTGATCGACATTATGTGCTCTGCAGCAACAGTGGCGGCCGTGCCGTTGCGGCTGCCTTTTTGCTGACTGAGCGTGGCCTGGATGTGTCAGTGCTGGCAGGTGGTTTTAATGCCCTGACGGATGAGCCAGATAGCATTGAAGCACCTGCTTTAGAGTTGAAAGATGAGGATGGTCTTCAGCAGCGTGTAAAAATAGCTGAATTGCGTGCGCAGGAACTGGAAGATCGCCTAAAAAAGGCACAGGTCAGCCATCAGGGGGCTGAATCTGAAAGGCAGCAGCATTTTGTTTCGGTAAAGGAAGCTGTTGATAAAGCCCGCGACAGGATAATCGCCTCTGAAAAAGAAAAGCAAGAGGCCCTGGAGGCTCAGCGTAAGGCCTACAGTGAAATGGAAGCACTCACGTCCAATATGGAGAAGCTGGAGGGTGAGCGTGCCGCACTGGCCGATCGTATGGCAGAGATTGAGGGCCTTGATGACAAGTTGCAGAAGCGTCTGCAGAAGGTTGAGCGTGAACTCATTGTTGAACGTGAGAGTGCGGAGTCGGCCAGTAGTAATTTAAATGAAATTAATCAGCGCCTGAGCGAGGTGATGGAAGAGCGCGAACTTGAGCGAGAAGAGCACGCTCGCAAGAGCGGCGAGCTTAAAGAGCAGATGACGGTTTTGCAGCTGGAGCTAGAGCAGGCACGATCTGATATCGCCGATGTGCATGCACAGAATCAGGAGAATGAGGAAGCAGAGGCGCAGCTTGCACTAGAAAAAATGACGGAAGAGCTGGCTTTGCTTAAGACGCAGGCTGTTGAAACAAAAAAGCGTTCAAAACAGGAATTAGATAAGCAGGCGAAGAAGCAAAATGCATTGATCGATGCTTTGCAGAATGAAGCAATTGAAAGTAGTGAGTTATTGGCGCGGCGTGAAGTTGAACTGTCCAGGTTACGTGAGTCACTGCAGAAAAATGAGAAGACTGCTGAGGATAAGCAGCTAAAGCAAGAAGCCTCTGTCACTGAATTACAGGGCTCACTGGATGAGGTGTTAGAAAAAAACGCAACATTGGAAGGGCAGCTTGCGGCAGGGCAGGCCTCGCTGGGTGCTACCGACAAGAAGCTGCAAGAACTGCAGGCGGAACATGATGCTCTATCAACAACTGACGGGGAAAGGTCGCAGCAACTTACCCAGCTGACTGGGGAATTAGAACAGCTTAAGGGTGAGCATGAAAAAGCCCTGGAATCGCAGTCTCAGCAGCAGCAGGAAGTGGAGCGTTTGCAGGCTGAAAGTGAGCAGTCTGGAAAAGACCTGCAGTCTGCACTGGATGAGGCGCAGAAAAAAAATACGGTATTGGA
>Ga0316204_10002637_pt1 | contig 39696 bp, 45 predicted proteins | sample 6monrhotite_MG_2_FD_205661 | JGI IMG/M metagenome (GOLD analysis project Ga0316204, IMG submission 205661) | Microbial mat bacterial communities from mineral coupon in-situ incubated in ocean water Damariscotta River, Maine, United States -... | ecosystem: Environmental > Aquatic > Marine >...
GCTCCTAATCGCGCTGCGCGCTATCCTCATCCATCGACGGCGCAAGCGCCGACTCAACGGCCATGATTAAAGGCGATTGCTCGCGCAATCGCACATGGCCTTTCTGACTGGCATGAAACGGAGTGAGCGGTCGGGAAGGGGGCAGACATCTTCCTATTTTTGTGCGGAAATATTGTATATAAATACCAAAAAACCGCAGAATTCTGCGAAAAATACTTGACAAGATACTATCAAAAGACTATTCTACTTACATCAACAGACATTTGTAAACAAGGAGCACGACAAATGCTAAATCAAATATCACTGATCGGAAATGTGGCGAAAATATCAAGTTCACGCACGGGCGGCGGCAAGCTTGTTGTGTCGTTCACTGTGGCAACCAACGAACACTGGACAGACGGTAATGGAGAGCGCCAGGAAAACGCCGAATTTCATCGTTGTGTCGCTTTTCAGCGTGGCGACAAGGAAGGTCTCGCCGGGATGCTGGCGAACCACCTTCGGAAAGGTAACTGCGTCTTTGTCCAGGGAAAGTCCGTCACGCGAAGCTGGCGCAAGGCTGGGGAAGACACCGACAGATATCAAACCGAGGTACACGCCGATACATTTCAATTCGTCGGTCCTAACATGGATCGATACGAATTGAAGGCGGCATTTCAGACAGGTGCAAAATAACAGCGGAAATGAGGAGGGCAGGTTTGCTACCTGCCCTCCATAAAGTCAAAATGTTTTGATAGAAAGGATTGGTCGATGGTTTTAACAATTTGTTTCTTGTCAATTTTCGCCGGAATTTGTCTCGGCGGGCTTGTTATTCTGAACGAAGGGGCGGGTCATGACCAATAAACGGACGCTTGAGCAGGGGAGGGGTGACTTTATCAGCGCCCTTACTGAAGAGCAGGCCACAACCATTATTGATGCGGCAAACGGTGCCCACGCCGAACGCCTTGATCTGTCCACGTATGGTTCTGGTGACGAAAAGTTTAATCTTGATCAATTACTGGCTGATAGCGGGTTTGTTGAAAGGCAGGACGGGGAATTTTCCTCCGGAATGCTGCCCTTGACGGATGTAGATGTACCCGAGGGGGCCAAAGATGGAGATGTCCTGCCGGTTAGCGCTGTGCGGAGTTGGGATGAATTTTCAATTGGTGAGCAGTTTCCGGGTGAACCTTATTTTGGCGGGCCATTCTTTGAGGGCGATTTTGAACTGGTTCTGAACGAAGTTGAATACGAAGATGATGCCTGGGCGGGACTTCTTCTAAGGGACAGAAACGCGGTAGAGCGAAGGGTTTTGGCGGAAATAATCGCTAATGATTCTGTTGACACAGTGGATGAGGCGCTTTCGCACCCGGACCACCACGCCCGCGCCGCAGCGTTCAGGGCTGTTCTGGATGAGATGGGCGTAGAATATGACCGTGCAGGGATTGAGGGCATTTCTTCTGAATATGTTTATGTTCCGACAGAATTTGACGAAGATGGGGCCGCGATAGATCTCGGCATTAAGGTGCGGTTTGCCGACCACCTGCGGCAATCGGCATTCCATGAGCGGGCAGAGTTTAATATAGCGGATGGCGGGTATAATTCCGCGCTTGAGGCATTGGAGTATATTGCAAAAGAAATCCCCCGCCCGCAGCGTTCGCTCGGAGATAATCCATCCAACACGGTAGCGAACCACTATGAAGGGCAGGACGACCTCGCGCCAGGAACCTCTAACGAACGGGGTAACGGTGAGAATATACGGGAATTTTTTCAAAATCAAGGGAATAAACCTCGCGGCTCCATCGACCTGACCGACCCGAACAACATCATTATCAATCTGTTCAAGGCTGAAAACCTTTCAACTTTCTTGCACGAAAGCGGGCACCTCTATCTTGAAATGATGGGGGATCTTGTGCAGGAGCCGGGCGCGTCCGAAGGGTTCAAAGCCGATTACCAGACCGTCAGAGATTGGCTTGGCCTCAAAGATGGTGAAGTAATGACCCGCGAACACCACGAACAGTTTGCCGAAACATGGGAAGTCTATTTGAAAGACGGCAAGGCTCCGTCTGTGGGGCTCATGGATGCGTTTGCCAAGTTCTCGGCCTGGCTTAACACCTATCACGATCCGGCGAAACTTTGCCGACTTATTGAAGCGCACGGTTTCTGCGCCATGGTCACGAAAAAGCAAAATATCGTCGTGTACGAGCTGGCCGAAACAGGTCGCTGTCCGCTTGCCACGCTAATTCCACAATCTGAATTTGTGCTCGACTGGCTGGGGTACTGATCATGTGTGAAAAAATTATCAACGACATGCTGGCGGTCAGAATCGACAGCGCCAATGCCGAGGCAATTGGAGATGTCTACGATGGGGAATTTATCGACGCGGACAGTATGGCCGAGAAATACCGGGCGCTGTTTGACGTCGATCCGACGCTGGACGAATTCGCGGCAGCGACAGGCGATGCTCTTGTACCAGTGCCGTTTGACGAGTGGGACGCCTGGCAATATGAAATCGAATTGTCACAATTGACGCCCTACGAGCGAGCGTGCCAGCGGCACTATTCGAAGCTGGAAGTCATCCAGACAGTCCGGTTTTATGACCGTGATCCAAAACAATTTTTCAAAACATTCGGTTTCAGGGCGATCTACGCCGGAAGCAGTCTGTTTGACTGGCTTGGACTTGATCAATAGGAGGAAAATAATGAATAGCCCAATCATCGACAAAATTGAAAAGCTGTTGCGATTGTCTAAATCTGACAATCAATACGAGGCCGAGCTGGCGGCCGCGCGGGCCAGTGAGCTGATGACAAAACATCAAATCAGCATGAGCGCCGTTGACGTTGAGCGAATGCGCGCCGGCAAGATTCAGGAGAGCGCCTATCGTGGCGATGTTATCCGGCGGAAATGGGTTTCCGCGCTAGCAAACGCGTGCGCCGAACTGTTCGATGGGATGGTTGTGAGGAACGCGGCAACCAATACAATTTATTTTGTTGGTTTTAGCGAAGACAATCAGGCAGCCGAGAACCTGTTCAGGCATTTGTATGAGGCGTGGTTCGGGATTGTGAAGGGTGATTTACTGGCTGCCAAAGATGACAGCCAATATTTCTGCGCCAGCAGTTTCCGGGCGTCTCACGGCGCAGGCTACGCCGCCGCCATTACGCGACGCGCTGAACAATTAGTTGCCGAGCGTAAACAGACCGTAGCCGCTACAAGCCAGACAGGGACTGACCTTGTGATTATCAAAAGCGACGCATTGCGGCGCTACAACGCATCACAGCAATGGTCTACAGCCCGCCCGGCGCAAGTGACGGACAAAGCAGGCTACAGAGCTGGCAAAATCGCAGGGGCGGGTGTCGCTCTTGGTGGAGCAATTAAATGATCGGAGATGAGCGATGAAAACCGATTTAGAAAAAACCACATCTTTACTGAAAGAGATGGGTCTGCGATTTTAGATTATTAAAGGCGCTGTCCATATGGACGGCTGGCGATTATTCTACACACGATCAAAACAACGCCGGACGGCGGGCAACAGAAAATCCGGAAGACGATTGTCAGACTTGATTTTCTGAATGCGCACGTGACGGACGATTTTGTATACGTGGCGACGGCGCTTGCGCGTTAACACTGGATGGAAAACGGGAGCAGCGATGATTGACAGTGCGATGACTGCCAGTGAAAAGGCGGCCCTGGTAAAGCTGGCCCAGTGTCTGCTATTGAAATCCCCTGATGAACAAAAAACTTGGTGCGCGGAGAACGATTTCGATCAAAATCAGATCGGCTCCGTTACACGTGCCGTCAGTAAACTGATTAGCGCGCAGCACGCAGCGGATGTCGGGCGGCAGATCAATCTTATGCCCATGCAAAAAATCGGTATCAGTTTGAAAATTCCGGTTCTGCTATACCAGCTCGTTAAACAGGCGATCCTTCAAGAGCGTTACGCCAATAACCTGACACACTTTTTCGTCGAAGCAGCGAAAACGGAGCTGGTCCGCTCACGTTTTATCACCAAAGCTAAACTGGCGAAGACCCTCGGTCGCTGATCCGTGCGCTACTGGCGCAGTTTTTCGTTCAAACTTTCAAACGCCGCCAACAATCTGGCCGCCGTTTCAGCTCGATCACCATCAGCCGGGTGCAGATCTGCCATATCGCCGATCTCCAGGGTTTCCAGGATGCCGGCTTTTTTAGCGATCGCGCCTACCTGGATCAATAGCCGTGTCCGCTGTCGTCGGGCCGCTTTGTGACTTTGTTTGTCCACCATCTTCTGGCGTAGCTGTATTGTTTTCAAGCGCACAATCTTTCTCGATAGACGCCTAAACCTGTTGAGCGTCTGATTTTTTCCGGCGAGCTGGAAAGTATTTTACACCAGCCGTTTCGACTTCCCGCAACTTCGCCTCGTCGGCCGTGACAAGCACAGACAGCGCTCCCGCGATCTGTGCATCGTCAAACTCCAGGACGCCAACCCTGGCGGCGAGCTTTCCGATGTCACTTTGTCGTAATGCGAGCGCCTCCAGTCGTTTCCCTTTGAGGCGCTCAATCTCCAGATCAATATCGGAAACGGTCGATTTCCTAGCCATCGGTGTTGTCCCTTTCATAATTCCATCTTTGTTGAGTGTAATCATTCGATTCCATTAAATCAAAAGATTTTGTCTATTTTGTGCTGTTTTGAATCGAGATCATTTCGCCCTATGTTCTCGACATGTCGTGTTGCTGGTTTTAAATTTACATCAAGGCGCACTTATGGTAAAGTGCTTAAAGTGGCACTTTACGTTAAATAGCCCTTCCGGCGGATTGCGATATTCAATCATTTGCAGCGTCGATGGATCAGGGGAAAAGTCGGAGTAGGAACGGCATTATGGGCTGGATACATCTTCACCGCGAAGTCGGATACCGACACGACAACAAACTAAGCGCGGTTGGCAACGCGGCCTATATTCATCGGGAAAAGGGTTATGATGCGCGAGAAGGCCGTAGCCACGACTGGACCGGCGATGAGAGCGTTACGAGCGCCGTGTCGGCGGCCAGGATGATGCCGGGCGAGGGTGCGCCCGCCTGGGTCAAGCGGTTCGCGGAAAACGGGGACGTTGTTGAATTCTGGAACGAGGTGGAGCGGCGGGAGGATGCCTATCTCGACAAGCGCTATCGCCGTCGGGGGCTTGACGCAATTGATGATCAGAAGGTGAAGGCATTGATCTATTCGAAAGAAACGATTGCGCTGCCGGTTGAACTGAACCGTTTCCAGAACATGCTTGTGGTGGACGAATATGTGAAGTCTGTATTCACTGATCGGGGCATTACTGTTCAGTATGCGATACACTGGGATGAAGGAAATCCACATGTGCACCTGATGCGTCCGGTGCGAATTATGATGGAATCTGGCGTTGGTCCGCGAACTGACGATTTTGGCAAATATGGAGACCGCCGGGCGAGGTTGCTGGAAGCCCGTCGGGCGTTTACTGAAATTGGCAACCGGTTTCTGGTTCGCAATGGTTTTGAGCCACGGCTTGATTATCGCAGCTACGAGGCGCAAGGCGTGCGACTGGAACCGACGGCGCATGAAGGGTGGCAGGCCCGGCGGTTGCAGAGTGAGGGGAAGTATTCGCGAATCAGTTCCGACAATGCGGATATACGCGAGCGCAATCGCGCCGCCGTAGCGGTTGATCCGGACATAATCATTGCCGAGTTGTCTTCGACCAATGCGACGTTTACCGAACAGGACCTGAAAAACCTATTGTTCAAGCGTGTCGAGGGCGACATCGAGGCGTTTGCACAAATTGCACCTGCCATGATGGCGAGCCCGTTGCTGGTGGCGGTTGGGGAGGATGCGGCCGGGCGCGTGCGGTTCTCCACCGAGAAATATTCTAAGATGGAGCGGGCGGCGTTTGAACAATTGCGGGTGATTGCCCAGCGGCAACGGGCAGGGGAATGGAAGCTTGGTGCCTTGCGCAAGCGTCTTGATACAGACTTTGGAATGCTATCGGTTGATCAGCGTCAGGTGATTGAATACGTCATTGCGGGCAAGGATGTTGTCAATATTGTAGGGCTGGCGGGAACTGGCAAGACAACCATACTGAAGGCGGTCGCGCAGCATTACGATACGCTCGGCTTTCGCGTTCGCGGTATGTCAGTAGCGGGCATTGCCGCAGAAAATCTGGAACGTGAGGCAGGTATTAAGTCATCGACAGTGGACAGTTTTCTGGTGCGACGAGCCCGAGGTCAGGCGGTTGTGGAGCAACTCAACAGGAGGGAAAAGCAGTATGCCGCCGCGAAACTCCGGGCGGGGATCGGAGATAGATTGAAGAAGGGACAGAGGGTGCCCGACGAGGTTATGACCGTGCGGCAAGACGTTCGACGGTTGCGGGGATTGGTTGGTCATCTGCGAAAGGATATCGGTCTTTCGTCGCAAGACGTAATTGTTCTCGATGAAGCCGGGATGGCCGGCACAAAACATATGGCCGGTGTGATTCGGGCCATCCATGATGCAGGGGCCAGGCTGGTGCTGGTTGGCGACCAGGAGCAATTGAAGGCTGTGGCCGCCGGTTCATTTTTCCGTAAAGCAGTTGAAGAACACGGTTCCGCAAATCTGACAAATATCATTCGTCAGAAAGTTTCCTGGCAAAACCTCGCCAGCCAGGCGGTCGCGGCGGGTGAGGTTCGGACGGCAATCGAGAGTTATGAAAAGGCAGGTCGTATTCACCAGTATGACACTGACAAACAAGCTCGCGGGCAGTTGGTTGATGCATACGTCAAGACATTTGAGAGTAGTGTACAGGAAGGGGACGGCTTTCCGCGTCAGCTCGCCCTGGCGTTTACCAATGATGATGTAAATATGCTGAATGCAGAAATTCGTAAACGATTGGAAGCGGGCGGGCATATCAAATCGGAAATCGAGATTGCAGGAACGGCATACGGGTCGGGTGACCGGATTGTCTTTCTGAAAAACGACGCGGCCGGGCGCTTTGTTGAAACAGTAGAGGGTGGTGGCAAGGGTACAAAAAATGGTTCAACCGGTGTTGTGACCGGCATTGAAACTGAAAGGGGTGGGCGACGGTTTGTCGTTGGCAATCGCGGGCCGGATACGATCTGGATGCACGTAACGCTCGACGGATCTGGGCGTAAAATCCGGTTCAACCCATTCGACAACGGACCGCATTTTCAGCACGGATTCGCGGTTACCATTCACAAGGCGCAGGGTCAAACAGTCGACCGGTCGTTCCTGTTGCCGTCGCTGTATATGCGATCAGACGCGGCATATGTCTCGTTGACAAGACATCGCCACGATATTGATGTGTTCACGTCGCGGTCCCGTTTTGCGGGAACAACCGAGCTGGCGACGGCGCTGGGTGCGGTGAACGACAAGGATGTTGTCGCAGACTACACCCAGAAGGTTTACACTCCGGAGGATCAGTATTTCATGACTGATTATCTTGAAACGCGACGGAACGCCCTTGACCTGATTACCCGGATTGCCGAAAAGTCGGACGATGTATTCGAGGACCAACGCTATAAAGAGTTTGATGCGCTGAGGGAGAAATATCAGCATATGGCCCGCACGATCGTGGACCGCTGGTCGGACTTTGAGAGAATTGCGAGCGAGGTCGGCCTTCGTAAGGAGCGGGCCGAAATTGACGCCGGCGCCACGGAACGGCCATTGACGGAGCCGGAAAAGCGAGCGGTAGCCTTTATGCAAGACTATCGCGACATGTCAATGTCCGTACGTGACATGTGGAACCATATCAAATCAAGTCACCCCGGCGCGATGTCTCGCACGCATCCCGACTATCTGCACTTTGACAAGGTGCGTGACGAACGAAATGAAGCGGCGGCGAAGATCGTGCGCGAGAGAAAAACCTATTTCCGGGTGAAATCACACGCCAATCTGTCGTGGGAAACGATCGTGACGCACGCGCAGCAACATGAAGTAAAAAGTCGACGGGATAGTGTTTTCCGGAGCCTGCATCAAAGCGAAGTCGCTACCTGGTCGGGAGTGGTGCAATACGTAGAACATGCAAAGATGGCATCACTTCACTACGGGAATGCCAAACGCGAGGCGCAGGAGACGGGACGTGCGGTCTGGCACACTCATGCGTTTAAATTGTTTCAGGACGAATCCGCATGCCGTGACAGCGCCGCCAAAGTCGTTGTCGGGCAACCGGGCGTCAACAAGATCGCTGAGGTGCACGGTCTAAGGTCAGGCGTGTTGGCCGAGAGGGCGGCTATGTGCGATGCACGCGAAACTCTGCATCTATATAAAGCGGCACTGCAAAACGACCCATCTTCCGCCGCTCGAATTGCGGTTAAATTGTTCCGCGATGACCAAAACAGCGGCAAGGCACGGGCGAAAGTAAAATCGCTGGCACGAGAGGCCGGACTCGACTGGTCGCTATTGGAAAAGACAGCGGTCCGGCAGGTTGTGAACGACAAGATGACCGCTTTCCAGTCGGCTGGCAACAGTGGTCGGACGGGGCTGGGCCGACCGGTAGCGACGCCGTTGCTTGACGCGGGCCTGTTTACCAAGGCGGCATATGACGACGAATTGACAAGACAGCTACGGGATCGCCGCCTTGATCGTAACCAGGTCATCAAACAGGCCGGAGCCGAGCAATTGCGGCAGGGGCTTGATTCTGCGGACCGAACTATCAAAGCCAATGATCGGACGGCCGCGCTACGTGATGCGCGCCAGCAACTGCGCAAAGCCGGCGAACAAATCGCGGCCGGCCATAACAAAGACAAAGACATGAAGCCCAAACTGTAATGATGCAGTGCAGTCAACGTGATTTGACATTAAAATAAAATCAAAATAATTTGACACTTTAACGAGGACATCCACCGATGGCTGAAAAGTTCCAAACAACCTGGACGCCGGAAGAAATCGCCGAGCAGTCCTTACCGCGTTCCGACCTTCTGTTGCGCCGGGACGGCCTTTTTGTTCAACGGGAAGACATCCCCGGTTTCAAGGCGGCCCGGACCTGGTTTGAAGCACAGTTTGTCACCGACGCGATCTCGTTCAGTGGAATACGGACGCGAGCGTTGCCTGGCATCGGTCCCGATAACGTCAAGAGCGCTAATTTTACGCTCATATCAGGTCAATTTGTAACGCCAGCACAAACAGAGGCAATGAATATAATCGGGGGAGGGGTCGATCAGCAAATGCTGACAGTCTTTGACCGGAGCGGCAACGGGATTGCCAGCCTGGTGACAGAGCCTCTGCGCCGGGCGGGGTTGGCGTCAGAGATTCAATCCACCCTTCGCCTCCACACCCAGGGCGATCGTAAACCGTTGCCGCAACACCACTCCGAAGGTTATCAAACCGGTTTCACTGTCCATCACACGGCAGGCAAGGGGCTCGCCAGCCACTATCAACATGAATTCGACCGCCTGACCGACGCAGAACAATTCGCAGTCACCGCATTTGACGCGCCGGTCTGGATCACCGACAAAGCCGGTGACGTTATTCTCAACAGGACACATGACCCGATCGTCGGCGAAGGTTCCAATGTCTGGCGAACGCGCTCCACGACGACGATCACCGCCAAGGCAGCACGCATCCTTGAGCTGGAGGCCGGTAACCCGACAGAACGGCTGATGCTGAAAGACACAGACGGCAACGTTCTGCACTCCGTCGCCATCAAAGCCGGACTGACCGATGAACAGCGCCACAGTTGGCTGGTCAATACGGCTATCGACTCCGGTGTGACGTTTCACCGCGCTGATCTGCGCGACATGAGGCTGAATAACGTAACCTTCAACGGCACCGACCTGTCGGAAAGCCGGTTTGACGGCGTTAGGATGACGGCCAGTAAAATTATAAAAGCCGACCTGCGGACGGCCAGCTTTACCAACGCCGTGCTGACAAACACGGTTGTGCTCGATACGCCCGTTGATCACCAGAAGCTGGCGAACGCACAGCTTGCAAACGTCACGATCGGGTCGTCGTCGATGTATATTAAAGACACCGCACATCTGAACGGGCCAGATCCACTATCGCCGTCGGAACAGTCTTCAATAAAACGTTTGATGGAAGGCGACACGACCCGGGCCGGCAACATCGAGACCGTTCGCGCCGTGCTATCCAAATCGTCTCTGGCGCAAAAAACGGACGTCTTTATTGTCATGACGGCTGATAACAAGCCGATGACCGATAAAGACGGATTCGTTTTCGGGACTGCGGATCTCGCCACCGCCCAACGGCGCGCCCGCCACGCCAATGAGCGGTTGGTCACCGCCGGCGAGCCGCCGCCGATTATCCGCGTCACCCTCCCGCAAGGTGCACACGCTCTTGCACTTGATCCCCTGGCGTCACCTGACAGCCGCACCGCTACCATTTTGCTCCGGGGGGACGGTCTCAAGCCCGACTATTCGTCTCCCGCTCAATTCCTCAATGATGGTAAATCGCAATACGCCATTCATTCCTTCCAGCTTGCCAATGAACCTACAGCGCCGACGAAACCTTTGGCGATGGCAGCTCCCGCAGCGCCGCCGATACAACGGACGCTCGACCTTGCCCGCGATCGCGCTGCGGACACGTTATCGCGAGCAGGGCAACGTCTGGAGGTGGTCACACACAACCAGGCCATACGCCAGCAGCGCCAAACCAAAGACCGAAACTACGACATGGGGCTTCTCTGATGGACAATTTCCGACCTTTGCACGACGCCGACGGCGTTGTGCTTGACGCCGACGGACAGGAAGAAGCGAGCCGGGACCCGATTGATATTATCGTCAATCAACTCTCCGAAATCCGCGCCACCGTAAAGAGTCTACAGGGAGTGCCAAAGGTCGCCCGAGAGATTAAACAACAAACCGTCGAATTCGGCACAACACTAAAGACGCTCACGCGAACAGACGGGCCGCTCGACGCAGTAGAGGGAATTACTCGCCAGCTACAAGCTCTCGACTTCGAACGAACCGTGAGCGAAATGCAGGAGTCAACCCGCCTGCTATTACGGGCGGGCGAGCGTTACGCGAGGACCTCACGCCGCCCGGCCGCGATCCCCAGTCGGAAAACTGCTTTTTACCTTGCCGGCTTTACCGCTCTTGGCATCCTCATCCTGTCATTAATTCATTATTTCATTGTTCCCATGAACCAATGGCTACCCGGCGCAGAAATCTATGTTGATTACACCGGTACTCTCAGTCGTTGCCGACAATACGTAAAGATCACCGGTACGTCTTACCCCTGTACAATCAAGGTCTTGCCACGATGAATTATTCAAATCCGTTCCAATACACGACAATTCTCTATGCCGCCGTAACAGTCGCCGGACTTGCCATCCTTATATATGGCTGGCGTAATGATCGCCAAAAACGGGCGATTGCCATCGGCGCAGCACTCATCTATTTCAGCAGCGTCGGACGATATCTATCAACGCTGACCAGCGGCGATGTCCTGTTTGAAAGCATCCAGTTTATAGTCAGTGCAATCATACTCGCGATCGTCTATTTCGCCTGTGCAGACAATCCGACCGAGGACAACGGGCAAGAATCAATACCGAAACACCGGGAGAGCAAGGATCTAAGTCAAACCTGATACCCAACGCATCAAAGATATGAGGCGGTGTGTACCAGTCGTCAGACCGTCCTATATTCGGTTCGTGTTCACCCATCGGTCAGTACTCGCGCATTCACCTTGTTAATCCGTTCCCCAATCCAGCGCATGACCGGAACCGCCATTGAGTTACCCAAGGCCTTGTAACGGGGGCCGGCCGGGCAGTACTCGGCGGACTTGCCACGCCAAAGGATCAGGGTGTAATCGTCCGGAAATCCTTGCAACCGCTCACATTCTCGCGGGGTCAGTCGGCGCACGGCCATATCGGCTAGAACATAGGGTTTGTCGCCTCCGCCCTGACTGGCCCGTAAAGCGTTAGCCTTATCATCGCCAAGTTCCGCTGTCCCGCCACCTTCGCGACCGCGCAGTGAAACGGTTTGCGTGATAAAATCCCCGCACGACACTAATCCGTGTTCATCGCGAAATCCGCTGTGCGCATCACCTTCACTAAGCAGCGTCGGTGTGATGGCGGGCATCAATGGCGTTCCGCGACCGGGCCCGTCTTCCGAAGCATCAAACCCTTCACCGCGCAATGAATGTGCAACAAAGTTCTCGACATCAAAATCCTGCCGTGTTCCATGCGCTGCCAGCGTAGCTGCCAGCGTAGCTGCCACGGTCCGCGGGCCGCTGGTCTGCCCTCCGCCATATACGGCTATATAACTTTCCCTGCTGGCATCATGGCTGCTGTTTTCCTTTGCCAGCAATGGGTTTGATATTAGCCCACCATCTAAATCGAAGTCTGTGCCAAGCCCGCCACCGCCTGTAGGGCGTGCGCTAATTGTTGGGGCAACACCTTGCCCCGTTTCTCGGCTCGGCGGAGAATCCCCTTGCAGGCTTTGGCGCTCAAATAGAACTGCCGCGGCACGGCGCCAGTCTCCAAGACATCCGACAACGAACACACGGCGGCGTCTTTGGGCCACTCTATAGTATTGAGCGTCAAGCACTCGGTAGGCGCAATCATAGGTCCGCCTCATCCAACGGAACGCATTGGCGGTGCAAATACTGATGCTCTTTTCGCCCTCGCATCTTGCTTCCGTTGTGTCGGATCGCTTTGTCAAACGCTATAGCATCCGCCCATTCTACTGGCATTGTGTCTCTTATCCGCCGCCACTCATCGTTCGTATGGAAGGGGCATCCGATGCACGCGGATTTGGCTAGTTTCCGTCCTGGGTAATGCTTCGCAAACCATCCCAAACAATCCCGGCGAGACATGCCCTTCTCAATGAGTGGCCACCTGTTTTCAATAAACTTTTTTTCATTCGTTTTTAGGCGTTGAATTTCATCTGTGCTTATCCCGATCCACTGTTCAACGACCGCATGTTTTGGCGCCCGTTGCCGTGGTTTCAAGCCCAACAAATCCCGTGTTTTCTTTAGAACCGGCTCAATCTTGTATTCTCTGGTGCACTGCCGCCGTCCCATCCCGCCGTTATGAGTGAATAGCGGCATCCCGGCGAAACGCTGACCAGTGCTATTCATGCCCGCCAAATGGTCGGCGCGGATGTTACCGGCGCTTACTATGTGCAATTCCATTTGACCATTGGTGAGGCGTTTGATTTCCCCCTCTAACCACTTCAAATGTGTATAGACTTCGGCGGGTTCCCATCCTGTATCAGACATAATCATTATGTCCGGGCGGGGTGTGATTTCCCCCTTGGCTGCCATAAGTGCGAGCACGGACGACTGAACGCCGGCACCCAAACTGATGATGCGTAATTCGGCTTCCTCAAGAATCTTACTGAATGAAAGTGCTGCTTTAGCGGCTTGTTTCATTTCATTCATGCTTCACCCTCCGAAGACTCGCGTATAGGGGACGTTGGATAATCATCATGGACCACACCGTCCAGTTTCCGGCCATTGGCCTGGATTGCCGGTTTTCTGGGTGGTGCGCTGACGCTGGCGGCGGGGCGGTCAGTGTTGCTGGAAAGGGACATGGAAGCTTTCTTCATCTCGTTCATTCCTCTGTGTCAGGTATTGGTGTTGGCGAGGCCGAGCTGGAATCGACGATTGCTGTGTGATCAGAGTAGGGAGTAGGAAGGCGCGGATTCAGCAGAGAGAAATCGAACTCTATGGCGAACCCACCCGCAAATGTTCTGACGATTCGGCCGGGCAGTTTGGTCTGCGGTGATTTTTCCAGGACAATCTCTTGCCCTAGTTGTAGCTGCTCGCCGACTGGCGTTTCGTTGACCGGGTATTGCACGGACGCGCCAGTTGTTGAAATGTCATGTAGAAGGCCGCCTCGCCAGGGTTTGCCGCCATTGACGGCAACCGTGACCTCGACGAGTGCGCGAGCCGCCCGTCGCCCGCTTGGATCTTGCAATGGATTGCGTTCGGTAAAGTGTCGCCAGGGATGGTTAGACATTTTCATGAGGGCTCCGGGCAGAGTAGGTTTTTTGCAGGCGTTCATATTCCTGTTTCAAGAGAAGTCGCACCTGGCTAAGGGGGTCAATTTCTGGTGTTGTCAGTCGCCTGACCCGGAGAAGACGGCGATGAAGGTTCGCGGTCGCAGTTGGGAGAAGGAGGACGTCGACGTCGGCTTCGTACCGGAGCTGGCGCATCATGGCCGGGGTCGCGGCTGTTGTCATGATGATGATTGGTATGTGCACGTGACGCTGTTTGAGGAATGATAGAATACCGTTGCCACCGTCATTACCCGTTAGCCAGGTCGTTATGAGAACGTCAAAACGTCCGTTGCCGAGATGTTTGTGTGCGGCTGTCAGAGAGCGACACTCGGTGATGTGGGCGGGTAAGTCGGGAAGATTTTTTATCATCGACCGGACAAGTCTGCGAAACCCGATTTCCGCACTGGTTAGCAATATGTGTAGGTCTGTGTATGTTGGTTGATCCATTTTAACCGATCGCACGGATGTAAATTGCACCGGCGACAAGGAGGGTCGTACATGCCGCGGTACAGGGAAGCAAGTGATAGTGTGGCAGGAGTTTACGGGCCGTTTTGCTTGCAAGAATGGTTAGCGGGGTGGTGAAGATGACGAAGTGAGCAAATTTACCGACGATCATCAGTTCCATGGCGAGACCCCCAGGGGTTTTAGACGCTTGCTTGTATAAAAGCAGCGGTGATGATAGGTGTTTGCTGGAAAATAGTCAAAATTTTTTACTTATTTACGTAAATTTTGACTTATTATTGTGGTGGATTGAGTCAGTTAGCGCAACACCTGAGATATTTCCGGGCTGTCGCATAATATAGATTATGGAAAATTTCCTATTATTTGCTTAAAAACCTGTTAATATGAATTAAAGCGGATAGAATAAATTGTGTCAAGGATTGTCGATCAGGTTGTCGGCATTGATGTATAACGCGAGCAAGGGGGAAATCAAACGCCTCACCAATGGACAAATGCCGACCTATCGAGTAAGCGCCGGAAAAATCAAAGATCACCATTTGGCCGGGAGGGGCAGCACTGGGCAACGGTTTACCGGAATGCCACTGTTTACAGAAAACGGTGGGATGGGACGGCGGCAGTGCACCAGAGAATACAAAATTGATCCGGTGCGCAAAAAAACACGGGATTTGTTGGGCTTGAAACCACGGCAACGGGCCCCAAAAACGGCGGTTGTCGAACAATGGATTGGCATTAGCACCGACGAAATCCAGCGCATAATGATTAACGACTAGAAAGGACGCTGCAATGCACACCCCTACGAGTAAAGCAATTATTTCAATAGTCACCATATTGCCACTTCTGCTAAATCTGCCAACACCAACGAACGCCGACGAAATATCAGGTCGGGTTGGGCTCGACGACGGCGACACCATAACGATACAGTTACGCCTGTTCGGAATCGACACACCGGAAAAAAAACAACTTTGTGCCAAGGCGGACGGCACATGTTATCCGTGCGGCCAGCAAGCGACCAATTTTGTGGCCGGCCTCCTCGGATACAAACCAAACTCGGCCAGACGGTCCAAAAATTCCCTTAAATGTGGGCTGGTTCCCGGAGAAACAAGTTATGGTCGTCCGGTTGCAATCTGCTATCTCGGCAATATAAATCTCAATCTCGCAATCGTCCGGGCAGGCTGGGCGATTGCATATAAACGATACCTGGATAAAGTACCAAGCCTTAAAAGCGATTTCCTGAAAGCAGAATATGAAGCGCGATATGCTAAACGCGGTATATGGGACGGTGCATTTACGATGCCAGAACGCTGGCGGCGAGGAGACCGCCTGACCTGTGAATAACACGAGACCCACTCACGCGCTATCTACGGTCACGGCACATCAGGCCAGAGTTCTCTGTCATAGTCTAACTATATCCAACGGGACGGCAAAGAACAGAATGCCTTGGGCTTTGCACTAAATCACAACCATGATATATTGCCGACAGGAAGGAACTATAATGTCTAACGCAGTATTCAAACTTGAAGATGCTGGATTTAGCCGCCCGCAGGTAGAAGCACTGACCGAGTTTATGGACGGCAGTGTCGCCACCAAGGCAGACATCGAACGCCTTGAAGGTAAAATTATCGGCCTCGACGGAACAATCAAAAGTGAGATTATCCGGCTGGAAGGCCGCATGAACCTGTTGCAATGGATGACCGGGGCGGCAATCGCCGTCGGCCTGTCCAATCTCTATATGATTATCCGGATATCGCAGAGCATCGGCTAGACCTTCTCTTACGGTGCATTCTCATAGCCCTTACTCACGGCGACCACCACTTTCCCCAATCCCCTACTCTCCGTCACTGACCGCCCGGCCGACCCGCCGCAGCGCTGCTCCGCAGGGCGCGTCTAAAAGCCCCACCATTAAGGCAAACGACTACCAATGACTCCGACCGGCAATCTGCCGGCCATGCAATAAACAGTATCATCACAAGTAGACTTTTCGTTCCAGCTTCACAGAAAGCCGGTTTGTGAAATCGTTTGTTGTGATTTTGCAGACGCCCGGAAGGATACTGTGGATGAGTTTCCGGAGTACTATTTGAAAGAGTTGTAGTGCTTCTGAACGAATAAAAGGACACTCGAATCCATTTACTCGGTATTCGACATCCTCAAAACGGGAGATTTGTTCAATGAAGTATTATGTTGGCCTCGATATCTCGAACGACGAAACAGCAATTTGTGTTGCCGACTATGACGGCACGATTATCAAAGAAGGAATGGTCGCGACGGAGCCCGCCGCTATCCAGAAATTTCTGAGATCCACAAAACTCTCTTATGAACGGATCGGACTTGAAGCAGGCAATTTGTCTATCTGGTTGTATTGGGCGTTACACAAATCGGGCTATCCCGTTACGTGTATCGATGCTCGCCACGCGCATGCTGTAATCGGTATCCAGAACGTCAAAACAGATAAGAACGATGCCCGCGCAATAGCCCATTTAATGAGGACGAACCTGTTCAGCTCTGTGCATGTAAAGAGTGATGAAAGCCAGCGCGTGAAAATGCTCGTAAACAACCGCCGGTGCTTGGTCGATCAGCGCGTGGTACTTGAGAACCAGATTCGGGGTTCGCTAAAGGTATTTGGGCTAAAAACCGGCAAGGTCACAACCAAGCAATATGATGGGCGAGTTCGAGACCTTATTGATGGTGACGGGGAATTGGAGGCTGGCGTATTTCCATTACTAGATGCGCGATCATTTCTCATGTGTGAGATTAATACGCTCAATAAAATGCTAATGACGTTAGCAAAGAACGACCCGGTTTGCCGGTTGCTTACAACAGTGCCAGGCGTAGGTCCTCTAACCGCAGTTTTGTATAAAGCCGTCATTGATGATCCATCGCGATTTAAAAAATCCAAGGATGTCGCGGCTCACGCAGGAATTACGCCGAGAAAGTATGCTTCTGGAGAAGTTGATTATAATGGCCGCATTACCAAATGCGGCGACACGATGCTAAGAAGCCATTTGTTTGAAGCCGCTTCAATAATTCTCAGGCCTACAATGAAGACTAACCCGATCAAACAATGGGGAACCCGCATTGCAAAACGGAGCAGTTTAAAAAATGCGCGCGTCGCCGTCGCCAGAAAGCTAACAATCGTGATGCATCGTATGTGGATGGATGGCACGGAGTTTGATTGGGGCTCGGTTAGTCCGCAAGAGTCGAAGAAAATGGCGTAATCATTGAAACCAAAAATAGTTTATCGGTGCAACAGCCAGCACCGAAGTGTTGTCCGGCAGGACGAGGTGATTGAGGTAAGACCGCGGGGAAAGTTGTGCCAGTTGGTAATTCCAGCCGAGCACGAGGGAAGGATCTGCTCTGCCTCAAAGCCTATCGAACCGTATCCTGTACCGCCGTTTGTGAGTACGTAGAGAGGCACGAGCCGTCGGCACACAAAAATCTAAGCTCGTCGACCATTAAGCTAGTGGCTTTATGGAAGAATATCCTATTCCCGAATGGAGTCTATCCGATTGCAAAATATGCTATTTAGGGCATATTTTACGCGTTAGGGGCTGGTAACGGATCAATAACAGTCGAAAATTGATGTCGGGAAAATTTTCCGGGTAGTGCCAAACTCGGCCATTGGCGTAATGTCGCAATAAGAAAGCTAATTGCGGTCATGACTATCGTCTGATTGTTGAAGGCGAACGCTTATAAACCGACTTAAATGCATCGTTGAACCGCCGAATACTCTGAAAACCGGCTTCGAACGCGATCTCGGAAATTGATAGTGAGGTGTCATGCAATAGCCGCTTGGCAACCTGGACCCGCCGGGTCGCGGCGACTTGAGACGGGCTGGCGCCAAGATGCTTGTTGAACAACCTCGATAGATGTCGGCTTCCAACACCTAATCGCGCGGCAAGGTCTTCTACGCTGGAATGATCAAGATACCCACTATCTATTATCCGCATTGCCCGTCCGACGGTGGTCGCGGTGCCGCGCCAAGCAGGACTGCCCTCGGCCGTTTCCGGACGACATCTCAAACAGGGCCTGAAACCAGCCCGTTCAGCCGCGGCGGCAGACTTGTAGAAGCTCACATTTGAAGATTTCGCAGGATGCACCGGACAGACAGGGCGGCAGTAAATTTTCGTCGTTTTCACGCCGGAGAAAAATAAACCATCATAGTTAGGGTCACGCGCCAGTCGGGCGCGATCGCAAAGTTCTGGGTTAAGTAAGTCAAAGCCATCTTCCTGCATGATCAGAGACTATCGCAGTTTGGAATTACCTGACCAGCTGTATTCGGACTCTATCGCGGGATGACGTCCGATTGCAGCGAGATAAATCCCCTCCTCCATGCATAATCCTTTCATAAACAGGAGGGCATCAACGTTGGAAAATCGCATACATAATCAATACCTCGAATTCGGACTGCTCGTAATTCTGGCTTTCTTGTGGGGCAGTTCTTTCACGCTCATCAAGATTGCGGTTGAAACGGTACCGCCGGCCACAATCGTTCTCGGGCGACTAATACTTGGCGCGGGGTTGCTTCTGTTTTTGGTTCGGCTGAAGGGTCTTGCACTGCCAATGTCTCCCACGCTTTGGGGGGCATTTGCAGTACAGGGTTTCCTCCAAAGCGCACTGCCGTTCACGTTGATAAGTTGGGGCGAGAAGCATATCGATAGCGGACTGGCTGGCCTTCTCAACTCCACTCCGCCTCTATTTGCATTTCTCATCACGTTTTTCATCCTCAGGCAGAGTGAAGCTCCTTTGCAAAAGTTCATCGGCGTTGTCGTCGGATTCATAGGTGTACTGATGACTCTGGGCCCTGATCTTCTGAATGGGTCCACTGAAAGCGTATGGGCGCAAATCGCTGTGACGGGATCAAGCATAAGTTATGCTGTGGCAGCAATTTTTGCCCGACGATTTTCAACTCAACCAGCGCTATTGACCGCCGCCTGTTCAATGGTGATGGCCATGCTGATGATGGCTCCGGTAGCTCTTATCATAGATCAACCATGGGCACTCACCCCGTCCAAGGAAGCGTTGTGGTCGATAGCGGCTCTCGGCATTCTATCGACCACACTTGCGATGGTTATCTACTTCCGTTTGGTCAAAACATTAGGTGCCGTGGGAGTAACAAGCGGTAGCTATCTTCGTGCTGGGTTCAGCGTTTTGCTGGGTGTGATTTTTCTCGGGGAGACCGTATCGATCAGTCTCGTCGCTGGACTAGTTCTGATCTTGATGAGCGTTGCCATTGTGACAGGCCAGATACAATTGCCTTTCGCCGGAGAAAAGAATGAATGACGAACTATTCAGAAAGCCAACAAACCATCATAAGTGGATGCAGCCGCTGAAATACCGATTTCAAGTGTCTCATCTGGGTCAAAAATTGCCGAATAGTCAGGGGAAAACTGACGTCCCTTATTCTGACAGAACCCGCCGAAGGTCAAAAATAACGGAGGATTGACAAGAACTCATACAGAGAGGCGCGCAAACCCCGTCCGGCCGTTATGCCAACGCAGACGCCTTCCCCGATGCGTTCAAATCCGAGTCAGTTATCACTATTCAACGGGGCGAACTGAACCGATAAAAAAGGCGATTATATACTTTACAAACCCACAGCAATTGAGCATACTACTTACATAGTAGGAGTGCTGATATGTCTGTGTTGTCAAAGCCGTATTTTCATGACGAAGCCGAGGCTTTTAAATTTCTGGAATCAATCATTTGGGCTGATGGCGTGAGCTGCCCGCATTGCGGGACCGTTGGGGAGAAGGTCTATGATCTGTCGGGCGTTCGCAGCAAGCCCAGCAAGAAGAACCCAGAAGGCGTTGTTCGTCATGGGCTGAAAAAATGCAGCGTGTGCAGGAAGCAATTCACGGTCAAGGTCGGAACCGTATTTGAGCATGGGCGTATCCCCCTGCACAAAATGCTTCAAGCTGTTTACCTCATGACCAGCAGCAAAAAGGGGATCAGCGCCCACCAACTTCACCGCATTTTGGAAATTACATACAAAAGTGCCTGGTTCCTTGCACACCGTATCCGTGAGGCAATGCGTTCGGGCGATTTAACGCCTTTTGGCGGCAATGGCAGCATTGTCGAAGTGGACGAGACGTTTATCGGCATTGATCGCACCAAGAAGCCCAAAGGCGTGAAAAAAGGTCGCGGATATGCTCATAAACACAAAGTTCTATCCCTTGTTGACCGCTCGACTGGACAGGCCTGCAGTATGGTTGTTGAAAGCCTGAAAGCTGCTGACATTGTCCCGATTTTAGAGGCCAATATCTGTCGGGAAAGCCGCGTTATGACCGACGAGGCGGGGCAATACAAATACCTTGGAAATGTCTTCTCTGAGCATGGCTTCACCTCGCACGGTTCGGGCGAATATGTGAAGGCAGATCGTCCGGAAATTCACACCAATACCATCGAAGGGTATTTCTCTATTTTCAAACGCGGGATGAAGGGCGTTTATCAGCACCGCGGCAAGAAGCACCTGCACCGTTACGTCGCTGAATTTGAGTTTCGCTACAATAACCGTGACGCAAATGGTGTGGATGATGGCGAACGCACTCAAGCCGCCATTAAGGGGGCGGTCGGAAAGCGCTTAACGTATCAAATACCTTGTTAAAAACCGCTAGGCTGTGCGGTATTGAGGACGGTGAAGCTGGCGATCCCGTACCTCTGCGGGCAATTTAAGCCCTTTCGAGGCGACAAGAAGCTCAGTCCCCACTCTCTTTGTCTGCACAGAATAGTTGACGTCAAAACCAAATTGGCGACGGCTTTTGTACAGTTCCGCTATCTCAGGGGTGTTGTCGTAAGTCAAAATCCATGGGCGGGAGAGCTGTAAAACGGCGTCGCTCACTTGCTTATGGTCTTCCGGCTTGTAGTAGCTCGTGTAGAGGCTTGAGCCTTTGTTGAAGTATGGGGGGTCGATACAGAGTAATGAACGGTCTGGAAGCTGGGCATCCATCTCATTCATAAATTCCAAGGCGTCTAGTTGAGACAAATGAATGCGTGACCTGTATTTAGCAATCCGCCGTATTCGACGCGACAGGTCTTCACGGTTAAACCTGCAATCAATTTTGTAGTTGCCTGTTTGCGATAGTCCGCCAATGACGCCAGCTCCTTTAATGATCCCAGAGCGATTTGTGCGATTTAGATAAAAAGTTGAAAACCCCACGTCCAAGTCATCATGTCTTGATTGTTCAAGGTAGATGTCTCGCTGATTGTGCCACTCATCGATGGTGACGGGTGTGGTTTGGATTTTCTCGACCAACCCGTCTGTCTCGTTGAGAACGCTGTTCCAGAAGGCCCAAATTGACCTATCAAGGTCATTGAGGTGGATTTCCCTAGCATGTCCCTCGAACAGAAGCGTCAACGCCAATCCGCCGCCGCCAGCATACGGCTCGGCGTAATGCCCCCGTTCAAGACGGTTTAAGCGAAGGATCATGGAGGTCAGCTCATAGAGGCAGCTTTTACCTCCAGGATACCGAAGTGGGGAAGCTGATCGCGCCATTAAATCCTCCTCGTATGGTTGATCTAGCGCGACCTTAACAAATTTTGCGGCCGTTCGGCCACAAATTTCTTTAGGCGTCCCCTTTAGCTTCTTCAATGCATTTCAAAATCAACGGCGTCAATGTTTCCATGTCATTTGCAAGTTGCTCGCCACTGAAAAGAGCAGCCGTTTTGTGATGTTTGGTGACATTGCCTGCATCGGCCAAGCGGTTCAGAGCTTCGTTAATGGACTTGTCACCTTTCTCTGTCGCCAGTCCATAATTACGCAACCGTTGCTTGCTGAAAAAGGCACTAAAAGCCGCGCCGCTGCGCCCGGCCTTTGCCGACAACGATTCCATGAATGCCCATGCCCCAATAGCCAGAAGCGGCGTGTGTGACTCAAGTTTAATGTTGCAGATAGAACTATACAGGTGCGGTAGTTTGTACCTACCTAAATCCTCTAATGCATCCATCACATCTTGATCGTAGGGCAGATAGCCAATGAACTTAGGTTTCTGAGGACGCCTCTTGCGCTTTTTACCCTTGCCGCCTTGCGCGGGCGCATCAAGGGGTTCGGGGGGGATTTCTTGATGGCTCTGCCCACTGACAGCGCGAATTTCCCTAGCGTAGGCCTGAATATCAGCTTTCTTTGACCGACTATGCACTTCACCCTTCAAGAGGTCATCTAGGAACTTGGTCAGCAAAAGATCAAAGTCTTTTCTGGAGCGATTGCGATAGACTTTGTCTGGATTGCTAACATCAATCCCCATAGCCTCACGCACTTCCTGATTCACAAAATACCGCTGAACAGTTGTCAATTTTCCTTTGCGATCTTCACCACTGATTAGCTGATTTTCTTCAGCATAATCGAGTACGGCCAGGGCAACTTTGTTCTTTTTGTCTCCGCTATGGCGGGCTGACTGGTCAGCATTCCATTTGCGCCGACCAATACCGCCTTGTTCACCATCGTGAATACGGCGCAACCAAAGATCGACAGCCTTGCGATCTTCAAAGAAAACACATGAAAGAGTTGAGATGCCCTCCCAACCTTCCGAGGCAGCCTCAAACACCTTGCGATATTTTGAGGGAGCCAGCTCGGGGTCGTCCAGGAGCTTAAGGGCACAAATGCGCCTGTTGCCCTCAGCAACGAAAAAAGTCTCCTTGTCGTCATCAAGGCCTTCATCATCTGGAATTAGGGCGAATAACTCCAAAGGATTCAGCCCGTGCTCCCTAATGTCTTTGGCGAGCTGGTATATATTTTCGTTTTGACAAAGAAATTCGATAATCTCACCTTGAGTCTCACACGGTTCGTGTCGTGGGTTTTCCGGGTCCAGAAAAATACGATTAAGCTCCACGATCATATTCACAGGTGGATTAGTCATTTTGAGTTCCGATTAACTGATTCGATATATTTTGTGCTATAAACAAATTGAGATGCAATCACGGCACGGAGTCAACCCTTGGGTGAGAAAAAGTCCCAATCGGAAAAGTTTGTTGATGCCGCTCGCGAGCTTGAGTGTGACGAGGACGAAAACGCTTGGAAACAGCGCCTCAAAAAGACACTAGAACCAAAGCCAGAGAGCCACGATAACCATCGTTCGGCCCCTCGTTCCCACTAACGGAGATTTGATTATTCATGCCGCGTCCTCCGCAAGTATGACGCCGTGCGCGCTGGCATATTCTTCCCAAGTCCGGGACTTGTTCTCAGCTTTGTGGTTACACCACCGGGCTAGGTGCTTTTGAATATCTGTTGGCTGAGTTAGCCCATCTCTCCCACGATCCGGCTGCGCGAACATGTCCAGGTCCAAGCCTTTAACGAAGCGGATCCTGTCAACTGATTGCTCGATTTCCTGAATAATCGTGTAAACGAAATACCGGCGCGGTGTGACGTTATGCCATCTGAGGGCAGTGACCGCCTTAGTTACAGCATTCTTCATGCCCGGAAAGTCACAGGCGATACGCAAGCAATCGCGGAACTTCACCTTGCTTAATAACCGGGCAACACTGTCATCAATGTGGCGGGCATCAAGCCCTTGATTGAAATCAACCTTTATTCCAAGTTTGGCGATTTTTTCAATTTGCCGAATGCCGTGGTCCGACTGGAGAATGTTGTTGTCCATCAAAACCACTTCGCCGTGATCTAAGAACTCCTCAATGTCAGCGTGCGGTTTTGTCGGACCTTCTTTGTTGGGAACGTTGCACCATGTGCACTTTCGGTTGCAGCCACGCGTTACAAAACCTAGCGAATAATCCAGCCCATACAAACTATAGTCTGGCCTAATATGCTCAATTTCATCAGACAATACGGTAGTCAGGTCGCCATACCCGGTTCCGCCTTTTACAGCATCGGGTGGCAAATAGGGGTCCGGGTCGGTGAAACTAAAAACCTTAGATGAATACACCCGATCATACAGGCCGCTTTCCAATGCCGAAAACAACTGCACATTATCCCCATTGGCCTTGTGCCATGCCGATAGCTTCATCAGTACTAAGTTCGGGTAGCTGGTAGCATCTGAGTCATGAAGGGCGATATTCATGCTTCACCCTCCGAAGACTCGCGTTTAACCGACGTATTCAATTTGCTCATGCTGCTTGCCTTCCTTGAGAATTTGGATCTGTCAAAATAATTCCTTGCTCTGACCAGTGCTGATACAGGGCGTCGAGATAGTGGGCTTTCTGTTTTGTTGTCATCAATCGCGTGACGGGGAAATCAAGCGGCTCCTTCATCATCGCAAGCTTGTCCTCGTATGGTACAAACAACCACGAACACTGAGATTGCGACCGCTTAATGGTCAGGCGATCTTTTGAGACTCCCTCATAATCAACGTTGGTTTGTAAAGTATATAATCCCCTAAAAAAAGCGGCCGGGTGACAACCCGGCCGCTCACCGTTCAAACCGGTGATCTGATCATCTTCACTGTTTAGTTGCGATAATACTCGTCGCCGGCTTGACCGACCATGGCTTATCCTCCGAGGCTAGCTTGACGCCGGCGCCAATCATCAATTGCGACGCCATCATCTTGTTGTAGGTCGCAAATTGACCATTCAGCTCGGATAATTGGTCCAGTATTTGCAACTGAACCGAAATTTGGAACCGCGTCAATTCTATGGCACTTTTCTCTTTTTTGTAGTCCATCGACTTTTTCAATATATCGGCTGACGTTTGTCCGGCTTGTTGTGATCGCCGGAGCGACGACGCCAGTGCCATTTTCGTTGAGTTTTCAAACAGCTCCCGTCTGTTCTCGATAACTTTGGCTTTTTGCGACTGGCCGGGCCGCAATTTCATCTTGGCGAGATCGTCAGGCTTAACGTTCTTCACTTTAAAATAGGCGTCCTCTACGAACTTTTGGGCGGATGACAAACAACTCATATCCACATTGCCAAGATCAAGGCCGGGCCAATCCAGCTTGAAATCCGGAATCATGCCCCTCATCCCACACGAATTCAACGCCTGGTTGGCAAGCCGCCCGGATCCGTTGATCCAGTCCAGCCCGCTCGTGTAGATTTCACCCTTGTTGCCAAGGACATTTACCGTTTCTTTCGATTTTTGCAGAATATCCTTGGTATTGGTGGCCGCCTTTGACGTTTCCTTTACCACATCGACAATTGATTTGTTCACAGTCAAATCAATTGTCGGCATATCGCCAAATGCCACCGACGAAGCCGCCGCCATGATCACTAATAACAAAACAACCTTACGCACCTTAATCATTGTCCTGCCCTCCGAAAACAACATTCATATACGGATTTTTGTCAAACATGCCGGCGAAGGCCGGATGATTGTAATAAAATACACGTTTTGAACGGAGCGGATGTTCCCCCGCCAACACAAGCACCTGATCGTCGGGTGCCATTGTGCGAACCTGGTCGGGCGTCATAAGATGACGTTTCACGTGCTTGACCGATTCCGATCCGCTGACGCTTTTACTGCCGAACACGTCAAACGCCTTCCTGGATGTACCGCCGCCTTCATTGGTTGACCGGTCAATCACGGTCGTTTCACCAATCAGTTTTGCGACATCCTCGGCATACGTACCCTCGATGCCGAAAAACTGTTTAACGGCACACTGTTCAGCAATGATGTTTTTCACCGCCTCGGAATAGACCTCGACGAGCTGCCAGGGCGACTGCATAATCAGCCACAGCGTTACACCCATGCCCGCCAGCGTCTCCAGTCCGGTTACAACCACATCCATCCGGCCCAGTTTCGGAAATTCGTCCAGCATAAACAGGACGCGCTCCTTCATGCCGCCCCGAGCGCGCATCATTGCAAACAGTATTGTACCAATAATAACACGCGCCATTTCGGGCTCCGCTTCCAGCATTTCCAGCGGAAAACACAAATAGACGTCCGTCGTCCCGTCAATCACCTCCCGAACTTCAAAATCATCCTTGCACACTGCCTTGGCGACCGACTCCGCCCCGAGAAAGGCCAACCAGGTATCGAGTACTGCCGCAACATTGCGGTTTGTGCGTTTCTCATTACGCTGCATACTGCGGGCCAGACGCGCCGCCTCGGGATGCACACCGGACCGCTCGGCCATCACCGCCAGTAAAATGCTCATTTCTCCCGATGAACAGGTCGCCAGTTCGCGCACCGTGTACAGATTGCGTGGTTGCCTTAATAACTCACGCGGCGCTGTCACCACCCAGATAATGAACATCGTCAATACATTGCGTGCCGCCGATGGCCAGAACGGATCATTCGACGAATGATCCGTTTTTGGATCAACCAGCATTTCAACGACTTGACGGACCTCACTCACGAATCTCGGCGATCCCGCATCCAGGAATGCAAGCACATTACACGTTGAAGGTTGTAGACAATCCGTAATACCGTACGGATCGATCGCCCGGACACGATGCCCTATTTCCCGCCGTCGGCGATTCGACACACTGTAATTTTCGCCTTTCGGGTCCAGCACGATCACCGGACCGGGATAGTCCAGGAGATTTGGAATAACCAGGCTGACACCCTTGCCGCCCCGCGTTCGTGAAGCCGTCAGGCAATGGCCCGGCTGACTATAACGATAGAACCCGCCAAACCGATCACATCCGACAATCAGTCCGTAATCCTTGTCGTGCAAAATTCTCGCGGCCTCCCGTTCGGTCATAAAGCGGGCGGTCCCGAGACTGCCGCCTTCCGCCCGATCCGCGCCCACTATGTCCGACGCCGCCACATCGTCTGCAAGTGCCAGTTCGTGAACCCGCACGCCCGTCAAGGCGCGCACCAGTACGAGAAAGCTGACACAAACCACTATCGCGGCCAGAAACAGATAGGGCTGCTGGATGATTTCCATGATTGGCAACAGATCGTTAATCCCCCGGACAGACCGCACCGTCGTCGACAGGCGGCCGACGTCCGCTGACACCAGCCATCCGGCCCACAGAACCGCCGCCGGTGCCCAGATCACCGCTGGCCACCTCACCTTCATGAAGCTGTCCGTCGCCGCCGCCAATAGCACGCCGGCCAACGCCAGCCCCACCAGAACCGGCCTGGAAAATACCGCCAGCGCGCCGCTGTCGATATACCAGACACCAGCAACAACCAGCGGCACCAGCGCCAGCATCATCGAGAACAGACGGACCGTCCTGCGGTTATTCCCCATACGTCCTTCCTCCCGTCAGGGCGGCGCGCTCAAGCGGGTCCAGCGACTCCAGACGGAGTTCCGTCTGCTCGGTAATCTCGCGCCATGGCAGGGTCTTCGGATCGGATACCGAAACAACCCGCCGTCGTCCGTCATCGGTTTTCTCCAGTTGAACAATCAGGTCAATATTGTTGACCAGAAGCGGCACCACGCCGCTCGCGTCACGTCCGTCAATCGCCACCCGCAGACGATAACCTGCCAGGCAGGATAACTCATCGTCGGCGTGGATCGTTGTCATGAAGTAGTCATGGCCGGAAATCACCACCTGCAAAACAGGAAACGCCGTATGGATCGCAATCTCCGAGACGACCAGCGCCGTCGGATTCAATCGAAACGTCGAGTCAATCAGATGCGCCATTGTTACAAGATTCGATGCCACCGTACGAGAGCCCAACAGACCGACATAGTTGCGGTTGCCGACATACAATTCATCAACATCCTGAATGCTGATAACCCGCAAGTGTCCCGGCAAATGCGATAACAACAAATTCATGAAAGTTGTCTTTCCCGACGATGTTCCGCCTGAAATGATTATTTTTTTGCCCGCCTGGACCGCTTTCACCAGCCGGCGGGACATATCCGGCGACACGTTGAACTCCTCGAACGTCGCCACAAAGGGCCGTTTGACGCGAATGCCTATCACCCCGCCGGAAATTGTGTTGGTTTTACCGGCCACTCCCTGAAACCGGTGTCCCCAGGTCAGGCGGCAGGCGATCACCGGCATTTCCCGGCCAAACGGGATACCATTTAGTCGCCCTAATTGTGAACAAACATCCCATATCCACTGGTTGGTAACAGCCGGCACAACCAGCGGTTCCTCGCCGTAACCGCCCCGGCGGTCCTCCACCCATACCTCGCCAGGTCCGTTAATTGACACCTCTGAAATATCCCAGTACAGACTGTCCCGTAACGGCCACAGAATTTCCTTTATCGGTGCAAACGTCACCTGATCAATGATCGGGTCACCGACCTCGGTGCCATAACCCTCGTCCTCACTCACCATCCGAGTTGAATCCGGAACTGGTTAATCAATGATGTGTTTGCCGTTGAGCCTGCACAAACTACTGCCGGTCGACCCGGCGTGCAGGTCCAGTTGCAGACCCCGGAATAGCAGGTCGGCCAGGTACCCTCCCCCTGTGTCTGCGAAATAATCACGCCGTCACCACGGGTTAACGTCTTGGTGCCAACATATAACCCATCGGCCTGAAACATATAACCGGCCCCCGACACATCAAGATAATAGCTTACCCATGTTGCCGACTTTTTCGTCCAAGTCGTCGATATGGTGGATATACAATCATAAACCGGACTGCCGTCCGGTGCCGGCCCCATGTTTTTCTCGAAGGTTGTACTATCTGGCCTCGTAAAGGTCTGGAAAGTGGCCTGCTTCGCATATCGTCGGCACCCGTTAACCTCGTAGTTAAATGCCCCCGTCGGCTTGATCGCCGTCACCCCCGGCGTGTAGTCGATCATCGCCACGCCCGGCCGCACCTTGGCCGCCTCGACAAGATGATCGCCGGCCGGACCGGCAAAATATATCTCTATTTTCGGGTCTGCCTTCAACAGATCGTCATGCAACAAATAGCCATTGATGCGTTGCTGATGCGGGTAACTGACAGTCGACTGTTGACACACGGTTATGAACCGTTGTGCGGCGTTTTCGGTCACGTAAAATCGCGACGACCCGAAACTCTGTCCCGACTGCGGATAGTCAAAAAAAGTGCTCGTACAACCGTCCAGCGTCTCTGTAATATTCAATCCTTCCGCCGTCACCACCTGACATTGGGTGCGGGCCAGCGGAACACCGTCGACCTTTATCATCGTCTTTTCCTGCGGATACTCCTTCATCGCCGTATAGTCGGCAAATCGTGCACACCCGATCCGGTCCTTGTACTGCGCATAGACCGAGCCAATCGGACTGCATCCCTGGGCAACGTGCTCCAGCCCATCCACTGTATATATTTTTTTCATATACTGGGTTGACGTCCCCGACCCGAAATCGTCATTGATTTTGCAGTCGCTGACGGCCTTCACGATCGGCACCGGAGCGGCCGCCGGGTCATCGAAACAGGCCGCACCGTTGATCGCCCGGCGCTCGTTGTTACCGTCGATATAAAAACTGGAGACTTGCCGGTGGGCCATACCTGCGCCAAGATCCTCCCGATACACACAATTGCCGACATCCTTATCTACTTTGAACTTTTTCACCGTGTCGCGTGTGCATTTGGTATCGATATCTGACGACACGCCCTTTGCGACAAAATACCGTTTGTACATGGCATAGACAAAACCGTCTGTCGCAATCGCCGACTTGTCATCGCCACAGACCTGGTAGTTCTTCAGAATCGGAAAATGATTATTATTGTCACTGCAAGCGCCGACGCCCACACCATCTTCCGTCTTGCGGGAAGTCTCGAACGCATACCGTCCTTCCGGATCAATCTCGATCTTGCACCCGTCGGTCGACAGACCGATCAACGGTGTATGCTTTTCCGCGACCGGCGCGCTTTGCGGTAAAGCCAGCGGTTTGTAGCGGGCCAGTTCATTGCCATTGTTGTTGCCACCGATCGTCGGGCTGCCACCACTGGCACCGCCACTGGCGACAGATGGCGGTTCCGCCTGACCCACCGCCGATCTGCCGTTTTGCAGCAGGCCAGCCGGACTCGATGCCGGCGATTTCTTCGCCTCTGACGTTGCCGCCGCCTTGACCGCCGCGATTGCCGCACTCAGGTCTCCCGCCACGCCGACCACCGTACCCGATCCCAGCGAATCACCGGTCACCTCGACGTCACCACTCGCCAATGGCGACTGAAACAGTGTTCGCTTGATGCTGCCGTCAATCGAGCCGCCGGGGCGCTGCACCGACGCCGCATTCCAGGCGATATTGGCCTTTCGAATCCCCCCCGCATCCGGCGCGCTCACCGTCATGACACCTTCGATGATCGCGCCATTCACGCCGGTAATCTTCTCTAGCAACCCACTGTCAGGATTGCGCTTGTCCTGAAAACGGCCTTTAACGGAATAGACCGCATCAGATCCGCTGACCTGCACCGCACCAACCAGTGAAACAGTCCCTTTTTCGTTGACCTTGGCCCACACGGCCCCACCCCACATCAACAACAATAGTGAAAATATCATCATCAAACGTCTCATCGCTCGTCTCCTCCTGCGCTCGTTTCACGACCCGCCGCCGCCAGCTTTCGAGGCTCGGGGAACCACAAATCGAATGTCGGATAAATATCAACCTCTGTTCGCTGCGGAATGGTCACCACCTTGGCAATTTTCAGCTTCTCCCCAACCGACTGCGACACCACGTTGCCGACACTGTTTGAAAGATCGGCCTGCGCCGCCACCACTCCCGGACTGCCGCCGGCGGCCGCCAGCGCCAGCGCCGCACTGACCGCCGACACCGCAAACACGGTTCCAAGTTTTTCACCCAGACGTTCGTCTACATGCCCCACGGCCCCCACCGTGCCGGCCCTGTCCGCCGTCTGGAACTTGTTTCCGTCCATGACAATACTGGCGCCGAGCGGCGTGAAAATCCGCCGCCACTCTATTGGCACGCGGGTCAGATTGGCATTGTCAACCGCCTTCGCCTCTCCGACCAGTTTGGTCCCTCGCGGCAACAGCACGTTCATACAATCGGCGCTATAAACCGGCGATTTCACCATCGCGTGCACGGAACCGCCGATCTGCGTGTTAATTCGTGTCAACAGGACGGCCTTGATAACCTGCTCCTCTGTCACCACCCGGCACCGGCGCACGGGATAGGTAAACATCTCTTTCTGCCCCGGAAACAATTTCCGATAGTCGGCATCGGTCATTTTGTAACGCGGTTTGACTGCCACCGTCTGCGACCGCACCGGCGATACAAAATCATCCCCCGGGCGGAAACCGGTCCGCTTCACCCGCTGGCGTAAAATCGTGATCAGACGCTTCTCCTTGTCGCCAAGAGCCGGCGGTTGCGGAGGGGCATCCACAACCGCCGGACGGGCCGGCACAACAGGCACTTGCACGAGCCCTTGTACCGGGACTGACATCGGGGTCTCAGAACCGGCCAGATCAATGATAATCGCCGACTCGATCAACATCGTCGCCGTGCCGGTCACCTGGACTGAGACATCACAAACTGCCGCCGGCGCAAGGTACGGCGGACAGTTGTTACTCACCGCTAATCCGGCCGCATTCGCCAGCCTTACACCCATAATGCGAACCCGGAACGCATTCGGGTTCTGTACCCGCACTGACTGTTCCGTCCGACCTCCCGGCAAAACGACACTCCCGAAATCCAGCACCGGCGGCAACACTGCCAGCGTCGCCACTGGCACGACCGCCTTTTGTTCAGGCATCGGCCTGGGTGTTACCTGTGACAACCTGAACTCGTCGTCTCGAATACTCACAGGCGGACTGTTATCCTGCTTTTTAGGTGCTTCATCCTGACAGCCGACCAGCGCCGTTGAGACCACAAACGCCATCCACGCCTTTCTGCTAATGCTCCCCATTGTACGCTCCCAACGACTTTTGGCGGCCAATGTAAATCACACACACCACCGCCTGACCGACGCCCAGTTGCAGGCTGGCGACCGTCTTCACCACCATTATTTGCTGGTGCGTACCCTTCCAGTTGAAATCGACGTTTTCAGTCGTCCCGTCCGTCACCAGCCAGACGCCGGGAGCGCGGATCAGATTCGCGTTCTCGCCAAAATCAAGATACGTGAAAGAGTGCGTGCGACACACCGACTTCGGTAATATCTCCTTGCCCTGCGGCGTCGCCGCGTACACCTCAAACTGATCACAATCGAGACTCTCCAACTCAAAGCCGTCCCGTTTGTCCAGATAATCAGCCTTGTCCGCTTTCAAACCCGACACCAGCGCCACCTTGGCGACACTTTTCTTATCCACCTCTACCCGGGTCTGGCGGGTCGCGACGGCCAACGGCTTGTCCCCTTCAACCAGCACTGTAAAATCCGGCTGATACGCTGAGTCGGCCCGGATCGACCGTAAAACAAACGTGTACGTCGCTCCACTCTCGCCAACGATATGCAACGTCGTGTCCGCCCCTGACAGCAACGCCCGCACGTACAAACGACGGTCGTCCACTTCCTGATACTTGAACACTGCATCCTCACCCAGTTGCGGGCGGCCCTTGATCTTCTCCCACTCCGGCAAAACAATCAGCGTTTTTGACGCGGTGCGGGCGCACACACCCATTTCCCGCCCGGAGTCCACCTTGAAACGCCGGACCGCCGACACCTGGTCGTCGCCCAGTTCATTCGGCTTGCGACCGACCGCACCGGCCGAGTCCGCCCCCGTCGGCACCTTTCTGCACACCCAGTCAAAGAAATGTTGCACCACTCCCAGATCCTGCTGTTGAAGGATTGTGTCACGCAATTCCTGCAACGGATCGCCAATTGCCACCGGCAAGACGCTCGCCTGCTTCATTGGCACATCCAGGATATCCGGCAATTCCGCCGCCCTGCCAACTGTCGCAGACATCATTATCACCCCCCACACCAACATTCCTCGTATCACCCATGCCCCTGCCATCACCTCAAGCCTTTTCCAGTTGAATCTTGTAATAGATCACTTCCAGACCAATCTCGTTCAGCCGAACGTACTTTTCCGCGACGGGTCGCTCGACAAACTGTATCTTCAACACCACCGTCCCCGACGTCCTCGACACCTCGCCGTTACTGTCCGTCTCGATCAGCACAAGCTCCTGCCTGTAATACGAGTCGCCCAAACTCTCCAACGGTGCCGTAAAAACAACTTTTCTCTCGATGTGCGCGGCCCAGAATGCCTTCCACTGTTCATCTGCACTTTTTTCAAACTGCTTGTGAACATCTACAGACGAGCGCTGGTACACGACACCATCCCGGCCCCATACCTTCGCCATATAACCTTCGTTAAGGATGATCGTATGTCGATCGTGGATGTACTCTCGAATATAGCGCCGCGTTATTGTTTCGATCGCCGGGCGTTTTTCCATATCCGGCACCACCCGCACGACCACATCCTTGCCCTCCTCGGCGACAACGATCGGCGGCGGCAGCACCATTCGTTGACTCTTGCGAAGGCGATAGTTGTCGGTTAACAAAGCCATCACCGCCAGGCCCAGTACAACCATCCCGACCCCCAGCACCCAGGTCGCGCTTCGCCACTCCGCCGCCCGACTTTGAGGTGACAGCCAGCCGGACACATCGACCGGTCCGGACGCCCCGTCATCTGGTGCGGTCAACGAACGGTCGCGGCTCGCAAACAACCGCCCCAGAAGCCCGTCGTCGCCCGTCAATGCCTTAACCAATTGCCAGCTCCCGTCGTAAATACTCTCGCTGATCAAGCGGTCCCGGATGACCGATCGTCATTTTCTCACAAGCACATTTCGACTTCGGCAACTCATCGCGGCCTTCCCCGCCATTCACCGGATCGGACGTCGACCCGCAGGCCGCAAGAAGGCCCAACATCAATACCATTGCCGGGCGGGTCATTATTGTCAAAATATTTTGACTATTCGGCTGCAACACTGTCAACATTCTGTACCTCCTCCTGTTCCTCTAAACCGGTTGGATAAATCCCGTCGGCGTCCAGAAACGCCTCCAGCGCGCCGTCGCCATGCAGGCGCTCCATACGCTCAAAATACCGCACCGCATTCGGCGACGAATTGAACAACTCAGACCACTGCCGGCCCCCGGCGTTCAATGGTGCCAGGTCAAAAACCGGCGTTGCCGCCCATCCCTCCTGCCTGACAAGGCAGGAATATTTGTTCTCCGCACCACCCCCCGCCTCCATGCGCAGAAAGTCTATTTGCCGCCTCGTCAGATTCCATTCTGTCAGTTCCTCAACCGACCACTCGCGACTACGCAGATAAATCCTGGTCGCCGTCTGCGTCCGGAACGTCTCCGCCAGACCGGCGTCACCCATCGACTTGAGTTTCTGAAACGCAAAAACCGCGACCCCGCGAAGTTTTCGCCACTCCTCAAGAACCTCCTCGACAATCTTCACAAAATGTTTATTCCGGGTCGCCCGCGCCGCTTCGTCGACCGTCAACAGGAATGGCACACCATCCTTGACCGCTTCCGTCTCCGTTACGTGCATCATATACATCAAGTAGGGTGCCGCGATAACCTCATCGTCGATGACCTCGCGTGAGTCGACGGCGACAATCCGGTGCTGCCGAATCGTCTCGGACATGGCGTCCCGCTCTCCGTTGAAAATCCAGTTATAATCCGGATCAAAGACCCATTTATGCAACTCGGCCGCAAATGGCGTCTCCGCAAAGTGCGTCGGCCAGAACGCCTTTAGACTGCGGTCCATATGCGGCCCCATCTTCTCCAACGTTCGCAAGACCTCGGCGATCATAGCATCAATCTCCGGCCCCGCGTTGTCCCCTTCCTGCCTTGCCAGCAACTTTAACCAGCGCCGGATAAACTTGCGGTTCGCCATCGTCAATTCAAGATGCAGCGGATTGGCTGCACACAAATCGCGGTTCTCCCGACTGAACGAAAAATACATACCGCCGACGGAGCGAACAAAGGCATACATAGCCCGCCGCCGATCGATACACACCACCCGCAATCCCTCGTGGCGCAGCGCCCCCCAGACCATCAATTCCATAAGCGTCGTCTTGCCGCCGCCTGTCTTGCCGACAATCATCGTATGTCCGTTGGCGTTTTTCCCCGCTCCTTCATGAAACTGGAAGTTTATCACTCCAGACCCGACGACAGGCCGAAAGCGCATGATTGCACCCGGCCCGAACGCACTGTTCTCATGTCCGGTATCCGTCCCGTCAAACGCCGTATAGCACGCGACATTGCGCGAAAAACATCCCGTATGACGAAACTTGTACTCGTTACCCGGAAACAGCGAAAAATAGGCCGCCGCCGCCTCCTCCTCCTCCACAACAGCCCTGATCCCGTAGCGCGTCATCCGCGCAATCACTTCCGACGTCTGTTTCTGCAAGTCCTCCAGGTCATCGGCAAACACAAACACCGACATATTCATTTCGCACAGCAAAAGCGGTTCCCGCGAACCCTTGCGAACAAAGGCAACCGCCTCCTCAAGTTGACCCATGCGCTCCTCATCAAAATACTGTGTCTCCTTCCGCATCAATATCTTCCGCTCACCCGAGCGGTCGTCAAAGACTTCCAGCATGTTCAACACGATCACATCCGCCGGGACGTCCAGGAGATCCGCAATCATTTCATCATCCGTCGCTTCCCCCCAGCGCCGCACCCCGATCACCGCCCCGAACCGTTCCGACTGCCCACTCGCAAACCGGATCACACCGTTTCGGAAAAACTCTATATGCGACCCGATCACCGCCGACCGCACGTCCTCCCGCACATCCGGCACGCTGCCCTGCCAGCCGGGACTCAGCAGTTCCGCAAGCAATGTCAACAATTCCGACTGCCCGCCTTGCGTCACCCCCAGCGAACGCACTTGATAATCAGCCAGATGCCGCTCGGTCCGCCGGCACACCTCCTCCAGCAACTTGATCTGGCGCTTGTTATCCACCGACAGAATAATCGCATGCGACATTTCAAAGCACCGGCTGAACTGCCGTTCCCACAACCGATCCAGTATACCGAGCACGCCATCCTGATGCAGTCGGGGCGGCGGCTTCTCGCGCCCCTCACTGCGCGATATCACCTTGACGCGCACCGCACTCTCACTCAGCGATTCAATCCACGACTGCCGTTCGTCCCGCTTGCCCGCCCGGTCCTCCTCGCTAATCGCCGCGAAATCCTGTCCGCCAACCAGCAAGACCCGATGAAAACCGCCGTCGACATCCTTCAATAAATCGCCATTGATAATCGAGTCAAATTTCAGAAAGTCTCTCACATGATTGCCGCGCCAGGTGCCAAAGCACCACCGCCGCACACTGCCGGCCAGCAATACCGTCGCAAGCACAATCGCCGCCGCAGTCCACCCGAACACCATGAAATACTGGCGAACCGCCCCAAGCGACTCGGACTGTAACAACTGTTCAAGCGACATATCGCTTCACCCCGCGTCTCGCGAAACCCCCTCCACGCAACCACACCAGGCTGCCCGTGGCATAACGCGCCGCCAATTTCTCCGCCACCCAAGGATCCTTGCGAAACTGCACCGCCCAGAAGGCCCACCAAACCACCGGACCGACAATCAACCAGATCAGCCAGGCGTCCCACACCGGCAACATCACAATCTCGAACACCAGTACAAACAGCCAGCACCATTTCACCGCACTGACAGGCACGAATACAATATCGCGTGGCACCGTCAGCACCGGGATCAACCGGACACGCATCACAATTTGAACGACATGCTGGCCGGCATAATCCGATCCAACACGTCAGGCCCCGCCGCCAGCGTCAGAGCGCCACCCAGAAAACCGGCAATCCAGGCCCAGCTATACTTCTTCGCAGCCAGACCCGCCGATATCACAAGCAGCACCGCCGCAAATATAAACCGCACAATCGTAAAACCATCAATCAACACCTCGCCCCCCAACTCCCGCACCTTGGACGACACAATCCCCCCGCCGGCCGCCGCGAGAGCCGGTTCAGCGAACATCACCGCCCAGCAACCCACCAGCACCAGCAACGCAAGATTCAAAACATTCCTATCCATTGAACTGCCCCTTTTCTGTTGACCAAACAACCCGCCAACCCTATCAATAATATGATCAGCGCCACTAACTCAAAATTTTTGACTTTTACACCATACAGGGTATATAAGGTGAAAATCAAGCCATACAATCCGAATCAGCGGGTCACAGCCGTCGACATCCTCAAATTTACCTGCCGGATCTCGGATCACAACTGGTCAAACGTCAAAACGGCACTGGTAAACGCTCGCGAGTATGACCAACAACATTCACTCAGACTGTCAACCACCGGCGATATCCTCGCAAAAATTCTCGACCGGTTTTTCGAACGCAATGCGCCGATCGGCACATACGCCATTCTTACGCCGCCACCCACCGTCAAACTTCCCGCCGCCTCCAAAAACCGCACCATCCGGCTGGAAGTCCAGTACACTATTCACCTCTCCGCCCTGTCACGCGCCTGGGGCGTGCCAAACCCGATCATCATTCACAAAGCGATCAGCGACTACTTTTCTGAGCACTCTTCCCGCTTCTATCGTTAGCCTCACCCTCCTCACCACACCCGCCCCGGCGCTCAACCCGAACGCCTGCGTCCGCGCCCTTGACCAGGCCGAATTCACCCTTCACACCCCGCCCCGCCTTTTACACGCTATCGCCAATGCCGAAACCGGCCGCAGCATCGGCGGACAGTTCCAACCCTGGCCCTGGACCGTCAACGTCGCCGGTAAAGGATATTTCTTCCCCAGTCGGAAGCGGGCCGCCCGCTATCTCGCCCGCAAAATCGCAGAGGGCATCACCAATATTGATATCGGTTGTATGCAAATCAATTATCGCTGGCATCACACGACCTTTCTACCATCCGCAGATCAACTTCCCGCCGCTCTCGCCATGCTCGATCCAGTCGCCAATGTGCGATACGCCGCGCGACTGCTCCTCAAATATCGTAAATCCAGCGCACACTGGACCGAAGCAACAGCGCGATACCATTCTTTCACCTACAACAATCAATCCCGCTACGTCTGCACCGTCCTCAAACACTACCGACGTCTGACAAACACCTCGCAAACTCCCCTTACCCCGTTTTGCAAGAGATCCGGAGGCCATCAATGAAAGCATTGCTCGTTGTCGTCATCACCGTTATATCGCACACCGTCCCGGCCCCGCTCACAATCGCCGCCGACACCACAATTGTCGCACGTTCCCATTGCCAGGCATTCGCCGCAAACATCAACCAGCAGACCCGCATCGTCGCTGGTGACCGGTCCTATCATTCCTTCGCCTACTGCATTGACCTTGCCGCGCCCACGCCCCGAGACAGCCAATGACCACCACAGACGCCCTATGCATCACTTGCGCGCCCCTCAATATGTACGACCACATCATCACCCTGTTCGCCCCTGCCGCTTTTTCCTACATCGCCGACGGCATCACACTGCTCCTCGTTACCTTCATGATGGCTCTCGGAATTCTCAAATTCAGCGTCATGATGGCGATCCCCGGTAAATCGCCAAAGGTTGGCGACATTCTTCTGACGGCCGGGCGCATGTTGATGGTCGCCGGTTTCCTGTCGAACGCCGGTCCCTTCATCTGGCGGACCTACATTGCCATCAACGACTGGGCGTTCGGCGCCGCCCTTGGCCTGATGGAAATCACCGCCAAACTCAGTCCACTCGCAGACCAGCAAACCATTATTCCCACCCTCGCTGTCTCGCCCGCCGCCCGGATGGTCGGGGCCGCCGAAAACATCATCTGGAGTTACGTCACCTTCTCCTGGTCGATGATAAAGATGCCAGGCCTTTCAAACATTATCTCCGGCACCCTCAACGACCTCGGAATCGTTATCTTTGCGATCTGGGTGACGATCGTTTACGGTGGCCTCATCATCTACATTATGTTCCTGGTCCTCCGAGCCGTCATTAACATGGCGCTCGTCGTCGTATTCAGTTCCCTGACCATTTCCGCCTTCGCCTCCAGAACAACCATGCCCGTCTTCAAGGCCGGTACTCTCACCTTCCTCAATGGTGCCCTCAGCATCGTTGGAGTCGGAGTCTCCCTCGGTTTCACCAACGCCGTCCTCGGTGTCTCGCGGACCGCCGTTAAATGCCTGATCTCTATCGATGGCGCAGCCTCATGTGTCGGCCAGCTCGCCCCCCTTGCAAAATCCATCGGCGTCACATCCGACCAGATTGAAAATCTTGTGAACAGTTACGAAATCTTCGTTGTGCTGATTATCATCGGCGCTTCTGTCTGGATATTTTTCTGGCTGACCAATCGTTATATCGCCCGTCTGACCAGCACTGACGACGACTCCAGCCCCATGGCCGCGTTTGCAGGCGCAACGACGGCTATTATTGCCAACGCCACAAAGCGGGCGGCGAGCACCACAAAGCGGGCGGCGGCATCTCCTATCAAGCTGATGCAAACATCACGAAACACCTCAAAACCCGCAGTGGCCCCTCACAGCCTCGACATGGACTGACAACCGGCGAATGACAGGCCGCTAAACGCGTCCTGTCACCGCGCTTGCGGGCTAGCGCCTCGAACCCCCAAGCGGTTTCGACCAGCAGGCGCTAATCGCTTTCGCATAAACCACATCCAATAGCACCTGGCGCA
>Ga0316204_10002638_pt1 | contig 39672 bp, 35 predicted proteins | sample 6monrhotite_MG_2_FD_205661 | JGI IMG/M metagenome (GOLD analysis project Ga0316204, IMG submission 205661) | Microbial mat bacterial communities from mineral coupon in-situ incubated in ocean water Damariscotta River, Maine, United States -... | ecosystem: Environmental > Aquatic > Marine >...
AGAGGGCTTAATCTACGCGACAAGGTCGAGCCTTAAGGGCGCAAGCAAGCTTCCTCTGCTTCGTGTGATGATAGCTAACCACCACGATGTGAAAGATACAAGGGCGCAATCATTATTGCGCCGTATGGATTCTGCCAACGTTTACCGCAACAGAAGAAAAACTGGCCGCATTAAATACGCCTCTCGGAATGAAAATCCCCGAGAACAAGTTCAATTAAGAAACAGGACTCAGCACAATGACCATCGAACTCCCCAAAGAAACTCGCAAAGTGGCAATCTCATCTATCCAGAAATACGTCAATCTAAATTTAGAAGAAGAAATCGGCAATGTAACTGCTGAAGGCTTGCTGCAATTTTTTCTCGAAGAAATCGGGCCGAGCATTTATAACCAAGCGGTATCTGACGTTCGAGATCGCTTGCACGCCAGAGTAATGGAAATAGATCTAGAGGTCTTTGAAGATGAGTTTGGCTATTGGCAAAAGCCACAACGAAAACTCAAATCTCGGTGATACATTGAACTCGCGGATTCAACTTCGAAGTGCAACAGCCGATGGTTGCGTGGCCCGCAAATTCTTTTCCTTTGTCGAATGTAATGGTGTGACAGAGGTCCTTGAAAAGTATTAGTAAACGCTTCGTCACAGTGCACGCCGAGTTTTCGATACGCATTCAGAAGCTTTTGATCTTCAGGTGCTGTTTGATTCACTTGCAGAACAACTCGATAGCCCAACGATTCTTGTAACGTCGCGTGATGCTTGCAGCAGGACTGACTAGGTCGTTGCTTGCTAATATCAACGGGCCTTGTTCGGGGCGGGCGATGGTGACGCGTCTCAGCAATTTCTTGTAGTGGTTATGGGTTTGAACAACCCAGTCAAATATTCCTTGCGGAAGTATTTTCATGATTTGGATAAATCGGCTTATCCTATACATGTTGGAGTCTCGGTTGTTAAGTTGGCAGTCAGGAATTATTCCATACGGCCTTGCACTGCAACTCTTTCAAAAGACCTTAAAAAATTATTTCGGGCAGCAGTGCGCCGAACAAGGCCCACAACACTAGTGGTGCCACAAACATCATGACGTGAAAGAAGGACGTTGCCAGAAATCCACTCCACATCTGCTGAAATAATTAATAATGTTGCACTATATGGCGGCATATCGCATCTCAATGATTTTCAACCTGCCACAAGTGGAACTTGTGCTCGCATACTAAACCACGATCTACCATACAGCGTGTAAACGCAAGCTCCACATCTGCGCCGAGCTGCCGGATAACGGCAGCTGCAAAGCAGACAAGCCCGGTCGAATCATTCTCATATTGGTGTATTGAATACGAATATCAGTATGCATTCCCAGCACACCATCCACCCAAGCATTCAGATAATAAAAAGGATCAGTCATAACCAGCAACACGCTATCCCAGCTGCTTGGGCCGTTTGGCTTGGCGCGAATATTTTCACGCCAAGGCACAAACCAGTACTCGCCAATTAACGCCCCTGCCACCGGTGTCACGATCAAATCCTGCTTGGAAACTGGTTCAAACAATGCTTCACCACCATATTCGAAGAGCACCGACCAAAGCGTGGCAATTAAAAAGGAATCGGTGCGACTCAGACCGCGCTCCCGCCCGCGAATGTAATAGGTCGCCCCCCAGTACGGATGCAAAATGTAATTCATACTCCAGTCATCCTGATCCCACACGGGATGGGTAACATTGCGATTCCATTTTGTCGCTGTGATATCACTTTTGTCATTGGCATCCCACGAAGAAACACTTTGCGGAGAAACATAAAGAGCAGCGAGAGAAACGAACTGCCAACCCATGAAATATGCCGTATCACGCGAAATACCTTTCCAGTCCGGCTTACTGGGGATGGACTGCTGCCAAAGCTCATTTTTATCTGCTTGCACCGACAGATCTATGCCAACACTTTTTACCTCGTCGGTCGCATATACAAATTGCGGTAAGACTAACAGAGCCACTCGCAGCGCAAGCGAACAAAGATGTGGCGTGTTTCGCGCTGAGCTAGGCATAAGTTAAAGTGTCATCCGACGTTAACTCACCCCGCCAAGCCCACATAAACATTCTGCACGTCATCATCTTCATCAATCGCTTCAAGAAAAGCCTGTACTTCTTCGAGTTCGATTTCGTTGGTGATGGTGACGGGGTTTTTGGGGCGATAGCCTAATTGCGCTGAGACGACGGTAAAACCTTGCGCAGGCAGAGCTTTGCACACGGAATCCATATCAGTGAGATCGGTGATAAACAGGGTTGCGCCATCTTCGGATGGTTCCAAATCTTGCGCGCCAGCTTCAATGGCGGCGACTTCTGGGTCGAGGTCATTTGAGTTCGGGGTCGCTTCGATCATGCCATCGTAGCTAAAGTCCCACGAGACAGAGCCTTCTGCGCCGAGTTGACCTTTGCGGAACAATACGTTCATGCTGGATTTGGTGCGGTTAACATTATCGGACAGGCATTCGACAATAATAGGCACACGATGCGGTGCGAAGCCTTCGTAAACGAGACGCTCCAAGCTCGCACCACCATCAAGTAAACCTGCGCCTTTTTTAATGGCGCGATCTAACGTTTCCTTGGGCATGGAAGCTTTTTTGGCTTGTTCAACGACTAGGCGCAAACGCGAATTAGAATCTGGGTCAGCACCGCCTTTTGCGGCGACCATAATTTCTTTGGCTAGCTTACCAAATACTTTACCCTTTGCGTTTGCTGCAATTTCTTTATGTCTGGCTTTCCACTGTGCGCCCATGTCTACTCTCTTGTGTTGGTTAATTAGTATGCTTGCTGAAAAAAATCCCGAGGGTGCATCTTGCCTCAAGTGGTCCAAGGGTTCAATGCACTTGAAAAAATTAGCTTAATACACGCGCAATGCCTATGCCTTCTCCAACAATCTAACGAATTCAGTTTCAGGAACAGGGCGGCTAAACAAATAGCCCTGCACTTCATCGCAGCCATAGTCACGTAGCGAAGCTAGTTGCTCTTGTGTTTCGACACCCTCGGCAATCACGGTCAATTGCAAGGCATGTCCGAGCTGAATAATCGCTTTGACTATAGCGATCGAGCCGTCCTCTCCAAGCATGCTATTCACAAATGACTGGTCAATTTTCAACTTATTTACTGCCAATCGTTGTAAATATGAAAGACTGGAATAACCTGTACCGAAATCGTCAACAGATAGTTTTACGCCCATGACTTTAAGACTGTGTAGCGTCTTAATCGCCATCTCGACATCGTGCAACAGAATAGATTCGGTTAATTCCAGCTCCAGCATCGTTGCAGGCAAACCGGAAACCTTTAAAGCCTGAGATACCGTGTCAAGCAAATTTCCACGTCTAAATTGCAGTGCAGAAAGATTAACTGCCATCACCAGATCGTGCCCGCTTTCATGCCAGCGTTGCGCTTGCTGGCATGCTTCATTAAGTACCCACTCGCCTATCGGAACGATGAGTCCAGTGCGCTCTGCCAGCTGAATGAATTTACTGGGCGGAATCAATCCCATTTCGGGGTGCTGCCAACGCAACAGTGCTTCTGCACCGACAAGACGTCCTGTCGATATATCGATTTGCGGCTGGTAGTACAGAACAAATTCCCGCTTCTTAATGGCATTGTTCAGCTGTCCTTGCAGACGCAGCTGCTCCTGCGCATCCATACCCATTTGTTCAGAGAACAACTGGTAAGTATCACGTCCACGATCCTTTGCCTGATACAACGCGGTATCTGCATGTTTTAGCAGCGTATCGAATTCTTTGCCATCATCTGGATACACTGCAACTCCCACGCTAAGCGTAGCATTGATGGAATATTCTTCGATGATAAACGGCTTTGAAAATCCCTCTACGATATGGCGAATAGCCTCCTTGATGATGTTTACATCACGTTGCCGAGGCAACAATATGACAAACTCATCTCCTCCCTGTCGACTGATGGTATCCGAATCGTGCAGACGGGCATGCAAACGCTTCGCCACTTGCACCAGTAATTTATCGCCAAAATCATGACCGATACTATCGTTGACCTGTTTAAAATTATCTAAGTCAACAAACAAAACTGCGACACCGGAATTTTCACGGTCCGCATAAGCGATTGCTTGCTCAAAAGTGTTACGTAAAGACAGCCGGTTTGGCAGGCCAGTAAGGATATCGTGATGCGCCAGATAATCCAGCTGCATCTCTACCTCTTCATGTTCAACACGGGCACGTAAAGTTTCTATGCCGTAAGTTAAATCATTGGTCATCTCTTCTAACAACTGGATTTCCTCATGCGAAAATGCATCCAATTCTGCTGAATAAAGAGTGAGCGCTCCTAGTACTTGCTTATTGCCGACCAAAGGCAAGGCGATGCTAGAACGATATCCATGTGCCAACGCAGTGTCGCGCCACGGCGTCATACGCGAATCGTGTTCAAAATCTTTATTAACGCTCTTCTTCCCTGTTCTAATAGCACTGCCAGTCGGACCGCGTCCAATGTCCATATCCGCCCATGACAACTTGATGTCTTTCAGATAGTTTTGCTCATCACCAAATTGAGCTGCTACGCGTACTGTTTTTTGCTCATCGTTTTCAGCCAAACCAACCCATGCCATGCTGTAGCCTCCCTGCTCAACCGTCAGGCGACATATATCTAACAGCAAGGCGCTTTCATCTGTCGCATGCACCAAGGTGGTATTGCAATCACTCAACAACCTAAGTGCACGATTTAGCTTTGCTTGTACCTGTTCTGATTTTTTTCGTTCGGAAATTTCTACATGCGAACCGGAGAGGCGAAGCGGCTTACCGTTTATATCGTTTTTCTTTTCGCCTCGAGCCATAATCCACAAGTAGGCGCCATCGCGATGGCGCAAACGAAATTCGTTTTCATAGCGTTGTTGCGATGAACGAATAAAATTCTGCAACCTTTGCGTAACTGGTTCTCTATCATCTGGGTGCAGCAGCGACTCCCATGTGGATAGATGATCAGGCAAATCATCTGGCTGATACCCTAACATGGCCTTCCACTCGGGAGAAAACAACACTGCATTAGTATGCACATCCCAGTCCCACAAACCCGTGTTGGAAGCTTGTAAAGCCGTCGCAAGACTCTGCTGTGTTAGCGCCAATTTATTAAAAGGTTCGTCAATCGTTTCAACGACGATAGCGCGATAGATAAACAGATAAGCGATAACTTTATAAATATGACCTAGCACGTTATAACTACCGGTCTGAGTGGTATAGAGCGTAAAGAACAATTCGCTCATCGCCAAAGTACACACTGCGCCGAAAATCAATACCACATTGATGGTTTGCGGGGCGCGCATCTTGCGCCACAACATTACAGCGGTGACAACATTGAGGCCAATTATGAAGTACTCAAAATTCTTTTTAAAATCGGTAAGTCCAGAACCCCTTATGAATAAATCTGGCAGCCAGCTCTGATGAAAAATAACTATCCAACTTAACAACATTACAAACAAAATTAGCCCAGCAAAAATCACATAGCGCACTCCCCTTGAACGCAAGGGTCGCAAAGGTTTCGCTGCCACCAGCAATAATGCAACTGAAGCCAAAAAACGCGCTGCCAGCCAGAAGTTTAAATGTTTTTGAGCATCGTTTACCGAAATAAAATCAGGCATGCCTCCATAGGATACCGTATGCATAAAATCAAACACACCAACCACGAAAAACACACTGGCCAGCAAAACAGCATTACCAGAAAGGTTGCTGCTTCGTGAGTTCCAACCCACCGCGAATACCATCATGGAAACCACAATGGACACCGTTTCCATCAAAACATGTAGTGGCAGATAATTGGGGATGCCATGAAACTCTGGAAAAGAGGGTAGTAACCAAACTATAAGTTGCATAGCAGCAAGCAAGGCGAGAATAGTCACCGTGTGGCGCATCGCAGCACGGTAACTAGGATGCAGCCATTCAGCGTTATTTAGCTGGTACATTTATTATTTCTGAGCTTGTAAAATTCATGTGGCTTACTCATCAAATCAACAGCTTAATTATGACCTTTTTTTGCACAGATCGAAACCATCCTATTGAACAATTTTTTCCTTGCGCGGTGATCGCTACAGCGTCACTAGCCTCGTACACTACTACGATTAAACTCCGTTTGCCATCTCTTCCACCACCTGCAAGAAGGCATCTCCATACTTCGTCAGCTTGGCTTGCCCCACACCGCTGAGTCGTCCCATTTCATCCAAAGTCTGCGGTTTGTGGTTGAGTATTTCCAGCAAAGTGCTGTCGTGGAAAATCACATACGGAGGCACGCCTTGTTCGCGGGCTAGCTCCATGCGTTTAGCTTTGAGTGCTTGCCATAGCGGATCTTCGTTAGCGCCGGCAAAGGCTTCGCGTAAACGTGAGCCGCGTTCGGCTTGGCTGCCTTGTCGTTTGACTGGCTCGGCATCGCGGCGCAGCCACACTTGCTGCTCGCCACGCAACACAGGGCGGGATAATTCACACAGTTGCAATCCACCATAGGTTTCAATATCAACATTGATAAAACCCGCTGCGACCAGTTGGCGATACACACTACTCCACTGCGTTTGTGCGAGGTCTTTGCCAATGCCAAAAGTAGAAAGTCGCTGATGATTAAATTGCTCAACTTTGGGCGTAGCTTTGCCGAGCAATACGTCGATGAGATGCGAGACACCGAAGCGTTGTCCCGTACGATACACGCAGGACAGCGCCATTTGTGCCGCTTGCGTAGCATCCCAAGTATCCACGGGACTTAGGCAGTTGTCGCACTGCGCGCAATCACCGGGATGTTGCTCACCGAAGTAACGCAGAATGGTTTGATGGCGGCACTCGGTAGATTCACAAAAACCAAGCAATGCGTCGAGTTTTTGCAATTCCACGCGCTTGCGATCTTCAGGGGAATCGCCGGACAACAGCATCTGACGCATGGAGACCACATCACCCAAGCCATATGTCATCCAGGCATTCGCAGGCAAACCATCACGCCCAGCTCGACCTGTTTCCTGATAATAACCTTCCATACTTTTAGGTAGATCAAGGTGGGCGACAAAACGCACATTGGGCTTGTCTATGCCCATGCCAAACGCGACGGTGGCGACCATGACGACACCCTCTTCGCGCAAAAATCTTTTCTGGTTTGCGCTGCGCACGGCGGCATCCAATCCAGCGTGATAGGGCAAGGCATCCCAACCACGTTCCTTCAACCATGCGGCCGTTTCATCCACTTTTTTTCGCGATAAACAATACACAATGCCCGCGTCATTTGGATGTTCGCTTTCAAGAAATGATTGCAACTGCTGACGAGCATTATTCTTTAGAGTGACTCGGTAACGGATGTTTGGTCGGTCAAAGCTAGAGACAAATTGCTGCGCTTGTTCCAGTGCCAAACGCTCAATAATTTCACGCCGCGTCGGCGCATCCGCCGTAGCCGTCAGCGCAATGCGCGGCACCTCGGGAAAGCGCTCATGCAACACTGTCAAGGCGCGATATTCAGGGCGGAAGTCATGCCCCCATTGCGATACGCAGTGCGCCTCGTCAATTGCAAACAGAGCGATGCCGCTTTCCTGTTGCAAACGTTCCAGCAGATTAAGAAAGCCTTCCGTCATCAGCCGCTCTGGGGCGACATACAGCAGTTTCAACTCTCCGCGCAGCAAAGCACGCGACACCTCACGCGCCGTATCACCATCCAAGCTAGAGTTTAAAAATGCAGCGGATACACCAAGCTGCTTGAGCGCATCGACTTGATCTTGCATCAAGGCAATCAATGGCGACACCACCACGCCCACACCTTCACGCAGCAAAGCAGGAAGCTGATAACACAAAGACTTGCCGCCGCCGGTAGGCATTAACACCAAGGCATCGCCGCCGGACACAACATGCTCGACAATCGCTTGCTGCGCACCGCGAAACGAGGTGTAACCAAAAGTATCGCTCAGGACTTGATGGCTTGAATCAATAATCGTCATAAATCACATTCATTCTAAATCCGCCCAGAGTTAGAGCATTAATCCAAGCATGGCGGTAAGCCCCCATAGCTTAAGCCAGCAAATCAGGGAATGCTGTTATGTTTCTGTGCTTTTGATATTTTTGTGCAACTGCGGCATGACGCGTCTATCCAGCTCACCCAGCATCGACGCAGATAGCGCTTCCTGCCAAGTATACCCCCTGCCCTCCCTATAAGGGTTCGGAGTCACATAATTTAATATTGAAACCGGATTACCACCCCAATCAAGCTAAATTAATTACATCTAGGCCGGGTCAGCATTGCGCAAGCCGACCTAGTTACAGCGCGTATCGGCTTAGTTAGGCGAAATGCCTAGCTCTGCATACAGCTTGCCGAGCATCTCGCGCAATTCGCTGACTTCGGCCTCTAATTTGCTCACATTGGCTTTTAGCACGGCAATTTCACCTACGCTTACATCAGGTGTTGCGGTATGGCTCACGACGCGATCTTCTATCACTGGCGTGCCGGAAAGCAGATGCATCCAACGATTTTCGCGCGCGCCCGGTTGGCGCGGCAACTCTACCACAAGGCCACCTGCCACACGTTCGGCTAGCTCTTCCAGAAAACTTTCTACTGCTGAAATGTCTGCGAATTTATGTAGGCGCTCACAGTTCAGACGCAATTCCCCTGCTGTTTGCGGGCCGCGCAGCATGAGCAGGGTAATTAAAGCGGTGGACTGAGTGGGGATATTCAACACACGCTCTATATTGTGCGCATAGCGCGATGCCCTACCGCCGCTGCTTTCTACGATAAGCGACAGCGAGCGCAAATTATCCAGGGTTGCAATCACTTCAGATTCAGTGACTTCCATTACGGGAAGGCGGCTGCTTTTCTGGTTACAGCCGGAAAGCAACGAGTTAAGAGTTAAGGGGTAACTGTCTGGTACGGTGCGCTGTTTTTCGGCCAGTACACCGAGAACGCGGGTTTCAAGCAAGGAGAGAATAGGGAGTGTCGTTGTCATTGTTTTTCCGTTTGCCAAGATAGTAATATTGGAATGCGAGCTTGTCCGACTATGCAAATGAAAAATGGTTCATAAACTGATACTCCCAATAGTTTATACATTGCTTAGACTCAATTCATTCCCGGAATGAAATCCTCCCACACCAATCTTTTGCAAATTGCCCCGCCACTCTTCCGCTCCTAGATCCCCTCATCCGCGTCCATTGCAAGGCCTCACTACGCACTTCATCTGTCATCCCCTGCTGCCAGCCGTGATGTTTTAGCCAATGCTCAGCCACCGCGAGATATTCATCTTGCGAAAATGGATAAAACGAAATCCATAGGCCGAAACGTTCGGACAGCGACGCTTTTTCTTCCACGCTTTCAGCTGGGTGTACTTCGTCGCCAATGTGTTGTGTCACTAGATTTTCTTGCATGTAATCCGGCATCAAGTGACGGCGATTGGAGGTAGCGTAGATAAGTAGGTTGTCTGAGAAGGCGACCAAATCTCCATCCAACACCGCCTTGAGTGCTTGATAGCCTGGCTCCGCGTCATTAAAGGAGAGATCATCGCAATACAAGATGAAACGTTCCTCACGACCTTGCACTAGGCTGACGATGTGCGATAGATCAATCAGTCCTTGTTTGTCGATTTGAATTACGCGCAAACCGTGCGCGGCATACTCATTTAGTAGCGCTTTAACTAGCGACGATTTACCTGTGCCGCGCGCACCTGATAGCAATACATTGTTTGCCGTTCTGCCTTGTACAAATTGCAGAGTGTTTTGCTTAATTCCTTGCTTCTGCTCTTCTATACCAAGTAGATCAACGAGCGCGATACGTTGAAAATTGATTACGGGATGCAATGTTCTTTGCTGATGATCCCAACGAAAAGCGGCGGCGGCATGCCAGTCCGGTATTTCCGGCTGCGCGCCCGGCAAAGCTTTTTCCAAACGTGCAAGCAAGCCTTCGGCGCGGGTCAAGACGTGGTCTAGTTTATCCATAGTCATCTATTCTTCAATATATTGATTCTTAAATTTTAAAGCCGCAGTTCAATCTACAGATTTCGCAGATTTTAAAGTGCTGGCAAATGTATGCATTTACGCCCTATAGCTGATTCAATAATTCAGCATTAGAGGTTGTTTAATCAGCAAAAACATGTGTCATCTGCGGACAACAACTTTTTCCAAGTTGCGCTAATTGGCTCAAGTCTCGTTATCCGCTGTTTTTTCCTGCAAGGTAAACAAGACCAACGATTTTAGTTTGGCAGGGCGTATCGGTTTGTGCAATAAATTCCAACCCTGCTCCTTAACCTTTCGCAACACATCGGGATCGGCATCTCCACTGAGCAATATACTAAGCTGCTTTCTGCGGTAGAAAGCAGCTGCCGCCTGAATAACCTGTATGCCATCACCCTCTGGCAGACGGTAATCGCTTATCAACAAATCGGGATTGATATCTGCAAACAATGCCCGCGCCTGTGCTAGAGAGTTAGCCACATGCACTTCGTAGCCCCAGGATTCGAGCAAACGCTGAGTTCCCACCTGAACCAATGGATCATCTTCTACCACCAGTATTTGCGCACGTAAGATGCTGTTAAATTCCGCGCTGGCAGCGGTTAGTTCACCTTTTTTTAAGTCCGATGCACTTAGCTGTGTATTTTCTAACAAAGGTATTTCGATAGCAAATACTGAACCTTTGCTGGGTACCGAGCGCAGATACAAAGAGCATTGCATCAACTTGCATAGTCTCTGCACAATGGAAAGCCCAAGCCCCAAGCCTTTGCTGCGCGAACGTTCGGCATTGCCCAGCTGTACGAATTCGCGAAATATGTGCTGCTGCTGATCTAGCGGAATTCCAATGCCATTATCTCGTACTTCGATTCGCAGTTTTTTACCTCGCTTTCGGCTGGCGAGCAATACTCTTCCCCCTACGGGGGTGTACCGTATGGCATTACCAAGTAGATTAAACAGGATGCGCTCCAGCAAGATTGCATCACTTTCTATCATCGCAACGAATGGGCGTACATTTAATGTCACTTGCTGTAGTGCAGCAAGCGGGACATATTCTTGTTCCAAACGCCTGAGTAAGGGATCAATATTCAGCGGTCGAATATCAAGCTGAATCAAGCCAGCATCTAGTTTTGATACATCTAATAAAGAATCAAGCAAACTAGACATAGCATGAGAGGATTCTTCTATTAGCTTCACCAATTGACCTTGTTTTGGTGTGGTCACCTCGCTGCGCAACTCATCAACAAATAATGCGATGGCATGCATTGGCTGACGCAAATCATGGCTGGCAGCAGCTAAAAAACGACTTTTATCGAAACTTTCAGTAATCGCCAACTCCTTTTCTTCGCGCAATTGCTCAAACTGTTTCGCCAACACAAAGGCCAGCAACAATACTTCCACGGTGACAGCTAGTAGGCCGATGTGTTCTATGTAAAAGGTATAAATATTATCTAAACCGTCCAGCAGTATTGCTAACGACCCCAATACAAAGAAGACACCTACCGACAATAAATACATTCTCGCAGAAACATGCTTTTGTCTTGCGCGCGCAGTACCCACAAACACTCCGTAAGCGAGAAACAAACCCACGCCTATACGATCAAACTCCAAGGACCAGTTTGGTATAAACACTGCAAATAGAATAAATAAGGAAAACAAAGCGAGAAGAGCTTGTGCACCACGATAAGCACCCAGTGCGGTAGTGCTTGTTATCTCCAACAAACGAATCACAAATAGAATATACGCACAGTTGGAAAATAGGATGGGAATGCTGATAAGGTAAAACCAGTGCCATCCGAACAACTCATGAAAAAGCAGCAATGCGCTACCATTATACAATAGGTTGCCCAGAATAAACAAAGCATACAGCACATCGGTAGGATTACTCCTAATTGTAGCGAGCGCTGCATAGTAAACAGCCAAGCCGAACAATATGCCCATACAAAACAAAGTAAATGCATTACCCGCTTTGATCGCCTGTCGGTAGTGTTGCAATGTATCCAAATATGGCTCGGGTTGCGCCAGCAGAAACGGGGATGATATCTCAGTATAAAGACGATAATGACCTGCGTTCAAATGAACTTCACGACCATGTCTCATGAAGAAGGGCGAAGGGCGAAGGGATGGCACTTTGAATGCCGCCCTCAACTTCGGTAACCAGATGATTATGACTGTCGTATATACGGTGGCTAAACTGATTCAGCACGCTAGTATTTTTAAAATCCACAACACCAGTGTCGCCTCTTGCCCGACATCAAATTCTGCTCGATAGACGAAACGTCCACCAGTAAGACTTGCTTGCTCTATCGAAGTCAAAGCTGCATCATGCTGATTGTCCGCTACCCAATCAGCATGAGGCTGAAACCACTTTCCGTCGAGATGCATTGGCTGCGCATTGCAAGGCAGCCAGACAACCAACGTAAATAGCGCTATCACAGCGGCAATGTATTGAGCTAGCATTCCCTATGGCTATCAGCTTTCAGACGATTTTTTTTCATTCCTGAAATTAGAATCGAAACCAAACACCTCACCTGCCCAGATGAAAAATACCCAAACCAGAATACCAAACGGTAAATATCCGAAATAGCCTAGCAGAGGCATTTCTGAAAAAATGTGAATGACGTTGACATAGGGTACGTCATATATCCAGAAGTTGGGATTAGTGGGCAGGAGTGGGACTGTATGCGATATCGGATTGGCGCTTTCACTACCATGATTCCACATTTCCCAAAAAAAACCATTACACAATGACGAAATTGCCACTAGCAATACGGAACTCCAGTTGCCTTGTGCCATGGAGGTGAAGGGGCTCCAAATGTTTTTACGAATAAGCACACCGGACAGCACAATCAAGGGCCCAACCCACATTGCCCAAAACATCGGATAGGGAAGAAAAACGGTTAGCACAATCAGCGCCAACCCGAGCCATAACAGCAAACTGCCCGGCAGTGCCAATTTCGGACCATCACTGTAACGCACTGCCAAAGAAGGAAATGTTTGCAACAAGGTATACCACTCAAAGATGGCAGGCCATACCGTCGTGTAGGCAAGCATAAACAAGGCTAAGATGGTTGCATGAGATAGTGCCTGCATATGTCCATTAGGATAGTACCAATTGGACAGCACAAAATAATCGAAGTATTCAAAGAAGCACCAACCCAGCACTGACACTACGGCACTGATAACAAAAGTTTTAGGCTTGCTCGCCAGAAAGGAATTTCCTCCACTACGCCGATACACAAGTCCGTCCAGAAGCAAAATAAACCCCCACCACATTGGCGTAAATGCGTAATACACAAGACTCCCGAAGACGGTCACGCGTGTCCACATCAACCACCAGAAGAACAAGGTGAGAACAAGGCCTATCCAGAACCAGAACGGCAACTTAACGAATGGCACAGGCTGTGCTGGCTGCGCTGTTTTAAAGCCGAATAATTTAGGGAACGATAGGAATACGCTTATGCCAAGGCACACCAGACCGATTAAGCAAAATACCAGCAAATTGAATGGGGGTACACCCGGCACTTGTTCGGGTGGAAATATGCCGAAGCCCGGAGGTAAATGCTCGACAGGATAAGCAAACCAAGCTGCAATCAACGGCAATATCAGACAAGCCAAGAATGGCCAGATTAATCCCAATTTCAACTTCATATCAACTCCCCCTGTGATCATACTCCGTACGCGTACACACATAAGGGGACTTCTATAACAACTATGCTTAAGCTCCCCTTGCAAGAATCAATCCTAAAAACAGTAATTCAATCCACAGATTTTGCAGCCTCAGCCCATGCTCAATTTAGCAGTTCACTATTGTTGTTTAATCGCCGGACAACAATATTAATCAAACAGACTTCAGCTTCGATAACTCGCGTTGATCTTCACATAGTCATATGAAAAATCGCAGGTCCACAAGGTGGCATTCACTGCACCGCGATTCAGCTCAACGCGGACAGTAATATCACTTTGCTGCATCACACGTTTACCATCATCTTCCTGATAGCTCGCAGCGCGCCCACCATTTTCAGCAACCAGCACATCGTCAAGATAGAGTTTGAGCGCTTCAACATCCAGGTCATTGATACCCGCATACCCTATCGCGGCAAGAATACGGCCTAAATTGGGATCAGAGGCAAAAAAAGCGGTTTTAACAAGTGGCGAATGCGCGATCGCGTAACCAATTTTTTTGCATTCGGCTACGTCTTTCCCTCCATCAATTTGAAGCGTAATAAACTTGCTCGCCCCTTCGCCATCACGCACGATGGCTTGTGCCAAGAGCGTAGCCACTTCGGCGATCACCGCTTGCAGCTCAGCTCTGTTAGCCGCCGTAATCTCTACACCACTTTTACCGCTGGCAATCAGCATTAGCGCGTCGTTAGTGGAAGTGTCACCATCCACTGTAATGCAGTTGAAAGAGAGATTGGCTACTTCACTCACCATTTCTTGCAGTAGTGGCGTTGCGATTGCAGCATCGGTGGCAATATAGCCTAGCATAGTGGCCATATTGGGATGAATCATGCCCGAACCTTTGGACATACCTGTAATGGTGACGCTTTTTCCGTCAATCTGCACTTGGCGCGATACGGCCTTGGCGATAATGTCGGTGGTTAAAATGGCTTGCGAAGCATCAAACCAGTTATCTTGTTTCAGATTCGCGATAGCCTGCGGCAATCCTGAGATGATTTTTTCGACTGGCAGTGCTTCCATGATGACACCAGTGGAATACGGCAACACTTGCTGCGGTGCGCAGCCCAGCAACTTCGCCAACTCAGCGCAAGTCGTGCGCGCAGCATTCATACCTTGCTCACCTGTTCCAGCATTGGCATTACCCGTATTCACAACTAGCGCACGGATATTTTCGCCTGAAGCGAGATGCTGCTTTGCTATCGTCACGGGTGCAGCACAAAAACGGTTGGTGGTGAACACACCAGCAACCGTCGCACCTTCATCCAGCTTAATAACTAACAGATCTTTTCGTTCGGGCTGTTTAATTCCCGCTTCCGCAACACCCAAGTAAACACCCGTGACGGGCAACAAATACTCCGCTACGGGCGCTGAAAGATTCACCGGCATGGGATATTCCCTTAATCAATAACGTCCGTGGGTCTTGTGGATGTAATTATTCATCTCGACAGATTGTGTATTCATACGCCGCACAATACCGTGTACATAGCGAGTAATACCACGCATGACGTAATACACAATAGCCGGCTGTGAATTCAGAAGCGACTCAAAACGTGAGCGTTCCAAGACCAAAACTTTACTATCTGTTTTTGCAACGGTTCTGGCACTGATTTGCATCACATTGCCGCCTACGAAGCCAATAATTCCTGCAAGATCACCTGATTGCAGCAGATGCAAAGTCATCTGCTCACCTCCGGTATTCGCGGTGGCTTCCACATCGCCACTACCCAAAATCAACAAGGAATCTGTCAGTTCGGTATCACCTAGCTCGATAATGCAATCACCCGCTTTGTAATCACGTACCGTAATTAAACTTGCCAAATGCTCGATCTCTGAATCACGTAATTCCTCGGACAAAGTCGAATTGCGCAAAGCTTGTATTATCAATTCCTTCGTTTCCATGTTTTTTCTCCGTAAAAAATTAGCTCAATTTTCCGTGGCACTGCTTAAACTTTTTTCCTGACCCACATGGGCAAGGATCATTTCTGCCAACTTTTACACCCTCTCGCACAAACGGCGTATGTTCAGCAGCATCTTGCTCATCTGAAGCCAGCGCATCTTCATATTCAGAGTGATGATATTGTACATTTTCAGGCGCGTGTGGTGCTTCCACCGCCTCAACTTCTTCACTGCTTCGAATCTGCACATTTATCAAGGTTTGCGTCACATCGCTCTTAATTCCCCCTAGCATGCCAGAAAATAATTCGAATGCTTCACGTTTATATTCCTGTTTAGGATTTTTCTGTGCATAACCACGCAAATGAATACCTTGACGCAAATGGTCCAAAGCAGACAAGTGCTCACGCCAATGTTGATCCAAACTACCTAGCATGACGATGCGCTCGTATCCGTGCATAGCATCACTACTGACTATGTCAATTTTAGCTTGATATAGCTGCTGCGCGCCTGCCAACACTCGCTCGGTCAATCCATTTACTTCCAGTGTTTTGTCCTTCTCCATCCATTCCACGAGCGGCAAATCTAACTGGTATTCAGCAAGCAATGTTTTTTCCAAACCAGTGATATCCCACTGCTCTTCCATACTGCCGGGAGGAATATGAGCCAGAACCAAATCACTCAGCACATTTTCACGCATCGCAGTAATCGTCTCGGAAATATCGTCACTTTCCAACAATTCATTACGTTGCTCATAAATTACTTTGCGCTGTTCGTTAGCCACGTCATCGTATTCGAGAATCTGTTTACGCATATCAAAGTTACGTGCTTCAACTTTTCGTTGGGCATTCTCTATCGCCCGTGTCACCCAAGTGTGCTCAATCGCTTCACCTTCGGGTAATTTAAATTTATTCATAATCGTGGCTACGCGGTCTGAAGCGAATATACGCATCAGAGGATCTTGCAGCGACAGATAGAAACGACTTGAACCCGGATCGCCTTGTCGGCCAGCACGTCCGCGCAATTGGTTGTCCACACGACGCGACTCATGACGCTCAGTGCCAATAATATGCAGACCACCACTTGCAACTACTTGCTCATGCACAGGTTGCCAAGCGACTTTCAATTCAGCGACACGTTGCTCACGTGTCGCTGCATCCATGCTCTCATCCATCCGCACTAGTTCAATCGATTTTTCTACGTTACCCCCCAGCACAATGTCGGTTCCTCGCCCAGCCATGTTCGTAGCAATGGTAACCATTTTCGGGCTTCCCGCCTGCGCAATGATCTCAGCTTCACGTTCGTGTTGCTTGGCATTCAATACCTGATGCGGCAATTTTTCCTTGTCTAGCAGACTAGAAAGCAATTCGGATGTTTCGATAGATGTCGTACCCACCAATACCGGCTGACCACGTTCATAGCAATCACGCACATCTGCTATCACCGCCACGTATTTCTCTTCTGGCGAAAGATAAACTTTATCCATCAAATCCTTACGCACAGTAGGGCGATGAGGGGGAATAATGACTGTTTCCAGATCGTAAATAGACTGAAACTCGAAAGCCTCGGTATCCGCTGTTCCAGTCATGCCGGACAGCTTGTTATACATACGGAAATAATTTTGGAAAGTAATAGATGCCAGTGTTTGATTTTCTTTTTGGATCTCCACACCTTCTTTTGCCTCGACGGCTTGATGCAAGCCATCAGACCAACGTCGACCGGACATTAAACGTCCGGTGAATTCATCCACGATCACGACTTCATTGTTTTGCACCACGTAATGCTGATCACGCATATACAGGTTATGTGCACGCAGACCGGCGTACAAGTGATGAATCAAAGTGATATTCGCGGGGTCATACAAACTTCCGCCTTCCGTCAGCAGTCCGGCATCTGCCAGCAACTGTTCGGCCCGCTCATGTCCGGCTTCGCTCAACAATATCTGCTGATTTTTCTCATCCACACTGAAGTCGCCGTCACTCTCCTCTGTCTCTTGGCGCACCAGATGCGGCACAAGTTTGTTTATGTGCGTATATACATCTAAATTGTCTTCGGCTTGGCCTGAAATAATGAGCGGCGTACGTGCTTCGTCGATCAGAATTGAGTCTACCTCATCGACGATGGCGAAATTCACTCCGCGCTGGAAGCGCTCCCCTGCCTGCCCAGCCATATTGTCACGCAGATAGTCGAAACCAAATTCATTGTTAGTGCCATATGTAATATCTGAAGCATACGCAGCCTGCTTGTCGGCATGATCCATATTCGACAGAATGACCCCTACCGACAATCCTATAAAGCGATACAGGCGACCCATCCACTCGGCATCACGAGCAGCGAGATAATCGTTCACAGTTACCACATGCACACCCTTGCCTGACAAAGCATTCAGGTAGGCAGGTAAAGTAGCCATTAAGGTTTTACCCTCACCAGTACGCATCTCGGCAATGTTGCCGTAATGCAACACCATACCACCGATCAACTGTACATCGAAATGACGCATCTGCAAAGCACGCTTACCACCTTCGCGCACCACAGCGAACGCTTCTGGCATCAAATCATCCAGCGTCTCACCTTGCTGAAAACGTTGCTTGAGTTGCTGCGTTTTATTTCTGAGCTCTTCATCGGACAGCGCTGTGACGCTTGCTTCCAGCGCGTTTATGGCTTCTACGTTACGGCGATATTGCTTAAGCAGTCGGTCATTACGGCTGCCAAACACACTTTTCATCAGTTTGGAAATCATGATTTTATTTTTACTCTGTTTCTGCTAGGACTAAATAAAAAAGGGTGAGGCCCATGCTCACCCTTGTTACAAAGCTACTACCTCTTATCTTGAGGCACTTTTCAGGAAACGCACCGGGTTTTGGGCGCGACCTTTGTATCTCACTTCAAAATGCAAATGCGGACCAGTGGAACGCCCTGTACTGCCTGATAGAGCTATCTCTTGCCTACGTCTCACCATCTGTCCAACCTTGACTAACAACTTAGAGGCATGCGCATAACGCGTCACTATATCGTTGCCGTGATCAATCTGCACCATATTACCATATTGCGGATGGTAAGCTGCATACACCACCATACCTCCGGCCGATGCATACACAGGAGTACCCTTGGGCACCATGTAATCCACCCCTTCGTGCATGGCCTTCCTGCCTGTAAAGGGATCAATACGCCAGCCAAAATTAGATGAAAACCAACCTACTTTAGTTGGCGGCACAGAGGGCAGCAGTCGCTTACTCAGGCTGTTTTGCATCAATAGCGTTTCCAACGCCACCAATTTGTCACTACGATCTCCCAACAAAGTAGAAAGACTGGCAAGCTGCTGCGTCATGCCGCCTAGGGTCACTTCACTTTGCAAAGAGGCGGGAACATAAGGCCCCCCTTGAGGTGGCAGCTCGTCAAAAGAAAACTCCTGCGGCTTCATCCCTGTCATTTTAGCTAAACGGGCACCCAAACCATCCAAACGCAACAACTGAGCCTGCATTTGCCCCAAGCGCTTCGACAAGGTATCCATGCTCTCACGCACATAGGCCTGCTGTTTTTTCAGTTCGTCTTCCTGTGCACTAGCAAGCCACGTACGCAATTCATTGCTAATGCTGCCCGGCTGCAAACGAACAATGGCATACTGCGCTGTCAACACAGCCCCGACAAACATGGCCATAGCTAAAATAACAAGTGCCAGCAAATGCACTTTTGTAAGTGTTACGCTACGCGCCTTTGTCAATCGATTGGAAACTAGAATAATATCCATGCATCCCCTTTTTTATTAATTCCACAGACTGCTTTGCCAAATCGCCTCAACACCATCCTGAACTCCACCAGCGCGCTCAGCCAACTCGCTGCAAAAGCTCAACAACTAACTGCTCTTCAACAGCAATTAGAACTGTTGCTGCCTGCCTCTTTAAAACCTAGCTGCCACGTGATACGTCTTGAACAACAAACACTAACACTGGCTGTCGATAATGGTGCGATTGCTGCCAAGTTACGCCAAATGACCCATGAAATGATCTCAGGCCTTGTAGGTAAAGGTTATGAGATTACTTTAATTCAGATACAGGTGCAAGTTCACGCCCCTCCCTATATCCCGCCATCCATGCCACGCATATTAAGCCAAGCTGGGAAAAATCATTTAGCCCAGCTTAGCGAAAATCTTAGCGACTCACCGCTTAAATCAGCATTAACTCGCCTAGCAAAAAAAACTTAAAGCAATATCCGCGTGCCAGTCAATACAAAGCGCTCCAAAATATACAGCGCCGCAAACACCAACAACATAACAACTAGAAAACGCAGCACCTGCCAAACAAAACGCAAATAGCTTCGCCGCCCCGTAAATAAATACATGCCGCCAGACAGAATCAGTGTCAAGGCAGACAGTAGAAAAATCAGTCGTAATAACATCATGCGCTATTTCATCAGACTATACGGTTTGCATTTGCTGGTGTAAAAAATCCGGTGCCTCTTCCGCCTTGTCGAACGTAACAAACTCCCATGCCGTCTCATCTGCCAACATGGCCCGCAACAATGCATTATTTAATGCATGTCCAGATTTGTAGCCTGAGAACTCACCTATCAATGGATGACCCAACAAATACAAATCACCTATTGCATCCAAAACCTTGTGCTTGACGAATTCATCTTCAAAGCGCAGTCCATCTGGATTGATCACACGGTACTCATCCATCACAATCGCGTTATCAAGATTGCCGCCTAGCGCCAAGCCCTGCGAGCGCATGTATTCAACATCCTGCATAAATCCAAAAGTTCTCGCCCGACTCACCTCTTTAATATAAGAATGCTCCCCTAGATCAATCGTCACATTCTGCTTAGTCTTAGCAAATACAGGATGCGCGAAATTAATCGTAAAACTCAGCTTATAACCGTTAAATGGGTCAAATCTCACCCATCTGTCACCATCAACCACCTCTATAGTTTTAATGACCCGAATAAATTTCTTCGCCGCAACTTGCTCGACAATTCCTGCTGACTGCAACAGAAATACAAAAGTACCCGCACTACCATCCATAATAGGCAGCTCTGAACTGCTCAATTCCACGAAGACATTATCAACACCCAAGCCAGCCAATGCTGACATAAGATGTTCAACTGTCGCCACGCGCGCGCCATTAGCCTCCAAGCAAGTCGAAAGACGCGTGTCATGCACCGAAAATGCATCGGCAGGAATATCTACAGGGGTCGGCAAATCAATACGGCGAAATACAATGCCGTTATTGACAGGAGCAGGACGCAAAGTCAGATAGACTTTTTCGCCTGTGTGTAGACCAACACCCGTCGCCTCCACGCTAGTTTTTAAAGTGCGTTGCTTAACCATACAATCTCTTCGAACACCCTGATATATCAAGCTTTGATTTTAACACAGCAACATTTTGGGATTTGTAACGCCTTTTTGACAAAAGACACTTCAATCAATCCGCTTGTTTACGCAAAAATGAAGGAATGTCCAAGGTCTCTACACCTGATTGACGCATTGCCTCCACTGTTGCTTCGCGATGCCGTCCGGTACGCATCACTGCAGGCATATCCAATTCAGCGTAATCAACTGAAGGTGCATCGTAAGTACCTGTACGCAACTGAGCCTGTGGAACCAATACTGGCTTGGGTTGTTTTTTGCTGCTAATCGCTCCCAATCCTGTCGCCACGATGGTTACGCGCAATTCGTCTCCCATAGACTCGTCAAACACCGAACCCACAATCACTGTTGCCTCAGACGCTGCGAATTGGAAGCAATTCATTACCTCGTGCAACTCTTCCAAAGTTAGCTCACTGCTAGAAGTAATATTTACCAATACACCGCGCGCACCAGACAAATCCACATCATCAAGCAAAGGGCTGGCAATTGCTTGCTCGGCTGCTTTTTTGGCGCGATTTTCGCCTGTTGCCGTAGCTGCGCCCATCATCGCCATGCCATTTTCTGACATCAAAGTACATACGTCAGCGAAGTCAACGTTAACCATTCCTGGCACATTAATCACTTCAGCAATACCCGCAACAGCACCTTGCAACACGCCATTTGCAGCTCTGAATGCAGCTGGCAGCGTTGTTTTTCCGCCTAGCACTTCCATTAACTTTGCATTCGGTACGATGATAAGCGAATCGACATGACTTCCTAACTCTTCAATGCCGGTTTGAGCCAAGGTCATACGCTTGCCTTCAAATACGAATGGCTTAGTGACCACTGCCACAGTAAGAATACCCATCTCTTTGGCCACTTCCGCTACAACTGGAGCGGCTCCTGTACCAGTTCCACCACCCATGCCTGCCGTAATAAACACCATATTCGCACCTTGGATGATCTCGGCAATACGCTCGCGATCTTCCTCTGCTGCGGCTTTACCAATTTCCGGCTTAGCGCCAGCGCCTAGACCCTTTGTCAAAGCAGAACCAATTTGCAATTGCATACTTGCCTTGCTGCGCTTAAGTGCTTGCGCATCGGTATTGATGGTAATGAACTCTACACCCTGTACTCCCTGCTCGATCATATGATCAACTGCATTACCGCCGCAGCCGCCGACACCGATCACTTTGATTACTGCCCCTTGTGGTTGCGCATCCATTAGCTCAAACATTGTTTTCTCCTTATCAAATTACAAACCGATACCCTGAACTTCTTTAATCCCAAACCTACTTAATCCCTAACTAAAAACTACCTTGAAACCATTCTTTCATGCGCGCTAATACATCCTTGAACGACCCGGATTGCATACGCGTTTCTTTATGTTTGTGCTGCTGCTCCAAGCCGTACAACAACAAGCCCACTCCGGTTGCAAAACGTGGCGTTTTAACCACATCTGACAAGCCGCCCACATACACAGGCAGGCCTAAACGAACTGGCAAATGAAACACCTCCTCTGCCAACTCCACCATGCCGCGCATAGCACTACTCCCTCCCGTCAAAACGATGCCTGATGACATCAGGTCTTCAAATCCACTGCGCCGCAATTCCGCTTGCACCAACATATACAACTCCTCAACACGCGGCTCAATCACATCCGCCAATGTTTGGCGCGACAAAGTACGGGCAACCCGCTCACCTACACCGGGCACCTCAATTGGTGCATCGTCTGCCAATTGACGTAGTGCGCAGCCATTTTTGATCTTGATATCTTCTGCATCTTTAGTCGGCGTGCGCAATGCCATGGCAATGTCATTGGTAATCTGGTCGCCCGCAATCGGAATCACTGCCGTATGACGAATGGCTCCGCCAGTGAATATCGCCACGTCTGTAGTACCACCGCCGATATCTACCAAACAAACACCCAAATCTTTTTCGTCCTCTGCTAGCACAGCTTTGCCTGAAGCTAGAGGCTGGAGAATCATTTCATGCACTTCCAGACCGCAGCGATGCAAACACTTCAGAATATTCTGCACAGCGGCAACCGCACCCGTCACGATATGCACTTCAACTTCTAGCCGCATGCCACTCATACCTAGCGGCTTCTTAATCCCTTCTTGACCGTCTATACAAAACTCTTGTTCCAAAATATGTAGAATCTGTTGATCACTTGGGAGACTAATTGAGCTTGCTGTTTCCACCACGCGATCAATGTCAGCCTGCACCACTTCTTTGTCTTTAATCTTGACCATACCGTTGGCGTTAGAGCTGCGGATATGCCCTCCTGCAATCCCGGTATATACCTCGCGTATTTTGCAGTCCGCCATCAACTCTGCATCTCCCAGAGAGCGCTGTATCGCTGCCACCGTAGCGTCGATATTCACTACCATGCCTTTTTTCATGCCGGAAGATTCGTGCATGCCCACACCAATGACTTCCAGCGTACCTTCTGCCTTTACCTCGGCGACGATGGTTACGATCTTCGATGTTCCGATATCCAAACCAACAATCAAGTCTTTGACTTCCCTGTTTTTATTCATCGCGTATCCCTTTAAACCCTATTTCTCGAAGTCTGTTTAACTTGCACACCTGCTCCGTGCGGAAGAAAAGCCGCGAAACCATTGCGATAGCGCAGGTCAACATGAGTTGCCGTATGCTTCAATATCGCTAAGCTGTACGGATACACAGCCACAAAGCGTGCCAGACGCTGCTTCATTTGTTCACGTCCCAACTCCAACACCATCCCATTTTCCAAACTCAACTGCCAAGCAAAGCGTGGCGACAAACTGAGCTTTACAAGCTTTTGCTGCAATGGCTGTAACTCTGCAACTAATTCACCATACATATTTTTCATCTGTACTGACGTATCTGCCTGCCCGCTAAATACAGGCAACATTTGTTGACTCTTCGCACTAAATATTTCGCCATACGTATTTACCAAAGCCGTTTCACTCCAACGCGCCAACGCCACTTGCTCCACCACATCTACTTCTAAACCCCAAGGAAACTTTCTACGCACACTCACTTTACGCACCCAAGGCAGTTGTTCAAAAGCTTGCCGTGCATGCTGCAAATCTACCGTGAAAAAATTCCCTCGTATTTGCTCATTTATTACCTGCTTTATCTGTTCAATTGACACATGCTCAGGTACGTTCTTTATTTGTACCGTCTGAATCGAGAACATAGGCAAATGCAAGGTATAGTGCACTACACCTATTAAAATCAACAGCATACTAATCCCCAACAGCGAATTAGCTAGCATACGCAGACTTGCTGCGTTATCCCACATGCGCACTCTCTAATATCTGTACTACTAACTGCTCAAAACCAATTCCCGCCTGACGTGCCGCCATCGGAACCAAGCTATGGTCGGTCATACCGGGCGATGTATTCACCTCCAATAAATACGCTCTACCGTCTTCACCACGTAAAAAATCAACTCTCCCCCAACCCTGCCCGCCAATCAAAGTGAATGCTTTTAATGCCATTTCCTGCATTTCAGTCTCGTCCTCGGTACTTAAACCACAAGGACACAAATAAGCCGTGTCATCGCTTAAATACTTGGCTTCATAATCGTAAAACTCATTTACTGGCTCTATCTTAATCACCGGCAATACACGCTCATTAAGTATGCTCACCGTATATTCACCGCCACTAATATAGCTTTCAGCAATCACCACTTTGTCATGTTTAGCAGCCTCTGCATAAGCCAGTGGCAATTCTTCAATATTTTTCACCTTGCTAATGCCAACACTAGATCCCTCGTTCGCAGGCTTCATAAACAGAGGGAAATCCAGATGATCGGCCACAGCATTCCAATCGCTGGGCGCAGTTAGCGCCTCATACTCGGGAACATTCAAGCCCATCGCTTGCCAAATCAATTTGCTGCGCCATTTATCCATCGCAATAGCGGAAGCCATTACGCCACTGCCGGTGTAAGGAATCCCCAGTAATTCGAGTGCACCTTGCACCGTACCGTCTTCACCAAAACGACCATGCAGCGCGATGAACACACGATCAAAATTTTCATCCTTCAACTCGGATAAGTCGCGCTGTGCGGGATCGAATGCGTGTGCATCCACTCCTGACTTATGCAATGCCGCCAGCACGGCGGCCCCACTTTTTAATGACACTTCCCGCTCAGCCGAGCGTCCACCGAACAACACGGCAACTTTGCCGAAGCGGGAAACAGAAGAAGATGTATTGTTATTCATGATTCACGTACTCACCAATTATTTTGACTTCGGGATATAAGTCGATGCCAGTCTGGCTATTCACTGTTTCCCGCACTTCTTTAATTAAATTCTCTATATCTGCTGCTGTCGCCTCATCTGCATTAACAATGAAGTTGGCGTGCTTTTCTGATACCTGAGCACCGCCAATACGCATACCCTTTAACCCGCACTCTTCAATCAGTTTTGCAGCATGCCCACCCAGCGGATTCCTAAATACCGAACCGGCATTAGGCTGATGCAATGGCTGCGTAGCACTGCGCTTCTCCATCAGCGCTTTGATCTCCAGCCTTGCTGCATCTACATCGCCTTGTTCTAGGCCTAACCATGCGGCGCTGAAAAATTCTTCTTGGTGAAAAGTGAAAGGTGAAAGGTGAAACAAATCCTCTCCCTCACGTTTCACATTTCCCATTTCACGCCTCAATACGTGCCGATAGCCAATCTCATACGCCTCCGGCGTACGCTCAAGCAATTCCCCTCTGCGTGTCAGCACTTGCACACGCTGCACTTTTTCCCAAGTCTCTGTGCCGTAACATCCAGCATTCATCGCTAGCATGCCACCCAGTGTGCCGGGGATGCCAACAAAAAATTCTGCGCCGCAATAGTTATTCGTAGCAGCGAAGCGTGCTAGTTTTGCACCCGCCACACCCGCTTGTGCATACACTTGTTCTCCATCCATGCGTAGCTCACTTAGCGCACCGTGCATCAACAATACCGTGCCGTGGAAGCCTCCGTCACGGACTAATAAATTGCTACCCAAACCCACTGCCATTAAAGGCTCATCAGCTGGTGTTTGCTGCATAAACAATTGCAAATCAGCCAAATCAGCGGCGCGATACATGCGTTTCGCCCTACCGCCTGCGCGCCAGCTTGTATGGCGACGCATGTCGACATCGAAGCTCATTTCGCCTCGCAAGCCCTCCGCAATAAATTGTGCCGGTTCGTTCATATTCATTTCTTTGTCAGCTGCTTCACTTGATTGGCTAATCCACCAATTGAACCCGCGCCCATTGTCAGCACAACATCGCCATCGTGCGCCATTTGCAGAATTGTCTGCGGCATATCACTCATATCCTCAACAAATACCGCCTCGGTTTGCCCAGCGACTCTTAGCGCATGCATCAAAGCGCGTCCGTCAGCTGCCACTATCGGCGCTTCACCAGCCGCATAAACTTCAGCTAGCACTACTACATCAACACCACTCAAGACCTTCACAAAGTCTTCGAATAAATCGCGGGTGCGCGTGTATCGATGGGGCTGAAATGCCAGCAGCAATCGTTTTTCTGGAAACGCACCTCGTACAGCTGCGATCGTCGCCTTCATCTCCACAGGGTGATGACCGTAATCATCAATTATGGTGATCGTACCTCCTGTTGCAAGCTCGGCCTCACCGTAGCGCTGCATACGCCGCCCCACTCCTTCAAACTCTTCTAATGCGGCAATTATTGCTGACGGCTCTACACCAACTTCCAAGCCCACTGCAATTGCTGCTAACGAATTTAATACATTATGCAAACCTGCCAAGTTGAGGGTGATATCCATATCAACTGGCACGGTGTTATGCCGACACTGCGCTGTAAAACGCATCTTGCCACCCTCGTGGCGTACATTTACGGCGCGTATTTGTGCGTCTTCTGAAAAGCCGTATGTCGTGATGGGTTTACTGATACGCGGCATGATTTCACGCACATTTTCATCATCTACACACAACATGGCTCGACCATAAAATGGCAAGCGCTCTATGAAGTCTACGAATGCTTGTTTAAGTTTGTTGAAGTCGTGACCGTATGTCTCCATATGGTCGGCATCAATATTGGTAACCACCGCCAATATCGGGGTGAGATACAAAAATGAAGCATCAGACTCATCCGCTTCGGCAACAATAAACTCACCCGTTCCTAAACGTGCATTCGCTCCACTACTATTCAAACGACCACCGATCACAAAAGTTGGATCGTATCCTCCCTTGGCCAGAATACTGGTCGCCAAGGAAGTCGTCGTCGTCTTGCCGTGCGTTCCCGCTACAGCAATACCCTGACGCAAACGCATCAATTCAGCCAGCATCACCGCACGCGGCACCACTGGAATACTTTGCTCGCGTGCCGCAATAACTTCAGGGTTGTCGGCTTTAACCGCAGTAGATGTCACCACCGCATCAGCATTTTTCAGATTTTGGCTATCGTGACCGTAATAAATTGTAGCGCCCAACTTCTGCAAACGTTGCGTTACCGCACTTTCAGACAAATCCGAACCGCTCACCTGAAACCCAAGGTTGAGCAATACTTCAGCGATACCGTTCATACCGGAACCGCCTATACCAACGAAGTGGATATGTTTTATTTTGTGTTTCATTTGAACCTTCCCACCACAGAGACACAGAGACACAGAGAAAACCTATCCGAGATTTTTTCCCTACCCAACCGTTTATTGTCAAATAACGCTTCAACCTGGCATGCCAGCATACTTGTCGCTTTTGTCGTTCTCTGTGTCTCTGTGGTAAATTGTTTTCATCATCCTGCCAACTCCATACATACATCCGCCACGGCCTGAGTTGCATCGGGCTTGGCAAGACTACGTGCGGCTTGTGCCATTTCCAGCAATTTCTCGCGCGTAAACCCTTGCAGTAGGCTTGCCAATTTCTCAGCGCTTAATTCTTTTTGCGGCAACAATATTGCTGCGCCCTTGTTGCTTAAGAAATGTGCGTTATGCGTTTGATGATCGTCCACCGCAAACGGGAAGGGAATCAGCACACTTGCCACGCCCGCCGCCGCCAATTCTGCAACCGTCAGCGCGCCTGCACGGCATATCACCACATCTGCCTGCGCATACTGCTGCGCCATATCATCTAAGAAAGGACACACATCAACGCTCACGCCTGTTTGTTTATAGAGTTGCTGTACTGCCTCAAAATTTTTCTTGCCAGTTTGATGCAATACATTGGGACGCTCTTGCTCAGTCATCGCGGCAAGAGCTTTAGGCAAGGCCTCATTCAGCGCTTGTGCGCCCAAGCTACCGCCCACAACCAACACGTTCAACTTACCGCTTCTTGCTGCTAAACGTGCTTGCGGCTCTGGTAATGCCGCAATATCTGCACGCACTGGATTGCCGCACCACAGGCTTTTCTTCAGCACTTCAGGAAAACCGCTCAACACCCTTGTTGCCATCTTTGCTAATACTTTATTACTCATTCCGGCAATGGAATTCTGTTCGTGAATGACTAATGGGCGCTGCAATAATGCAGCCATCAATCCACCCGGCATGCTGATATACCCTCCCATGCCTAACACCACATCTGGGCGATGACGAAATATCGCGTCCGCACTCTGTACCAATGCGCGCAATAAAGTAAATGGTAGCGTCAGCAAGCGCAACAAACCTTTGCCACGCACGCCAGAGAAATTCACGTTTGCCAATGGATATCCATGTTTCGGCACCAGCTCAGCTTCCATGCTATGTGGCGCGCCCAGCCACACCACATTCCAACCCTGCGCGCGCAAATTGTCAGCCACGGCCAAACCCGGATATATATGTCCGCCAGTTCCGCCTGCCATGATGAGAATAGTTCTATTCATATTGGCAGCCCTCGCGCAACTCGTCGGTTTTCATAATCAATGCGCATCAATACTGCAATCGCCACACAATTCACCACTATGCCGCTCCCCCCAAAACTTAGGAATGGCAGCGTTAAACCTTTGGTTGGCAGCACGCCCATGTTTACGCCAATATTAATCATCGCCTGCACACCCAACCATACGGCAACGCCCTGCGCTACTAGAGCAGCAAATAATCTTTCTTCCATCGCTGCCTGACGCCCTATTGCAAAAGCGCGCACGATCAACCAGCTGAACAGCCCAATCACTACACACACGCCAAAAAATCCCAACTCCTCGGCAATCACTGCCAGCAGAAAGTCGGTGTGCGCTTCTGGCAGATAAAATAGTTTTTCGATACTCGCTCCCAGCCCTACGCCAAACCATTCACCACGACCGAAAGCTATCAAAGCATGGCTGAGTTGATAACCTTTACCGAATGGGTCCGACCAAGGATCCATAAAACCTATAACGCGCTCCATTCGATATGGAGATGAAAAAATCAAAGCAGCAAATGCTGCTGGCAGAGCGATTGACAGCCCAGCGAATATCTTGAGATTAAAGCCGCCCAACCACAATGTCGCCATTGCAATTACGCAAATCACAACGAATGCACCCATATCTGGCTCAAGCAAAAGCAGTGTCCCAACCATAGACATCACGATAAACATAGGGACAAAGGCTTTGCTTAAGCTGTCTTTAACAGCACCTTTTCGTACCGTGTAATCAGCCGCATACAAGACTGCAAACATTTTCATTAATTCGGAAGGCTGCAAATTAATCACTATCAAAGATAGCCAGCGACGACTACCATTTACTGATTTGCCTACACCCGGAATTAATACCAACAGCAGCAGCACGACACCAAACAAAAATAAATAGGGTGCGAGGTTTTGCCAAGTTTGCGTTGGTACTTGAAATATGACTAATCCGGCAAGCAAAGCAATCAATAGAAACACCGTTTGGCGCACCAAATAATAAGTTTGTTGATGCCCTGTAAACTTGCTCGCCTCCGCCGTCGCAATTGAAGCGGAGTACACCATCACCAAACCGATAGATAGCAATGCCACGACAACCCAGGTCAACACCGTGTCGTACTCAGCCATCATGCGGCGAGGATTACTTAGATTTGCGCTACTCACACGCCCCCCGTTTCTAGCTCATGCACCGCGGCAACAAATACTTCTGCCCTGTGCTGATAGCTTCTGAACATATCAAAGCTGGCACAAGCTGGAGACAACAACACTGCATCTCCCGGCTGTGCTTCTTGCGCTGCTTTTTTCACTGCATCGCGCATATCTACAGCACGCAACAAGGGCACACCGCACTCGTCCAGCACATTGGCAATTTTGTCTGCATCACGCCCCATTAACACGGCCACGCGCGCATGCTTTGCCACTACATCTTCCAAGGGCGTGAAGTCTTGTCCTTTTCCATCTCCTCCTAGAATGACCACCACAGGACATTCCAAGCCTTTCAGAGCCGCCTCTGTTGCCCCTACATTTGTTCCTTTGGAATCATCGTAATAAATAACACCTTTAATCTCACTTACCTTTTCAACTCTATGTGGCAAGCCCTTGAATGCACGCAAGGCTGTTAACAGCGGTGGCATCGGCAAACCCACAGCACGGCATAATGAAATTGCCGCTAAAGCGTTGGAATAATTGTGCCTACCCTGTACTTGCAGTTCGCTCGCTTTCATTAAGCACCGAGCCCCCTCCATCAAACAGATCTCTTTGGTCTCGGCATCCACTTCAATCCCCAGATCACTACGACCCAAGGCTGGCGTTTCCACACCAAAAGTCTGTATCAAGCGATCCCGCAAGCCCATTGCCATGCTTTCCACATCATCGCGATTCAACACCTGCACACAAGAGCGTCCATCGCAGCGATAAATACGTGCTTTGGCGGCAATATAGTCAGCAAGCTCTTCATAGCGATCCAAATGGTCTTCACTAATATTCAATACCGTAGCCGCATCAGCGCTCAAGCTATAAGTCGTTTCTAACTGGAAGCTGGATAATTCTAATATCCATACGTCAGGATGCTTTCCTTTGCGCTCAATCAATACATCCAATACAGCAGGAGAAATATTGCCCGCCACTTCCACATCCAATCCAGCAACACGGCACATTGCTCCGACCATGCTGGTGACAGTCGTTTTGCCATTAACCCCTGTTATCGCTATCACCTTGGGCGGATTTTCTGCGGGCAAGGCTTGCGCCAACAACTCAATATCTCCGACCACTGGAATACGTTGCGCCATAGCTTTCTGCACCAAAGACTCTGACACTGGAATGCCCGGACTAATGGCTAGCAACTCAATACCATCCAATAACTCAGCCCTAAACACTCCACAACGCGCATCTATCTGCGGATAACTTGCTTGCAAATCAGCGAACCCTGGTGGCACATTGCGACTATCGGCGATACGTACTTTCGCGCCATTCAGCAACATCCAGCGCACGAGCGAAAGCCCGGTCTCACCCACGCCGAGAATCAATACTGATTTGTTTTTTAGCTGCGTCATCATCTAAGTTTCAGCGTTGCCAATCCAAGTAATACCAACAACATGGTGATAATCCAGAATCTCACCACAACCTGAGTTTCTTTCCAGCCTTTTTGTTCGAAATGATGGTGTAAAGGTGCCATCAAGAAAATACGTTTTCCTACCCCAGTGGTTTTTTTGGTGAACTTAAAATAGGACACTTGCAACATCACCGATACAGCCTCGACCACGAACACCCCGCCCATGATGAACAGCACAATTTCTTGGCGCACAATGATTGCTACCACACCTAGTGCCGCACCTAATGCCAATGCGCCTACATCGCCCATAAACACTTCAGCGGGATAAGCGTTAAACCATAGGAATGCCAGGCCTGCGCCAGAAATTGCCGCGCAAAACACCATCAACTCTGAGGCTCCGGGGATATGTGGCACACCCAAATATTTTGCAAATACCGCATGACCCGCCACATAGGCGAACACGCCCAAGGCTCCTGAGACCATCACTGTCGGCATAATTGCCAAACCATCTAAACCATCCGTCAGATTCACCGCATTACTACTACCCACAATCACTAGATACACCAGCACAATGAAGGCCACTGCCCCCAATGGAAATACTGCATATTTAAAGAATGGTACGATTAGTTCAGTGTGCGCGGGCAAAGTGGCATTAGTCCATAAATAGACACCCACCGCCAAGGCAACAAATGATTGCCAGAAAATTTTAGCTCCCGCTGACAGCCCATCGGAGTTGCGATACACAACCTTACGATAATCATCCACCCAACCGATTGCCCCAATCCCCAGCGTCGTAAACAACACCACCCATATATATTTATTTGTTAGATCACCCCACAGCAAAGTAGTGATGGCGACCGAGGTGAGGATCAAAGCACCACCCATAGTCGGTGTCCCTGCTTTAATCAAATGTGTTTGCGGGCCGTCGCTACGTACTGATTGACCAATTTTTAATGCCGCTAGTTTGCGTATCATCGCTGGGCCAACCAGAAACGTGATGAACAATGCCGTCATTGCCGCCAACACAGCACGTAGCGTAATGTAATTGAACACACTGAAGGTTCTGACATCTTGCGAAAACCACTGCGCCAAGGCCAATAACATATGCTTTTTCTCCTATTGCAAAGCGGTGCAATACTGCACCACCCGCTCCATTTTCATAAACCGCGAACCTTTTACCAGCACAGTACTCTGGGTATCGAGATTTTCTTCCAAGCAATGCAAGAGATCTGCAATGCGCTTGAAATGTGTTGCACCAACGCCAAATTCATCTACGGCATAAGCACTCAGCTCACCTATTGCCAAAAGCTTTTGAATTCCTAAATTGCGCGCCTCAGCTCCTATTTCAGCGTGAAAATGTGGTGCATCTGCACCCAACTCGCCCATATCACCCAACACTAGAATTCTTTTACCCTGCAAATGCGCCAACACCTTTATAGCGGCTGACAACGATGCCGGATTCGCGTTATAACTATCATCAATCAATGTCGCGCCATGCAATGCGGGCTTACGCTGCAAGCGACCTTGCACTCCCGCAAAACTTTTCAGCCCCGCCGCGATAGTGGACACCGGCACATCTAATGCAATAGCCACCGCAGTTGCAGCAAGTGCGTTGCGTACGTTGTGCACACCTGGCACCTGTAACTCAACTACAAACTCATCATGCGGAGTAGTCACATCCATATGCACACCATATCCATCCTCACGCCAGCTGGCGCTGACGCTGGCACTCGCATCCAAACCAAAATCCACTATCTGATGTGCTGCCGCTGCTTCACGCCATAGTGCTGCAAAATCATCATCTGCATTGATAACAGCCACACCTTGCTGTCCTAGGCCTGCAAATATTTCACTTTTAGCTCGCGCCACAGCTTCCATTGTTCCTAGGCCTGCCAGATGCGCACTAGTAGCGTTATTCACCAGCGCCACATCTGGGCAAGCGAGTCGAGTCAAATAATCTATTTCCCCAGTATGATTCATGCCCATTTCAATCACCGCGTAGCGTTGTCCTGCATGCAATTTAAGGAGTGTCAGTGGCATACCAATATCGTTATTAAGATTGCCTAGCGTTGCCAGCACTCTGTCCGCATCGCCTGTATGCACACGCAAGATACTCGCTAGCATTTCTTTTACTGATGTTTTGCCATTACTCCCAGTAATCCCAACCACTGGAATAGCAAATTGCTTACGCCAATAGGCTGCGAGCTGCCCCAAAGCTAAGCGAGTATCCTCAACTTCAACAATGGATAAGTCAGAACTCCAGCACCTGCCTTTATTAACCATTGCTGCCGCTGCGCCACTAGCAACTGCGCCCTCCACAAATTCTGCACCATCAAAATGCTCACCACATAAAGCCACAAACAAATCACTCGCCACAATGCCGCGACTATCTGTAGAGACCGCTATGAATTCCACATTGGGCCCACTGAGCTTTCCACCCAGTACATTTGCGATTTGCGACAGGCGCATCAAGTTGTGCTCCATTCACGACTTAGTGCTGCTGGGTCCCATATACTTAAAGCTCGGCGCACAACTTCGCTATCGCTAAACGGATATCTCACTCCGCTCACTTCCTGATAGTCTTCATGCCCCTTTCCTGCAACCAGTATCGTATCTACTGGTCGAGCTGTGGCGATTGCTCGAATGATTGCCTGAGCACGGTCTTCCACAATTTGATATGCGTTGCCCTGCACTCCAAACAACATCGCATCAATAATGGCTCTAGCACTCTCACTACGCGGATTGTCGCTAGTGAAAACACACTCGTCGGCTAAAGTCGATGCTACCGTCCCCATCATTGGTCGCTTGCCACGATCGCGATCACCACCACAACCAAACACGCAAATCAGTCGCCCACCTGCCGCTTTGCTCACTTCACGCAAAGCTTGCAACACTTTATCCAATGCATCCGGCGTATGTGCATAATCAACCACTACCGTAGGCTTACCCTTGCCACCCAGTGTCTGCATTCGCCCTGACACCGCTTTTTGTAGCTCTAATTCACGCACCGCAGCATGTAACTCAATTCCACTCACTAACAACACCGCCAAACTGGCAAGCAAATTAGCCGCATTAAAACGACCAATCATGCGACTACGTATTTCTTCCCCACCCCAGCTTGAATGAACGTGCAAGCGCATACCTTGCTCATCCATATGCAGGCCTTTACCGAATACCATCCGTATCCCAAAACGCTCGGCTAAATGCAAAGCCTCTTCACTCATGCCGTATCCGATCACTTCAACTGGCGCATCGCGCAAACTTTCTGCCAGCCCAGCACCAAATACATCATCTAAATTGACCACCGCATATTTAAGCCGCACCCAGTCGAACAAGCGGCGCTTAGACGAACTATAGCTATCCATATCACCATGAAAATCCAGATGATCGCGACTCAAATTGGTCAGCAGTGCAACATCGTATTGCACCCCATCTACCCGGCCCTGCGCCAAGGCATGCGAGGAAACCTCCATGACTGCCGCTTTTGCGCCCTCTTGCGCATAATTAGCCAGCAAACCATGCACGCTAATGGCCTCCGGCGTGGTATTCATTGTCGGCTGCAATTCACCTGGAAAGCCGTTGCCCAAAGTCCCCATCAAAACACTCTTGCACCCTAGGGAATTCATAGCACGCGCAATCAGATGGCTACATGTCGTTTTACCATTGGTACCAGTCACTCCCACCATCCACAGCTTTTCAGATGGCGTGTGATACACATAGTTAGCTAGCCCACCCGCTTGAGAGCGCAGGTTTTCAATTGCCAGATTTGGCACATTCCAGCCTTCATCCCATATGAAGTTTTTGGCTTCCCATATCACCGCATTCGCACCATTATCTATGGCCTGCTCAATAAAATTTCTTCCATCTACTTGCCCACCGGGGTAAGCCACGAAAGTATCTCCGACTCTCAACAAACGACTATCCGTAACTAAACGGGTGATCTTGACACCTAATGTATCCAGCGCCTCAGGCTGCAAGCCAATCCCGAACTTCCTCAAAGCGGCATTCATACATCCTCCCCGATAAACTCACTCGGATCTGGCCGCATAACATTACCCAGCGGCGCATCATTAGGCACATTGAATTGACGTAATGCAGCCCCCATTACGTTACGAAACACAGGGGCGGCAACCAAGCCACCGTAGTAGGCGGCACCACTTGGATCATTAACCATGACCGCAACAATGAATCGAGGATTGGATGCCGGAGCCATACCCACAAACGAAGCCACATAATGATCAACGTAACGCCCACCTTTGACCTTATGGGCCGTCCCTGTTTTACCTGCTACGCGGTATCCGGGGATCTGCGCCAAAGGGGCTGTACCACCTGGCCTTACCACCATCTCCAACATATCTTTTACGGCATGAGCTGTCGCTGACGAAAACCGACTAACACCTATAGACGGACCTTCTTTTTTAAACAATGTCACCGGCAGTAATTCACCACTATTGGCAAATGCGGTATATGCGCGTGCCAACTGCAATAGGGTCACAGAGATACCATTTCCATAAGCCATCGTAGCCTGCTCGATTGGCCGCCATTTTTTATAATCGCGCACAATTCCGGCAGACTCCCCAGGAAAGCCACTGCCCGTCCGCGCACCAAAACCATCTTTAGTTAAACTTTGCCAGAACTGCTTTGGTTGCATTAAAAGTGCAATTTTTGCAGCCCCCACATTGCTGGATTTCTGTATCACCTGCGCAACACTTAGCGAAGCCTCTGGATGAGTGTCGTGTATCGTACGCCCGCCTAATGTATAGACCCCATGCTCGGTATTTATAATGCTATCCGGCTTAATTTTGCCAAGATCTAAAGCTGCCGCGATTGCGAACGGCTTCATAGTTGATCCCGGCTCAAACATATCGGTCACCACACGATTACGTTTCATCTCAGGCTCTTGATTAGAACGATTATTGGGATTAAAACTCGGCCAGTTGGTCAGCGCCAAAACCTCGCCAGTCTTTGCATCCAACACAACTATCGAACCTGCTTTAGCTTTATGCTCTTCGACAGCTTTCCTGATTTCACGGAATGCCATAAATTGAATCTTGTTATCCAAGCTCAATACAACATTTTCCCCCTCTTTAGGTAGGCGCAAACTAGCGACATCTTCGACGATCTGTCCGCGTCGATCTTTGATGACGCGCTGACTGCCGGGTTTGCCGCTCAAGCGAGATTGCAAAGCCAACTCAATTCCCTCTTGGCCTTTATCATCGACATTGGTCACCCCCAGCAATTGCGAAGTCACATCACCACTCGGGTAATAACGACGATATTCACGCTGCAAGGACACGCCTGGAATACCTAGACCCGCCACTTTTCCAGCCAACTCAGGTGGTAATTGGCGCTTCAAATAGACAAAGTCACGTGATTTATTAAGCATGCGACGTTTCAATTCAGCCGCATTCAAATCAAGCAAATTGGCAAGCTTCTTAATCTGCTTCGGCGTAGCTTTTACGTCCTGCGGACTTGCCCAAATCGAATCCACTGGCGTACTGATTGCCAATGGCTCACCATTTCGGTCACTAATCATGCCGCGATGGGCATTTATGGTAACCACTCTGCCGTAACGCGCATCACCTTTTTGCTGGAGAAAACCGTTATTAATTCCCTGCAAATAAACTCCACGCGCAAGCAATCCAGCGAAACCAGCAAGCAAACACACAAACAGCACCCGCGAACGCCACGGCGGCAAGGCCATTTGTCCACTTGTTTGCAAGGTGCTCGTATGATGCATCACGGTGCCACTCCCTTTGCCGAATCAATACGCACAAATTGAATCTGCTTACCCTGAGGTACTCGCATTCGCAATTGAGTACTAGCGATTTTTTCCACTCGGACAGGCAGCGCCAAGCTACCCAACTCAAGCCGTAACTGCCCCCACTCAACCTCCATTTCTTGCGCTCTATCTTTTTCACTTTGCAGCGCAATAAAATACTTGCGCGCCCTATGCTGAGACGTCACCACCCCCAATGCACACACGACCGCCACACTCAACAGCAGAAAATTCAACCTAAACACTCAAGCCACCCGTGTTACTCGCCACACGCAATACAGCACTCCGCGCACGCGGATTCGCCTCCACTTCTGGCGCTGAGGCATGAATTGCTTTACCGACGAGCTTTATTTTCCCCGGCGGAATCTCCGCTGCGCGTATCGGCAGATTACGCGGCAACTTATCACCCTGCGCCATATCACGCATAAAACGCTTAACGATTCGATCCTCAAGGGAATGAAAGCTAATCACGGCCATTCTTCCGCCTATCTTCAGGGAGCCCACACACTGCGGCAAGACGCTTTCGAGCTCTTCGAGCTCACGGTTGATATAAATCCGTATAGCCTGAAAGGTGCGCGTCGCCGGGTTTTTCCCTGGCTCGCGGGAGTGCACGTTTTGCGCGACAATCTCGCTAAGTTGCCGCGTGGTAAGGATGGGACATTCTTTGCGCGCCGCAACAAGCGCTCTTGCAACCTTCCTAGCAAACCGTTCTTCGCCGTAATCACTAATCACCTCCGCCAATAAACTTTCATCCACCACCGCTAGCCACTGCGCCGCCGTTTCGCCACGAGACGTATCCATGCGCATATCCAAGGGCGCATCAAAACGAAAACTAAAACCACGCTCTGCATCATCCAATTGCGGCGACGAAACCCCTAAATCCAACAAAATACCGTCTACCTTCTCAACACCAAGCGTGCTCAACACCTCACTCAAATGCTCAAACCCGCTATGCACAATTTGAAAACGTGCATCTTCAACTTTCTGCGCCGCCATAATCGCCATCGGATCTTTATCCAAAGCGATCAACCTGCCTTGCGCACCCAAGCTTTCCAAAATCAAACGACTATGCCCACCACGTCCGTAGGTGCCATCCACATACACACCGCCTGCTTCAATTTGCAATGCAGCGACAGCCTCATTCAGCAAAACAGTTGTATGAGCCAAGCTTTGGCTCATAACGTAAAGCCCTCTAGCTCGGGAGGAAGATCGCCAAGTGCAAAACCAAGCATCTTCTCATTCTGCCCCTGCCAACACACCTCGTCCCACAGCTCAAATTTATTTCCCTGCCCGATCAGCATCACGCGCTTTTCCAATGCAGCGTAACTGCGCAAGGTAGACGAAACCAACACCCGCCCTGCGGCATCCATCACCACATCTTCTGCATGACCGACAAGAAAACGTTGCAATGCGCGAATACGCGGATTGAATGCCGACAATTGCATCAGCTTTTCTCGAATGGGTTGCCATTCCGGCTGGGGATAGAGCAGCAGACAGCCATCGGCATCGGCCGTTAGCACCAACTGACCCGCACAATGCGCAAGCAGCATATCGCGATGCCGAGCTGGTATCGCGAAACGCCCTTTGCCATCAAGATTTAGTTGAGCCGCACCCTGAAACATCCATCAAACCTCAATTCATTAACCCACAAAAACCCACCAATCCCCACTTCATACCACTATATGCAAAAAAATAGGCATGGTCAAGCTGTAAAATGGATTTTTTCTTTACGGGACAAGGAGTTAGCGAAAATCGTTGATGCAAATCAAATATGCTTAAAAAGCAATGAATTGCACAAACAAGCTAAAGTTATTTATAACGAATAGCCTATATGTTGAGCGTTTGTCGTTAGCATAGAGGCGGGAGGCAATAAAGAGTGGAGGGTTTGAATGCCGATAAGGCATTTAGAGATGGCTGACCATAAGCGCTTTACACTGACGATAAAAAAAGACGCTAAATTTCAAAGCGACTGCCGAAAAATTTCGGCCAACATGCTGCATCGAGCGATTAAATTCGCAGTCATAAGCAGACACTTGAGTTAAGCAAATTAACTCCGCATTAGTCCCTTTTTCGCCACCGATTACTGGCCGCTTTGTAGCGATCCAATCACAACAATGAATTTCTGGATTATAGGCAACGCTGGCGGCTGCACAAAGTAATAGCCGCCAACTATTTCTAGTTGGCGGCTGGAATTACGACTGGGCAGATTTGTTATATTAGTTATATGTATAGACCACATTGGTCCCTGTGGCGTATTGAACTGTAGAAGTTATTGGTGTTAGCACCCCTGTAGTTGATATGCGCCACAGCTCTAGGTCCGTCGATTGCAAAACACCAGCCGAACTATATCTCTTCCCTATAAATGTAACTAACGCAGTGTCTGCAGTATCCGCAGCCACCGTATAGCTAAAGTCACTTCTGCCATCGTTTACGGCTTGAGTGCTATCAGTGTATAGCGTTTCAGTTCCAATTGTTCCTGATGTGTTTATTGTGACAGTTGCAGGATAAGAAGGAGCAGTGAGAAATGAGCCATAGCTAACGCTATTATTGAAACCTAAACCCAAATAATTACTTGGATTGTAATAAGAAGTAGATGTTGATGCGCCAGTGCTTGGCGTGCAATTAGTCCAGCTCCATGTCAGTGTTTGTACTGATGACAAAGCTGAAACTGTGTTGGTAGGTGTTACATTA
>Ga0316204_10002641_pt1 | contig 39657 bp, 28 predicted proteins | sample 6monrhotite_MG_2_FD_205661 | JGI IMG/M metagenome (GOLD analysis project Ga0316204, IMG submission 205661) | Microbial mat bacterial communities from mineral coupon in-situ incubated in ocean water Damariscotta River, Maine, United States -... | ecosystem: Environmental > Aquatic > Marine >...
TACTACCGCGACCAAACTTTCATGCTGGCCATTGGTCAACTCACCCTCCAGGAATACTTCGCCCAACTCTACGCACATACTGATGTAAAAGCAGAACCTGCTTCTGGCGGACGATCTATGAATGGCCACTTTGGCAACCGCTTGCTGGACGATGAAGGCATGTGGAAACCTCAAACTGCCATGAAGAATTCAAGTGCAGACATTTCTCCCACTGCCGGGCAAATGCCAAGACTGTTAGGTCTGGCCTATGCTTCCAAACTATATAGACAAAACAAAGACCTACACGCCTTCGAGGATTTTTCAATCCAGGGCAATGAGGTGGCTTTTGGCACCATAGGCAATGCCTCTACTTCTGAAGGTCCCTTCTTTGAGGCCATCAATGCAGCGGGTGTTTTGCAAGTGCCGTTGGTAATGGCCATTTGGGACGATGATTATGGGATTTCTGTTCCTAAAGAGTATCACACCACTAAAGGCAGTATTTCTGAATTTCTGGCAGGAGCCCAAAGAGAGAAAGGCGGAAAAGGTTATGAGATTTTCACTGCCAAAGGCTGGGATTATGCAGGCCTGGTAGAGACTTTTAGAAAAGCAGCTGCTGTTGCCAGAGAAGAACATGTGCCAACCATGGTTCACGTGCAGGAAATGACCCAACCACAAGGTCACTCTACTTCAGGGTCTCACGAACGATACAAGTCAAAAGAAAGACTTCAGTGGGAAGCTGATTTTGACTGTGTGAAAAAACTCCGGGAATTTATCCTTGAAAAAGAACTAGCCTCCGAAGATGAGCTTAGTGCCATTGAGAAAGCGGCTAAGCAAACGGCCAAGCAGGGCAAAGAAGCGGCCTGGAAAGCTTTTGTTGCCGATATAAAGATAGATCATCTGGAAGCGGTTCAGCTTTTAGAAAACCTGGCAACTGATACAGCAGAACAGGCCAAGGTTTCACATCTGGCAGCTGAGCTGAAAAAAACCATGAACCCCATCAGGTTGGATGGCATCAAGGCAGTAAAACTGGCGCTGAGGGCTACCAGAAATGAGGATTCTGCTGCAAGAAAGCAGGTGGTGAATTGGCTGGAAGGAGCCATGGCTGCCAACCACGAAAGATATAGCACCTATGTGACCAGTGAGTCGGCTGAAGCAGCGGTGAAAGTAACTGAAATTAAAGCTGAATATTCATCTGAATCTCCGGTGGTAGATGGTCGTGAAGTACTTCAGGCCTGTTTTGACGCTGCTTTGAGCAGAGACCCCCGGGTTTTTGCCATTGGTGAAGATGTTGGAAAAATTGGCGATGTAAACCAGGCCTTTGCCGGACTGCAAGTCAAGTATGGCGAGCTGCGCGTGACCGATACGGGCATTAGAGAAAACTCCATCATTGGGCAGGGCATTGGCGCTGCACTCAGAGGCCTTAGACCTATTGCTGAAATTCAGTACCTCGATTATTTGCTTTACGGGCTTCAGGTGCTGTCAGATGACCTGGCAACCTTACAGTATCGTACGGCTGGGGGCCAAAAAGCCCCTATGATCATCCGTACCAGAGGGCACAGGCTGGAAGGCGTATGGCACTCGGGTTCTCCTATCGGCATGATTCTCCATTCATTAAGAGGTATACATGTGCTGGTACCGAGAGACATGACCCAGGCCGCTGGCTTCTACAATACCATGCTCAAGTCTGACGATCCGGCTTTGATCATCGAATGTCTGAACGGTTACAGACTCAAAGAGCGCATTCCTGATAACATTGGTGAGTTTACTGTGCCTTTGGGCGTACCGGAAGTAATCAGGCAAGGCGCTGATGTAACCGTGGTTACTTATGGTTCTATGTGCCGCATTGTAATGCAAGCCGCAGAAGAGCTGGAGCAATATGGCATTTCAGTAGAAATCATTGATGTACAGTCGCTCTTACCTTTCGATGTGCATCACAAGATTGTGGAATCTGTGAAGAAAACGAATCGAGTGGTATTTGCTGATGAAGATGTACCTGGCGGTGCTTCTGCTTACATGATGCAAAAAGTGCTTGAAGAACAAGAGGCTTACTTCCACCTCGACTCTCAACCAGTGACCATCGCAGCTAAAGAGCACAGACCGGCCTATGCGTCAGACGGAGATTACTTCTCTAAACCGAACCCCGAGACCGTATTTGATAAAATCTACGATCTCATGAATGAGGTAGACCCAGGGAATTTCCCGGCATTGTACTAATCAATTCTATTGAAGTATTAATGAAGAATATTGGGGGCTTAAATTAGCCTCCAGTGTCTACGTCTACTCTGATGTCTTGAAGGGTAAATTCAGGAGACTCTACAATATTGCTCTTATGTAATGCTCTGTCTTGTATTTGGAAAACCATTTTAATGGTAGACGTTCTAAACACGGGCAAGAAGCCAGATGAGATCATTTCATAAGTGATAGTACCCTCTATTGGGCGGTCGGTAGACCTAATAAAGTCGCAAGGCTCATCTGAAGAAGACAAGCAGGGTATACGGCCATCAAAGGTTTCGCTATTGCAGAAATTCTCTTCAAAAGGGCCACCAGGAGGCCATGCACGAACATCAGATTCCACAAAAGAACCATCGGGCTGTTTGATAAAGAAATCGACAAAGATATTGAAACGGTCAGGGTTGAATCTCACCAGAAGTGAGTCACTTTTATCGCCATCAAAGTTATAATCGAAAGTGGCGTCTTCCGGCACGCCTACAGGGGACTCAATGATATAATCAATACAAGTGAAAGGGGGATCACCCGGACGCTGACCAAAATTAATAGCGTTGTCATTTTCGTCCAATATCAGGTCAAATTCATGAAAGGGCCTGCCAGACTCGGCTCCATCTAGTCCAATGTCGCCATCGCCATCAGATACATTGAAAGTCAATTTCAGAGCATATGACTCAATCTCTACTGCACCAATTTGGGTGGTAGTTACTTCAAAGACTAAATCATTATAGCTAATGCTAGGCTCCAGAGGTAAGTCAGGAGGCCTGTTACAAGCCACCAGGCTCATCAGCACCGTCATTGCTCCCACTGTCATGTATTTAAGCTGATTGCGTCTCATAGGTATGTGTAAATCACTACAATTATAACAATATTTGCCCTACTCTAATGAGGGGCTGAATTTATAACGGATGGATATTTTTAAAAGTTTGTATCAGCAGGTTTTTTCTGTAACCCCTGAGGGGTTTGAATCGCTTGCACTACAACTTTTTCAATTCCAATATGTCCATAACCCAATTTACAAGGCATATGTTGATCATTTAACGGTCAATCCTTCAAAGGTCACAGAACTGACCAGTATTCCCTTTTTGCCAATTGAGTTTTTTAAAGGACACAGGGTGGCCACCGGGAGTTGGAAAGAAGAACGAATTTTCGAAAGCAGTGGCACTACTGGCATGGCCACCAGCCGGCACTTCGTGTTTGACAGTAGCTATTACCTCCAAAATTGTAGGCAAGCTTTTGAGATGGAGTACGGAAGCCTCTCAGAGTATACTATTTTGGCACTGTTACCCTCATATCTGGAAAGGGAAGGCTCAAGCCTTATTTTCATGGCCGAAGATTTTATCAAAAAATCAGGTGATTCCCGTTCGGGTTTCTTTTTGCACAATACAGGGGAGTTGGTCGAAACGCTCACCCAGTTGCGTAAAGAGGGCCGAAAGATACTGTTGTTAGGTGTTACTTTTGGTCTTTTAGACCTGGCTGAAGCATTTCAGTTAGACTTGGAAGGGGTGATTGTAATGGAAACTGGGGGTATGAAGGGGAGGAGAAAAGAAATGCTGAGGACTGAAGTGCATGAGGTACTCACTCGATCTTTTGGTGTTGATCGTATTCATTCTGAATATGGCATGACCGAACTATTTTCCCAGGCCTACTCAAAGGGGTGGGGTATTTTTAAACCAGCCGGTTCTATGCATGTGTTCACACGCGACATCAATGACCCATTAACGGTCTCAAACGAATTGAGAAGTGGTGGCTTGAATATTATCGATTTGGCCAATATCCATTCGTGTTGCTTCATTGAAACCAAAGATATAGGCAAGGTGCATGAAAATGGCACTTTCGAAGTACTTGGCCGCATGGATAATTCCGACATCAGGGGGTGTAATTTGATGCTGGCATAGAATAAAGCGCAGAATTAGGCGTTTAAAAAATATTCTTGGCGTCTGATAGCCGGGCAAACGGGTAAATTATTTAGTTTTGAATTGGATTTTCGCCAAAATGAAAAAAGTTAAGATTTTCGCTCTACTATTGGGTATAGGATTCCTGGCATTGACGTCATGTGCACAGAAGCCATGTCCTGCTTACACCAAAGCGGACTTTGAGTATCAGAAAGATAAAAAAGAGCACAAAGCGCAACCTTAAATAAGGTACTTGCTCACATCTTCACCATCGATCTCTTCTCCACACATGATGACCAGTCTCTCGGTCACATTGCGTAGTTCCCTAATATTTCCAGACCAGTCATAGGCTTTCAATTGAGCAATGGCTTCATCATTGATGACCTTTTTCTTGGTGCCGTATTCATCGGCAATGTCCTGTAAAAACTTATCGACCAGCAGTGGAATGTCTTCTTTTCGATCTTTCAAGGCAGGTACCTGAATTAAAATCACACCCAAGCGGTGGTACAGGTCTTCGCGAAAATTATTCTCTTCAATTTCCTTCTTCAAGTCTTTGTTGGTGGCGGCCAGCACCCTCACATTCACATTGATGTCTTTGTCACCACCTACCCGGTTGATTCTGTGCTCTTGCAGTGCCCTTAGTACTTTGGCTTGTGCCGATAGGCTCATGTCTCCAATCTCGTCCAGAAAGAGGGTACCATCATTAGCCTGCTCAAATTTGCCGATGCGCTGTTTGTGAGCAGAGGTAAAAGCACCTTTTTCATGACCGAATAGTTCACTTTCTATCAATTCAGCTGGAATGGCCGCACAGTTCACCTCAATAAAGGGAGCTCTGGCTCGGTTGCTGCGCTCGTGAATGCCACGGGCTACCAACTCCTTACCCGTTCCATTGGGCCCTGTGATAAGCACTCGTGCATCAGTAGGACCGACCTTGTCCATCATTTCTTTAACCTCCGAAAGACTTTCCGACTCCCCAACCATCTCATACTTCTTAGACAGTTGCTTTTTCAGCACTTTCGTTTCCGTAACCAAAGAAGATTTTTCCAGGGCGTTTTTAACTGTCAGCAGCAACCTGTTGAGGTCTGGGGGTTTAGGCACAAAGTCAAAGGCACCCATTTTGGTAGCATCCACGGCCGTTTCAATGGTGCCATGTGCCGAGATCATGATGAATTGCGTATCGATACCCGCCATTTGAACTCGCTCCAGTAGTTCTATACCGTCCATCTTGGGCATTCTTACATCACATAAGGCAATGTCAAACTTGTCGGAGATGAGTTTCTTAAGCCCTTCCTCACCGTCTTTGGCCTCGTCAATGGTGTACTTTTCATACTCCAGTATCTCTCTTAAGGTGCTTCTGATGCTTTGTTCGTCATCTATGATCAGTATTCGGGCCATGGTTGGTAATTGGTTAAATGGTAAATGGGTGATGGGCTTTGTGCAAAAACCACTTTGTAGTGGCTAAAATAGCAGAAGAGTTTAATAAACCGGAATGATTCATCAAACAAGAAAGAAAAAATGATGCAAGCCTATAAGCCGGGTTCTGTCTACTGATAAATCAGCATCCTTATCATTTATCTGGCCTTGCCGTTGCCGACAAGATCGATCTGCCTACCCTTCCACATCGGGCGGGAACCCTCAAACGCAGGTTTACGTGGCATTTCACCGCATAGAGTTTACCTGATTTCACTACAGCATTACCTGTACATTCTTTCTGTTGCACTTGTCCTCCCTCGATTGCTCGGGGTGACGGCCGTTAGCCGCTATGCTTCCCTATGGTGCCCGGACTTTCCTCACCCCGGCCCACGATAGCTATCGGGGCGGGGAGCGATAAGGCGGCTTGCATCGCGGCAAAGGTAGTACTAATTGACGCATTTTGATGCCACAGTTTAATTAGTATAACTGCTATTCGTTGCGCAGTGCGTCCACGGGGCTTCTTTTGGCAGTTGTTACTACCTGTCTTCCAATAGCGATCATGCAGACCAGGGCAAAGAACATTACAGCAATGATGAAGTAGGCAGGGGCAATGGGTACACGATAAGCATAAGTGTTGAGCCATTGTGTTAGCGTATAGTAGCTCAATGGAACTGCCAGGCAAAGCCCCAAACCAATGAGTAGTAGGTACTCTTTGGAAAGCAGTAAAAGAAGAGAATTTAACCTTGCCCCCAAGACTTTGCGAATACTCACTTCTTTCTGGCGGTTGTGAATACTGAATATGACCAATCCATATAGACCCAAACAGGACAATACCACGGCCAAAACCGAAAGTGCCGAAACTGCCCTGCCTAACTGCTCTTCGTTTTTATACAGATTGTCGAGGTGCACATCCATAAACCTGAGCTCCATAGGCAGGTCTGCTGTTACCTGGCTCCACGCGTTTTCTATGGCAGCTATTTTCGTCTGCAAATCACCGGTACTCACCTTAATAGTCAGGAAGTCGAGGTCTATGAAGGGCATGATCAGTACCATGGGCCTAATTTCTTCGTGTAGGGTGGTGAAATTGAAGTCTTCAACTACTCCTATGATCTTTCTGGGACCATTAAGGGTGCGAAAATCTACTTCCTTGCCAATAGGGTCTTCAAGCTGCAAAAGTTTGACGGCTGATTCATTGAGGACAATGGCGTTGAGAGAATCTGTGCTAAAAGCAGGAGAGAAGGCCCGGCCTTCTTTCATTTTTATTCCCATCGTATTTATATAGTCGTAGCCTACCTGGTTGCTAACAATTTGTTTCGGCTCACTCAGGTCCTGACCTGGCACAGTAATGCTCCCTACAGGCCAGGTATCTCCGACTATTCGCTCGCTTTGACTTACACCGATAATGTGCGGGTTTTGCTCCATTACACCTTTAAGGGTTTGATAGTACCGTGCCATGTCTTCAGGCAGCATCTGTACTACCAAAGTATGTTCTTTGTCAATACCCAATTGCCTGTTTTGCAGGAGCCGGGCCTGACTCACAATGATCATAGTAGAGGTTAAAAGGGCAATGGATATGCAAAACTGAAGGCCTACAAGTACAGACCTTGTCCGGCTGGCTTTCTGCCCTGAATTGAGTTGGCCACTGATGGCCCTGATGATTTTTACATTTGAAATGACCAGAGCAGGATATAGGGTAGATAAAAGGCTCAATAACAGTCCTCCTGCCAAAACCCATGGAGTCATTGATAAGAATTCGTTGAAACTGAATTGAGTTTCAATGCCAAAGAGGTGACTCACATCCTGTAAGGCCCAACTGGCCGGCACTGCCAATAACATACTTATAAAAGTGAGCATGAGTGTATCTGTGAGCATGTGCGTTAGTATTGACTTTCGTCTGGCGCCCAATACTTTTCTCACCCCTACTTCACGACTTCGTCTCAAAGCTGTGGCCGTAGTAAGGTTCATAAAGTTGAAGCAACAGATGAGTAGGATCATAGAAGCAATAATGATCAATGAACTGACCATGTTGCGGCTTCCGCTACGAACAGGGCTGCCCAGGTCATCAGGGAAAGCAGCTGAACCCAGGTAGATGTCTTTCAGTGGCTGCAAGGTTATGGTCAAGGGGTTAGACCATTCCGGAAATCTATCGGCAATCACTTTGTTGGTCTTCAGTGTCAAATCTTCTATCCCGGTAGTTTCATTCACAAGTACATAGGTGAAAAAACCTCCCCATGTCCAGCTGGTGAGGTCAGATATGTAGCCTGCTGGCAAATCGTAGGAGGTGAAAGAAATGAGGAATTCGAACGAGAGGTGGGAGTTTGAAGGGATGGGCGCCAGTATTCCTGTTACACGAAGTGGTTTGGTGTCATTGAGCATTAGCATTTCTCCAATCGGCTCTGATTTACCAAAGTATTTCAAGGCCATATCTTCTGTGATGAGTATGGAATTAGGTTCATCTAATGCCGTTTTGCTATTACCCGCCAGCAAAGGATAGTTGAGAATTTCCAGGAAGATAGAATCGGCATAATATCCTTGATCTTCATAAAAACTGATTTCATCTGCTCTCAATCGGGTTCGCGATGCATAACGCATGCGCGTGGCCTTTAGGTATTCTGGCAATACCTGAGGAAACTCAGGCGCAAAGGCGGGGGAGGAATTGGAGAGACTAAAACGATTCCCTTCACCATCTACATAGGTATTGTTGACCCGGTAAATCTGATTTCTCTCTTCAAAGAAGTCATCAAACGAGTATTGTGTTTTGGCAAAATTAAAAATGAGCAAGGCAACGGTAATGCCTATCGTAAGGCCACAGATATTGATGAGTGAATAGCTCCGGTTCTTTTGCAGGAACCTAATCGAACTCAACAGGTTCATGCGGATCATATCCATTCTGCCGGCCTTGGGTTTTCCAGCATCCCGTAAGGTGTATTTGTTAATAAATTTCAAGACATCCAGACAGTACTTTACCCGCGCCACGAAGAGCCCCTTTTTTTCAATGTTTTCATAAAAGCGTTCTTCCAGGTCGCCTTCTATCGATTCCTTTAACTCAGCATTGCAGTACCAGTTGAAGAATTTTTGTGCCAGACGAGGAGGTTGATGTGAGTTAGAGGCCATGGTATGAATTTAATTTTACCCATTTGTAAAACAAAACGCAACTCTACCAACAAGGTTTTCATTCTGTCCGGCAGGTTTCAGCCCCTTGTCTTAGATATCAATATTCTTATCGGTAGATAAATAGCTTTTGTCGGTTGGGAGTATGGCCTTGTCGGATATATAACTTTTCGATACGATAATTGCTCACCTCTCTGCAATTTTAAATCATCAAGGAAGTTAAAAACGCCTCTTCTGGTGGTTTAACCTTCTAATTATCAGGAAGGGAAACTCTTCCGAAAAGGTTGATGAGCCTCAACGGAAAACAAGACATTTAAAACCTTCCTTCCTTATGTCCGGGAGTGCCATGAAGTGGCCTCCTGGACTTCCTCAAACTTAGAGGGTAGAAAAAATTGAAATACTTAAGTGGGAGTGTCGGTCACCAGTGTAATCATTTAGTCTCTATAGAATTGATAATGCACTGGTGACGTTAAACCTCTCATTTTCACAATATAGCAAGCTCAAACAAGGAGCGTGGGGTATTTGCGACAACCCTTCTTTGTTTCTAAGCTGCTTCATTAAACTAAAATTCCAAGATAAGCCAAAAGCGTGATGGGACCTTGCTACACAAGGTCACACGCTGGCTATTGGTCTCTTCGTTCTTTGACTTTTTGGGATTTCCAATAATTGGCGTGTGAGTCTACAATAGTGGCTCGCCTACATGGTCACCGAACGCTTTGTTGATGACCTTGTTTTCACGAGAGTAATCATTATAAAATACCCCGCCAATCGTGTCAAAATAGGCCTCCAGGAAATTGGATCGATCCATTTTCATCAATTCAGAAGAATTTGGAAATCGGTTCTCCAGAAAGGCCCGTTGCCTCGTCCATAGCAACCCCTCTAATAGCTGATATTCCTCGCTATCGGACAGGCAATGTGCCCGTAATGGTGTGCCTTCATGACTTTTAACAGCCAAAAGAAGCTGGTCTATATGGTCGGCATCTTTACCAAAATCTGCTTCTGCCGTATTGGTTTGAACCAATACACAGGGCAAGCTCATGGGGTTGCCTTCACGGTCTATGTCGGTAATAATGCCGGTCATAATCGCCTTGTTCCGAGGCCCGGAACCCGTGTCGATCATCAATTGAATGGCCTGCTTCTGAGACTTCTTATTAGCGCCAAATGTACCATAAAGGTGTTTCAGGCTAATGTTGAGGTTTTTGTGATGTTCTTCTGCCAGGCCTTGGTATACGTGAACTGAATTGGGCTCATTTGCATGCGTTTTTCGCAGAGAGGCCACGGCTAAATCATCAATTTCAAGTCCAAAACGAATGACTCTGAAAGGCTTGTCTAAATGGCGGTGATACGCATATACCTGGTAATTTCCATGGTAATTGGTAGCCGCCAATTGCTTTTGAAGGCTCGATTTGATTGAATTAGGGTTATCAAAACTCAATATGGCCCTGTCTCTGTGGTTGAGGTACAACCTCAGGTCAAGCGGTATGGCAGATAGATTTCTGAATTCGCTGTAATCCAGGGCGTATCGGTCGTGATATTCAGAGGGTAAATGGTCTAAAGGCAATACAATTTCAGTAAGCATATCGCCTGGGTCATTCACGAAATTGATAAATGATGCCGAACCCATGGCAAGGAAGTACAAGTTGCCAGGATAGGCATTTCCGCTCGACTGCAGCATCATCACTTTGTGACGGTCTCCAGAGTCAAATTCTATCCAAAACCTGCCATTGTGATACTTCATTTCGCCCATGAAAACGATCTCTGAGTAATCGCCTTCTTTCAGCACTCTTTTTACAATGATGGACTGCTGTAAAGGGTTAAAGTCAAAAGACCAGTAAAAAACACGGATCAGGTCATGATCTTCAGGGTGCCGGCAGAGTGAGATCCATTTTCTCATGGTCAGCGCCTTTTGATAGGTTTCAAACTTGGTGCGACCTTTTTGTTTGAGATAGTCTTTGATCCAGCCGTTCAGATTGTTGACAGGCCTGGGATCATAGACGTTTTCGGCATTACCCAGCAAGTATTGGTAATAAATCAACAACGATTTCTCGAATTTCTCGGCTCCTGGTACAGGGTTGTCAAACGACTGAATTTTGCCCCATAAGCCTTTATCAAGGTCTTTAACTTTAATATTGGGGTCGCTGATTCGCCACATAAAGACCGGGCAAATGCCTAGCTGTTCTTCGTGGGTGATGCTGATCATGCCACGGATGATGTTGATATTGCCATCAAGCATTTTATCAAATCGTCCGTTGATTTTATAGTGCCAGAGTGTGCCTTCCAGATCGCCAGTAAGCACGATGCCGCGACTTTTCTTGCGAGAATCCAGGTCACAGTAGGTGAGTCGGCCATTTTTGCCCATCAGGTAGTAGATGTGCAAGTCATTTTTAAAATCAACTTCAAAGAAGGATCTAAAAACGGCTCCATCCCGAATACTGTAGATGACCCAAACGCCACCTAGTTCCGATTCAGAGATTTGTTCTTTGGACTGCTCCAGCATGTACTGCCGGAAATATTTTCTAAAAACTCGACCCTCTTCCTTATAAAAGACATTGTAATTCTTCCAACTCACCTTCTTTGAAGTCTCTGTGCCTTCATAGATCTCTACCAGGGCAATGATCTGCTTGGCCACTTCCGCAGTGCATAGTTTCGACTGCTGAAAGGCTCCCTTGATTTTTTCAGGGGCAGTGTCAGCTCTAAGTAGAGTTTTGAGTGCTTCAGAAATGGCAGAATACCATTCTATGTGACGTTTGGTCTGAAATTTGTCTATTAAGAAATTGTTGAAGGGCACTGAGCAAAGCAATCGCTTCAGGTTGGCATGGCCCAGATAGATTTTTTCCTTCGTTCTCATGTGTATTCCTCATTGTGCATTCGGGAATCGTTCCGTTACGTTCCGCGTCTGCATCCTCACTAATATTATATGCTGATATGTATTAGTACCGGAAAATCAGAAAAGTCGTCACTCACACGCAAAAAAATGCTTTTTTTCAAATAGCCCAGTAAATCTCCCAAAAAGAACTGTTCCCTACCATTCTGTTTAGAGCACCGGCCTTGCTTTGGTGCGATATTGCTACTGTAAATAATTATTCAACCCGCTTGTAGGAGTTGAGTATGGCCTGGAAGGAGTCGCACCGGAAAGGCCTGAATTGCGACCTGCGAATGCAAGCCTTAAACCAAAATGACATGAAAAAGGTTAGGCTAATTTTCGTGGGCATTATGCTCACATTTGTATGTATAGGATTCACTTCATGTGGACATGAAGCTGATATGGACCCAATTACTACTGAAACAGTAGTAGATGGTCTTGATATAGACGTAAGGGGGGAAGACCCTGAGGAAGATACTGGAAATGGTGAAAAATCCGAAGAAGGTAACTAAGATCTTCCTTATTATAAAAAAGGCTGTCCTTGGGATGGCCTTTTTGTTTTTAGCTTATCTTGTATTTTCAAAGAGGAGGCATTCATAACTCTAATGCTGTATGTTAATGGGGAATATTTTTTAGCGAATTAATGAAAAGGATTGTTTGCGTACTCACTTGCCTTTCACTTTTTTTGATTGGATGCCAAAAATCAAGCAATGATTCTGAGGATAAGTTTAAAGATCAAGAGTTAAGAAAAATATTAGACAACGCTAGTGATTTAATAGCTGATGGTGACTATTCAAAGTCAGCTTCAGAGATACACAGAGTTCTACCACGAGCATTAATTTCAAAAGATAGTTGGGTCAAAGCAAGTTTGCATGCCAACATTGGTCTTGCTAAATATAGAATGTCAGAATATGATAGTGCAATGTACTACTATGACCTGGCAATTAAATATAGTATTGAAGATGGCGATTCAGCTCTCCTTGGGCGTAATCTTAGAAGAATGGCCAATTCTTTAAAAAGAGAATCAAGGTTTAGCGAATCAGCCAGGATGTTTGAAACCGCGTTAGATCTTGCGGTTTCTAACTATGATACCGCGAATGTAGCATCCATTGCAAATGGCTTAAGTGGAGTGTTGGTCGAACTTTTGGATTTTAGTTATGCACTCTCTTATAATAAAATGGCAATTGATTCTTGGTTGGCAGTTGAGGATAGCGCCAATTTTTCAATTGCTGTTCATAATAGGGGAGACGCTCTTCGCGGTATGGGTCGTTTGGAAGAGTCCTTAAATACCTATAAAAGAGCACTCAAACTAAAACGCGACCTCAATCGAACCAGCTCTTCTGCATATACCCTAACGGGTATGGGGCGCACCTATTTATTAATGGACAGCATTAACCAGGCAGATGAAGTTCTTCAAGAAGCTATTGATATTCGCAGTAAATTCAGAAACAAGAACAGCTACGCAGAAAGCCTCTTAATTATGTCTCGTGTTTCAGCGGCTCGTAAGCAATATGTTAAGGCAGAAAGACAGCTCAAGGAAGTTGAACAAATCGCCCGAGATAATAAAAAAGCAGATCTTTTAAGAGATGCTTTTGAAGATCAGAGAGCACTCTATAAAAAATGGGATCGCTTCATCCAACTGGCCGAAGTAGACGAACTTTACGATATCATGACCGATAGCCTCTATCGTGAAGAGAAACTCAAGGTACAGGAGGCACAATCAACTGCCAACCTGCAAAGAGAACAGCAGCGCACAGAGATTGCAGAGCAGAATGCCCGGCTGAATGCTTTGGAGCGTGATGCTGAAAAACAAAAGTCACAGTTTCGCCTGATTGTGGCCATTCTCGCTTTTATGGGACTGCTGGTCATCGCCTGGCAGCTCCTACAAATCAGAAAACGAAATGCTACCCTGATTGCGCTGAACGAACGAATCAAGCTTATCACGGATAATGCCTTCCACAGTCAGAAAAATGCGCTAGGCCTTATTTCGGCACTGATGCGCTCTAAAGCAAGGCAGACTGATAACCAGAAAGAACTAGAGGTAATTAAAGATGTGGAGGGTAAAATTGAAGCTTTGGGCGGGGTGGCCAAGTACCTCTTCCAACGCAGAATTGAGGACAATACAGCGGTAGCAGCCAGGGTGCAACTCAAGACTTATCTGGAAGAACTAGTGGAAGATACCTTTTCTTCAGTAGCCAGTAATGCTGACCTGGACATGGAGGTAGAAGACATTGAAACTACCTCAACAGAAGCCCTGAATGTGGGTTTGATCACCAATGAAGCCGTAACCAACTTCTCCAAATATGCCGAAACTCAAGGTGCTGAAACCTTGATGATTCGGGTGCTGAAAAAAGCGGAAAATCTCTTGCTCACCTTTATCGATGATGGACCAGGATTTCCAAAAGACTTCGATTTTTCCAATAGTACTGGCTTTGGTATGCAAATGATGGCTAATTTAGTAGCTGATATGGAAGGGACCATCCATCTGAATAGGGAGGATGACCTGACCCAAATTGACATTAGCATTCCGCTCAAAAGCTGATTTATGCCTTCGCCTATAAAACTTATGATCCTTGAAGACAAGACCTTCCTGGCACAGGATCTTGTCGATAGACTTTCGGAATATGAGTTGATAGGGCCATTCGCATCAGGAGAAGAAGCCCTGGATGCTGCAGAGGACGAACTGCCCACTATTGGTGTTTTTGATATTGAACTCAAGGGTGAACTCAACGGCATTGACGTTGCTGAACGCATCAATAAGTCTCAGGTGATTCCGGTAATCTACCTCACCAAAATTCAAGACGATCAAAGCATCTACGATCGCATCAGTGCTGCCGAATTCCCCGTTTTCTTTGTATCTAAGCCCGTTTCTAATACTGAGTTAAAGATCAACCTGGGCAACGCCATTAAGGCCCTGGAAGGCATTAATCCGGATAAAGCGCCTTTGACCGATGCTACGGTAGATGTACTTAAAGACCGGGTGATGTTAAGGTCCAACACTGGGGTAGAGTCTCTGGATGTAAACGACCTGATTGTATTAGAAGCTGATGGTGATACTACCAAAGTGCATACGGCTGTTCACAAATATCCGGTGGTGGTAAGTACCCATCTAAAAGACTTTATGGAAAAACTCAGCGTGATGACTCAGGACATGATTCGTGTGAATAGGTCGAATGCTGTGAACATCAAGAAAATTCTGCAGATCAAAGACGATCAGCACAATGTATCGGCCAAAAAGAGCATTGTTCTCAAGGATTCTGAAGTAGTGGTAACCCTCAGCCCCATTTACCGCAAAGAGCTGATGGCACGATTTAAGATGATTTAATTATCTAAAAATGAGAGCCCCCAATCCGTTGACCAGGAGCTCTTCCAACCAAATTAAAAGCGGAGGCAATCAGCCTCTACGTCTTCTGTTTCTTATCTCCTTCACCTCTGTAGTGTCGTCAGTTCCTGACTGGTTTCTTTACAAGTCAAAAGTGCAATTGATTTCGCCTTTTAGAGTAGGGAGTAGAGGCAAGGTTTAACGAAGGAAGAAAAAATCAATAGTAGAGTAAACGGAGTCTTGAGCCATTTTCACTCATTTCCAGAGCCGGAGCTGGCAGCCTGAAACTATCCAATAAAAACAGCACGGTCTTGAGCCATTTTTTATCAGTTTTGATATATGAGAGGTCGAAATCAAGGCCCAGGTAGTATTGCCTGTAGTTGTTGAAACCGTTGCTCAGATTTTCTCCATCACGGGCGAAAACCATGTTTTGAGCCCCATAACCTAAGGCCAGGTTGAGCCACTTAGGAAACTTGCTCTCTTTAGCAAAAGCGTGAATATCGAAGGAGAGCCAATAGGTTTGGCCATTGTAGTCTTTCAACATCTCTTCGGCCAGGCCATCTCCCAGAACTGCTGGTCTTTGAGGGGCCAGCGAGGTGCGGTGAAAAGAGAATTTGGGTTTGATGCGCTGCTCTTGCCACAGTAGGTGCTGGCCGAGAAAAAAGGCAGAACCCGCTGCATTGGCAATCATATCGCCATAAGAAAAGCCGAATTCTGGTGAGAAACCATCCAGTATTTCCACAGGTAATAATAGCCCTGCTCCAATGATGCTACTCCAGACGGCCGATTTCTGCTGCTCCAAACCTGCCTTGGTCAGTAGGGCATGACTGATGTTGGTAAACCGGTAGGTGGTGTAGAAATGCCCCACTTTATCTACTTGCTTCCACTGTGGATTATCATTGAAAAAGCGGAAGCCACCGAGTCCTTGTTCTGCATACCAGGCCTGGCTCAATGTGACGAGTGTGGCCCCATAGCCAATGCTGCCATAAAGCGCCAGTTTTTTCACTTTGGCCTGTGTCAGACTATCGCTTTGTGCCTGAAGGCCCAGTGTGTTTAAAAGCAGCAATAGTGTAAGTGAAAGCCTAATTAAACGCATGGGATTTAAATGTACGGCTTATTTCAGCATACGGATTGAGGCAGTGCCAGAAATTATTGGGCCAGTGCCTCCTTATAGGTCTCTATTGCGCGTAGCCTGGCCATTTTATGCTCTACAATAGGGTCTGGGTAATCAGCCGTGCCATATTCCGGTATCCATTTTCTAATGTATCTCAAATCCTTGTCAAACTTCTCGGTTTGCGACTGTGGATTAAACACCCTGAAGTAAGGTTGGGCATCGGTACCGGTGCCCGCAGCCCATTGCCAGCCACCATTGTTAGAGGCCAGGTCAAAGTCGAGCAGTTTGGCAGCAAAATAGGCTTCGCCCCAGCGCCAGTCTACCAGTAGGTGCTTGGTGAGGAAGCTAGCCACAATCATTCTCACCCGGTTGTGCATATAGCCAGTAGCATTGAGCTGCCGCATGCCGGCATCTACTATGGGGTAGCCGGTTTTACCTTCGCACCATACTTTGAAACCCGTTTCGTCTTGTCGCCAGGGTATGTGGTCGTATTTGGGCTTGAATGCTTTGTCTACCACATGTGGATTATTGGCCAAAATCATGGCATAAAAATCTCTCCAGATCAACTCATTGAGATAAGTCCAGTTGAGTTTGGTGGTTTTGGCAGCCAGCTCCCGAATACTTATGGTACCAAAACGCAGGTGAATGCCCAGTTTTGAAGTAGCATCCAGAGCTGGGAAATTTCTTTGTTCGTCATACTTCCTAATCAATTCCTGATCTATGTCAGCTGGGGGGATTGTGATTGGGGATGGTTCAAAACCCATTGATTCAAGGCTATGAACGGCTGAGGCGTTCCATTGATGCCAATTGTCAATCTCAAGTCCATTGGGCAAAAGGGTTGGGGGCCGTTCTTCATATTTTGCCCGCCAGACCTTGCTAAAGGGGGTGAACACCTTGTAAAACTCTCCGGAGCCAGATACAATCTCCGTTTTCTCAAAAATCACCTGGTCTTTGAAAGTGTAGAACCCTGTTCCATTTTCTTCCAGCAGCCTTGCCACTTTTTCGTCCCGGTCTACTGCATAAGGTTCATAATCACGGTTGGTGTATACTTCAGCCACCTCATACTCTTGCAATATTTGCTGCCAGACATTCAAGGGTGAACCATAGAAGGTTTTCAATCCAGCGCCCTTGGTGTGCAATTGCTTGTTTAAGGCCTGAAGCTGTGCTTGAATGAACTGAACCCGTGCATCAGATTTATCTTCGAGTTTATCGAGTATTTCCCGATCGAAAATGAAAATGGGGAGGACAGGGTAGGGGCTTTTAAGTGCGTAATAGAGCCCGGTATTGTCTTGAAGGCGCAGGTCTCTTCTATGCCAGAAAAGGGAGATTTTGGTCATGTTAAAAATACGATCTTCCTCAACAACTAATGGTAGCTACATTAGTTTGATCCGGTTCCCGGATTGGTCACAGGAGGTGGCGTGGTTTTGCGTTTTTTACGCTTTCGGTTTACACCACTGAAAAATTCTCTAAAGGTATTGAAACTGCTGGTTTGGGTCACACTGGCCCCTGTAGTGTTCGAGGTACTGGCTTGGGTGATGAGAGAGCGGGCAGGGTCAAAATTGTTGCGTGAATACACCTTTACTTTGTAGCGCCCATCTGAGGTAAGTAAATACTCAGCGGTCCAGTCGCCAGCAATGCTGTTTACATCCACCAGGTTGGTTACACCACCTTCGCGGGTTACTCTCAGGCGTCCATCCAGAAAGGTATATGAAAGTCGCAGCTGGAAGGTATTAAAAGCTTCTTCTGAGAGGTCGGCCAGGTCAAAGTCTATCTCAAGGTTTTCATCCAATTGAGCCACCAATTGGCTGAATTGGTTAGAAAGCAGCTGGCTCACGTTCTGTGAGGCTGTACGCCCGCCAATGTTCACGATGCCTTCTTCAGAAAAACGATTGAAAACAATGAGGCTCAATACTTGTCTGTTCAGCTCTTGCTCATCATTTCTGATCTTATTTTTGAAGGCATTGATGGCCGTTTGCAACTGGAAATCCTGGTTGGTGACTTCACTAAAATCGATGTCGAAACTAATTTGAGGAGATAATAAGGCCCCTTGCAAGTTTAGTTTTACTTTGGTGGGATAACGCCTTGATACCCCGCTGTTACTATTGTCTATCAAGCCGGCATTCACAAGAATTGGGTCCAGTGAAGTGACCTGTCGGTAAGCGCCATTAATGTCCATTTGCCCCTCGTAGGGGTTGCCATACCAGGTAATGCGACTGGGTTGTTCTATCGCAAAATCTTTGGTAATGACATTATACAAAGAGAAGTTATAGGCACCATCTACAATGTCTATGCCTCCGGTCATGTTAAAATCACCCTGAGGGTCAATCTGTAACCTGAGCTGCCCATTGCCGCGGCCACGGATGATATCGCCTGTTTTTGCGTCTATGATAATTTCGGTGTAGGCGTCTGGGGTTACTTCCACATCCAAATCCAGGCTGAGACCTTGAATTTGAATTTTGTCTACATCATCTACTTCCACTTCCGCAACTTCGGTGGTGTCGGTCCTGTCTATGTACTTTATAAAGCTCTCATCTTCAATTTCCTGCCCCTTGCTAATGGGGATGAACACGCGGGTGCCTGGCTGAGTAGAAGCCTTGGCCGAAATGCTCAGGTTACTGGCTGCTCCTGTCAGGTTTACCTTGCCACTGGCATAGGCCTCTCCATAAAACAGTGCCTCCTCGTCAAGCGGTAAGTTCATTACCTGAAATTGGTTTAGGTCTCCTTCCAGGTCTAGTGTGAAATCACGGAAATAATTGTGTGTTAGAGCCCCTTTGAAAAGAGCTGTTTTAGACTTGCTGTCGGTGAAATTAAGCCCTTCCAGACTGATCAGGTTTTCAGAAAACTCAAAGTTGCCATTGTATCGGTACAGGGTGTTGAGGTAATTGATTTTGAGGGCGCCATTCTCCAGAAAGCCATTACCTACAATGACTGGTCTATTGAGTTTGCCAGTGACCACAAAACGCCCATCGGCCGTGCCATCCAGTTGAGTAAAATAGTCTTCTATATAAGGTTCGGCAATTTTCAGGTTGGCATCATTCAGGGTCAGCCTCAGGTCTAGTTGGTCTCTTCGGCTGGAAGGGAAAAAGTCCCCATTTAAGGAGATAATACGTTTGCCCAGCCTCTGTACCATAAAGTCAAGGTTAAACTTCCTTTGCTCATCAACCCAATTAAGCTTGCCCTCGATATCGCCTACCAGAAAGTCGTTGATCCTGAAATCCTCAATGTTCAGGTTGCCAAAAAACAGGGGGTTGTAATAGAGGTTTTGTGCATTCAGTGTGCCATTGATTTTACCAGTATACTCCTTAGAGGTAAGTGGATTAAAACTCTCTACCTCTACTTCTTCAAAGACAATCTCCAGGGTTTTGGCACTGTCATCAAGAATAGAAATTTCTCCATCAAAATCGATCGACTGATTTCTATTGTAAACCTTGAGCCCATCTATTTCGATTTTCTCCTTGCCAAAGACCACAATGTTGTCTTCGGCTATGCGCCAGGCTTCACCCAGGGCGATGATGTTGGAAGCATCAAAATGCAATTCAGTACGATCTCCATAGAAGTCCAGGTCTGCACCAATTTCTGCATAATTCTGGCTGCTTTCCTGGCCTATGTTCTGCCTGAAGTCGATGTGCTTTCCATCCCAAACCGCCTCAACAGTAAGCGACTGTGTTTCTGAGGTATTGGCATAAAGTTGCTGTTCTGAGTGCACATAACCCAAAGTGAGCACTGAGCTGGTATCGCGCAGGTTGGCAGCATCAATGTCTATTTCATTATCTATAAAACGGATGTTGGCATATTTGACTGTATCCAGTTTGGCATTCAGGGTAAATGTCTGTTGTCCATTGTTGATGAAATTACCAGCTAGCTTTCCATCTCTGGCCACATAAATGGCCGTATCGAAGAGATTGATAATGGGAGATACATCATACAATTCGAGTTTATAATCAATATCGAAGGGTTCCTGTGTAGGGCCGTTTTCCGTCAAAAATTCCGAAAGCCCCTCCATATTACTAGAGAACATGTATCGATACTGTTCATTGATATTAACCAGCTCGTTGAAGAGGGTAGTGAACTGGAAGTTGCCATCTAGGTTCATCTTAAAGTGCTCTGAGTTGAGTGTAACATTACGCTGCCCTGCATTTTTCAGCGATTTAAAGAAGAGGGAGTCGATGCCCAGATCTTGATTTTCATAGCTGATGAAGGCATCGATCAGGGTCATGTCACCCACAATGCTATCGAGCTGAAGTCCTTGAGTATTCACATGAAAATCGGCTGCGAGAAAAACCTGCCTGTCAGTAATGTTCACCTGGTTCAAATTCGCTTCTGTCAACGAACCATCCATGCTAATGATGTTTTTCTGGTCGGTGAGGTCTATTGAGCCATTGGCATTAAGTACAAAATTGGGGTCTCGTACTTCTACTTTTCCACCAAAGGATGATTGCGTAAACCGGCCATCTGTCGTGATGTTTTCATAGTCATAGCCGTTAATACCTACCTTGCTGATGGTGGCATCCAGAATGAAATCGGCATCTTCTAGTTTGAAACCAGAACCCTCTCTGATTTCGCCATACAAGTCGATTTTCTGGAAGATATCGTTGCCAGTGAAGACTCCGAGATCAAAGGCGCTCATTTCCAAATCACCTCCATAGGAGGCCAATCCGGTGGGGTCAGTTTCTATCTGTGTAAAAGAGCTAAAGTCACCGATATCGGTTTTGAATTCACCATCGGCCACAAAACTGCGAAGCACTCCGTCAAAATCGCCATTGACCCGCACCAGGCCTAGTTTGTTGCTAATGCTAAAGGCAGCCGGCCCAAGGTATTCTTGAAGGTCGGTAGATTTCACTGTAGAGTTTTTAAAACTAATGTCAAAAATGGCTTCATTGATGTCGGGCAGCTCTTCAATGTCTATCTCTCCTCTCAGCAGGGTGTGATCGCCCATGGCAATGGAAAAGTCCTGTGAATAGAAATCCCTGACCGTGCCCTTAAAATATCCGGAAAGCTCCAGCCGCTCATCGTAATCGCTCAGCTCAGGGGCAAACAAGCTGAGCTCGCGAGTGTGAATCACCGACTTGTTAAAGTTGGCACTTATGTCCACCTTATTTACAAAATCGCCCATGTCTGAACCCTTCTCGTGCCTGAAGACCACCGAATCTTTCAAGCGGCTTGCGCCCATTTGTAAGTCCAGGTCGTAAAAGGCCATGCCCTTTTGTGAGATGCGGAAGAAAGTACTTAGATCATCTATACCCAAGCCGGAAATGGTGTCTTGAGCAGTGAGGTATTTTACATCTATCTGAAAAGTATCACGGATAGATTTGAGGTTGAGCAGGTCGGCATTCAGGTCGGTGAGTTTGAAATGATTATAATCAAAACCGGTGCTCAATGAGTCGCGCCTGCCATCTGAAAGACTAAATTCAGAGTTGATGAGTGTTACCTTATCAATACCAAACATGCCTGGTTGGAAAGGTTGAGTGGGAGGGGTAACCGGTGCCTCGCCTGCCAGCAATTTGTCAAGCGCTATCACCCAGTAGTCAATATTCAGGGCTATGGGCCCTTCATCTCTTAGGTTTACAGAAGCTCCATCTACCCAGGCTTCGTTGAGGCGAATGTCTTTTTTGCCGATAAGGGCAGCCAGGTCAAAGGTGAGCACCAGTTCGTCAATGCTGACCATTTTTTCATCTCTATGGTCATAAATGCGGGTGCCTTCTACCACTATCGAGTTGAACCAGCGAATGTTGGTGTAGTCTATTTCCGATCGGTAACCCGTGCCTTCAGTGAGATATTCGGTTACTTCATCGACAATATAATTCTGAATTGGGGGGAGGTAAATGAGGCCAATTATGAGGGCCAGTAATATTAATGGAGTGAGTACGACCCATAGTATTGATTTAACAATACGTTTTTTAATAACTTGCGATCTTTTACTGGTCTTCCTCAATGCCCACCTCCGAAATAAAAATACTGGCTATAGAATCATCCTGTGACGAAACATCTGCCGCAGTAGTGGTCAACGGCAAAGTACTCAATAATATCATCGCTACGCAATCGGTGCATGAAAATTATGGAGGCGTGGTGCCAGAACTGGCTTCCCGCGCTCACCAACAAAATATTGTTCCTGTAGTTGACCAGGCGCTCAAAAACGCTGCCATTAATAAGAACGAATTATCTGCCATTTCTTTTACACGTGGCCCAGGACTTTTGGGTGCGCTTTTGGTAGGAACTTCTTTTGCCAAATCTATGGCCCTGGCGCTCGACATTCCCCTCATTGAGGTAAATCACATGCAGGCGCACATTCTTGCACACTTTATTGATGATCCAAATCCGCAGTTTCCGCTGCTATGCCTTACCGTAAGCGGGGGGCACACACAGATTGTGCTGGTAGAAAGTCACCTGAAAATGAAGGTGGTGGGCGAAACGCGAGACGATGCGGTGGGAGAAGCCTTTGACAAAACGGCCAAGCTTTTGGGGTTGTCTTACCCGGGAGGGCCGCTTATAGATAAGTATGCGAAGGATGGTGATCCTAACCGATTCACTTTCCCACAGACAGAAATGCCCGGGCTTAATTATTCATTTAGCGGTATCAAAACGGCAATTCTCTACTTTTTGCGTGATGAACTCAAAAAGAATGAGCACTTTATTGAAGAGAACTTAAATGATATTTGTGCCAGCATACAGCATACCCTGGTAGGCATGCTTTTGCAAAAACTTCGCAAGGCCGCCAGAAAATACCGAATTAAAGAAATAGCCATTGCAGGGGGTGTTTCGGCCAATAGTGGGCTTAGAAGTGCATTGGCAGACATGGCCAAGGCAGAAGGTTGGGAAACCTACATACCCGATTTTCAGTATTGCACTGATAATGCCGGAATGATAGGCATTGCGGCTCACTATAAGTATTTAGCGCAACAGTTCGTTGGGCAAGAAGTGAGTGCGCTGCCACGAATGAAAATCGAAGGAAGTGAGAAGTGATTTTGAGAAATTGGTAATTGCCCGCAGGTACATCTCCGTACTTGAGCAGGAAAATGAGCTGCTTAAAAAGGAGATTGAAACGCAATTCAAAGCACTGAAGGAGACAGAAAAGGCAATTGTTACAGAGCGGGGCAGGAAAGAGAAACTCACGGCCGATGAAAAATTCAGGATTAAGTCTGATCTCTATGTTCAGCAGATGAAAGAGACCATCAACAACCTGAAGAAAAAGCTCAAAACCACCACTGAAGAGAATAAGCGATTGATAGACCAGCTTGTGAGGCTCAAATCCGATCAATAAAAGTAATAGCATATGAAACAGGGGTTCCGGGTAGGAGATGTAAGAGTGCACACTTACCAGGTGACCAAAGACGACTTTGCCACCTTTCAATCGGGTACGGTTCATCAGGTATGCAGCACTTTTGTGCTAGCCCGTGAAATGGAATGGTCTTCACGCCTTTTTGTGCTCGAAATGAAAGAAGAGCATGAAGAAGGAGTGGGTACCGCTTTGGAGATAAAGCACCATGCCCCGGCTTTTCTTGGAGATACCTTGCAACTGTCGGCTACCATTCACAGCCTATCGGGCAACGAACTGATCTGTGATATTGAAGTGAAAGTGGACGATAGCCTTGTGGCTAGCGGTAAGACAGGACAGAAAATATTGAATAAGGAAAAGGTGAGGCAAATTTTTACTAGATTGAACGGATAGATGGGCAAGGACAAGCAGCGATTTTCAAGTAGTATCAACATCAAAAACAGGAAAGCTTCCTACGAATTTTCCTTTATCGATACTTATACCGCAGGCATGCAATTGCAGGGCACTGAGATTAAATCGATCAGAGAGGGGAAGGTACAGATGCAGGATGCCTTCTGTTATTTCCAGGGCGAAGAGCTTTTTGTGAAGCAATTGCACATCTCTCCCTATGCGCAAGGTACCCACTATAACCATGTGAGTGATCGGGAACGAAAACTCTTACTCAAGAAAAGAGAGTTGGAAAAACTGCATGAAAAAAGTGATGAAAAAGGCCTGTCCATTATACCAACCAGGCTTTTTATCAACGACCGGGGATTCGCCAAGTTGGACATAGCCCTGGCCAAAGGAAAAAAACTACACGACAAAAGAGATTCAATCAAAGATCGGGACACCAAAAGAGAGCTCGATAGGATGAAATTTTGATGGAGCCTATAGGATATGGAATTTGCCGCTTAAGTGTGGTGCCGGTTCGCAAAGAAGCCGCAGACAGTGCAGAGATGATCACTCAACTCCTTTTTGGTGAACACTACCATGTGCTGGCCAAGTCTGATGACAAAAAGTGGTGCCATGTTCAGAATGCCTTCGACCAATACGAAGGCTGGATAGACATGAAGCAGCACACCGAAATTTCTAAAGAGTATTACGACCAGATAAACAACTCTGAATATAAAATTGCTACCGACCTGTTTTCCCGAATGCTGTACAAACGGCAGGTGGTTCATGTGGTTTTAGGCTCGGTGTTGCCGCTTTTAAACAACCCATTATTCAAAATAGAAGAGCAGCTTGCCTTTAATGGCGAAGCCAAAAGCCTGCACCAAAAATGGGACGCAGATTTGCTCACCGTGGTGGCCAAGAAATATGTAAACGCTCCCTATTTGTGGGGTGGCCGCAGCCCATTTGGCATCGACTGCTCAGGGTTTACCCAGGTAGTGTTCAGGGTGGCTGGTTACAAACTGCCCCGAGATTCTAAAGACCAGATCTTGCAGGGGCGTGAGGTAAGTTTGGAAGAGTCTAAACAAGGCGACCTGGCCTTTTTCACCAATAAGCAGGGCAAAATGAACCATGTAGGGCTTATTCTCAAAGATGATGAGATCATACATGCCTCAGGCAAAGTACGGATAGATAAGCTAGACGAAGACGGAATCTTCAATACCGAAAACAATACCTATACACATCACCTTTCCAAAGTCAAAAGAATACTGAGAGATACATGAGAAGGGTGTTGGTGTTAAATCAGGATTACAGTCCACTGACCGTTTGTTCGGCAGAAAGGGCTTTTCTGTTGATTTATGCTGAAAAAGCCGAGCGAGTTCATGACGATCCTGAAATGACCATCCGCACGGTTACTCAAGTTTTTAAAATGCCCTCGGTCATTCGCCTGCAAGATTACATTTATGTACCCTATAAGAGTGTGCTGCTCTCCAGGCAAAATGTATTTAAGCGTGACAGACACGAGTGCCAGTACTGTGGCAGTGGCAAAGAGCTTACCTTAGACCATGTCATACCTCGTTCGCGAGGAGGTAGCTCTACCTGGAGCAACCTGGCGACTGCCTGTAAAAAATGTAACTCCTATAAAGGAGATCGTACACCTGAAGAGGCAGAAATGCCCCTGGCAACTGCACCCTTCAAGCCATCCTACGTCATGTTTGTCCGCAATTTCTCAGGTTTCACTTCAAAAGAGTGGCTCACCTATCTGGGTACCAATTGAGGGGGAGGTCTGCCTCTAAATCGTTGATTTAACTCGTTTTAACGCGCATTTTTTGTTACATTAAGTGAAAATGGCGTTGTTATTGCACTGAGTTATTACATCAAACAAACCAACGAAATCATGAAATCTCTCAAAAACTCACTTATGCTCCTGCTAACCGGAGCCGTACTAATGTTCAGTGCTTGTGATGGCATTGATGAAGAGCCAATCGTTGAACCAGAAATTCCTGGGCTTTTAGAAGGGTATGATCTACATACCTTGAATCCTGATTTGAATGACGACCGTGTACTCTTTAAAGCCACCCTGAATACAGATGATACACGCGTTACTTATGGATTCATGTGGTACATTGCTGAGCCTAATACGGCACATGAAGTAACTACACTACCTGTGGGATCTGGTGCACACAATGGTGAGTTTACTTTACCACTGACCGATCTGCCAAAAAACCGGAATCTGGTTGTGTGTTCCTATGTACGACTTGATTTGACAGGCGTGCCCGAAGATCAGATAGGAGAAGAGATTGATTTTAATTGGGACTTCTAGTTCCTTAAATCGTTAAATAACAGAGCGTTGGTACCGAAAGGGTCAGCGCTTTTTTTTTGACTTATATATTAGGTGCGCCCTATTTATTTACCTTCATACCTCCCAAACTTTTTCCTAAGACGAATACTTGCTACTTTTAAGTAGCGTTTATTAAAGAGTAAGAGACTCTTCAACCTTCGTTCTCATGAGACACTATAAAAACCTCACCTTAGCTTTTCTTGTACTAATAAGCGCACAGCTATTCACCGCTTGTGGCTCACCTACAGAACATAATCCTGATGAGATAATAACACTCACTGCTGAAGACTTTACAATAATCACAATGGCGGCTCAGGTAGATGAAGATAAGGTTGTACTCAGGGGGAGCTTTAATGTTGATGAAGACAAGGTAACCAGGGAATTGAAGTGGGGTTTTCTTTGGCGTCTGTCTTCAGAAAACAATTCGGAGCTAAAGAGAATTACCGTGGGTAGAGGCTTTGAAAGCACTGAATTCCGCCTGAATAAAGATGATTTCCCCAGAGGAGTAGAGGTCATGGTTTGTGCTTTTGTAGAAGCTCAGCTTACCGAAAATGCTGAAACCAGCCAAATGCCGGGTGATGAGGTGTTTTTCGCTTTTTAACCCTGATGATAGGCCAGGAAGACTGTTGCATTATTCAGGATTAACCCTGCTTCCCTAATTTCCTGTTTCACGGGGAGTTTTTAAGATACTTTTCATACCTTTGCAGTCCGTTTCAAACGAAGCAGTCCCGCATGCCGGGAAAACTTAAACAAAAATCCACCGGTGAGGGCTCTGATTGCCGGTTGGAGTACATTCCAGGGCTTATTATTATTATGTCTGAAGAAACTAAAGCCAACGAGGCAGCAGAAGAAGTGAAAAACGAAGCTGTTGCTGAAGTGGAGGAGAAGGCCGAAGCGACTGCCGCTCCTGAAGCACCAGCAGAAGAGGCAGCTCCTGCAGCCGCTGCTGAACCCAACGATGATTTTGATTGGGATGCATTCGACAAAAAAGGATTCGGAGAAGGCTACTCAGCCGCTCAAAAAGACGAACTCTCTAAGATCTATGATCAAACTTTAACCACCATCGAAGAAAAGAAGGTAGTTGAAGGTACTGTAGTATCTATGACAGATCGTGATGTAGTACTGAACATCGGATTCAAATCTGATGGTTTGGTAGGTTCATCTGAATTCCGCGATACTCCTGACCTCAAAGTAGGTGATCAGGTAGAAGTATACATCGAAGAGCAAGAGAACAGCCAGGGACAACTGGTACTGTCAAGAAGAAAAGCCAAGATCGTAAGAGCCTGGGAGCTCATTCAATCTGCCCTTGATGACGACAACGTGATCGAAGGTATGGTGAAGAGAAGAACCAAAGGTGGTTTGATTGTAGATGTCTATGGCATCGAATCATTCTTGCCGGGTTCGCAGATCGATGTGAAGCCTATCAGAGACTTTGATGTTTTTGTTGGTAAGAAAATGGAAGTGAAAGTTGTGAAGATCAACTACAGCAACGATAACGTTGTGGTATCTCACAAAGTACTGATCGAGAAAGATCTCGAGAAGCAGAAAGCAATGATCCTCGAGAACCTGGAGAAAGGTCAGGTACTGGAAGGTGTGATCAAGAACATGACCAACTTCGGTGTATTCATCGATTTGGGTGGTGTAGATGGTCTGTTGCACATTACCGACATCAGCTGGGGACGTATCAACGATCCGGCAGAGGTGCTTAACCTCGATGAAAAGGTAAATGTTGTAGTTCTCGACTTTGACGATGATAAGAAACGTATCTCACTGGGTATGAAGCAACTGACCGAGCATCCTTGGGATCAGTTGGATGCTGCCATCGAGGTAGGTTCTAAAGTTGAAGGTGGTATCGTAAATGTTGCCGATTACGGTGCATTCCTCGAATTGCTGCCAGGTGTAGAAGGTTTGATTCACGTTTCTGAAATGTCTTGGTCTCAGCACTTGAGAAACCCACAAGACTTCATCAGCGTTGGCGACAAACTGGAAGCAGTTGTTTTGACACTGGACAGAGAAGAGAGAAAGATGTCTTTGGGCATCAAGCAACTCACCGAAGATCCATGGACCAAGCAAGATGTATTGACCAAATACGGTGTGGGTACCAACCACAGCGGTATTGTGCGTAACCTGACTAACTTCGGCCTGTTCATTGAGCTGGAAGAAGGTATCGATGGTTTGGTACACGTGTCTGATCTCTCTTGGACTAAGAAGATCAAGCACCCATCAGAATTTGTTAAGGTAGGTGATGAGCTGGAAGTACAAGTACTTGAGCTTGACATCGACAACAGACGTTTGGCCTTGGGTCACAAACAGCTGGAAGAGAATCCTTGGGATACTTTCCAAACTGTATTCGAACTGGGATCTGTGCATAAGAGTGAGGTCATCAGCAAGAACGACAAAGGAGCTACCCTCGAGTTGCCTTACGGCCTGGAAGGTATCACTACCAACCGTCACTTGAAGAAAGAAGATGGTTCATCAGTACAAGTGGGCGAAAATTTAGATTTCGTAGTAATCGAATTCTCTAAAGACGACAAGCGCATTGTACTGTCTCACACCAACACTCACACCAAACCTGCCGAGCAGCCTAAGCCAGCCAGGAAGAAGACTGGTGGTGGAGGTGGCAACAAGAGTGCCATCAACAAACTCAACAAGGATAGCGAAAAATCTACCCTTGGCGATTTGGATGCACTTTCTGCACTGAAGTCTCAAATGGAAGACAACACCAAGAAAGCAAATCAAGAGCGTGCTGCTAAAAAAGCAGAAGAAGCTCCTGCTGCCGATGCTCCTGTTGTTGACGCTCCTGCCGATGCTCCTGCTGCTGACGCCCCTGCCGATGCTCCTGCTGCTGACGCTGGTGAAGCTGCAGAACCAAAAGAAGAAGCATAAAAGCTTAGTCAATTATAATTACGAAAGCGCCTTGTTTGCAAGGCGCTTTTTTTTGCCCTCATTCGAAATCAAAAAAGAATGAGGAACATCAGAATATCATTGTTCATTGTACTGATAGGCTGTTTTTGCAACACAGTTAGTGCTCAAAACAACAGCTTTGCCAAGGACAACCTGGCCATCTGGCGAAACGCTAAAAACCGCACCCTGGCAGTGGCCCGTGCCATGCCCGCAGATAAATACGCTTATGCACCCACCGCAGATGTAATGTCTTTCGGGCAGCAGATGGCACACATCGCCAATAGCATGCGCTCTATGGAGATGCGCTTTCTGAAAAATGCCCAGTGGAACCAACGCGAGCCCAATGCAGCCAGCATGACGAAAGAGGGCGTAATTACCTTGCTGTCAGATAGTTTTGAGGAAGTGATCAAAACAATAGGAAGCCTTACGGAAGCTGATTTGAGCAAACCCGGGAAGAGCTTTGGTAACCCACCTCTGAACAAAGAGCAGTCCATGCTCTTTATGTTCGACCACATTACCAACCATCGCGCTAAGGCTGTTTTGTACCTAAGATTGAACGGGATACGGCCTCCGCAATACGGATTTAACTAATACAGCCATTGTTAATGTGAGGTTCTACGCTGAATGTGTAGAAAACACGCATTCTTCACCTATAAAAAGGGGGGATTGGTTTGCAGCATCGGCCATTATTGATAAATTTGCCACCTGCCTGATGGCGCTGTGGCCGAGTGGCTAGGCAGAGCTCTGCAAAAGCTCGTACAGCGGTTCGAATCCGCTCAGCGCCTCAACAAAAAAAGCAACCCATCGGGTTGCTTTTTTTGTTGACCGTGGGTGGGTGTGGATCGAACGGCAGGTTCGAAATCGGAACGAAGTGAAGATTCATGAGGGGCAGTGCGCGTGCTTCGCGGGTACGAATAATCCGCAGCGTTGGCCTATTAATTAGATAACCCATCGGGTTGCTTTTTTTTTGACCGTTGGTGGGTACCAGGCAAGTTGAAATTCATTTGCTACCAATAGTTATTATTAGTGAAGTATGATATTCGAGTAATCAGAAGTCGCTCTACTTAGGCTTAATAGTCGAGGCTACTTCTCTGCTTTACAATACCCCATCAGCGTCTGCCTATCAATAATGGTGTGTGGCCAAAGTTGGCTTCGAGATAAGGCCATCACAAATCATAGTTTTACTCAGCAATCACAAGACGATGGAGCGGTGGTTCGGCTTAAAAACTGACTAAGTGACAAGGTTTCATTATTCGATGCTATTCTCACTATTTAAAATCATTCTAAATTGATTAGAAGGGTTCTTTACCATAAACAAGGGCCTGGTATACAGGTTGTTATAGCTGAGTAAAACTGGGTTTTCAGATGTTAAATGGCCTGTCTATTTTGTTGGTAATAAGCGGTGCCGATACTACCTTTGTCTCGATTTTGCGAGAAGAGACATTCTGTGATCCAAAAGAACTATTTCATGATATCAAAAAAAGCGTTCATCCGCGTCATGACAGCATGCATGCTAGTGTGCTGTTTTGTTGTATCTGGGCCTAAAGCCTTAGCCCAGGCGGATCAAATTCCTACTGATCAAGCCATCATCGATCAAGGTGGTGCATTGTTCAAAGACTGGGGTTGTAATACTTGCCATGCTGTAGAGCGAAAAGTGGTGGGACCTGCCCTGGGCGGAATTTACAATCGAAGAGACCTCCCCTGGTTGTATTCTTTCATCCGTAATTCATCTCAGGTGATTAGCTCCGGTGATGATTATGCAGTGAACTTGTACAATGAGTACAACAACCTGCAGATGCCTAATCATGATTTGTCTGATGATGAGATCAAGTCGATCATAGCATGGGTGAAGTACACCGAGGAAAACCCTGCAACTCCGGAACCAACTCCGGGAGCAGTCACCACAGGTGATACTGCTGCTCAGGAAGGAGGCATTTCTTCTCAATATGTGAATGTGATCCTCATTGGTCTCATTGTAGTGTTGTTCCTGATTCTGGTGGTATTGGCCATCATGATCCGATTCATTCAGCGCTATGTCAACGAGAAAAGAGATTTGTCAGATGATGACGCAGAGATTGTTAACGAGAAGTTTGATATCATGGCTTTCGTTAGAAGTCCTACGGTTATCGGTATCATCACCTTCCTGGTGATTGCCCTGGCAGCCAAAAACGTAATTGACGGATTGTACACGGTAGGTGTTCAGCAAGGCTATCAGCCAGAGCAGCCCATCGCGTTCTCTCACAAATTGCACGCTGGTGATTATGAAATTGACTGTCAATACTGCCACACTGGTGTGGAGATTGCCAAGTCGGCCAACATTCCTTCTGTAAATATTTGTATGAACTGCCACAGCCAGGTGAAAACTGATTCTCCTGAGATTCAGAAGCTGTATGCAGCTCAAGAGTCTGGTGAGCCTATTGAGTGGGTGAGGATTCACAACCTGCCTGACCTGGCCTACTTCAATCACTCTCAGCACGTAGCAGTGGGTGAAATTGAATGTCAGACCTGTCACGGAGAAATCCAGGAGATGGAAGTAGTGAAGCAATTCGCCCCCCTAACCATGGGTTGGTGTATCGACTGTCACAGAAACACTGACATCAATACTCAGGGCAACGCCTACTATGACAAATTGGTGGAAATGCACAACAAGACCAGCTCTGAACCTATGAAGGTTGAAGACATTGGTGGTCTGGAGTGTTCAAAATGCCACTATTAATAAAGAATTCTCGATTTCTGATTTATATACAATGAAAGAAAATCAAAAAACATACTGGAAAGGCCTCGAGCAACTGACCAATGAGCCGTCATTTGTGAAGAAGTCTGAGGGTGAATTTCCTGAGTACCTGCCAATCAATGGAAATGAGGAAGGCGGAGCCAACCGTAGAGATTTCCTGAAACTGATGGGATTTGGTATTGCAGCAGCCACTTTGGCTTCTTGTGAAACTCCTATCAGAAAGGCAATCCCTTACCTCAACAAACCTGTTGATGTAGACCCATCTGTACCTAACTATTACGCTTCTACCTATATTAATGGTGGTGATGCAGTAAGTATTGTGGTAAAGACCAGGGAGGGGCGTCCTATTAAAGTAGAGGGCAACAGAATGAGCCCTATTACTAAAGGAGGTACCAACTCACAGGTAGAAGCTTCTGTACTTTCATTGTATGACAAGGAGCGAATAACTGGCCCAATGAAGGCCAAGCAGCCTATTGAGTGGTTGAAAATGGACAATGAGATTCGTTCAGCCCTTAGCAGTGCCAGCCAAATCAGAATTGTGAGCAATACTGTGGTAAGCCCTACTACTATTAAGGCAGTAGGAGAATTTACCGCCAAGTTCCCAAATGCCCAGCACGTGACTTACGATCCCGTGTCAGCTCATGGAATTACAGAGGCCAACCGTCAGACTTTTGGCGAGGCCATGCTTCCTTCTTATGACTTTAGCAAAGCCAGAACCATTGTCAGCATTGGAGCCGACTTCCTGGGTACCTGGCTTTCACCAATAGAATTTACCAAGCAATACAGCAAGACTCGTAAAATTGATTCGAAGCATAGAGATATGTCTCGTCACTATCAGTTTGAGTCTAACCTGTCGCTTACTGGTTCAAATGCCGATTACAGAACGCCAATCAAGCCTTCGCAAGTAGGTCCTTTGGCAGGAGCTATGTACAATGCCATTGCCGCTCAAAAAGGGCAGTCTGGTGTAGGTACTCCTTCTGCTGGCGATGTGCCCAACATGCAAAAAGCAGTGAGAGAGCTGTTGGCTGCCGATGCGGGTACCACCCTGGTAGTGTCTGGTTCTAACGACCCTGCTGTTCAGGTGCTGGTTAACGGCATCAACAACATGCTGGGCAACTACGGTACTACTATTAATACGGCCAACCCAATGCACTTCCGTAAAGGAAACGATGCAAACATGTCTTCTTTCGTAAGAGAGATGAATGCTGGAACGGTTGACGCAGTAATCTTCTTCAACTGTAACCCGGTATACGATTCAGCGGAAGGTAAATCTCTGGAGGCTGCCATGAGCAAAGCCAAAACGAAGATTTCTACTTCTGACAGGATGGATGAGACTACCGATCTGGTAGACTACATTGCGCCTGATCACCATTACCTGGAGCAGTGGAACGATGCAGAGCTGAAGACTGGTCACTATAGCCTTGTTCAGCCTACTATCGCACCATTGTTTGATACCCGTCAGGCACCAGAATCATTCCTGGCTTGGGCTGGCAATGTGGTAGAGTACTACAAGTACCTGCAGGCAAATTGGGAGTCGAACTTCTTTACCCAGCAAAACGATACTTCAAACTTCCAGATGTTCTGGGACAAGACGCTTTTCGATGGCGTGTTCGCAACTTCTGGAAACAGCAATACCTATACTTATAATGCGGCAGCCGCCACTAGTGCAGCCACCAGCATTTCAACAAACTACAAAGGTGGCGGAGCCATTGAGTTGGCCCTTTACGAAAAACTGGCCATCGGAAATGGTAATCAAGCGAACAACCCTTGGTTGCAAGAAGCTTCTGATGCCATTACCAAAGCCACCTGGGACAACTACCTGACCATTTCACAAGCCATGGCCGATGAGCTGGGCATTGAAATGGTAGAGGAAAACACCTCTATGCTTACTGTGACGGTAGGTGGTGAGTCTATGGAAGTCCCTGCACTGATCCAGCCGGGTCAGGCACCAGGTACTGTTGGTTTGGCCCTCGGTTATGGTAGAACCAAAGCCGGTAGAGTAGGTAATGAGGTAGGTGTGAATGCCTATCCACTCATCACCAAACTCAATGGTGCCAATGTGTACGATGTTTTCGCTGGCGTATCAGTCGAGAAAGCAGGCAAATCTTACCAGATAGCCCGTACGCAAACCCATGAGACTTACATGGCACGTACCAACGTGATTCAGGAGTCTACGCTGGGTGAGTACAAAAAAGACACGAAGGCAGGTAGGTTCTATCCTAAAGTTTATAAAGACGGGAAATTCTACAAGCCATCTCAAATCACCCTTTGGGACGGTCACGAGTACAAGAACCACCACTGGGCTATGACCATAGACATGAACTCTTGTACGGGCTGTTCGGCTTGTACAGTGGCATGTCAGGCAGAAAATAACATTCCTGTAGTAGGTAAAGAAGAAGTTTTGAACAGGCGTGAAATGGCCTGGATCAGAATTGATCGCTACTACAGCTCTGATGCAGACGTGAATGACAGAAGAGGTTTGTTGGACGCTTCAGCTAATCCTGAGGTAACCTTCCAGCCAATGATGTGCCAGCACTGTAACAACGCTCCTTGTGAGACTGTATGTCCGGTAGCTGCCACCACGCACAGTACTGAAGGCTTGAACCAGATGACCTACAACAGGTGTATCGGTACTCGCTACTGTGCGAACAACTGTCCTTATAAAGTAAGAAGGTTCAACTGGTTCAAGTATCACGACAACACCCAGTTTGACAAGAACCTGGCCATGAACAACGATTTGGGTAAAATGGTATTGAACCCAGACGTGACCGTAAGGTCTCGTGGCGTGATGGAAAAATGTACCATGTGTGTACAGAGAATCCAGGCTGGTAAACTGCAGGCTAAGAAAGAAAACAGAAGACCTCAGGATGGTGAAATCACCACCGCATGTTCTACTGCTTGTCCTGCCGATGCCATTACTTTTGGCGACCTGAACGACACCAATTCTAAAATCTCTAAGATGCTGCACATTGAAGAGAAAAAAGATGGCGAAGGCGCAACTGAGAGGGTAGTAGGAGAGGATAGGGCTTATCACGTTCTCGAAGAGATCAACGTGAGCCCGAATATCTGGTACATGACCAAGATCAGGAATAAGGACAAATCAACAACTGAAGCTTAATTTTTAAATAACGATACATTATGCAGGTCGAAGCATCCGTAAGAAAACCTTTGATCACTGGCGGTAAAACGGTCCATGACGTGACCGAAGATATCTGCCGGCAGGTTGAAGGGAAACCTACAAAACTGTGGAAGATGGCTTTCACAGCCGCTGTAGGTCTTTTCATTATTGGTTTCATGGCTGTGGCAATGACCCTCTGGGAGGGCATTGGTATGTGGGGACTGAACAAGACTGTAGGTTGGGCATGGGACATTACCAACTTTGTATGGTGGGTAGGTATTGGTCACGCAGGAACATTGATTTCTGCAGTACTGCTGCTTTTCCGTCAGAAGTGGAGAATGGCCATCAACCGTGCCTCTGAAGCGATGACAATTTTTGCCGTGATCTGTGCGGCCATGTTCCCTGTACTTCACATGGGTCGTCCATGGTTAGGAGCTTACTGGGCACTGCCACTACCGAACACATTCGGTTCGCTTTGGGTAAACTTTAACTCACCACTGCTCTGGGACGTATTCGCCATCTCGACCTACTTCTCAGTATCATTGGTCTTCTGGTACCTGGGTCTCGTGCCCGACTTTGCCACCATTCGTGACAGAGCTACCGGTATGAGAAGAAAAATATATGGTGCACTCAGCCTTGGCTGGAACGGTGCCGCCAAAACCTGGTCAAGATATGAAAGTGTATCGTTGATCCTGGCCGGTTTGGCTACCCCACTTGTACTTTCTGTACACACCATCGTATCGTTTGACTTTGCTACCTCAGTAATTCCCGGTTGGCACACCACTATCTTCCCTCCTTACTTTGTAGCAGGGGCGATCTTCTCTGGTTTTGCCATGGTACTTACACTGATGATCGTAACCAGAGCAGTATTCAAACTGCAGGATTACATCACCATCGAGCACATTGAGCTCATGAACATTGTAATTATCGTTACCGGTTCTATTGTAGGTATTGCTTATATCACCGAGTTCTTCATCTCCTGGTATTCAGGTGTAGAAGCAGAGCAATACGCTTTCTACAACAGGATGCAAGGGCCCTACTGGTGGGCATACTGGTCTATGATGACCTGTAACGTAATCTCGCCACAGCTCTTCTGGTTCAAGAAAATCAGAACCAGCATTGCAGCGACATTTATCCTCTCCATCATTGTAAACATTGGTATGTGGTTCGAGCGTTTCGTGATTATCGTAACCTCACTCCACAGAGATTACCTGCCTTCATCATGGGCCATGTTCTCTCCAACCATTTACGATATGGGAGTGTACCTCTTTACTTTCGGACTGTTCTTTACCGCTTTCTTCCTCTTTGCGAAGTTCTTCCCGGTAATCAACATGGCCGAGGTAAAAAGTATTGTTAAATCTTCATCTGAAAAGAAACCAGCCTGATTATGAGCGATTCAAGAAATTTTGTTCTCGGAGTCTACGATGACGAAGACGTTTTGCTGAGTGCGGTCAGAAAGATTCGCGAAGCAGGAGTGAAGATTGACGAAGTATATTCTCCATTCCCGGTTCACGGACTAGACGATGAGTTGGGATATAAGAAATCTCGTTTGCCAATTGCGGCTTTCATGTTTGGTGCCCTGGGTACTACCCTGGCCCTGACCATGCAGATCTGGATGCTCGGTGTTGACTGGCCCATGATCATTGGTGGTAAAAACCACATTGCAGCGCCTGACTTTGTACCAGTTACTTTCGAGTTGACTGTACTGCTGGCAGCTTTTGGAATGGTGTTCACCTTTTTGCTGGTGAGCGACCTGAAGCCTTGGAAAGACCCTAAGATGTTGGATTTACGCATAACGGACGATAAGCACGTGATGGCCATAGACCTGGGTAAAAACAAAGACAAAGCAGATGGCCTCGAAGGCCTGCTGAAAGACTCAGGAGCCATTGAGGTTAACGATAAAGAAGTAGAAGATTAAGCTCACCATGATCATGAATAGATTAAAAGCAGCAATCATATTATTAGCATCTGCGACACTGGCAGGTTGTACAGCCAAAGGTGACAACCCAGGCCTGGAGTATGCACCACAGATGTACCATTCAATTCCTTACGAGCCATTGACTCAAATCAAGGATAAAGATCGTGGTCAGTGGTTGAGCAACAGGGAAGATGGATTGGGAGAATTTTATAACTCAAATCAAAACAATCCTTACGATCAAAATGTAAGATTACCAGTAGCCGGAACGGTTAGAAGGACCGCAAATAATGTGATGCCTTACCGACTGGGCAAGGATGATCTTGAAGCAGCTGCAAGCATCCCTAACCCACTACCGGATACTGACGAAATTCTGAAAGAGGGCAAGCGCCTGTACGATTTGTACTGCGACCATTGCCACGGAACAGGAGGCAAGGGAGACGGTACTTTGAGCGAAAAAGTGTTGGGTATACCATCTTACTCTTCACCTGCTAAAAGAGACCTCACAGAAGGCCATGTATTTCATGTGATTACTCACGGAAAAGGCCTGATGGGTGCCCACGGATCTCAGATCGATGCTGAGAGAAGGTGGAAGATTGTAAAGTATGTTAAACAACTGCAACAACAGTAACGCTTAATTTTTTTGAAAATGGCAAAGGATAAATTTGATTTTCACGCTGGCATCAAGAAGCAGATCTTCTTTGTTGGCATACTAGGCTTTCTGTTGCTGATGATTGGGTGGGCAATGCCAAGTGGCGGTCATGAGACTGATCATGGTGATGACCACGCCACTGAACAATCGCACGGTGGCGATCACGATACTGGAAATGATCACGCCAAAGAAGGTGGTGACCATGACGCTGACGAAGGCCATGGCGCTGCACCTGATGTAGAATTTGCCAGTGGTGGCGATGAAGGCCACGGCAATGAAAAAACTTGGTTCGACAGATTCATTATTGACCTTTGGATCAACAATGTATATTTCACAGGCCTTGCACTGATTGGCATCTTCTTCTTTGCCATTCAATATGCTGCACAGGCTGGCTGGTCGGCTTATATCATTCGTATTCCGCTCTCAATGGCACATTGGTTGCCTATTGCAGGGGTGTTGATGATTGGTAGTTTTCTGGCCTTTAATCACGATATTTTCCACTGGACACATGCTGACCTTTATGAGCTTGGCGGTGCCCATTTCGATTCAATCATTGCTGGTAAAGCAGGCTATTTCTTCAACCCACTGGGTGGCGAAGGAGGAGGGTTCCCAATCTTCTATGTAATAAGAATGGTGCTCTTCTTTGGTGTTTGGTACTGGCTGTTCGCCAAGTTGAGAAAAATGTCTTATGCGGAAGACGAACTGGGTGGTGAAAGCTATTGGTTTGGTATGAGAAAATGGTCTGCCATATTTCTGGTAGTATTTGCCGTTACCTCATCTATTGCTGCCTGGGATTGGATCATGTCTATTGACACACATTGGTTCAGTACTATGTTTGGTTGGTATGTATTTGCCAGCTGGTGGGTATCGGGTCTGGCACTTATCACTTTGATTGTGATGCTGCTCAGAGAAGCCGGTTACCTGTCACAGGTTACCAACAACCACCTGCATGATTTAGGTAAATTCGTATTTGCCTTCAGTATTTTCTGGACCTACATCTGGTTCTCTCAATTCCTGCTCATTTACTACGCAAACATCCCTGAGGAGTCTGTGTATTATGTAGAGCGTTTGAGAAGCGACCATTACTCACCATACTTCTTCGTGAACGTAATCATGAACTTCTTCTTCCCATTCCTGTGTCTGATGACCAGAGATGCGAAGCGTATGCATGTGTTCCTCAAGATTGCCTGTGTAGTAATACTGGCAGGTCACTGGTTAGACTTCTTCCTCATGGCTACTCCAGGTACACTGGGCGAGAGTGGAGCATTTGGTCTGACAGAAATTGGTATGTACCTGATGTTTGGTGCGGCATTTATCTATGTCACACTCAATGCTCTTGCCAAAAGGGCCTTGGTTGCACCAAACCACCCAATGTTGGGCGAAGCAAAACACCATCACATTTAAGAATTTATAAACAGGAGATATGAACGGGTTTTATTTGTTATTAGCAGTTTTCCTGGTCCTGGCCATTCTGATCCTGATCTTTAGGGTCAGTCGATTGATCAATGTGGTCAAAGGATCTTACGAGAAAAGAGTCACTGCCAGCAATAATGTGAATGGCGCGTTGATGATGGCGTTCCTCATCGTAGGCTTTGGTCTTATGATCTGGTACTCATTGGCTTATTTTGATCTATACGATCCACCGGTAGCTTCTGAGCACGGTGAATTGACTGATAAACTGTTCTGGAGAACCATGTGGATCACCGGACTGGTATTTATCGTCACTCACATTTTGCTCTTCTACTTTGGCTGGAAATACAGATATAAAGAAGATAAAAAAGCCCTTTTCTATCCTGATAATCATAAACTGGAATTGCTGTGGACGGGTGTACCTGCCATTGTACTTACCTGGTTGGTAATCTCTGGTTGGATGGCATGGGACGACATTATGTCTGACCCCTCACAAGATGCAGAGCAGATCGAAGTATTCGGTAAGCAATTCAACTGGGTGATCAGGTATGGTGGAATGGACAATGATTTAGGTGATTTCGACTATCGTTTGATTGACGCCACCAATGATCTGGGACAAGATTTTTCTGATCGTGCCGGATTTGACGATTTCCAATTCCGCGACCTGGTAGTGCCTAAAGGCAAAGAGGTTATTCTGAAGATCAGAGCACAAGATGTACTTCACAGTGTATTTATTCCACACTTCCGCCTGAAAATGGATGCCATGCCAGGCATGCCTACTCAGTTCAAATTCATCGCTACTAAGACCACAGATGAAATGAGAGAAGAAACCGGGAATCCTGATTTCAATTATGAGATGGCCTGTACCGAGATATGTGGTAATGGTCACTTCTCTATGAGAAAGACAGTACGAGTGGTGACCGAGGCTGAATACAATAAGTGGAAAGCCGAGCAGAAGTCCTGGTTGAGCAAAAATCCTGACTATATGTCTCAGGTACCCGATAATTTGAAAGAACTG
>Ga0316204_10002642_pt1 | contig 39648 bp, 43 predicted proteins | sample 6monrhotite_MG_2_FD_205661 | JGI IMG/M metagenome (GOLD analysis project Ga0316204, IMG submission 205661) | Microbial mat bacterial communities from mineral coupon in-situ incubated in ocean water Damariscotta River, Maine, United States -... | ecosystem: Environmental > Aquatic > Marine >...
ATAATTAAACCTCAATGCTGTGAATGCCCCAAATTGCTTTTTAAAACTTAATCTTGGAGAGAAGATGAGACCATGGTTTTTGTGGTAATCTAAACGAGCCCCTCCCAATAGTTTAATTTGATCAGTGACATCCCATTCATCTTGGACAAAAAGACCTGGCACATAATTATTTTCATCAGTTTGAGAAGCCGTATTATCAGTGTAAATGTTGTATCTGTTCGATAAACCTGCTATGAAGTAATGCTTTTTCTTAATCTTCTGTGACCAGATTAAATTGGAAAAAAAGACTTGCTGATTGGCTTGATAACTAACGTCTCCGTACCAAGAATCTTGCTTATGACTGTTTGCTGAGAAGTCTAATTTTAAATTTCTTTTCTTTAATGGAAAGATGTATGACCCCAATATCTCGAGTCTTTCTGTCTTAATACTCTCACCATAAACTGTTGAGCTTGCACGATCGGCTTTTGTCCAATCCATAACCCCTCCAAAACGGTCTTCATTGTAATACCTTCCTGCCAAAGACAAAATTGTTTTGCCCTTTTTGTCGTCAAATCGCCATTTATTAAAAAGTGAAATTCGGTTGTTTAAAGGTATATCTGTAAAGCCGTCATTGTTCTCATCAATTCTAAGACTATTGTAATAATAATCTCCGCTAATTGCAGTGTGTAAGCGCTTTCCCAACTTAGGGGTATAAGCGAAATTCCCTTTCAATTCTTGATGTGTGTTGAAATTAGCTTCGGCATCAATTAAAGGAGCTTTTTTCGGATCTTTCGTAATGATGTTTACCACTCCCCCAACTGCCTCAGTCCCATACAATGTACTTGAAGGTCCTTTTACGATTTCAACTCTATCAATCAGAGAAGTTGGAATACCATTGAAACCATAAACAGATGAAAGACCCGAAACAATTGGCATACCGTCAATTAAAACTAGGGTATACGGACCTTCCATCCCATTGATGTGAATATCATTCGTTCCGCAAACACCACAGTTAACTTGTTCTTGAACTCCGTTCACTGTTTCAAGTGCATCTATCACACTATTTACAGGAGAAGATCTGAAAAAATTTTGCGAAAGCACTTCAATTTTTACAGGTGATTTCGCTATGGATGTCTCACGCATTGTACCGGTGACCACCACCTTATTAAGCTCAAGATGATCTACCATTTCAATTTGTATTGGCTTAAAATCTTTTTGTACATCAATTGCTTGCCGATACTCTTTAAAGCCAACAGAAGTAATTCTTATTTCATACTCACCTTCTTTAACATTCTCAAATCGAAATTTCCCGTCTTCATCTGAAATCACTCCTTTTTCGGTAGGATAAAGTAATACTTTAGCGAAAGGAACTGCACGTTCACCTGACCGAATCACTCCTTCTAATATGTTTTGCGTCAAGCCATTAAAACTCAGTGCTAAGGCTAACAACAATACAATTGTTTTCATTTATCTCAATTTCAGTTGAACAAATATACAAAATTATTTTTAGGCTTGTCTAAAAATAAAATGTGAAGCATGTAAAAAACAGCAATACATTCTTCTATTTAAAGGAAATTGAACTCATATGTATTGACAGTTAAAATCAAAATCCTATCTTTGCGCCGAATTAACAATTGAAACAAAAGAAATGGCTACCAACAGAACATTTACAATGATAAAGCCTGAGGCAGTTGCCGCAGGACACGCTGGAAAAATTATTGATGCAATTATTGCTGCAGGATTCGAGATCAAAGCTTTAAAATTGACTACTCTTTCTAAAGAGAGAGCTGGAGAATTTTATGAAGTACATAAAGAACGCCCATTCTATGGAGAATTAGTTGACTATATGTCAAGCGGACCAATTTATGCTGCAATCTTAGAAAAGGATAATGCAGTTGCTGATTTCAGAGCTTTAATTGGAGCAACTGACCCAGCTGAAGCAGCTGAAGGAACAATCAGAAAGAATTTCGCTAAGTCAAAAGCTGAGAACGCAGTTCATGGTTCTGACTCTGATGATAACGCAAGAATTGAAGGTGAATTTCACTTTGCAGCTTCTGAAGTTGTAGCTTAATTTCATTCTTAAATATTTGAAACCGTCTTGGTAATACCTTGACGGTTTTTTTATGCCATAAATTCTGTATTTTGCAATTGTGAATAGAATCCTTTTCTTTTTATTTATGTTCTGCCTTCAATTTAATGCAGAAGCGCAAGAGTTTCAGGCGCACGAAGGTGTTATCGATTTTTCTAGTTGGGAGTTAAATAAAACTCCAATACAAACTTTAAATGGTGATTGGGAGTTTTATTGGAAAAGACACATTGATCCTGCGGATTATGTTCTGAATGATACAAGTCAAAGAGAGTTCAGAAATTCTCATCAAAACTGGAACAACTACGAAGACTCAAATGGTAAAAATTTGCCTGCCGAAGGTTTCGCTACCTACAGGCTTGAAGTCAAGAATTTACCCGAGGGCGAATTAAATATTGTTATTAGAAATACTTTATGTGCTGCGGCAGTTTACATTGATTATGATTTAGTCGCCGAAATAGGAACAGTTGGCACCAAAGAAGAACTGACGGAACCAAGCTGGGAAGATAGAATCATCCCAATACCTGAAGACAAGAAAGACTTCATAATAACTGTTATGATATCTAACTTCCACCACAGAAAAGGAGGGTTTAATGATCCGTTTTACATTGGCAAACAAGAAGACATCTATGGACTTCAAAGACAGCAAATGATGCTCAATGGCTTCGAAGCGAGTACATGTCTCTTTGCAGGATGTTTTTTCTTAACTCTCTTCATCTTCAGACGAAAAGATAGAACACCTTTGTACTTTGCTCTTTTTTGCTTGACAGTAGCTATCCGTCCTTTTGTATCAGGTAACTATATGATTTACTCTATCATTCCCGAATTCAATTGGAACCTACTTATTCATTTAGAATATTTGTCCCTGTTCTTGCCTTCAGCATTCACTCTTCTATTTATCAGAGAACGTTTCCCTAAACAATCACCGAAAAAGCTTCTTAAATGGTTTGCAATACTCATGTTTGTTGAAGCTGCACTATCTCTCTTATTACCCTCAACCATTTTCTCTTGGCTAGTGCTTCCACACCAGTTGTTAACTCTTATTAGCCTAATTGTCATTTTGGTGGTTATTATAAAAGCCTTGAAGGCAAGAGAGAACGGAGCCCTTTTTGGCGGTACTGCCATTATATGTTTGCTATCTGGTGCAATTTTAACCATCATACAATATTTAGACTTGGTAGACCCCATGCCTTATGTGTATACAGGTTTACAGCTTGGCTTCATACTTTCAATGTCTTTAATACTAGGTTCAAAATTCGCCTCACAGTTTAGAAAGGTAGAATACTTACAAGCTGAAACTGAAACTCAAAGATCTCAGCTAGCAGTGCAAAACTTAATTGTAGAAGAAAAGAATAATGAAATTACTTCAAGCATTTCTTACGCACGAAGAATCCAAACAGCAATTCTTCCTTCAGACACTAGCTTGAAAGATCACAAACCTGAATCTTTTATTCTTTATAAACCTAAAGACATTGTTGCAGGCGATTTTTATTGGGTTGAAGAAGTAGATGATTTAGTTTATGTAGCTGCCGCAGATTGCACTGGACATGGCGTACCCGGGGCTATGGTGAGTGTTGTTTGTAATGCAGCTTTGAATAGATGTATCAGAGAGTTTAATATCAAAGATCCTGGACTACTTCTTGACAAGGCTAGGGAAATTGTAGTTGAAACATTTCAAAAGAGTGGAGAAGACGTCAAGGACGGAATGGACATTTCACTCTGTGTCTTCAATAAGAAAACAGGCGCATTTAAATTTGCTGGAGCTAATAATCCGGTTTGGATAATACATCCTAAGAATGACCCTGAAATATCTTCAGATGCAATCGGAAAAGTGTTAGAGAAAAATGATTTTATTCTCACCGAAGTTAAAGGAGACAAACAAGCCGTGGGACTCACTTTTAACCCAAAACCTTTTATCACAAAGGAGCTGCAGCTATCCAAAGGCCAAAAAATTTACCTTATTTCTGATGGATTCCCAGATCAATTTGGTGGACCAAAAGGCAAGAAATTCATGTATAAACCATTTAAGAATTTACTTCTTGACATTCATAGTTTAACCTTTGCCGAGCAAGAGCAAAAATTGAATGCAGCCTTTGAAAGCTGGAGAGGTGAAATTGAACAAACAGATGACGTTTGCATCATTGGATTTGAAATTTAGGGAAACTATTATTTATAGCCCTACTCTTTTACAACTCTAATTTCTAGTACTTCTGAATCTGTTTGTACTTTCACAAAGTACATTCCGGCAGGCAAGTCTGTTAAATCAACATTGAATTGATCAACCTTATTCCCATTTACCGTTTTGTCCCAAATCTTTTGACCAGTCATGTTGTAAACATCTGCAGTGAAGTTGCCGTAAACATCAGGCATTTGGATGAAAACCTTACCGTTTGTTGGATTAGGAAATGCTACTAGGTGATTCGAAAAATCTTTAGAAACTGAAAGGAATCCAGATTTAAAAATCTCATGATCATCAATCAAGAAATCTAGCTCATCAAAAATTGTTGAATTGTCATTCACAACAAAATCATAAGTATCAGTTTGGGTATACCCTGGTAAATTCACAACTATTTGATAATTACCATTCGGCACATTATTGAAAGTGTATAAGCCATTCGCATCAGTTGTTGCCTGTGCATAGGTCGTATTATTCACATCTTTAATGAATACCTCAACTCCTTCAGCTAACACCACTGATGCTGCCTTTGTGAATCCATTTGGTCCCCAACCGAGAGTTCCATTTACCGTAACTCCACCGGTTAAATCAATACTATTAAAAGGAGTGATATCAGCAGTCGTAACAACTAAAGGATTTGTTTGCACTAATGTAGAAGAAGTCCAATCAATTGCGTTTGGAAAATAAGTAGCCACTACATCAGCCATCCCTACAGGAACTGATCTTAACAAATACTCAGCATTTGCAACTCCGTTAAAAGAATAACCATTCACGCCATCAACGGTAACTGTTGCCACCAATGAATAAGTAGCTGGCGTTACACCAACATTCTTTTGATACAATTCGACTACTCCATTATAAGTGCCTCCGTAGATAACTATCCCGTTAATCGTAGTTAATTCAGTTACATTGATTGCTAAGAAGTCTGAAAAATAACCGTCATGAGAATTACCGAAGTGTGAATCTAAGATGTCACCATTAGAAACATAAGGCACATCTAAATCAAACATGGCTTTCAAGTAATTATCATTCAATGCTTCAATCGATCCTGGAACGGGCATTATAGTGAAAGTTCCTTGTGTTAAATAGATTGTATTATCAGTTGCTTGAGCGAAGTGTGTGTTCTCCATAGAAATTGTCACTGGTAACATTTGATTTTCACTTCCTGCCTCAGGAGTAGTAGTTAAAAATGAAGGAGCATTACTATTTGAAGTAACTGTGAAACCATTTGAAAGATTAATTAACCCTTGGTTTGAATCATATACCTCAACTGAATAAGCACCAGTTGGTTTAAGATTTGAAATTCGGATATCCGCTTCAACTGTTTCAGCCTCAACATTATTAATCGATAAAACTTCTAATTCTTCAGTTCCTTGTTTAATTCTCAAAACTGTAGAAGTAGCCGAAGAAAATGATGTTCCTGAACCCGAAATAGTAATTGGCAATGTCCAGCTACCCTTTTCTCCAGTGTTGGGAGAAACAGAATTGATTGTTTGAGCAAATGCCATTGGTCCTGCAAAAAGACATAGAATTAATACTCCAAGTTTTGAAATCGTTTTCATAATTTTCTTGTTAATGGGCTCTAAATTAGGTCATAAGTTACGACAAATATTATTGAAATGCGTAAACTTAATTTGGTTGTAACTGTATTCGCAACATTAGTTTGATGCAAAAAACCTAAGAAGGGTTGCATTACTACATAAAGTTTTCTGAAAAATAAATACGAAGTTCTTCTTCATAATCTGCGCCAGTGGTTCTGCAATTCACTGATATTTGATAAAGTAATTCAGGATCTTCAGCTGTAGCTGCCAAGAACACTTCAAAGTCAGGCTGGTCATGCAAATCAATCAACCATAGACATTTCGCTTTTCCTATTGCCGATATGTACATCTCATAGTCGTCTGGCTCCCATTCAATAACTACATCTAATATTAAATTTAAAGCGCCATCAATATCTTTTTCATTAAACTTTAGAGAAGCATAGTTCATTAACGTTTCGGTGAACAAAGGATTAACTGCAAGGGTTTTGTCGTAATATAATTTTGCCGAATCAATTTGACCTAGTGCATAATAAGAAGAGCCAGTATTATTCAGAGCGTGGGCGTGATAAGGGCTTGCTTGAAGAGCAAGTTGATAATTTTCAATTGCGTCTTCAAATTTACCTTTCTGATAAAGATCATTCGCAATGTGCCAATGAACAGGTGTTGAATTCGGATCAATAGTGTAAAAATCTTTATTTATATCATCTAAGACTGACACCTTGGCTGTTTTCTTGTAATCAAAATAAATCAATTCCATTTGAAATAAATAAACAAGCAAAGAGATCAAACTTACTAGCGTTAAAGTCAAAATATAAAATTGAGGTGATTTGAGTAATGATTGAACTTTCAGTTCATCACCAACTCTTTGTCGATCTAAGACAGGAATTAAGAAAAGAAACAAGAGTATCATCAGTTCCACTTTTTCTAAGGGAAAAGAGAAGAATGCGATCACCATAAATCCTAAAACCCCGGCCAGTGCACCATGTTTGATTCGGCCATCATTAACTGATTTCACTATTCGAACAATGGCAAAGACAAAAAAGGCAACAAACAAAAGCAAACCAATCACCCCCTGTTCTACCAGCAACTGAATAAAATCATTGTGAGTTCTTTGATAAAAAACTTCCCCTTTTTCGGCCTGTGTGAACCGGAGAGGTGTTCTTAATATTTCTGCTTTCCAATCTCCTGCTCCATATCCTATTAAGGGATGTTCTTTTGATAATTCAAGTGAATTTTCCCATATCCTGATTCGCTCGTTTCCGCTTCCGAAATTGGTCTCTAAAAGATTTCCGATTCTAGAGTTTGGATCAAGATTTACAGACTTTAGGACTATAAAGCTTGTACCAGCCAAAACCAAGAAAGAAATTAGAACGATCCCTTTTGTTTTCTTTGTCTTTTTTCGGATACTAAAGAAAAATAAAAGCATGGGATAGACGCCAAACAAGACAATCAATACCGTTCTGTTTTTTAAAAAGATTGCCGTCAGATAAATCAGTGTAATCACAACAATCAAGAATGCCTTTTTTGACTTACCACCTTTAAAACCCATGAACAATAAAGGAACAAGCAATACTAAGAATTGTGAGTATTGATTTCTGTGTCCAAACGAAAAACGGAACATATAAGTACTATCGTGATTATAATCGCCATTAATCATCAATAAAAGAATATCATAAAGAGTATATAGGATTATAGGCAGCACCAACAAGCTTACAACAAGGGCAAGTTTCGAATAGAAAGACTCGAAACTCTCAATTCTGTGTCTGATTTGGCCTACGACCAAAGGAGCAATAATCAGTGGACTGAGATGCAATAAGCTATCCCAAAAATTATAAGATCGGAAACATGAAAAAATGCAGAGAACAACAAATAGCCACCACAAATACATCAGTTTGCTGAGAGAAGACTTAAAATGACTTGCATTTAAGAACACTAATGCAAGTGATACTCCGGTCAATGCAATCCATTTAGGAGTTAAAGAATAGCTCTGAATGATCGGCAGATAAAGAAAAATACAAATGGCTAATACTAGTCCGGAAGAAATGACTGTAAAATGTCTACCTAAAAAACTTGTATTTCCTTTAGTATCCATTTTTATTGTGGTCTTTATTTACCCTTTTCTATTTCTCTAACTCTTTTCCAAGCTTTATAAGAAAAACGGTAACCTGCTTTCAAATTGAACATAAAGCTGATCGGACCATTTTCAGGCTGTATGAAATCAAATGATTCTAACGAATGCTCATACATTGGCCCAACGTCAAGACTCCAGTTCCATTTTCTAGTGCCGAATTGAGTTATACCAAAGCAAAGTCCGTATTGAATTCTTGTAGGTTTTCCGAAGGCTTGACCTACTATTGCATTTCTTTGACTTATATGAAATCTACCCTTTGAACGTTCAACACCAATCGGATAATAAGTAAACCCGAACCCGGCCCCAGGATATCCTCCTCCAACTTCAAAGTTCCAGTGTTTGCTTAAGAAAAAATCATAGGTGACTCCAATCAATCCGCTAACGCCACCAAAATTTCCGGTAACAGCAGACCTGTAAAGACCTCCAAACTGAAAACCTTGTAATTTTGCTGTTTCGGCAGAGTCTATTTCAACTTGAGAGAAAGACAAGCTGCTGATCAAGATTAAAAATATGGTGATTTTGTTCTTCAATTTTCTGGTAATTCTTTATACTTCTTATTTATCTGAAATCCCTCTCCATGCCAATCTAGCTCTAATAATGGAACTTCAATCTTATTTTTATTCATTGAAAGATACACAATCATTGGCTCCCCATCTTTAGGTAGTTCAAATTTATATTGGGCTTGCTGATCAATAATCTCAGGATTTGCTGCCAAAACTTTCTTCTTTAATTTTGACATCTGCTTCTCCATTTTTTTCAGAGGAAAAACCGAAGATGAAACATCTGTAGAATCATTTTCAGAAAACTCATACATACTGCAAGCATATGTACATATTGGCTGACAATTGCCACTAGTAATACCAATAAGATCATTCCCGTTATCCATTTTCCACATGGCGAATTCGTAATCGCCCGAAAAACCTCCTGAGACGTGAACGTACTTGCCTGGAATATCTAACTCTTTGTAATAATAGAGCACTCCTTGACGAACTGCAATATCTTCTTGCTTGTCGGCAATCTTTGATGAAAGCATTCGTTCAGCATACATATGTATTGAAGCTCTGTTCTTTCTTGAATAATCTTGAGAGAAAGAGATTTGTATAAACAAAAGTGATATAACGAATACTAATTCTCTCATCAATATTTTTTGTCAATGCTGAACTTAGATTTATCCCAACTCAAACTGAAAATAGGCTCTTGTAATTCATCTGCTCCAACAACAATGTCAACCTCCATTGAAGTTCCTTTCTTTGGAAAGTGATAATACAATTGTGAATCTTCGGGGTAATCAAATCCAAAACCGTTATCTCTATCTAAAATCTCTTTATGCTTTGCCTCTTGTATCTCATTTATTTCAGTCATTGGAAATACATCCTTCATTTCAATTTGTTGAGCATCTTCACCTTGACCTTTATAAAATCTAAATGCATAATCACAAACTGGTCCGCAACCAACTGACATAAATCCGATCAAATCGTCACCATCAGCCATTCTCCAAACGACAAATTCTTGCCATCCTTCGATTGCGCCGGTCACTGAAGCAAATCCGCCAGCCAAATCTAATTCTTGATAATACCAACCAACTGAATTTTCCATATTCGCCTTATCTGCTGAAGACGCAATCACATCACCAGTTAGCATTTCTGCATAATCATCTATTTGCCAATTTCCGTCTGCGTTTTCAGGAATAAAAAGTTCTTCAACTAACTCTTCTTCTTGCTCTTCTAAGACTGTTGTTGCAGTATCTAATACTTCTTCAACTCCTTCATTAACATTTTCTGAACTATTTCCGCAAGAGAACAACCCTAGCACAAATATTCCGTAAATCGCTTTATTCATAATTTAACTTTTTGATTCTCCTTTAATTTCAGTGCTCCATGCTTCAGGTTTTGCCGTGAACCAATTCTTAACTTTTGGCCAAACCATACCAAACAGTTCTGTTTGTCTGTAGGCGTCTAGAGAACTTTGTTTATCCCAAACACTGTATGTGAAGAACACTCCAGAATCTTCTTTATCTCTCAGTAATTTAACACTAAAACAGCCAGGCTGAGCAACTATTTGATCTTTAATTTCATTAAAAAAGTCTTGAAATTCGTCAGAACGTTCTAACTCAAATGTCATCTTTACGATTCTCTGAATGGGCATAATTTAATCTTGTGTGAAGAGGTCGTCAATTCTATCTTTTGATCCTTTCGGATGAAATTCAATTCTAATCACATCTTTCACATGTAATCCTAAGAGAGAGGCTGCTCCGCCTCCATTGCCTTGTACCCCCTTATTAATTGCTATTTCTAAAAAGCCGTTATCATTAAAAATAGCAAGCTTTTCACCCATAGGAACATCATAGTAATTACTTGAAATATTCTCAATGAAGTATTTAGAATTTTTAAAATAAATGGTGAACGGATTTCCTGTTCCTACTTCGTTAAACAGCTTCTCAGTAATATTCACAATTACGTTTCCGTATTTATCTTCATGAATAACAGTTCCTTTAATTAGATCTTTTAAAATTGTAGGCTGGGTAGTAAATGCTTTTCTAATGTTAGGCATATCTTCTCCCATTTCAGAAAGATTTTTACCCTGGCATAAATCAACAATTGCCGGAACATATATATTTCTTGTAGGAAACCTTAGTGAACTTTTTGCTGAAAAATCATCTAAACGAATAATCTTGGTGGCATTCTCATAATCATTAATTAGAGAGAAAATTCCGTTATCGCAGCCAACGAAAAAGTGACCGTTCAATTCCATCACTAGAGGGTAAAGATTGTCTTCTGCAGCTCCTATCGAAATGTAAGGTAAACTATCAACTCCTATGTAATGAATTGTTCCCTCAGGGAAATCTTCAATAACATTATTGATATAGTAGGCAGCCTCAGCCACATTAAAAGGCTGGACATCATGAGATATATCAATGAGTTGACAAGCATCAATTTTAGACATCAACTGCCCTTTTAATGCCGCCACATAATGATCTCTTAATCCAAGATCTGTTGTTAATGTGATTATTCTCATTTAAAATCTCTTACATCAGCTCATCAAACAATTATTAAAAATGCCATTTGATTTGCTAAATGCCTAGTTTTATTCAAAATTAATTCTAATTTTTACTCTATAAATTGAATTGAAAATAAGTAATTAACATTTTGCAAGAGAAAATTATTGAAATAGCGGGGATAGATCCCATATTAATCTTTGGTGTTAACGACCAAAAACTGAAGTATATAAAGAAGTTTTTTCCGAAACTTAAGATTGTATCAAGAGGCTCAACCGTAAAGGTGATGGGCGAACCAGAAATTATAGAACAGTTTGAAATTAAGTTTGATTTGATGATCAGACATATCAACAGGTATAATTCTTTGAACGATAACAACATTGAAAATTTGATGTTGCAAGAAGAATCTACTATTCCTTTTAAAGATCATGGCGAAACAATAGTTCACGGAAATGCAGGACTTTTGGTAAAAGCAAGAAGCGCCAATCAACGAAAACTGGTAAAAGCGACTCAAGAAAACGACATGGTTTTCGCGATTGGTCCGGCAGGAACGGGAAAAACGTACACATCTGTCGCATTAGCGGTAAGAGCCCTGAAAAACAAAGAAGTTCGAAGAATTATTTTGACAAGGCCTGCAGTTGAATCTGGTGAAAACCTTGGGTTTCTGCCTGGGGATTTAAAAGAAAAACTAGACCCATATATGCAACCTCTTTATGATGGATTGCGCGATATGATTCCGGCTGAGAAATTGGCCGAATACATTGAACACGGAATTATCGAAATTGCTCCTTTAGCCTTTATGAGAGGACGAACTTTAGATAAGGCATTTGTGATTTTGGATGAGGCACAGAATACAACAACTGCTCAGATGAAAATGTTCTTAACTCGTATGGGTAAATCAGCCAAATTCATAATTACAGGTGACACCACTCAAATTGATTTACCAAGAAACCAGAGTTCTGGTTTAGTTATGGCTACCAACTTTCTGAAAGATGTAGATGGCATTGAGATCGTTCAACTAAACGAAAATGATGTTGTGAGACATAAACTTGTTAAAGCGATAATTTCTGCTTTGAAGGATGTTTAGGATGATGAAACACCTACTCATCCTAACCATTTTGATTATCACATGCTCTTGTTCTGAGGAGGCACCAGCTGTGAATACCGAACTGGAAGTGAATGAATCATTTAAAGAGTACTTTGATCGGTTACCTCAAATTGAAATTGGATATGAAATTGGATCCAATGATTTTATTGAAACAATAAAGATTGAGAGTGAATTCGTTCCAGAAGGCGCCAAGGTTCTGGGTAAGTTAGGAATGGAAATGAAGTTATTTCATATTCTTTATGTCTACCCAGCTGATATTTCACTACCTATATGGGAGGCTTATGATTCTGAAGGGAATAAGTGGGGAGAGGAGCAATTATTTGACCTCGGTCACTGCTCTTTTGATAAACCTCATCAATTCTCCACTTTTGAAGTAACGGCCCGTTGTAAGGTCTTGATTAAAAACCTAAGTGTGTTAGGTCAGGATACAATTCTCGATAACCATAAAATTGTGAATCCATTAATGTTTCATTTGCCAGATGAAACAGATGAAAACTTCCCCGTTTTGTGAATAATTAATTGACCAAAGGAGCCATTTTGGTTTTAACTTTGCCACATCAAATTATTCTGAAATGAAGGCTGTAAAAGACACAACATTTAATTTCCCTGGCCAGAAGGCTGTTTATAACGGAAAAGTAAGAGACGTTTATACCTTAGAAAATGACTTTTTGGTAATTGTCGCTTCTGACCGTATTTCGGCATTTGATCACATTTTGCATGAAGCAATCCCTTACAAGGGTCAAGTTTTAAATCAATTGGCGGCAATCTTCTTAAAAGCAACATCTGACATTGTTCCGAATTGGTTAATTGACACACCCGACCCTATGGTTGCAGTAGGGCATAAATGCGAACCTTTCAAAATTGAAATGGTAATTAGGGGATACATGTCTGGACATGCGGCCAGAGAATACAAGGCTGGTAGAAGAGTTTTATGCGGAGTTGACATGCCTGAAGGAATGATAGAAAATGATAAATTTCCTTCCCCGATTATAACTCCAGCAACTAAAGCCGAAGAAGGACATGATGAAGATATTTCAAGAGAAGAAATAATTGCTCAAGGAATAGTTTCAGAAGAAGACTATAAGCAATTGGAAGCATACACTTATGCACTTTTTGAGCGAGGAACCCAGATGGCAGCCGATAAAGGATTGATTTTGGTAGATACCAAATATGAATTTGGAAAAAAGGATGGCAAGATTTATTTGATAGACGAAATTCATACGCCAGACTCTTCAAGATATTTTTATGCTGATGGATATGCTGAACGTCAATCGAAAGGAGAAAAACAAAAACAACTTTCAAAAGAGTTTGTACGAGAATGGCTAATAGCGAATGAATTTCAAGGGCTTGATGGTCAAACTTTACCTAATATGCCTGAAGATTTTGTGAATTCAGTTACTGATAGATACATTGAATTGTTTGAAAAGATTTCAGGAGAATCGTTTATTAAGGCAGATAATTCGGATATTGAGAAAAGAATTGAAACAAATGTTTTAAACTGTTTAGCCAATGTATAAGATTATTGCAGCCTTATTTTTAGTGTCTTTTTTAGTTTCTTGTAGTGGTGACGCCCCTCTAGATGATGACACCACTGATGAAAATGTTGACTCTACACAAACTGAAATCACAGATTATCCGCCAGATACACAATCTTGGTATATGACTGAAAGTACAAACCCAGAGGGTGAAGATGAGAAACACTTAAATATTGCTATTTCAATTATGGGTGTTGAAGACAGTATTTACATTGCGACAATCAATAGTGAAATTGAAGAAATTGACCCTGAAGCCTTTTGGGACTGTGGGATCTCTATGAACTCAGTTACTGCCGTTTATTTTCAAAAAGAGAATATCATGGCCATTGAGAGAATTAAGTCAAAAAAGGACACCTACTTGGTGAATATTGCTTTTTATGAAACTGAGTATCGTAGTAATGATACAGAAGCAGAAGTAATGGTGGAGCAAGAAGGCGCAAAGCTAATTGCTGAAGATGGTTCAATTAAAACTGACTTTCACTTCTCTTCTTTTGCACCAATTACGCATTACGAAGAAGCCGATAGATATTGGTTGAAATAATACACAAACCTCATTCTAGCCCAATGCTAAAGAAAAGAAATCTAATTCTATGTTTGTTCTTTCTGGGAGCCTGTGCCTCATCTGAAAATGAACAAGCACAAGATTCTGAAGCAATCAATAAATGGACCGTACAATTAGATGAATTATTAGGAGATGATTATCCTAACAACCCAGATATGTCCATTTGTCACTCATCTTACACCAACATTGCTTACCAAAATTTAGATCTCAAAAGTTGTGATGATGGGCATTATGACATCATTATAAATCCTTCTGATGATAAAGACACAGTTATATTACATGATGTCGATATACTTGAGTTCATGCCCACCATTTCATCAAAAGTTGAAGGAGATGAATACTTAGAGAAATTGGGGATTGTGAATCAAGAATGGAACCGCCAACAAGTGAAATTCTTAGAGGGAGATTTTGAAGTTTCTGGCTCTAACTCGCAACATATTGAAAGAGTTGATATCGCAAGAAACTGTTTAAATTCTTATTTATGGGAAGTCATATTTTATGTTGAAGAAGATGGCGTTTCAAAACCTTATTATCACGGATGGTTTGATTTTCCGCATGAATTATATGCCGAACTGTTTAAAATAAGAAACGGTCATGAATTTGCTGAATACAGCTCTTACTTAGAGCATTGGGAAGACCCAGAGCATGAATCAATTCAATTATCAAAATTAAGAGAAGTTGAAAGTGAATTTGTAGCAAGCTTCGAAAACAAAAATAATGAGGAGTATCCATTAGAAGGAGAGCGTAAGAAGAAACAAATGAATATTATGTATCCAAAAAATACAGCCGTTATTCAAGACTTCTTAACTGATTCAACTGTATTTGCAACATTCTCACCTCCCGGATTTTATAATCAAGAAGACCCTAGAGCAACTGAATTGAGTCGCCTGGCAAACTTAGACACCACTTATTTCAGAACACTCACCAACGGACTCTTCGAAGTCGAACTAGTGTTTAACTCTGATAGTTTAGAAAAGAAAACGCACTTTATAGTTTCAGGGCTAGATAAGAATGAAATCCCGACCCTTGCAGCTGATCAGGTTAATAGTGGTTGGCAAAACTCAATGGGATTTGGCAATCACACTTTTTATGAGACTTATGAAAGCGCCTTGGCTCATCCATCAAAATCGTCAGAATATTTTGGCTTATTGTTAGATGCTGATAGACTTTGGATTGATAGCCACCATGTCGGCATTGACGGACCTATGATGCATTGGGATGAAGATAATCCTGAGCTCTTACATTTTTGGATTTTATCATTTGAACGTCATGCCTTTGTAGGTCATTACATTATTAACACATCAAATTCCACTATATGAATCCACAGAATTTTTTAAGAGTAAACAAGCTGATTTTTTTCGCTTTATTAGCTGGAATGGTTCTCTTTTTAGCAGTAGTCGTTTTCTTAACTGAAACGATAGCAATCTTTATTCCCGAAGATATTATCTTTCTAGTAGTGGCAATAGGAGCCTTAGGAGCAGCTATTTTTGCAGGGAAATTTTTATTTGAAAAACTAATCGCTCCAGCCAAAGATTCAAACAGTCTCACCCAAAAAACAACCATGTTTAATACAAGTTCAATGGTGAGATACGCTCTTTGTGAAGGCGCAGTATTATTGAACATTGTCTTTTTCTTAACGCAAAAAAATGCTCTTTTTGGTATAATCGCATTATTCGGTATATTATTCTTCTTAACACTAAAACCAACTAACGAAAAGATTATCGCCGCTTTAGATTTGACTTACGACGAGCAAAATGACTTAGGGATGAAGTAATTTATTCTGAATATCTGAAACAAAGAATAATCTTCCTCTCATTATAACCGCTTCGATATCTTGTGCATTCGAAATATCTTCAAGCGGATTTGAATTCAAAATTAACAAGTCGGTTTTAGCCCCTGTTTTCAGCATCCCCCACTCTTCTTTCTCACCAAACATTTCAGCCATACTTGATGAAGCAATGTGCAATATCTCTCGGTTCGACATACCCACTGCCTTGAAATGTTGAATTTCGTCATGATAAGAATAACCCGGAATATTGTAAGCCCCTGAAGCATCAGGACTCAGAAGTAAATTCCCTCCCTGTTGATAAAGAAACTGAAGATAAGAGATCATCATTGATGAATGCTTCTTGACTATCATTCTGAACTGAGCCAGTTCTTCATCTGTTCTTCCCTTTGAGCTTTCAGTCAACTCTTTATCCCAACCATCTTTCATTGACTGTGAAACGTATTTCAATCCTTCTTGAGCAAGCAGATTCTCTTTAGTAAATTGAAATGAATGCGCCCAATTAATGGTAGGGCAATGATAAATGTTCGCCTTGTTAGTGTGTTTAATTGCATAAACGATCTGCTCAAGGTCCGATAAATCTGAGATTCCACCCAAATGCTCAATAGACATGAAATTTCCTTGATCACAAAGGGCTTTAATACTTACTCCATGAGGTGCGTGACCGGCCACCTTAATATTCGCAGCTCTTGCAATGCGCTGAAGCTTGAGATAATTTGCTGAAGTATCGATTGAAAGCAACTTTATAAAATCCCAACCTTCTCTAGCATATTGCTTCACATTCATTTGCAATGAATCTATGTTAGCAAACGAACTATCAACTAAAGGTGGAGCTGATAAATATAGTTTCGGAGTATAAAATTCATTCTTATCAATATTCAGATGCCAATCCTCTCCTCGCATTGATCGCATTGAAGTCACTCCGTTCATGAGGTTCAACTGAAAAAAGCTTTCTAGTTCTTCTTCTTTAGGTAGATGTACGTGCGCATCAGAAAAAGCCGCTATTAAGAACTTACCTGTGCCATCAACTTGAACAGCAAAACCGTCATCAACAAACTGTGCAAAATGAATTGAATCCTCTTCGGTTGGTTCTGAATGAGGACTAATCTTTGTTATCTCCCCATCACAGCCTATTTCAACATCCTGATTCTCATAAACTTGATCAACGTGAGTTGGAATGACAGTTATGTTAGTGATTTTAGTGGCACAAGAAACTCCACCTGAAGGCAAGTCTCTTTGTGAAAAAGACAAGTTGACAAAAACGCTAAACAGGATGAAAAAAGTGATTCTTGTTAAAAATTTCATAATCATGGATGAATATAATAAAAAGGCCGAAATATTTCAGCTTCAAATATTTAAGGCTGATATTAGTCAAACCTTTGCAAGGATTATACCGTAGACAAGTTGAAGACTCTTATTATGAAAAAATTAGCACTCTTATTATTACTCCTTCCTCTTAATACTCTTATTGCCCAAGTGAATCTCAACCAAAACATGGTGGCCTATTATCCTTTTGAAGGAAACGCCAATGATTTAAGTGGATTTAGCTTTGATGGTACAGCATCTGATGTTACCTATTCAATTGGAGTTTATGGTGCAGCAAACTCAAGTGCCGTCTTTAATGGAACCTCAACATCTTATGTTGATTGCGGAACGCATAATCGCGACATTGTTGACACCATGTCAATTTCAGTATTTGTAAGAACAACTTTTGATGGGATTGGGGATATTGTAAGCAAATATGATCCAGGAAGTGATGAGGGATATCACCTTCAAATTTCTTTAGGGCAAATTAGATTGGCAGGAAGAGATGGATCAGGAACGTATCGACAAACAGGTTTTTCTTCAACGACAATTAATGATAGCCTATGGCATCATGTCTTAGGAGTAGTAAGGGGAGACACATGGCTGCTCTATGTTGACTGCGTTTTAGAAGGTGCAGAAACAAACCCTGGTCCTACTCCAGATATCTCTTCAGCTGCTGAACTGGGAATTGGTAAGGATGTATTTGCTGATCAAAAATTCTTAGACTGTGAAGTAGACGAAGTGAGGATGTACACAAGAGTTTTGAACTCAGATGAAAGAGACTCCCTTTGCGCAACTGCAGTTTATGCTGGTATTGAGAGTCATCCGGCACAAAAGCAAGACCATTTGCATGTTTATCCAAACCCTGCAAACTCACAAATTGCAATTGCCGGATCAGGAAGTTTGGAAAATGCAGTAATAGAGATTTACGACTTAAGTGGAAAAATGGTAATGAGAGAGAGCAACTTATCTTCTACTCCAATTCTTAGTATTCAAGAGCTAGAGAACGGCAATTATATATTGAAGGTTATTGAAGATGAGCAGGTAAGCTCCCAAAAATTTGTCAAAAACTAAACGAGCCAAGCAAAATGAACTTCAAGCTGAGATCTTTAAGAGAGAGTGATCTTTCAAATTTAGTTCGATACGCGAACAACAAAAATATCTTTGACAATCTCACTGATGCCTTTCCGCATCCCTTTAATGAAGAGAATGGAAAAACCTTCATTCACAAAATACTATCTAACAAACCTCATCATGTACAAGCCATTACCATAAATGACGAATTGGTTGGATGTATTGGTGTTCATCCTAAAACTGACGTACATCAAAAAAATGCAGAGTTAGGATATTGGATTGCTGAATCATTTTGGGGACAAGGGATTATTTCTAAGGCGATTCCCAAAATGGTTGATTACGGATTTGAAAATTTTGAAATCACCCGAATCTATGCGACTCCTTATCCGCACAATATAGCTTCAAAGAAAGCCTTAGAAAAGAGCGGATTTAAACTGGAAGGCCATTTGGAGAAAACATTGTTCAAAAATGGCGAATATTTAGATGAGCTTATTTATGCCATCAGAAGAGATTAAAACTACATTTGTCAAAAACCAATTTAATGAGTTTACTTGCAACTTTAGAAGACAGAAGTGGAAAGAAATGCGAATTATGCCAAAGTACTGAAGGATTAGGCATATACAATGTTCCACCTCCCGGTTCTGCTGATACACAAGACAATTCAATTCTAGTATGTTCAATTTGTAATTCTCAAATTACTGATATTGAAACGGCTGATTCAAATCATTGGAGATGCCTTAATGATTCCATGTGGAGCGAATTCTCTGCGGTAAAAGTAGTAGCCTATAGAATGTTATATCAACTTAAACATGAAGGTTGGCCGCAGGATCTTTTAGACATGATTTACCTTGAAGAAGAAGATTTGAAATGGGCTCAATCTACGCTCTTAGCTGAAGGTGAAGTTGCGGTGGTACACAAAGATGTCAATGGCGTAGTTCTTTCTGCAGGAGACTCTGTGGTTCTGATAAAAGACCTAGATGTGAAGGGTGCTGGATTCACGGCCAAAAGAGGAACAGCAGTAAGAAACATTTCATTGGATAATGAAAATGCTAATCACATTGAAGGAAAGGTGAATGGCCAAGGGATTGTGATTTTAACTCAATACGTTAAGAAGTCATAGTTGATAGCTACGATTAGTCTCAGAAATACTTTTTTACTAAATCGTCGAAAACAGATTTTTCTAAAGGCTTAGAAAGTAGCTCTTTGGCTAGAAATTGTTTATCAAAAGACTCTACATCTTTTCTGTGCCTAGAACTTGTCAACATCATTATTACGGGCTTAAAATCTGTAAAATGCTGATCTATTTCATCAATCCATTCAAATCCGTCTAAATCAGGCATTCTAACATCAATCAAGATTAAATGAGGCAAGTCTTCGTTTTTTTCATGAAGATCAATAATAAATTGAAGAGCTTTTTCTGAGTCCAAAAAAGAAGTCACCTCACCGATTCTCTCATTTTCCGAAATAACATCTTCAACATAGAAATTGGTTTCTTCAGAATCATCAATTAAAAAAACATTAATTTTCGTGTCGCTCATCAAGTAAAATTTGGGCCTTATATTTTATGCACTCAATATTATTGCTTACAAACTTAGCGAGAATTTAATTCTAAAGAGCAATCAAATATCGAGATAAAATGTCCATTGAACGAAAACCATTTACCTAAACACCTGTTAATCATTACTAACTTGTTTTTTAACCTTGGGATACTTCAAATCAAGCATAACTATGATTGCTGTGAATCCCCATACTGGAATTGTTGCCTTATCGGTATCCAAATAATTATTCAAGATTCCATGAGCAAAATAAGTCACGAGACCTAGAAACAAGGTCAACATCAAAGTGCGCATTTCGCCTTCAGGCATCCTCAAATACAAAGTCACAGCTGTATAACATATATAGCCTACTAGTACTATCATCAACAACATGCCAGGGATTCCTTGTTCTGACAATGGACCGAGATATTCAGAATGGGCATTACCTCTATTCCCTGAATTAGTAGAGATAATTGTTTTGCCTGAGGCTAACTGAAAAGGCGCGTAAACCATGGCATAAGTTCCAGGTCCCCACCCCACAATTGGTCGTTCTTGCCATAAACGAATTGCACAACCCCAACGATTTAATCTTTCGAGATTAGAGGCATCAGTCGTCACATTTGTCATTGACTCTAAACGCTCATTCATATTCTCGGTAGCATGTTCAGCATTATTTTTCTCTGCTGAATGCATTATGGATGTCCAGTTAACAGCCATATAAACCAGAAGGCCTAAAGACAAAACAGCCAAGTATTGAAATTTCACTTTAAACCTGATTACCAGATAAACTAAGAGTGCTCCAAACAAAGTAATCCATGCTGCCCTCGTGTAAGACATGATAATCGCAAAACCGAACAATACTATTAACCCTATAATAAAGAGTCTCATTGGAGCCGAATTTTTTTTGCTAAACAACAAACCAAACAGAACAGGATAAACCAAAGCTAAGATAGCACCATATGAAGTATGATCTTTGAAGAAAGGAAACATCACCCAGTGGCCAGACTCCTCATCAAAACCATTCATTGCGTGGTTAGTAAGTGTATAGAGCACCACTACAGTCAATGATCCAATGTAAAGCCAAATGAACCATTTGATATTTTTCTCTTTTTTAAAGAAGATGACACCATAAAAAAAGATGGGAACAATAAACCAAAGTTTTGTCATTAAAAACTTGACCGAAACCATAGGCAACTCACTGGTAATACAAGTCACACCTATCCATAAAAGTTGCAGAATAAAAATGATTGAAATTGGATGACGAATAATTCTTGAATCAAATTGATTGTCCTTCATCTGATTCAAAATGATAATCAAAAGCATCCCAAACAAAATGGGTTCGGTAGGTAAAAAGAGGCCAACATCTGAGCTCACGAACTCTTCAATATTTACCGAAAGAGGCGTGAACATGACTACAAACAAAAAGAGTTGTTCGAAATGATACAAAGCCACATAAACTAATAATAGCGCAATAGGAATCGCATTTAGAAGAATCTCACCACGCCACATAAAAAACAAATTCGCAGCAATGAATAATACTGCAATCAGATAAACTGATTTATTTTTTAATAAAGCTTTCACAGATTCAAACTGAGGTTTGAAAAACGTCTAAGCGTTTTTCTTTAATTCTCTTATTTTTTCAACTGCCAAAAACCAGAAGATAGCTAGCAAGAAGGCAGCAAGGGTCGACATGATTACTACCACGGCACGCTTTGGTTTTGCTTTTTTATCTGGGACTTCAGCCATTGAATGACGAATGGTTTGTTGAATGTTCGTATTTGCATACTGAGTTGCCTGGTCGTTAACATCTAAAATATTTGAATATCTCAAGCTAAAAAACTCTGACAAATTTGAGTAGATATCATAGTCAGAACCATACTTTTGAGAGGCATCAATTTTTCTTTTAATCTCAGATGCCACATCATTCTTGCCTGCCTTTAGTGCAGATAAATAATCTGAGTACAACCTACTTCTTGTTTCTTGATTCACCACTCCACTATCTGAGAGAACTTTCATTTTATCAGAGTAATCACCCATCTCAGTTTTAATCAATCTCACCTCATCTTGTACTGCCCACATAGGCCCTTTACTTCTTTCTCTAATCATTCGGTTCATTACCGTATCAACCAATCTTACAATATCATTGGCCATATTTGCCGCGATCTCAGGTTCGGCGTCATAAACATCAATGGTAATTGAATTATATCTAGTTCTGTTAAACTGAACATTCCCTTCATAAGCTTTTTGAAATTTAGCTCTTGACTGACTTGCATCCTTTTCTAAATCATAGTGCTCATACAAATTGTATTTATTCGTTAGGCTATCTCTAATTTCAGGAGAGTTCAACACTTGAAGTAATCGTTCAGCATCAGCCTCGTCTCCAAATTCTACAACTGAATTTCTTCCGGTTCCTTGAAAATCAACAGAATTTGATTTCGTCGGAAACACTATTGCTTGTGCTTTAAAATATGGAGTCATCATTAAAGAAACTACTACTGAAGCTACAATAGCAATTGAAGTGATGATAATTAACGGCTTTCTTTTTCCGTAAATAAAGGCGATTAAATCACCAGAGTTAAAATTTGGATCTTGAGTCATTGGTTCAATTTGGTCAACAAAAGTAACGATTTCAACCTATCAGGAATTCAATCGATACAACATTTAGCAGAACGTATCAATTTCTATTTTCGTATTTTGGTTCAAAACTATTTTTGATGTCAAAAATTATTCTTTCCGGTATTGCCTTACTTACTATTAGTTCTGCTTATTTCTTTTGGAATTTCGAAAATGAAAAAAGTGAAACAAAAGGAGAGTCCCAAGGGGCTAATTCAATCCCGATTCCTACTCAAGTTCACGAAAAAATGGATGATGAAGAAGCGTTTGAAAATGCCAAAGAGCAATATTTCGAACTAACTCATACCGGTGGACAGGACATTGATTGGAAAGCAATTATTGAACAAAATTTCAAAGATTTAATTGAAAAGCGAAAAGTAATGAGGCAAAGTAAAGCCGTAACTTCTTATGCAAATGGAGAGATTGCTGGTGAATGGTTTGAAAGAGGCTCTACAAATCAAGCCGGTAATGTAGTTGTTTCGGCCTTTGATGAGGTTGACGAAAACATTTATGCCATTTCTGACGGAGGAATACTTTGGAAAGGAGATTTAAATAACAGCCCTTGGCAATCCTTGAATGATGAATTCTTATTGACACCAGGAATCATTGAAACTGTTCGTTTGCCTGATGGAAGCTTAAGACTTGTGAGTTCTATTGGATTTGGAATTTGGTACTCTGATGACGAGGGCGCAAACTGGGAAGATGCTGCAGGGTTCTCTGGTAACACCTCTAATGGCTCGGGAATAGATTTGATTGAGTTAAATGATGACGATAGCACGCTTGTTTATCTGTTCACGCAAATTGCTTGGAACGGAAGTGGACAAAACAAAATCGCTTACTCAACAGATCACGGAGAAACTTTCAATTTTGTTCAAAATTTAAATTCATGGAATGCAGCTTATGCTTCAATGGCTTCGCCATATAACTCTTCGGTAGCTTACATTATGGATGGCAATGATGATGTACACAAATTCGAAGGTGGGGTTTATTCGCCAGTAAGTCTTGGAAATGTATTTACAGGTACAGCAACTTCGCAAATTGAATGCGTAATGGATGGTACCGACACTGTCTTGTACGTTTTGACAAATGATGAGAATTTATATCGTTCTTCTGATGCTGGACTTACCTTCACTGATGTTGGCCCCCTGGCCACCCCAGCTTGGGATTGTGGAATTGGAGTTTCAATTGATGAACCAAACACTCTGTATTACGGAGAAGTTGATTCATATAGATCAACTGATGGAGGTGTGACTTGGAACATGATTTCTGGATGGGGAGATTATTATGCTGATCCTTCATTTTACATTCACGCAGACATAATGGACATTGCAACCTACAAGAAAACAGACGGCACAGAGTTTTCACTTATTTGCAATCATGGTGGTATTAACATATCATATGATAAATGTGTGACGACTCCGAATGCTGGAATGAACGATTTAAATGTTGGTCAATTTTATGACGTCATCACAAGCCCTGTAAACTCTTCATACATATTTGGAGGCACACAAGATCAAGGATTACAAAGAACGAACCTTGGCTCAACTCCAGGGTCAATAGCATTTGAACAAGTGATTTCGGGTGATTATGGCGCACAACAATTCTCGAATAATGGAAATTCATTTTGGACAGAATATCCTTTTGCTCAATTCTCATATTATAGTGATGCCTTAACTGGAGGATATGACTTTTGGTACGATATTGACGGAGATGACATGCCGAATGCCAATTGGATAGTGCCTACAGCACCCGCTCCAAACCCCGCAGATGATTACATATTAGTTGGTGGAGGAAGTGCTACGGGAGGTTCAGGTTCTTTTATCATTAAGCTAGAAAACGATAATGGAACGGCTGTGGCTACAAACCTTCCTTTCAACTTTAAACAAGAATCAGGAACAGCAATTGCGGCACTTGAGACTACTCCTTTTGATTACAATAAATGGTACGTATGTACTGAAAATGGTAAATTCTATCATTCAGAAGATGCAGGAGACAACTGGACAGAAACTAACAATAACAACTTGCCATCAAACACTTGGGTTTGGTCAAATGACATTTATGCCTCAAGATTAAATGACTCTGTAGTTTATATTGGTGGAACAAATTATCAAAGTTCACCAGTCTGGTATTCAACAAATGGAGGAGAAGATTTCATTGCTACAGGAGATGGAATACCAGCTACAATGGTTCATGACTTATGTATGGATGAAGACGAAAATTTCTTATTCGCAGCTTCTGATGCTGGTCCTTATGTTTATGATGTCTCTCAAGATGAATGGTTTTACTTGGGAGGGACAGATGCCCCAATTCAATCTTACACTTCAGTTGAATTTGTTGCTAGTGAGCAAATCGTTCGGTTTGCAACCTACGGTAGAGGAATTTGGGATTTCAAATTAAGTGACGTCACTTCAGTTGATGAAGTTCCAGTTAGTGTCCACGAAAAAGTATATTCAAATCCATCAACAGATGGTCGTTTTATACTTGAAACTGCTGAATATGCAAAAATTCAAGTTTACGATATGATGGGAAGAGTTGTTTGTAAACTTTCATTATTACCTGGTGCTAATCACCTTGACCTCGGCTTCTTAGGCAGTGGTAATTTCATCATTGCGGGTACTGATATACATGGAAGAAATATCCAACAAAAAATCGTGATCAAATAAAGAGAGTTGTAACGTTTTTTAAGATTTCAACTATGAAGATATAGATATCTTTAAGCCATGAAGTCAAAAACCATAGTCACCCTAATCTTGACAGCCCTGTTGCTTTCCTGCAGTTCAGAAAGGGAAAAATTCGACTTGGAACATGATGAAAAAGACATACTTACAGTTGAAGGTGTTGATGCCGTACTCGACCAATTTAAAACTGTGAAGTTCGAAGACTTACCTGAATCATACAAAAATTACACTGATCCTTTTAGTGATTTCAGAACAGCTATGTCAGGCAGGGATTACTTCATTCTTGAAGGAGATGAAGTTTTGCATCACGTGGTTGGCAATAATAGAATAGAATGCTTTGTTGCTGGAGACGAATACAAACAGCAGAATGAGGATGATTTTTCAAAAAACCTTCCAGTGTATTGGCTGACAGATAGAAAAATGATTTATATGATCATTGAATTCATAGCTGTTCTAAAAAAGGAGGGATACAATGAATATGGATTTTATGTAAGAGAAAGTCATAGGCATCCTAAACTTAACAAAGCCAGAGGAGGCGCGAGTAAGAGTCAACATCTTTACGGAAAAGCAGCCGATCTGGTAATTGAAGACATCAATAAGGATGGAAAAAAAAATCAAGATGATAAAACCATTGCATTAGAGTTACTTGAAGACATTGTTGGCGATAAAGGAGGAATGGGACTTTATCCAGGCACAATGACAATTCATATAGATTGTAGAGGATATAGAGCCAGATGGGATTCTTATTGAACAGAATAATTCAAAAGCAATTATTACCTTTAGGCAAATCCAATTCATGAACGAAAAACTAGGTCTTCTTTCACAACTCATTGCTTTGAGTGCTGTTGACGGCTATGTTTCAGACCAACAAATAGGTCTCATTCAAAAAATTGGCAATTTGATGGGAATTAAAAACCCTGATATTCTAGAATTATTCAGAGTTCCTGCTGAGTTTATTCCACCAGAAGATCACATGGAGAGAATTATTCAATTTCAACGAATGATGCTTATCATCAATGTAGATCAAGACGTTATGCCCGAAGAAGTTGAATTTGTTCGCTTAGCTTCTATAAAAATGGGGTTAAATCCGGATGCTGTCAAAGAGGCATTAATGAGAATGCACCAATTCCCTAATAGTGCCATTCCACCCGAAGACCTGCTGAGAATCTTCAGTAAATACATGAACTAAGGATGAAGGTTCTGGCCGAAATCGAATGTGAAATTGATGAAGATCAACGTCTTTATGATTTTTGCTCAGGACGATTCACAGAGTTGCCGTCGCGTAAAAGTGTAAAGAAAGCCATAGATCAAAAGAGAATGTTTGTGAATGGTAAGGCTCAAAAAACCGGATTTTGGCTGAGAGGAGGTGAGAAAATTCAATTAGTCGATCTCGAAAACAAACCGCCAAAACCTTATCATTTAGAACTAGAAATATTGTTTGAAGATGATCATCTGATCATTGTCAACAAACCAGCAGGAATAAGAGTTAGCGGTAATCAATTTAAAACAATGACCAATATTTTAGCATATAACTTTACCCCTTCAAAGGAGAAAGATGCTCTACCATGGCCATTAGTTGTCCATAGACTTGACCAGCCAACATCCGGTATTTTAATTGCCGCTAAATCACAAGCCGCCAGAATAGAGATGGGGCGGCAGTTTGAGTCCAAAGAGATAGAAAAAACTTATCAGGCAGTTGTTATTGGTAATCCACCAAAAACATTTGAATCACATTCTCAAATTGATGAAAAAGACTCAGAAACACAATTCGAAACACTCAAAACAGTGAAGTCGTTACGATCAGAATACTTGTCATTATTAAAAATCTACCCGAAAACAGGAAGAAAACATCAAATTCGCAAGCATTTATCAGAGATGAATTTTCCAATTCTTGGCGACCAAACTTACTCACCTCCAGCACTTAAGCTAAAACACAAGGGTTTATTTTTATGCGCGACAGCAGTAAAATTTTCACATCCGGAGAGCAGAAAACCACTGATAGTAGAGATAGATGCTCCTAAAAAATATGAAAAACGATTAAAATCGGAATTGAGGAGATGGCAAAATACTATGCAGGCATAGTTTTCATCCATATGATTTAAACTGTCATTCGTCTGATTTTATGTTAATTTCATCTAATTTTCAGAAATAATGTAATGTAAGTCACAACAATACGTCTATGTTTGTGTTATAATTGTACAAACAAAAAAGAATTGTTATGGCACGTAAAAAGTCGAATGAAAAAGTGGAGAAGATCTTAAATGAAATTAAAAATTCAACGCCAAAGTTCAAATTACAATTGGACAAGAAAACTACAATTACTTTGAAAACTGAAGAACAGCTTGCTAAATGGATGGAAATGTATCCTAAAGCAGTTTTACTTTCATAAATAGATTTTTACTTAAATTTTGAAGAGTTCTCTAGGCTAGGCCGAGAGAGCTCTTTTTTTTGTCGTTATATTTGCAGTCATGGTTGAAATTGGAAGAGTAAATACCCTTAAAGTCGTTAAAGAAGTTGATTTTGGATTATATCTTGACGGAGGTGAAGATGGCGAAATCTTGTTACCCACTAGATATATTGATGCTGGGACAGAGGTTGATCACTTCATTGATGTGTTTATTTATTTAGACTCAGAAGACCGACTCATTGCGACCAATGAAACTCCCGAAGCTCAAGTGGGTGACTTCGCCTTTTTAAAATGTGCGCAAACAACCGATTACGGAGCATTTTTAGATTGGGGATTAATGAAAGATTTGCTTTGCCCTTTTTCAGAGCAAACGGTTGATATGATTGAAGATGTGCGTTACTTCGTTTACATATATGTAGATGAAGAGACAGAGCGAATTGTAGCTTCAGCCAAAACAGATAAGTTCTTAGATAACATACCTGCCGAATACGAAGAAGGCCAAGAAGTAGAATTAATCATTGCCACAAGATCAGACCTTGGAGTAAAAGTAATTGTAAACGGAACTCATTCAGGACTCATATACCATAATGAAGTTTTCGAAGATTTGAGACCAGGACAAAAAACTATTGGATATATCAAGAAAATCAGAGAAGATGAGAAACTAGATGTTAGTCTTCAAAAGGAAGGATACGAGCGCGTAATAGGTGTCGCTGGAGACATCCTCAGAAAACTGCAGGCGAATGGCGGATTTGTTGAGGCGACTGATAAATCTTCTCCTGAGGTAATCAAGCATATGTTTGGAATCTCTAAAAAGGTTTTCAAAAAAGCGATTGGAGCTCTTTACAAGGACAGGTTAATTACTATCGAATCTAACGGGATAAGGTTAGTGAAGTAAAAGAGTCATGGAAGAAATCAAATTTTCGTCAGAAGATAAGCAAACGTATGCCAATAGATGGGCTAAAAAACTGTCAAAAACTTTAGCAATTATAGGATTTATCTTCCTTTTGGTCATGGTTGCAATTTTACCATTCACAGAAAAAATACAATTCTCGGCTGGAGTCATCTTTTCTCTAATTGGCTATTTAATTGGTTACGCAGTCTTAGTCTTTGGAATAGCCATAGTGCTTTATCATTGGTTCAAGTTCGCCCGTTATGATTTCGTTTCAAATTTAACCTACTTCATATCAGATAAGTCCGTAATACAAAAGTGTAATTATGATAATCTATTCATTACTAACCAATTGGCATTCCTAAAAAACACTAAACTTTATGGAATGAAAGTTGACATGGAAATCGATTTTTCAATTTTAATGAAAACGACTTTGAAGAAAAATCAAATCAGATTTCATTTAAGTCAAGGCTCTTTTATAGAAATCCCTAAAGAATGTGAAGACTTTGAAAGAATTAAACAAGTTGTTTTGGATAATCCAAAAAAGTTTGACTTGAGAGGCAAACATTGAGATCTAAAGAAAGTACTCAACTTAATACGAAGTCAAGATTGCGTCTTGCTTGAACAGATTTCCTCTTCATCTGTTCTTTAATCAAACAAACAACTATGGGACTTTTCACTAAAAAATCACCTCTAAAAAAATTGGAAGCTAAATATGATGCTCTTTTAGCTGAGGCTTTTCAACTCTCCAAGACAAATAGAATGGCTAGCGACCAAAAAACCGCTGAAGCCAACGAAATCCTAAAAAAAATTGAAGAATTAAACGCAGGTTAGCGCCCTACTCGATCTCTGACAACTTTGTCGTTATCACAAAATTACCTACCAACACCACGACCTTATTTCCTTTAATTTCTTTAATAGTGCCTCTTTGATTGGTACTTTTAAGCATAGCGATATCACCAACTTTGAAATTCTTTACAACCTTAACTTCAGTGTTTATTTTCTCACTTTTTTGCTGACCTTTGCCCAACTTTGGGAGGTCAGGCGCCTTTAGATGTTTATCCATCAGAAGCGCATCATTTATTTTTGACTGTTCTTTTATCTTCCGTTTTTTAGCCGCATCTTTTTTGGCTTTTTTTAGCACCAAAATCTTTGACTTTTCCTGGGCTACATAGCGTTTAACAGATTCATTTAAAGCCTTATTGGTTTCATGCTTTTCATACTTCTTTATCAATTCAAAAATGCGTTTCCCGGCATTGACGAATTTATTTTGTTGCTCAAAAAATGCCGCTTGACGTTCAGCCTTTTGGGTTAACGTTAGCAATTTAGCGTCATACTTTTGCTTGCTCAAATCAGCAGCCAATGAACTCTTGGTGTTCTTTTCATTCAGCTCTTTTAAGTCTGACTTCTCTTTTTGAAGTTCAACTGTCAAATCATCCAACTCTAATTTTGATTCGCTTACCTTCGATTTCGCATCCTCAATTAAGTCAGCTGAAATTCCGTTTAACTTGGCAACCTCAAAAGTGAAAGAAGAGCCCGGTTGACCAATACTCAATTTATAGAGCGGAATCAATTTTTGAGTATCGAACAACATACAAGCGTTAACAGCTCCATCAAGGCTTGCTGTTAATATTTTGATATTCGCATAGTGCGTAGTGATTACGGCAAAAGACTTCTTAGCGTATAACTTCTCGTAAAACACTTCGGCGAGTGCTCCTCCTAATTCAGGGTCACTGCCTGAGCCAAACTCATCAAGCAACAAAAGGGTATTGACGTCTGCATTTCTTAAAAAGAACTCCATCCTCTTAAGCCTGTAACTATAAGTACTAAGTTGATCTTGAATGGATTGATTATCTCCAATATCTGAAAGGATATTTTCAAACCAACAACAGCTAGAATTTAATCCTAGCGGAACAAACAGACCAGATTGAAACATCATTTGAACCAATCCGACTGTTTTCAAAGTAATCGACTTACCGCCTGCATTAGGACCAGAAATAACTAAAAATCTACTGCCACTGTTCATTTCAATATCCTGCCCGATTGTTTTCTCTTCTAATTCAAGATTAGAAAGATAAAGTAGCGGGTGCTTTGCATCAAACCATTCAAAAGAAAGAGCAATTTTGATTTTTGGAATAATCCCTGAATAGGTTTGGCCAAAAATGACCTTAGCATTGAACAAGTCAAACCTGACCAATAGTCTTTGAAATGCTTCTAAGTCCCTTCTTCTGTGTCTTAACTTATCAGATAAATCAGACAATATTCTATAAATCTCTGAACGCTCTTCAGCTCTCAATTGAGCTTGATGCTGGTTCAAACGAATATTCACCTCTGGCTCAACATATGAAACATTTCCCTTTGAGCTGACTCCTACAACTTTGCCGGCCACATTATTTTTGAATGTCGAAATAACAGCTAGTAATCTCTTATCATCAAGAAAGGTCTCAAAAGTATCTGCCAATACCTCATCCTTTTTTCCCTTTTTTAGGGCCTTATCAAAGTTCTTGTTGATTTCTCTTTTATTAGACACCATCTGCTTGCGTAAGTTTGCTAACAAAGGTGTGGCATCATCCTTAATTTGGCTTTTATCATTTAAAACTGACTGTATCAATTTCAAAATACTTTCTACCTCAGAGATGTGTTCGGTTGCCTGATGAATTAGTGGGAATTGCTGTCTTTGATTATAAGTGAAGGCAATCAATTTTTGAGTACCCAAGCACAAAGTGTAAACTCTCAGAAGTTCATCCAAGGTCAATACACCATTCTTAATATCAAGCAATTTCAATGCGCCATCAATTGAGTCTGATGCCGGATGCGGCATACTCAAATCATCTGATTCATGAATCTGCTTGATCTCATCTAATAAGTTTAATTCTGCTTTGACTTCATCTAAAGAGTTCAAACTTTTGATTGAGAGTGCATTTTGCTGAGCCTTGTTAGACTTGCAATATTTAGAAAGACGAACACATATTTCGTCAAACTCTAGATCTTTTATGGTTTGCTTATCAAACTTCACCTACAATACAAAACTACTCATATGAAATTAAAGAATAGCTCTCAACGGCAAATCAAGATTTAAAAGTGGCGAACACTTCAGTGCGTCGATTGTTATTTAATAACAATCGTCTTATTACACATTCACTATGGAATCAAATTATACAACTCTGTTTTCAAACGAATCTCCTAACAGTTTTTCAAGTTTTTCAATTGTAAATGACAATGTTATGGGGGGAATGTCACAAGCCATTTTAGCTTCAGACAAGGTGAATAATTTAGTTTTTAACGGCAGTATTTCTACTTTAAACAATGGAGGTTTCGCTTCCTTTCGGTCTCAATTTGGTAGTATTGATGTTACCGATTATAATTCAATCAACTTCAAAGTTAAAGGTGATGGTAAACGTTATCTCTTCAGATTAAAAACAAGAACATCAGATGACCATTCTTATGTCTATTATTTTAACACGACCAATAATTGGCAGATTGTAAGTATCCCTTTTGATAGACTATTTCCGAGATACAGAGGAATAAAGCTTAGAATGCCAAATTATTTGGGAGAAGAACTAGCTGAAATTGGAATATTGATAGGAAATGAAAGAGACGAAAGCTTTACCCTTAAGCTGAAAGAAATTTGGTTGACTTAAACTATAATTTGAACTTCTTCTTAATCGGAAGAAATCGACCTACTTCTTTTTGGTATCTCCCGTATTCTGGATACTTTTTACTACTAATTGATTCAGAGAAATCCGAGCTCCCTTTAAATAAAAGCACGAGTAACAGAGCTCCTGCAATTGACCAATTAATCCAATGACAAGTAGCAATTACTGAAAAGAAATAGAAAACAATCCAAATTCCTTGCTCTGCCATATAATTCGGATGACGCATGTATCCCCACAAACCAGTATGAGTGAAACCAACTTTATAAAATTTTGAAATCTCCTTGCCCTCCTTCTTTAATGCATGCTTCTTTTCTTGATACTGAAACTGTTGATGATCAGCTACAAATTCAATTATAACTAACCCAATTATAACAGCTGACAAAACTATATCCCAAATTCCCAAAGGCATTGAAGAGCCTGTTGCCTTTACAGTTGGCAAAGTCATCATTAAAATAAGCGCCATTTGATAAGCTGAAATAAATAAGAAATTAAATAAAATCCATTTCCATTTTTGCTCAAAACCAGGTTTCGCTCGAAGAATAGACCAACGATAATCTTCTTCACCGGTCCAAAACTTCAATGAATATCCACCCCGTCTTCCAAAATTATAAGTCAATCTGACTCCCCAAATTGTAACTAATATGGCCATTAAAACGAGTCTAGCAGAATAATCATCATAATGCGCAGCAATCCACACATATGGAATTGGAATGACGCTCCAAAGCTTGTCTACTTGACTATAATTATCCGTTATCGAACTCAAAACAAAGCACAATAAACCTGCGACTCCATAAACAATAAACTGTGTTGTCAAACTATCTCGTTGAAGTGAGCTAAGTGGTTCATCATAATAAAATGTCAAAATTGGTACCGCAATCAAGGTGAAAATTAAAAACAAAGCTGTTTTCCACATAAGTCACAAATAATAGAAGGTTTTAATACTCTGAACCAAAGAAAAATAAAAAAGTTCAAATAATTTGAACAAATGTAGCATGTAGTTGTAATCCAAAAGACATGAAAACACTTTTTCGTTCTTATTTCCACTATGTATTTGTACTATTTTCTTGTACAAGCAGTCTTGCTCAGCCTAAAAATTTAATCCCTAACCCAGGGTTTGAATTAAACACAGGTTGCCCTGGAGCCAGTGTATACCTCAGAAACACTAATAATTGGCATAAAATCAAAAACCATAAAGGAACTCCAGATTACTACTACGGCAATTGCGATTACCACGGAATTATTAACCCCATGGCGCCTGGAAATTTACCTTATGAAGGTCAAGGTTACGTAGGTCAATTCGTCTACTACAGTCATTTAAATCAGTGTGAATATATTGTAGTAAAACTAAACGAAAAGATGGTCAAGGATTCATCTTACTACTTAGAATACTACGTTTTACCTTCAACTCTTTACCCTCACAGAATAGATTCTTACGGAACACACTTTTCAACTACTGAACCCAAGGGACAGAACGATCAAGAATTTAAGGTAGTTCCATTACAAGAGCACATTGGAAATCCAAAAGGAAGTTTTATAACCGACACAATTAATTGGACCAAAATATCAGGAACCTATGTTGCTCAGGGAGGCGAACAATATGCGACATTCGGCAACTTCAGAAAATTCGAGGAACGAAAAACAATTCTTGAAGATGGAAATATCGCCCAACCATTGGCAGCCTATATGTTCATTGATGGTATCGGATTAAAGTTGAGCTCAGATACCGCTCAATTCGATTTTGATCCTTTAGTTCAACCGGATATTGCGATTTTAGCTCAACAACAATTTAAGGATTCAATTGAAGTTCATGAAGATGCTACTGATAGCATTGTGACCCATGAATATGATTTCAGGGAAATTATTGTGAAAGATACTTTTTATGTGAAACAAAACCCAGTAAAAATAAGACTTTGGGACCATCTCAAATATGATCACGACACGGTTACTGTTCTTTTAGATGACCATGTATTACTGAAGAAAATTCCGATTAAGAAAAGAAAAAAGAGTTTTAAAATTGCCATTCCTCCGGGCGCACATATTCTTAAAATAGTTGCCGTTAACTTAGGAGAGATTCCACCAAATACAGTTAGTGTAAGACTCAAAGATGGAAAACATGAAAGAACCTACGTATTGAATTCTGATTTAGGTGTTACCGAGGCACTCAATTTGAAAGTGGAGTGACGTAATTCAGACGCCCTACTGACCAAACTCAACAACTAGAGATTCAATCATGCACACCTTTGTAATAAAAAGGAAAGTGAGCAAGAAATTCAAGAAGTTTATAAAAATCAGTGCGATTCTTTTAACAATATTCGTGCTGTTCCTAGTATGGTATAAATACACCTTCTCTATGGAGGTTATTGAAGAACGAAGTTATAATCAAGACTCTGAACAAGAATCCATTTTGATTGTATCTCAGGGAAGTGAATTCAAAAATAAGATTGTAGATGGAATAATTAATAATTTTGAACCAGATGGATATTACCTCAAAATTGTAGATGCAACTACTATCTCTGAAACGAAAGCCAGTGATTGGGATGCTATACTTATAATGCACACAATGGAGATTTGGCAACCTCAAGCAGATGTAGAATCATTTCTGAATGCCCAGTATGACCAAAACAAAATGATCGTAATGGCCACATCTGCTTCGGGAGAAATTCAAATGGAAGGTATTGACGGATTTACAGGAGCCTCAGTTCTTGAAAAAGTTGATGACAGAGTACTTCAATTTTCTAAGCTAATTCAATCTATTATTGAGAATTAAATTCGTTGAAAAATATGGCGCCTTCATTGATTCAATAATTATCAATCTTCAAATCAAACTAACTTTATCGTATGAAAATTAAATCAATTCTATTAATTGCAGCAATTTGTCTAACAGCTCTTAGCTGTTCAGAAAACACTTCTGAAGAAGAACAAGAAGCTACAGAAGAAGTAACAACAGAGGTTGTAGAAGAAGTCAGTATCGATCCTTTAGACGGACTCAAGTTGAATGACGGTGAGAAATGGCAGGTTGACTCTACAACAAACGAAGGGATGATCATTGTAGACTCTCTAGTAAAAAACTTTGAAGGAGAAGATTATGTGACATTAGGAACTAATATAAAATCAGAGCTTGGGAGTATTATTGACCAGTGTAAGATGAAAGGCGAAGATCACGAACAATATCATATTGTGTTACATGCTATGATGAAAGAAAGTAAAGCGCTAAAATCAGGAGAATCTGAAAGCCTTGAAGAGGTTGAAAGATACTCGTCAGCCTATTTTCAACATTTTGAGCTCTAATTGTGGCCGAATCAATTATTGTAAACTCACCTGATGAAGCAATCAGTTTGGCTAATGAATATTTGACCGAACACCCAACATTGAGTATGGAAATTAAGAGTGTTCAAAAATCTTCAGAATGGATAGACGGACACAGAATTATCAATGCCCCAGTTTACATTGTCAATTGTAACAATCTGAAAGAGAACCCCATGGAAGGTGGCCATTTTCTATCGATAGTTATTGGAATTTATTCTGGTAAGATTGAAGATGTCGCAGCCCATTAAAGACGTTTCTTCTTATTCTGCTCAAATACGGATTGTCTTTTAGCTCTACGCTTTTTTCCATTTGTGAAAACCAAAGTCACGCCAGCACTGGCAACACTTGCCATCAAAGTGGCCACCCAAATACTTATTCTGCCTGAAAAAAACATGTAAAGGAGCCCTATGATTCCTCCACAAATAAATATCCAGCCTATGATGAAGGCGAGAACTCTAAAAACAACATAATTCTTCTGTTCTTTTTTACCCAATAATCCTTGTAGATAGTCTTCATCAACTCTTTTCACTAAAGCATTTCGCTCATCAATACCGAAACCTTCGTCATCTAAAAAATGTTTAAGCTCTGCATTACTCGATCCTTTGACCTTCATAGCAGCACAAATCTCATAGTAATCAGAAGTTTTGTCAAATGTGTCAATTAGAGAATCGTCTTGTCTTTTCACAAACGAAAGATAATGAGTTTACTTGGTTTTTAATTCTACCTGAACTGTGCCACCCAATGCACATGAAATCATGCTCATATAATAAAAACCATCTTCAAGATCAGAGAAATCTAATAATCTCCACTTCTCTGTATGCGAAACTGAAATGGTTTGTATAGGTTTTTCCTGCTTATTAGCATAGAGATAACAAGTTCCTGCGGTTCCGCCAGAAGGAACCTGTATGAAGGTGTCTTGATCCTTACTCAATCTTTCCAGTACTATCTTGTTGCAGACTCCTTCACCAGTTTCGCAGTTTTCCCAGTTTTGAAAATCTGCTTTATGAATCAAGTTCATATAATCTGGTGGTTGAGCAACAGCAATTGTGATATTGAAAAATACAATAAAGAAGAATAGCGATTTCATAATCATCATTTCTAAACTATACAATATAAGCTTGTTTTGGTTCATATTATGACAATGCTTATTTTTGCCTTATGCAAAAGATTAAGATATTACTAATGCTTGTTGGATTATCAGTTGTTGCTACTTCTTGCTTCAAGAAAGGATGCAGAGATATTGACGCCATCAACTATAACGAGAAAGCCAAACGAAACGATAACAGTTGTGAGTACTACTCAAAAATGAAGCTTTCTTCTGTAACGGTAACAACTTTTTCTTCTGTGAATATAGCCGCAATTCCTTGGGATGCTTCTGATGACCCTGATTGCTTTATCAGGATTAAAGACAATGTCAACAACATCATGCATCAATCAGTTCAAGCTGAAAATCAAGCGGGACAAATTACATGGAATATATCGCCAGCAATAACTATCACTGATTTCTTTGGTGTTAAAATTGAGATGCGTGATTATGATTCAGGATATATCAATAGCCAATCTGAGTTTATGGTTGAGGCATTGATTCCTATAACTGATTACATTTCAGGGAACAATAATGTAGTCAAAGAACCAACTGGGAACTACCCTGATTCGTTTGAAGTGAGTGAAGCCGGAGCAACATTCATTTTCAATGTTTCTTGGGAGTAGTTAGTAGTTTCTAACTGCTGGATGCTCTTTTAATATCTTATCGATCTTTTTCTTTGAAGGGATTTTATCTGCTTCATAAAAAACGAAACTCATTTCTTTAGCCAAAGATTGAGCAATTTTGATAGCCTCCATGTGTTCACCTGAGTGTGCAAAATTTTTCATATCAATTTCAGTTTCCCACAATGTTGCAGTGTAAAATGTATTAAGACTAGTACCAATTAATTTGACCTCAACCACTCCTTGAGAAATTAAGGCCTGCTTTTCAATTTGCTTAGACATTTTGAGAAATGTAAAGAGTTTACTCTTTTTTTGAAGGACGAATTTACCGAGTGCTAAGTACATACTATTAATCTTGATATAAAATTACGGGAAATCCCCTACTTCTCAAATTCTCATTTTGTGTTAGTTTTGATAAAAACAGATTAAATGAAATATATTGTAATCTCCTTACTTGCCCTAGCCGTCATCACATCTTGTAAAAAGAATAAGATTGATAAAAACAAAGATGACTCGCATCTTTCATATTTTACTAACCCAGACTGCTGGCAGGTAGAAGATTCCGCATTCTATCACTACGACACAACAGTTGTTCTTAACTCGTTAGAAGGTGGTGAAGCCAACCAGTATGAAATTTATTGGGCGCAAACCCAACATAAAATAACTTTTACATATACGGGAATTGGTAATTACTCATCAGACGATACTGATTTGCATGCCACACAAAATTATTATGATGGGCTTGCTTATTATGTGTACGACTCAGATTATTCAGAATGTACTACTTGCGGGGGCTACATGGAAATCTTATCTGATGACGGAGAATACATTGAGGGCAATATCAGATACCTAATGGCTAGAGGAGAAGTTTTCGGATCCACTACTCTACATTATTCAGGTCTTGATTGTGCAACCTTCAAGCTAAAATGGCCTGAATAATTATTCGCAAAAACAAGCTTTAGAACCCTTACCGCCTTTTTCTATCAACTCTCCAGTTTCTGAGAACTTGTATGACACACCTGCTTTTTTGAACTCAATATAGTAGGCTGATGGCGCAAAGTAGCTTAGGCCACATAAGCATTCGTAAGTTGGCTTGATAATACTCTCTCCTTCAGTTGTGATTAGACCGTAAAGGCCATTTTTCACGACTATATAACATTTGAAATCTGGATTCCCCTTGATTCTAGGTCCATCCATGATTGAAGTGTAAACTCGCGGAATTACCTCTTTGTAGTGCTTATCCAAGACACCCCATTTATTTTCTCTTTTATAGAAATAGACATCTCCCTTTTTCTCAAATGATTGATATTTTGGACCTAATTGCTTTAGGTTCTTATCTAAAAAGTAAATGTAGTGCTCAGTAGTTACCTTATTAGAATCTTTTAAAACTCTAGGAATTGAGCTGTACTTAAAGGGCAAAGTAGTTTGTCCTTTAATATTGATGTATCCTCTTTTGAGGTATTCATTCATCACATAAATGTGTTCTTCATCTTCAATGATGTATGAAATCAGTTTCCATTTGAAAGGGATAATCGTCTTCCCTTTATGGTTGATTGCGCCGTAATAACTTCCAGGTTCATTTTTTCTCAAAGTCAATATTCCTTTAGAATTGAACTTAAATTGATCACCATCTGCATGAACAGCAATGTATTCGATTGGCAAAATGACCTTCAAATCAGAATCAAGTAATCCCCAATCTTTTTGAGTTTCGGTTACCAAGAATGTTCCCTCAAAATGATCTTCTACTAAATAAGTTGTTTTAACCGCTCCGGCTGAATCTAGAACTTCAAGAGTTGCATCTTCTGAAGCTGTCCACTCATAGTTCTCAGAAGAAAAGCCCTTCAACATAACCCTTCCGCTTTTTGTCATTAATGATAATTCTCCAGAACCTGGATCTACCATTTGCGATCGATCTTTAGGTATGAAGCTCCATTTTCCATTTAACTTAACTGGTAAAGGATATGTAATTGGCATCAGCTCGGTAGGGTTTCCTAGCGAATCTCGCTTTGAAACAGTACACCAGCACTCTTCATACAAAGGCTTCATCAATGATGTTCCTTTTCCATCTTCATAACTAAGTCCACCATTCCCTAAACTCATCACTTGAGCGAAAGATGTACTAAGTAGTGCAAATGTTAGAGAAAATAAAAGAGCTTTCATGTTAGGGTATACTGAATTCCTATTTTTTGGTTTCTAAATATGATTGCAAGATGATTGTTGCACTGATTTCATCCACTAAGCCCTTATTCTGTCTTTGTTTCTTATTCAGCCCAGAATCGATCATAGTTTGAAAAGCCATTTTTGATGTGAAACGTTCATCAATCATATGTACTTCTAACTCAAAAGTTGTGCCTAGTTTTTTGTACAACCCCCTCACATGCGCAGAGCTATCAGTCTCAGAACCGTCTAATCGTTTAGGCTCGCCCAATACAAAGGCTTCAACATCATTTTTAGAAAGATAATCCTTCAGAAAAGTAAACAGATCATGAGTTTTAACCGTGGTTAAACCAGAAGCGATAATTTGTAAATCATCAGTCACAGCTATTCCCGTTCTTTTGGTTCCGTAATCTAACGCAATG